>Ga0209699_100102_pt1 | contig 103080 bp, 90 predicted proteins | sample SynthPrep_1_END__FD_187204 | JGI IMG/M metagenome (GOLD analysis project Ga0209699, IMG submission 187204) | Synthetic microbial communities from Ohio, USA - SynthPrep_1_END_DS7_MetaG (SPAdes) (version 2) | ecosystem: Engineered > Bioreactor > Aerobic > Activated sludge | place: USA: Ohio...
GCCTATTCCCCGGATTGCATCCGGGCTACGAGGCTAGCCACTGGAGAAGTGGATTTTCTCGGTGCAACTGCGAGCGACTACTGCGTGCAGGCACGCATAGGTCGGCTTGACGTCGGTATCCCGTAGGGCGGGTGAAACCCGCCAATACCTCACTGGCGGGTTTCACCCGCCCTACGCCTATCCCTCGCTTGACGCTGGCTCCCGTGCTCGGCAGTCTCCCGCAGTCGAATTCCAGGTGCAGGACGCCCGATGCCGCAGATACTCATAGTCGAAGACGAAGCCGCGATAGCCGATACGCTGGTCTATGCCTTGCAGGCCGAAGGCTTCGCCACGCATTGGTCGAGCCTCGGCGGCGAGGCGCTGACGCTGCTGGAGAACGGCGCCTTCGATCTGGCCATTCTCGATGTCGGTCTGCCCGATATCAGCGGTTTCGAAGTGTGCAAACGTCTGCGCCGTTTCTCCGAGTTGCCGGTGATCTTCCTTACTGCGCGCAGCGAGGAAATCGACCGCGTGGTGGGCCTGGAAATCGGCGCCGACGACTATGTGGTCAAGCCTTTCAGCCCGCGAGAAGTGGCCGCCAGGGTCAAGGCCATTCTCAAGCGCGTCGTGCCGCGTGAAACGCCAGCAGCCAGCGCGCCGAGCGTCTTCCAGATCGACGATGCGGCCTTTCGCATCCACTATCACGGCCAGGCCCTGGGCCTGACCCTCCACGAGTTCCGTCTGTTGCGCACTCTGCTCGGCCAACCGCGTCGGGTGTTTACCCGCGAGCAGTTGCTCGACGCCCTGGGTATCGCCAGCGAGGCTGGCTACGAGCGCAACATCGACAGCCATATCAAGAGCGTACGCGCCAAGCTGCGCACCATCGCTCCGGCCGAAGAACCGATTCAGACTCATCGTGGTCTCGGCTACAGCGCCGATCCGGAGGCCTGAGTCATGCCGCTGGGCGTACGCATCTTCCTCGTCTACTTCCTTTTCGTCGGCCTGGCCGGCTGGTTCGTACTGAACACGGTGGTGGAGGAAATCCGCCCCGGCGTGCGCCAGAGCACCGAAGAAACGCTGGTCGACACCGCCAACCTGCTGGCTGAGATTCTGCGCGACGAGGTCAAGGCCGGTGCCCTGGAGCAGGGGCGCCTGAGCGACGCGCTGGAGGCCTATGGCCGGCGCCAGCCACAGGCGACGATCTGGGGGCTGACCAAGGCCGAGGTCAATCACCGCATCTACGTCACCGACGCCAGGGGCATCGTCCTGCTCGATTCCACCGGTCAGGCGGTCGGCCAGGACTATTCGCACTGGAACGATGTGCTGTTGACCCTGCGTGGTCAGTACGGCGCGCGCTCGACCAAGGAGGATCCCGACGATCCGGATTCATCGGTGATGTACGTCGCCGCGCCGATCAAGGATGGCGAGCAGATCATTGGCGTGGTGTCGGTGGCCAAGCCCAATCGCACCCTGCAACCCTACATCGATCGCTCGCAGACGCGCCTGGGCTGGCTGGGCGCCGGGTTGATCGGCCTTGGCCTGCTGATCGGTGCGGTGCTGTCCTGGTGGCTGAGCGCCGCGCTGAGCAAGCTCACCCGCTATGCCCAGGCCGTCAGCGAGGGGCAACGAGCCGAGGCGCCCGATGTGCGCGGTGGTGAGCTGGGCCAGTTGGCCCGGGCGGTCGAGCGCATGCGCACCGAACTGGAAGGCAAGGCCTACGTCGAGCGCTACGTGCACACCCTGACCCACGAACTGAAGAGCCCGCTGGCGGCCATTCGCGGTGCCGCAGAGTTGCTCGAAGGCGACATGCCGAGCGATCAGCGCCAGCGTTTCGTGAGCAACATCCAGCAGGAAAGCGCGCGCTTGCAGAACCTGATCGAGCGCCTGCTGTACCTGGCCCAGGTGGAACAGCGCCAGGGGCTGGAGGAACGCGTCGCGGTACCGCTGGGGGCGCTGATCGAGGAGCTGTTGCAGGCACAGCAGGCGCGTATCACGGCGGCTGCTCTACAGGTCGAACAGTCCTTGCCGGTCGGGCTGACGTTGCACGGAGAGCGTTTCCTGCTGCGCCAGGCGCTGGCCAACCTGCTGGACAACGCGCTGGACTTCACTCCGCCTGGCGGGTACATCCGCATTGCTGGCGAGCGTCAGGGCGAGTGGGTGACGCTGCATCTGTTCAACCAGGGCGAGGCGATTCCCGATTACGCGCTGGGGCGGCTGACCGAGCGTTTCTACTCCCTGCCGCGCCCCAACGGTGGCCGCAAGAGCACTGGCCTTGGCCTTAACTTCGTGCAGGAGGTGGTCGAACTGCACGGTGGTTCGCTGCAAATCCGTAATCTCGATGACGGTGTTGACGTGACGCTGAAATTGCCCGCCGCCTGAGTAATGGTGCGCACGGCCTGGGCGGCCCTGCGACATCCTACGAAGGGCGACGTTCCCTTGGGGGCGGTGCGCACCGCGTTTTTCAGCCTTCCGGCAAGGGTGCAGTGACCGGCAAGCGCAGCAGTTCGACCTGCCACCAGCTCGGCAGCAGCCGGCGCACTTCGGCTCGGGCGAAGCGGTCGTCGATCAGGTAGAGCACGCCTTCGTCCTCCGGTGTGCGGATCACCCGGCCGGCCGCCTGCACCACCTTCTGCATGCCGGGATAGAGGTAGGTGTAGTCGTAACCGTCACCGAACAGGGCATCCATGCGCTGGCGAATCTCTTCGTTGACCGGGTTGACCTGGGCCAGACCGAGCGTGGCGACGAAGGCGCCGATCAGGCGTTCGCCGGGCAGGTCGACACCTTCACCGAAGACCCCGCCCAGCACGGCGAAACCGATGCCGCGCCCACCCACCTGGAAGCGTTCGATGAAGCCCTGGCGTGCGGCCTCGTCCATCTGCCGGGACTGTGCCCACAGCGGAATGTGCGGGTACTCGCGATTCAGCAGATCCAGCACCTGCTCCAGATACTGATAACTGCTGAAAAAGGCCAGGTAGTTGCCGGGGCGTTCGGCGTACTGGCGCGCCATCAACTGGCAGATCGGCGCCAGCGACGCCTCGCGGTCACGGTAGCGGGTGGACAGGTTGCGTACCGCCCGGACGTGCAACTGCTCGGCGCGAAACGGCGAGGCGACATCCAGACACTGGGTCTCGAGTGGCAGGCCGAGCAGGTCGAGGTAGTAGTGGCTGGGGCTCAGGGTGGCGGAGAACAGCGTGGCGCTGTGCGCTTGCTCGAAGCGCGGGCCGAGGAAGGGCGCCGGCAGCACGTTGCGGATGCACAGGGTGGAGTAGCTGCGGCCATTGCCGGCTTCGACACGGCTGATGTCGAACAGCGAATGAGGGCCGAAGCTCTCGGCCAGACGGCAGAACAGCATGGCGTCCAGATAGAAGCTCAGCAGCTCGCCGGCATTGCCTTCGGGCTGCTCGGTGAGGTGATCGGTGATCGCACTGACCGCCTTGCCCAGGGCCGCCAGCAGCAGATCCGGTGCCAGCGGATAGACCTGATAGGGCACTTCCTGCTCGCGATGCAGCTGGTTCCAGTGACGATCGACGCGTTCCAGCACGCTTTTCAGGCGTTTCGGCGCGTCACGGCACATGCTCTTGAAGCGCGCCTGATCCAGCTCGGCGCTATACATGCCGCGCCCGCGTTCCACCAGATTGTGCGCCTCGTCCACCAGCAGGCAGATACGCCACTGGTTGACCTGGGTGAGGCTGTGCAGCAGGGCGCCGAGGTCGAAGTAGTAGTTGTAGTCGCACACCACCACGTCGCTCCAGCGGCACAGCTCCTGGCTCAGGTAGTAGGGGCACACGCCATGGGCGATGGCGATGCTGCGTACGGCCTGCTGATCCAGCCAGAGTGTCTTCAGCGCCGCGCTGCGCGCTGCCGGCAGGCGGTCGTAGAAGCCCTTGGCCAGCGGGCAGGATTCGCCATGGCAAGCCTTGCTCGGGTGTTCGCAGGCCTTGTCGCGGGCCACGTGTTCGAGCACCCGCAAGGGTATCTGCGGGTCGGGCTCGCGCAGGCGTTGCAGGGCATCGAGCGCCAGGCGCCGGCCTGGCGTCTTGGCGCTGAGAAAGAACAGGCGGTCGAGCTGCTGGCCGGGCATGGCCTTGAGCTGCGGAAACAGGGTACCGAGGGTCTTGCCGATGCCGGTGGTGGCCTGCGCCAGCAGGTAGTGGCCATCGCGTGCGGCACGGTACACGGCCTCGGCCAGTTGCCGCTGGCCATGGCGGAACTCGTCGTAGGGAAAGCGCAGGGCTGCCAGTGCCCGGTTGCGTGCCTGCTGGTGTGCCTGCTCCTGGCGCGCCCAGTCGATATAGCGGCGGCACTGCAAGGCGAAGAATTCGCGCAGGGCGCAGGCCGAGTGGCGCTCGCGAAAGACCGTTTCCTTCTGGGTGATGACGTTGAAGTACACCACGGCCAGATCCAGTTCCTCGAGCTCCAGTGCCTGGCACAGCAGCCAGCCGTAGATCCTGACCTGGGCCCAGTGCAGCAGGCGGTGGTTGGCCGGGATGCGCGTCACGTCGCCGCGATGGGTCTTGATCTCCTCCAGCAGGCGAAACGCGGGATCGAAACCATCGGCGCGGCCACTGACGGTCAGCCCCTCGAACTCGCCGCAAAGTGGTAGCTCGGCAACATAGTCCGGGCCGCGTCGGGCCACCACGGTGGCGTGCCCCGCCATGCCTTCCTGGGCAGTGGGCGAGGGGGTGAAGCGCAGGTCGAGATCCCCCTCCTTGGCGGTGAACTCGCACAACTCGCGCACGGCGACGTGCAGGCTCAATCGCTCCACTCCACGTAGCAGACGCTGACCGGCATGCCATGTTCGGCGCAGAACGCCAGCCAGCGCTTCTGGTTGTCCTGCAGGCGATCACCGGGGCCCTTGACCTCGATCATCCGGTAGCGCCCCTCGTTGGGCCAGAACTGGATCAGATCGGGCATACCGGCGCGATTCTCGCGGATGTCGGCCAGCAGGCGCCGGAACCAGGCGCCCAGGTGCGCCGCCGGCAGGCAGGTCAGTGCCTGCTCCAGGCGTTCGGCATCGAGCAGTTCCCAGAACACGAACGGCGACTGGATGCCGAACTTCTCGGCATGGGTACGGCGCATGGCGTCGCGGTAACTACCGTCGTCCAGGCGTGCCAGGCAGGCGGCGAACAGCTCGGCGCGGCGGGTGTGGAAGTCGGCACGGTGCAGGTCGACCGGCCCGGTATGGAAGGGATGGAAGAAGGCACCGGGCAGCGGGGCGAAGATCGCCTCCCAGCACAGCAGGCCGAACAGCCCGCAGATCAGGGTGTTCTCCACGTAATGCACGGGAGCATCGGGGTGTGCCAGATGCGCGGCGACCGCCAGCTCGACACACGGCGCACTGCCGAGCGGCAGGCGCAGGTCGAGGCGATCCTCATTGAGCTTCGCCACTCTGGCCGGTGGTGGCAGGCCAAGGCGTTTGCTCAGCCGCGTGCGTGCCCGTTCGGCCAACTGCGCTTCCTCGGCATTGTGCGGGGTGCCGAGAACCTGCTCGGCCACGGCCAGCGCCTCGGCATCGCGTCCCAGCCGCTCCAGTACGCGAATCTGCCGCTGGCGTGAGCCGACGGCACGGGTGTCGCGGTACAGCAGCAGTGCCGAATCCAGCTCGCCAGCGCGTTCCAGATGCTGAGCCAGTTGCAGCAGCAGGCGCTGGTGGCGCTCGCCGATGTGCGTGCTGTCGCTGTTGAATGCGCCGAGCTGCTGCAACACCTCGGGCACCGTCATGCCGGCCTCGAAGGCGTCGCGGCAACTGCGCAGATGCAGGTAGTCGTCGACGTCCTGGCGGCTGCGGAAACCGCGCGAACCGGGGGTGATCGGCACCTGTTCGTAACGGAAGATGCCGAGGTCGGCCAGCACGAATTCCGACCAGTCCTGCGCCAGGTTGCCGAAGAACATCAGGCGCAGGCGGTCGCACAGCGGCCCTATGGCCAGGCTCAGCAGGCGTTCGTCCAGGTGCGGGCACCAGTCGGCCAGGGTGCGCGGCTCGGCATGCCGTTCGCACAGGTGGGCGAGCAGATCGCTTTTCTTCATTGCGCCGCCCGGCAGGTCGCTGGCGAAGTGTGCTGCCAGCTCGTCCTTGAGCAGCAGGGCGCCCAGTTCGTCGAACGTCAGCGCGGCGTGGTCGATCAACCAGCCCCGTTCCAGCAGCGGGGCCGCCGCGGCCGCTATGTTGCCGATCTCCCCGTAGCGCAGCTTGCTGGCGCGAAAGTGCACGCCCTTGCGCATCACCAGGCGCACCAGCAGCGCCTGGGATGGCAGCGGCAGTTGGCGAAATGTCGCGATGAAGTGCTGCTCGGCTTCGTCCATCAGGTCGCGATGATGGGCGTCGAGCCAGTCGAGGGCCTTGCGGAAGTTGGCCAGGTAATAGAGTTCGGGGGCTTCGAGGGTCAGCATGGTGCGGAGTGTTACTGGTTTTTTATACAGATACCAGTGCCGGCAGATCCAGGCAATGACGACTGGACGGAAGGCCGTCGCGGTTGTCCGGTTGGGTTCCAGTGATTCAACGCAGACCGATGCTCATATCCATCGTCATGATTGATAACGACTTTTACAGGTGTCAGTGGCATCGGCGTTCGCTATCGAGACATGTCCCTTTTGCCCCGCTGGAGCGTGCGTAACATGAGCCCCGTAGCCAATTACCTACCGCTCCCGGGAGAGCGAGCGTGAAAAGGCAAACCCTCGCCAGCATCGTCATTGCCGCGCTGTCCGCCAGTGCTCTTGCCCTGCCGCAGGCCACCGCCGAGTCGTCTGCTGCTTCCGTTGTAGCCGAAGGCGGTGCAGATCGCGTGGGTGCCAGTCGTATCAGCTGATCCGGTCATCCATCACGCGGGAGCAGTTTCATGTCGCACAGCCGTTAAAAAGGTCGCCCAGCATCGGCGCGCTTCTTCTTTTCTCGCATTCTCCACACAATCTCCACGCTTGCTCCACGCCTCTCCCACCTTGGCTGCCCAGACTCTGCCGTACCTTCACTCGCTACGGAGAGCCGTACCATGAGCCGAACCCTGGGCTTCAAGCTGGGCGCCATTGCCCTGTTGATTCTTCTATTGATGATTCCCCTGTTGATGATCGACGGTCTGGTCGATGAGCGTCAGGGCCTGCGCTATCAGGTATTGCAGGACATCGCGCGCAGTTCCAGCTACCGCCAGCAGATCACCGGGCCGATCCTGGTGCTGCCTTACGTCAAGACCACCCACGTTTGGAAGACCCACGACAAGACCGGCGAGCGCTACACCGAGGAGCGCCAGCAGCGTGGGCGTCTGTACTTCCTGCCGGAGCGTTTCGAACTCGATGGTCAGGTCAGCACGGAGCTGCGTGCCCGTGGCATCTATGAAGCACGCCTGTACCGCAGCGATAGTCAGGTCAGCGGTCAGTTCCGTCTGCCTGCACGTTTCGGCCTGGGCGATGACCTGGGCTTCTATCAGTTCGAGACGCCCTTCCTCGCGGTGGGTATCAGCGATATCCGTGGCATCAGCAACGATCTCAAGCTGCGCCTGAACGGTCAGACGCTGAGCTTCGCCCCGGGTACCCATGACAGCCGTTTCGGCGACGGTGTACATGCGCCGCTGCCGGCCCTGGATCGCCAGGGTGGGCAGACCCTCGACTTCGCCTTCGACCTCAAGTTGCAGGGCACCGAGCAGCTCGACGTGGTGCCGGTGGGGCGTGACAGTCGCGTCAGCCTGAAGTCCGACTGGCCGCACCCGAGCTTCGTCGGCGAGTACCTGCCGAGCCGCCGCGAAGTCAGTCCCCAGGGGTTCGGCGCCGAATGGCAGACCAGCTTCTTCGCCACCAACCTGGAGGAGGCACTGCGTAGCTGTGCCAGCGAGAATCAGTGCCAGGGCCTGTTCGGCCGCAGTTTCGGGGTGAGTTTCGTCGACCCGGTGGATCAGTACCTGAAGACCGATCGCGCGATCAAGTATGCACTGCTGTTCATCGCTCTGACCTTCGCCACCTTTTTCCTCTTCGAGGTGCTCAAGCGCCTGGCCGTGCACCCGGTTCAGTACGCCCTGGTCGGCTTGTCGCTGGCGCTGTTCTACCTGTTGCTGCTGTCGCTGGCCGAGCACCTGCCATTCACCCTGGCCTATGGCATATCGGCGGGAGCCTGCGTGGGGCTGATCGGCTTCTACGTCAGCTTCGTGCTGCATAGCTGGCGGCGCGGCCTGGGCTTCGGTGCACTGCTGGCGGCGCTGTACGGGATGCTGTTCGGCCTGCTCAGTGCCGAGGACTACGCGTTGCTGATGGGCTCGCTGCTGGTGTTCGGCGTGCTCGGCAGCGTCATGGTACTGACCCGCAAACTGGACTGGTACGGCGTCGGCCGCTCCGTCCCGCAAGCCTGAACCTGACTGGCGCGGCGCAGGCCGCGCCCTCTCCTGAGGTGATTCCATGCGTCTGATCATGCAGTTTTCCGCCTGCCTGGGCCTTGGCCTGGTGGTGGCGGTGATGATTCTCGTCGGCCTGATGTTCTGTGGCTGGTTCAACCTGATCGATGGCCTGCTGCTGACCGGCAAGCCCCTCGCCAGCCTGAGTCTGCTGGTGTTGCCGGACGGTTTCTGGAGCGCCCTGACCGGCCTGCCCGATGCGGCGAACAACGGCACGCTGCGTTCCTTCCTGTCGCTCTGCGCGGCGCTTGGTCAGGTCGGGCTGCTGCTGGCGCTGGGCTTCATGCGCCTGTGGTACCGGGCATGAGCGGGCATATCGGCTTGCGTGAAGAGGCGCGCGCCGGGCGAGTGCTGGCGCTGCGCATCGGCTGCCTGTTCCATGAGGCCTGGGAGCAACGGAGCGTCTCGGCAGGTGCAGCTCTGCGACAGAGTGCAGCGCAGGACTTCGAGGATGAAAGCCCTCGCCGAGCTGTCGGTGAGCGGCAGGGTACAGGCTGCCGCTGGAGGGAGCCCGCGCTCGGCATAGATGCAGATCAATGAGCCGCCTGCGCAGCCCCCCTAGAATCGCCGGCTTTGCCTTGCAAGCAGGTGCCTCATGCTTTCCCGTCCTGAACTGCTGTCGCCGGCCGGCAGCCTGAAGAACATGCGTTACGCCTTCGCCTATGGCGCCGACGCGGTCTATGCCGGCCAGCCGCGCTACAGCCTGCGCGTGCGCAACAACGAGTTCGACCACGCCAACCTGGCCCTCGGCATCGCCGAGGCCCATGCGCAGGGCAGGCAGTTCTACGTGGTGGTGAACATCGCCCCGCACAACGCCAAGCTCAGGACATTCCTCAAGGATCTGGAGCCGGTGATCGCCATGGCGCCTGATGCGCTGATCATGTCCGATCCCGGCCTGATCATGCTGGTGCGTGAACACTTCCCGCACATGCCGATCCATCTGTCGGTGCAGGCCAACGCGGTGAACTGGGCCAGCGTCGAGTTCTGGCATCGCCAGGGGCTGACGCGGGTGATCCTCTCGCGTGAACTGGCTCTCGAGGAAATCGAGGAAATCCGTCAGGCGGTGCCGCAGATGGAGCTGGAGGTGTTCGTTCACGGCGCACTGTGCATGGCCTATTCCGGTCGCTGCCTGCTATCGGGCTACATCAACCGACGCGACCCCAACCAGGGCACCTGCACCAACGCCTGCCGTTGGAAATACGACGCCACGCCGGCCAGGGAGAACGAGACCGGCGATATCGTGCAGGTAATCGAGCCGACGCTGGGGCAGGGTGCACCGACCCGCCAGGCGTTCCTGCTGGAAGAGGCGAGTCGTCCAGGTGAGCAGATGGCGGCCTTCGAGGACGAACACGGCACCTACATCATGAACTCCAAGGATCTGCGCGCGTTGCAGCATGTGCCGCGCCTGGTTGCCATGGGGGTGCATTCGCTGAAGATCGAGGGGCGCACCAAGAGCCACTTCTACTGCGCACGGACGGCGCAGGCTTATCGTCGTGCCATCGATGATGCGGTGGCCGGGCGCGCGTTCGACATGAACCTGATGGGCGACCTCGAGTCACTGGCCAACCGCGGCTACACCGAAGGCTTCCTGCGCCGTCATGTGCATGACGAGTACCAGAACTACCAGCGCGGCAACTCGCAGGCCGAGCGGCAACAGTTCGTCGGTGAGCTGACGGGTGAACGGCATGGAGAACTGGCGGAAGTGCTGGTGAAGAACCGCTTCGAGGTGGGTGACGGCATCGAGCTGATGACGCCGCAGGGCAATCACCGCTTCACGCTCGAGCATATGGAAAACACCCGTGGTCAACGCAGCACTGTCGCACCTGGCGATGGCCATCGGGTCTACCTGCCTGTGCCAATAACCGGTGACCTGCGTCATGCCCTCATTTTGCGTGATCTCTAGCCCCCGACATTGGTCGTATATTTTGTTACAACTCCCTTGATAACGCTCGATAGGCCTGTTCTAGAGGTGTCCGCGTAATACTAAAGTCGTCTGTCGCGTGTGTATGGCAAGCCTAGAGTACGGCTCACCAGCCCCCCTCTGTCGAGGATAAAAATAAAATGCACGACGATACTTACGCGCGGATTCAGGCGAATCCGCATTTCAAGGATCTGGTAGCCAGGCGCGATCGTTTCGCCTGGACACTGTCCGCCATCATGCTCGGCCTGTACGTGGCCTTCATCCTCATGATCGCCTTCGAGCCGCACGTGCTCGGCACACGCATCAGCCCCGAGTCGCCGATCACCTGGGGCATCCCCATGGGTGTGGGGCTTATCCTTTCCGCATTCGTGTTGACCGGTGTCTACGTGTTCCGCGCCAATGGTGAGTTCGACGCCCTCAATCAGGCCGTTCTCGAAGAGGTGCAGAAATGATCGCTCGTCTTCTCGCTTTCGCGGTTCTGCTGCTCACCAGTTCGGCCCTCTGGGCGGCCGGCGCCATCGAGGGTGACGTGCAGCGTCAGCCGATGAACACCTCGGCCATCATGATGTTCCTGGCCTTCGTTGGCGGTACCCTGTACATCACCTACTGGGCGTCCAAGCGCAACACCTCGACCTCCGACTTCTACACCGCAGGTGGCAGCATCACCGGTTTCCAGAACGGTCTGGCCATCGCCGGTGACTACATGTCCGCCGCGTCCTTCCTGGGCATTTCCGCCCTGGTATTCACCAGTGGCTACGACGGCCTGATCTACTCCATCGGCTTCCTGGTCGGCTGGCCGGTGATCCTCTTCCTGATCGCCGAGCGCCTGCGCAACCTGGGTAAATACACCTTCGCCGACGTGGCCTCCTACCGCCTCAAGCAGAAGGAAATCCGTACCCTCTCCGCCAGCGGCTCGCTGGTCGTGGTGGCCTTCTACCTGATCGCGCAGATGGTCGGTGCCGGCAAGCTGATCCAGTTGCTGTTCGGCCTGGACTATCACGTCGCCGTGATCCTGGTCGGTGTGCTGATGGTGCTCTACGTGCTGTTCGGCGGCATGCTGGCGACCACCTGGGTACAGATCATCAAGGCAGTGATCCTGCTGTCCGGCGCCTCGTTCATGGCGCTGATGGTGATGAAGCACGTCAACTTCGACTTCTCCATGCTGTTCTCCGAAGCCATCAAGGTGCATGAGAAGGGCGAGGCGATCATGAGCCCTGGCGGTCTGGTCAAGGATCCGATCTCGGCGATCTCCCTCGGCCTGGCGCTGATGTTCGGTACTGCGGGTCTGCCGCACATCCTCATGCGCTTCTTCACCGTGAGCAACGCCAAGGAAGCCCGCAAGTCGGTGTTCTACGCGACTGGCTTCATCGGTTACTTCTACATCCTGACCTTCATCATCGGCTTCGGCGCGATCCTGCTGGTCGGCACCAACCCGGACTTCCGCGATGCCGCAGGCGGTCTGATCGGTGGCAACAACATGGCGGCGGTGCACCTGGCCAATGCCGTGGGTGGCAGCATCTTCCTGGGCTTCATCTCGGCCGTGGCCTTCGCCACCATCCTGGCCGTGGTCGCCGGTCTGACCCTGGCGGGCGCCTCCGCCGTCTCGCATGACCTGTACGCCAGCGTGATCAAGAAGGGCAAGGCCAACGAGAAGGATGAGCTACGCGTTTCCAAGATCACCACCCTGTGCCTCGGTGTACTCGCGATCATCCTGGGCATTGCCTTCGAGAAGCAGAACATCGCCTTCATGGTCGGTCTGGCCTTCTCCATCGCTGCAAGCTGCAACTTCCCGGTGCTGTTCCTCTCCATGTACTGGAAGAACCTGACCACCCGTGGCGCCATGATTGGCGGCTGGCTGGGCCTGCTCACCGCGGTCACCCTGATGATCCTCGGCCCGACTGTCTGGGTATCGGTACTGGGTAACGCCAAGGCGATCTTCCCGTACGAGTACCCGGCACTGTTCTCGATCACCGTGGCCTTCATCGGTATCTGGTTCTTCTCGATCACCGACAAGTCCGCCGCTGCCAGCGACGAGCGTGCGCGCTTCCTGCCGCAGTTCGTCCGTTCGCAGACCGGCCTGGGTGCCAGTGGTGCCGTCGCCCACTGATGCCTGACGCGGTAACAACAAGGGCAGCCCTCGGGCTGCCCTTTTTCATTGTCGGTGCAAGCTGATCCTCCCCTCGTCAGGGTGAGCCATGTGCACACCGTTCCCGGCTCCCCTTTGTCGATCCCGTGTCGTTCTGGTTACCGAAACCCTTCTACCTCTCCGTTCAGCAGCCAGTCAGGTAGCGTTCTCTATAAGGAGCTCTAGCTCCTGTGAAAGAAGTTCGCCTCTGCGGCGGGCTATCGCTGAAGCTCCTGCTTTGCACCAGGAAGGAAGATCGACATGGGAGTCAGTAGCCCGCTATTTCAGAACATCGCATGGATTTCCGTCGGGGGGTGCTCCTGGAGCCCATCGCCACTGCTGCTGCGCAGGTGTGGGGTATGGCCCACGTCACCCTGGTGATCAATATCGCCTGCTCGGTGGTAGCGGCCCGTTGCGCAATGCCCACGATGTCGGCCACTCAAGGGCCGATCCTGGATGGCAGCATAAACGACCTGGCATACAGCGAAGCCCACGACAACCGTGGCGACATGCGCAGCGTAGGGGCAGGACCATCGTCAGTAGCGGCAGCATGACCTGCGGACAGAGCAACTGCTCAATACACAGAGCACCCAGGCGGCTGCCAGCGGGCGCAATATCTTCAACGGTTTTGGTTGTGAGGGGGGATACGTGGCCAGGGTGGGTTTTGTATCGTTTTCTAAATTAATACATGGAGGCATTATGAAGTGGCCTGGTTTTGCAGTGGCGTCAATGTTGTTTTCTTTTTTATGTGGGAGCGCGGATGTTTACGGGTTTCCGCATGTTCATACATTGAAAGAGGTGTGTGGCAATTACCATAATACGACGGTGTACGATGTTGGTCTGCCCGTGAAAACATATGTTGAATCCGTGGGCGGGTATATGGAAATGTCTATTGTTACATTCTCCAATGACTATACGTTCCTTATCGATCCTCCAACGAATAATCTCGTGGCGTCTCAGGTAGTCGCGTACCTTCGCATGAAGGACACGTTTCGTCTTGCCTATGCAATGGGACTCAAAGTCAAGCAGATATGCGCTTGGAATCATAGTAGCCCTAATTCAATCCTCGCTGTCTCTTTTGAAGAGTAGCTGTGGGCTTCGCCTCGGCTTCTTTTGAGCTTACTGCTTCTCTTGTGGGGAGAGGTGGATACTGTTGCAATGATTGTACTTGTCTGACTTGCGAGATTCAGAGGCGTTTCGGAAAAGAATAGAACCTGTGCCCGGCACTTGGGGCGGTATCGATGATGCCAATGAGTCATTTGGCGCAAGGGATCCTGGCATCAGTTCTTATTGCTACGCCAAGTGATACTACGAGGGTCGATGAAGACTACGTTTGCACAACACGATCCCTGACAGGGGGCATTACCGGGTGCGGGAGTTGCTGGGCAATAACCATTGGTGTCGTATTTGTGTGATTGTGCCGGCTCCGAATGTATGTGACGTCAATGCTATCGAGGGATGGTCATGAGTGCCTCACTTCAGCGTCTTTGGTTTTTCTTGTTTTGCTTGTTGGCAGGAGAGTGCTTTGCGGATGACTATTTCTACCGGGCTGACTCGCGGGAGCCTGGAGAGTTTCAGAGTAGAAGAATTCCTGGGCCAGGAATATATTCGCGCGGTGTCGATGATGCCTATGATGCAAACGGAGCAAGAATTCCAAACGTCAGTCTTTATCGGCATGCGTTAGGAACTCCGGATGGTAATACACGTTACGATGATGGTTACGTTTCCACGACTCGATCCCTGACAATGGCTCATAATATAGGGCAGCAGATGCTGGGCGCTTATTCTCGGTATTATATATATGTGATCGTGCCTGGTCCGAATCTATATGATGTAAACGCTGTTTTGGGTAGATACAGCCCTCACCCCATGGAGGGGGAGTTTGCTGCTCTTGGGGGGATTCCTTGGTCTCAGGTTGCAGGTTGGTACGTCGTTGAGTGGGGGCGCATGAATCCCGTCATGGTCAGGAATCCACGTCATCAACCCAGGATATATGCAAGCACGCGTCTGCCATTACTGGGTGAGTCCTATCGATTGGCAGGTTTTCCTGAAAATCACCGGGCGTGGCGAGAGCCTCCTTGGGCTAATTATGCCGCCCCCGGTTGTGGGGCTACACCCAGAAAAAGAAGTCTTATGCCAGTCGATGTCTGCCTGAAAAATCAGGTAGACATGGCTAACGAGAAGTTTGTGCAATTTTCGAAGTTGGTTCGTAGGCGTTTGGCTGCTCTATCGGTAACCCCTTCATCTTATTATCAGGAATAAGTGGGACTTTGCGGTCATTCTGATGAATCACACGCTTCTACGTCGTAGTACGCTTTGGCTGCATAGTTGATAAGCAAGCCACTGACACTCGCGCGGTTGGCGACAGAGCCGGGGCCGGGAACGTGCGCAGAGCTATCTGATCAATAAGGGGCGGTATCAGAGCGACATCGCCTGCTGCCGGCGACGGCGGCCGGCCAGGCGGCTGTCCAGTTCGATCAGGCTGTCGATGCCCTGGCGGCGCGCCTTGCTGAACAGCATCAGGCTCAGTTCGGCGGTGACCAGCGCATCGGCGCTGGCGTGGTGGCGTTGCTGCACCTGCAGGCCGAACTCGGTGATCCATTCATCGAGGCCGCCCTGGCGAATGCGCGACTGCGGGCAGACCAGTGGGGCGATTTCGGCCACGTCGAAGAAGCGGTGTTGCAGGCGATAGCCAAGGCTCTGCTTGAGCGCTCCAGCCAACATGCGTCGGTCGAACTCGGCATGGAATGCCAGCAGTGGGCTGCTGCCGACGAACTCCATGAAGTCCAGCAACGCCTCGACCGGCTCCGTGCCGCGAGCCACCTCGCTGGGGGCGATGCCATGAATCAGCGTGCTGGCACTGGCCTGGTGATCCGGTCGATGCAAGGTGCGCTCGAACTGCTGGCTGAGCTCGATGGCACCGTTCTCGATCACCACCGCGCCAATCGACAGTACCTGATCGCGGCGCATGTTGAGGCCGGTGGTTTCCAGGTCGAGCACGACGAATCGCTGCTCGCGCAGCGAGCGTTCATCGAGAGCGGCAGGTTCGGCCAATGCCTGACGGCGATCCAGTTGCTGCTGGGTCAGCGCCGGCCCACGACCGCTGAACCAGTTGAACTTGCTCATAACTGATACCTCAGTGCCAGGCTGCTTTGCAGGCGCTGGGCCTGGCGAAAGGATTCGCGCAGGATGCGTCGATCCAGCAGGTTCAGGCTGTCCGGATCGAGGCGGTTCGAGTAGGGGCGATCGTCACGCGCCTGCAACTGGTGCTGCTGCATGCGCGTCTGCTGGATGAAGTGATAGGCCTCTTCGAAGGCTGCACCATCCTGAGCGTCGATGATGCCTTTGGCGATCAGTGCACGCAAACGCTCCAGAGTGCCGACCGCGCCAATGCCGTTGGCCAGGGCGAGCAGACGGGCACCGTCGACGAAGGGCGTCAGGCCCTGCACCTTGAGATCCAGGGTGTCCTTGTCGGCACCGGAGCGGGCCACCACGAAGTCGCGGAAGCGCCCAACCGGTGGGCGCTGGCGCAGCGCATTCTCGGCCAGCATGCGCTGGAACAGGCTGTTGTCGCCGACGTGCTGGAGCAGTTCGTGGCGCAGTTGTTCGCAGCCGTCCAGCGGTCCCCAGATGGCTCGCAGGTCGAAGTAGATCGACGACCCCAGCAGGTTTTCCGGGGTGGCCTCCAGCACGAAGCGGCTGAAGCGGCGCGACCATTCCTGGCGTGACAGGCACAGCTCGGGGTTGCCGGCCATGATGTTGCCCTTGCACAGGGTGAAGCCGCAGCGTCCCAGACGCTGGTTGATTTCCGCGGCCAGGGGCAGCAGGCGCTCGCGGATGAGGGCTGCTTCGGCGGCGTCGGCCGCTTCGAAGAGAATGCCGTTGTCCTGATCCGTGTGCAGGGTCTGTTCGCGTCGCCCTTCGCTGCCGAAGCACAGCCAGGTGAAGGGGATGCCGGGGTCGCCCATCTCTTCCAGCGTCAGTTCGATCACCCGGCACACGGTGTGGTCGTTGAGCAGAGTGACGATGTGGGTGATCTGCGTCGAGCTGGCGCCGTGGGCCAGCATGCGGTCGACCAGCAGGCGAATGTCGCTGCGCAGTCCGGCCAGCGTCTCGATCTTGCCGGCATGACGGATGGTGCGTGCCAGGTGCACCAGATCCACCCGCTGCAGGCTGAACAGGTCACGTTCGGAAATCACCCCGCACAGTCGTTCGTTTTCCACCAGGCAGACATGGGCGATATGTCGCTCGGTCATGGCGATGGCGGCATCGAATGCGCTGGCGTCCGGCGCCAGGTAGAAGGGCGAGGGGGTCATCAGGTTGGCGATCGGCTGGGCCAGGTCGATGCCGTCGGCCACCACCCGGCGCAGGTCGCGCAGGGTGAAGATGCCCAGCGGGCGGCGCTGCGGATCGAGTATCACGATGCTGCCGACATGCTGCTCGTGCATCAGGCGCACGGCATCACGCAGCGGTGTGTCCGGCGCACAGCCGATGGGCTGACGCATGGCCAGTTCTCCCAGGCGCGTGTCCAGAGAATACTGGGCGCCCAGGGTTTCCACGGCGCGCAGCTGCACCTGCTGGTTGACCTGATCGAGCAGGCTGCTGACGCCACGCAGGGCGAAATCGCGCAAGGGGTTGGATATCGCGAACAGCTTGATGAAGGCGTGCTTGGCCAGCAGCAGGCAGAAGGTGTCTTCGGCGGCCAGGTGCTCGGTGCGCGTGGCGCGCTCGCCGATCAGCGCCGCCAGGGGGAAGCACTCGCCTGCGGTGATCTCGAAGGTGGTCTCGGTGCCGCGTCTGGCCGAATGCGGGCGTTCGCCGTGCACACGGCCCTGCTTGACGATATAGAAGTGCTCGACCACGCCGTCGCCGGGCTTGATGATCGATTCACCTTCGTCGTAGAAGCGCAGCTGGCAATTCTCGACCAGGTAGGCCAGGTGGGCGGTGTCCATCTGATTGAACGGTGGAAACTTCTGCAGAAACTCCATGGTGCCGTGGATGTTCTGCAGTACAGCCGTCCTGCCAGCCTGGGAGAGCGCATCCGCTTTGCTCATGGAGCGGCCTCGTGATTTGGGGAGGTTATCAGTGTGGCCAGGCCTGTGCGTCTTGCCCATTACACATAAGTAGTAGGGTCTTTGTCGTGGACGAAAACTCTTCTCATTTGACGAAATTTTTACGTCAGATCATGCACACTGGCAATTCCTGATGCCGTGTCACTCGTTGCGTCCGGCAGGTCAGGCTCCCCGCAGAATTGCAAGGCAGTCCCATGCGCTCATCCCCATCCGCAGGCAGACCGGCTACACCCATCAGTATCGGCAGTCATCTGGCATTCCTTCTGGGTAGCGCGCTGTGCATGCTGCTGCTCTTCGCTCTGGCCCGTGCCGGGCTACTGGCCTACAACCATGCGCTGATCGCCGATACCCCGGCGGCGACCTTCGTCGAGGCATTCCTCAATGGTGCACGCTTCGATCTGCGCCTGATCGTCTACCTGTGCATGCCGCTGAGCCTGTCTCTGCTGAGCTCGGGGGCGATGCGTGCGCGACGCCTGCACGTGGCCTGGCTGACCCTGGCCACCAGCCTGTGCCTGTTCTTTGCCGTGGCCGAGCTGAATTTCTACCGTGAATTCCACCAGCGCCTGAACAGCCTGGTGTTTCAGTACATGCAGGAAGACCTGAGCACGGTTCTCAGCATGATCTGGAACGGCTTCCCGGTGCTGCGCCTGCTTCTGGTCTGGGCTCTGGCCACGCTGCTGCTGGCCTGGCTGTTCCGCCGCATCGAGCAGGCGACCCGTGCATCGGATCATGCTGCCTTGCCACGCTGGCCAGCGCGTACCGCCGTTTTCGTCATCCTGCTGCTGATCTGCGTGGTGGCTGCTCGTGGCACCCTGCGCTCCGGGCCGCCCCTGCGCTGGGGCGATGCCTACACGACCGATTCGATGTTCGCCAACCATCTGGGGCTCAACGGCACGCTGACGCTGGTGGATGCCGCGTCGAACTACTTCTCCGATCATCGCGACAACAGTTGGAAGGCAACCTTGCCGGAGGCCGAGGCGTTGCAGATCACGCGGGACATGCTGCTGACCCCGCGCGACCGCTTGATCGATGCCGACAAGGCCGCTGTCCGTCGTGTGTACACACCTCCAGCCGAAGGCCAGTTGCCGCAGGTGCGCAATGTGGTGGTGATCCTCATGGAGAGCATGGCCGGGCGCTACATCGGCGCCATGGGCAACCGTGATGGCATCACCCCGAACTTCGATGCGCTGGCCCGTGAGGGCCTGCTGTTCCAGCGCGTGTTTTCCAACGGCACCCACACGCACCAGGGCATGTTCGCCACCATGGCCTGCTTCCCCAACCTGCCGGCGTTCGAGTATCTGATGCGCATGCCCGAGGGCAGCCACCAGTTCTCGGGCTTGCCACAACTGCTCAGTGCACGTGGTTACGACGATATCTACGTGTACAACGGCAGCTTTTCCTGGGATAACCAGTCCGGCTTCTTCGGCAATCAGGGGATGCGCAACTTCGTTGGCCGAGAGGATTTCGTCGACCCGGTGTTCATCGATCCGACCTGGGGGGTTTCCGACCAGGACATGTTTGCCCGTGGGGCGGACGAGTTGGCTCGTTTGGGACGCCAGGGCAAGCCCTTCTACGCCCTGTTGCAGACGCTGTCCAATCACACGCCCTATGCCTTGCCGGAAAACCTGCCGGTGGAGCGCGTGACCGGCCATGGCTCGCTGGACGAGCATCTGACTGCCATGCGTTACGCCGACTGGTCGCTCGGCCAGTTCTTCGCCAGAGCGCGCCAGGAGCCGTATTTCAAGGACACCCTGTTCGTGGTGCTGGGCGACCACGGTTTCGGCAACGATGAGCAGATCAGCGAGATGGATCTGTCACGCTTCAGTGTCCCGCTGTTGCTGATCGGCCCCGGCGTGCAGGAAACCTTCGGCAGTGGCAGCACCACCGTGGGCAGCCAGATCGATGTGGTGCCGACCATCATGGGCCGCCTCGGCCAGCCGGTGCAGCAGCAGTGCTGGGGTCGCGATCTGCTGGCATTGCCGCCAGGCGATGAGGGAGTGGCGGTGATCAAACCGTCTGGCAGCGACCAGACCGTCGGCCTGGTGACCGGTGATCGCATCCTGGTCAAGCCGCGTGATCGCGAGGCACGCCTGTATCGCTATCAACTGGGGCACGACGCACGTGCCGAGGCCATCGATGATGAGCCGGCACGCAGCGAGCTGGAGCGCAAGCTGTCGGCCTTCGTGCAGACGGCGACTTCCAGTCTGCTGGGCAACACCACCGGTGTCAGTGCGGAAAAGGCCGCCGAGGTACATTGAGCGCCGAGCCCCGACCTGTGGCAGGTTCGGGGCTGAGCGGATACCCGCGACACCGATGCCATTCGACACCCATGAAAAAACCGTCTGCGAGGGCGGTTTTTTCATGGCGGGCACATCCGTGATGTAGTGCCCTGGCGTGCGACTTACAGACCGTTCCTGGCCTTGAACTCGCGACGACGGCGGTGCAGCACGGGCTCGGTGTAACCGTTGGGCTGTTTGCTGCCTTCGATCACCAGTTCCAGGGCTGCCTGGAAGGCGACGTTATCGTCGAAGTCCGGAGCCATCGGGCGGTACAGCGGGTCGTTTGCGTTCTGGCGGTCGACCACTGGCGCCATGCGCTTGAGGCTTTCGACCACCTGAGCTTCGGTGACGATGCCGTGACGCAGCCAGTTGGCCAGCAGCTGGCTGGAGATACGCAGGGTCGCGCGGTCTTCCATCAGGCCGACGTCATTGATGTCCGGCACCTTGGAGCAGCCGACACCCTGGTCGATCCAGCGCACTACATAGCCGAGGATGCCCTGCGAGTTGTTGTCCAGCTCGTTGCGGATCTCTTCCTGGCTCCAGTTGGTGTTCTTGGCCAGCGGGATGGTCAGGATGTCATCCACCGACGCCGGGGTACGCTTGGCCAGTTCGGCCTGACGGGCGAACACGTCGACCTTGTGGTAGTGCAGGGCGTGCAGTGTAGCGGCGGTCGGCGAGGGTACCCAGGCAGTGTTGGCACCGGACAGCGGGTGAGCGATCTTCTGCTCGAGCATGGCGGCCATCAGATCCGGCATGGCCCACATGCCCTTGCCGATCTGGGCGCGACCCTGCAGGCCGGTGGCCAGGCCGACGTCGACGTTGTTGTTTTCGTAGGCACCGATCCAGCTCTCGCTCTTCATGGCCGCCTTGCGCACCACGGCGCCGGCCTCCATGGAGGTGTGGATTTCGTCACCGGTACGGTCGAGGAAGCCGGTGTTGATGAACACCACGCGCTCGCTGGCGGCCTTGATGCACGCCTTGAGGTTGACGGTGGTGCGGCGTTCTTCGTCCATGATGCCGACTTTCAGGGTGTTGCGCGGCAGGCCCAGGGCGTCCTCGACGCGCGAGAAGATTTCGCTGGCGAATGCCACTTCTTCCGGGCCGTGCATCTTCGGCTTGACGATGTACACGCTGCCGGTACGGGTGTTCTTGCGCGTGGTGTTGCCATTGAGGTTGTGAATGGCGATCAGACTGGTGAACAGCGCGTCCTGGATGCCTTCCGGAATCTCGTTGCCTTCGGCGTCGAGGATGGCCGGGTTGGTCATCAGGTGGCCGACGTTGCGCACGAACAGTAGCGAGCGGCCGTGCAGGGTCAGCTCGGAGCCGTCGACCCGGGTGTAGACGCGATCAGGATTCATGGTACGGGTGAAGGTCTTGCCACCCTTGGACACTTCCTCGGCCAGATCACCTTTCATCAGGCCCAGCCAGTTGCGGTAGACCACGACCTTGTCGTCGGCATCGACGGCGGCAACGGAGTCTTCGCAGTCCATGATGGTGGTCAGCGCAGCTTCCATCAGCACGTCTTTCACGCCTGCGGCGTCGGTGCTGCCGATCGGGCTGTTCGGGTCGATCTGGATTTCGAAGTGCAGGCCGTTGTGCTTGAGCAGCACGGCGATCGGCGCATTGGCATCGCCCTGGTAGCCGACCAGTTGCGCGTCGTCACGCAGGCCGCTGTTGCTGCCACCCTTGAGGGCGACGACCAGACGGCCGCCGACGATGGCGTAGCCGGTGGAGTCGACGTGCGAGCCGGCAGCCAGCGGTGCGGCTTCGTCGAGGAAGGCGCGTGCGAAGGCGATGACCTTGTCGCCACGTACCTTGTTGTAACCCTTGCCTTTCTCGGCGCCGCCTTCTTCGCTGATCACGTCGGTGCCGTACAGGGCGTCGTACAGCGAACCCCAGCGAGCGTTGGAGGCGTTCAGGGCGAAGCGGGCGTTCATCACCGGTACCACCAGCTGCGGTCCGGCCAGGCGAGCGATCTCTTCGTCGACATTGCCGGTGGTGGCCTGGAAGTCGGCGGGCTCGGGCAGCAGGTAGCCGATCTCCTGCAGGAAGGCCTTGTAGGCGGCAGCGTCATGAGCCTGGCCCTTGCGCGCCTGGTGCCAGGCGTCGATCTGCGCTTGCAGTTCGTCACGCTTGGCCAGCAGGGCACGGTTCTTCGGTGCCAGGTCCCTGATGACCGCAGCGGCACCGGCCCAGAACTTGTCGGCAGCGATGCCGGTACCGGGGATGGCTTCGTTGTTCACGAAGTCGTACAGGGCTTTGGCGACCTGCAGGCCACCGACTTGAACGCGTTCAGTCATCACTTGCCTCACTCTCTGAGCTTTACTCGATAGCCGCTTCGGGCACCTCTAAAAACCACCTCGGCTCTGGCGTTCTGCATCCATGCAGTGGTGCGCTGTCAGTGCCGCGTTGAAGGCAGTCCTGGAGCGCGCTTCGACTCCGCTTCTTCACCGTGCGCCGAGCACCTCGGAAGGCCCGTCGGAGACGGAGTCGCCGTCTTGTAGTCCGAGGCGCGGCATACTACATCAAGATTCCGGGAAAATGCAGTGGCGGGCGTCAGTCTGCGACCAAAAGACTAATGATGGTCACGGTCAGTACGCTTTGTGTGCAAATATGCATAACATTGTCCCATAAAAAATGTAAAAACGTACACGATTAATTGTGTGCGCTACTGACAACTCGCCGGATATGGCCTACGCCATCGCTCGCCTATACTGCCCTGAACCCTTTTGGAGCCTGCCATGCCCGTATCTGCCGTCGTCGCTGCCGACCTTGTCGATCTCACCCGCCTGTTCGCCGGCTACCTGCGTTTCTACGAGGTGCCGCGTGACGAGACGGATATCACCTCATTTCTCGATCAGCGCCTGCAACGCGGTGATTCGCAGTTATTCATCGCACGCGACGAGCAGGGTGTCGCGCAGGGCTTCATTCAGCTCTATCCCTTCCAGTCTTCGCTGGCACTGGAACCGGCCTGGTTGCTCAGCGATCTGTATGTCGAGCAATCGACACGTCGCGCTGGCGTTGGCGAGGCGTTGATGAACGCCGCCCGAGCTCATGCCGAAGCCACCGGTGCCTGTGGTCTGCAACTGGAAACGGCGAAGACCAATCTGGCCGGACAGCGTCTGTACGAGCGCCTGGGCTATGTGCGCGACGAGCAGTTCTACACCTATTGGCTGGCGCTGAGCCGCTGACCCTTTCGAACCCTGTGAACGAGTGAGGTAGTACATGGATCATCTTGTACTGACGGTGATTGCCGAGGATCAACCGGGGCTGGTCGAACGCCTGGCTGGCTGCGTCGCTGCCCATGGCGGCAACTGGCTGGAAAGCCGCATGGCGCGCATGGCCGGGCAGTTCGCCGGGATCGTGCGGGTGGACGTGCCGGCCGATGCGCATGGCAGCCTGATCAGGGAGCTCGAAGCCCTGAGCGCGCAGGGAATCCGCGTGCAACTGGCTGCCAGTGGCAGCGAACCGGGCAGGCGTTTCACCTCCATTCGCCTGGAGCTGGTGGGCAACGACCGCCCTGGTATCGTTCGTGACATCACTCGCGTGCTGGCCGAGCAGGGCGTCAACCTGGAGAGTCTGCTCACCGAGGTGGCGCCGGCGCCCATGAGTGGCGAACTGCTGTTCACCGCCGAGGCGCTGCTGGCGGTTCCGGAGACCCTGGCGCTGGAGCAGTTGCAGGCACGCCTGGAAACCCTGGCCGATGACCTGATGGTGGAGCTGAATCTGCGTCAGGAAGACTGACGCGTGCGATATCCACCGCAGGCGTGGATCAGCCTGTGGATAAACTGGGGAGCCCCGGCGCACTGCCTAGTGCGCCGGGGCTTTTCATTGAACGACTAAAAAACCAGCAGGATCAATGGCTTGTGCACAAATACCGGGGATGGATCTGTGGATAAACCTTGAGCCGATGCGGCCAGCCCAGGGCAGGCGTGGCTTGCGCGGGGTTGGGTGTTTTCTGCTCAGTAGCGAACGCCGGTGTGCGCGGCGCCCGGCCGGGGCGCCGTGCAATCCAGCGTTACTCGGCCGGACGTTTGCGCAGGCTCAGCCAGATATCCAGGCTGTAGACCGCAAGGCCGGCCCAGATGAAGGTGAAGGCCATCAGCTTGGCCGGGTCGAAGTGCTCGCCGAACAGGAAGATCGCCTGCAGCATCACCAGGGTCGGCGCGATGTATTGCAGAAAACCCAGGGTGGTATAGGGCAGGTGGCGCGCGGCGGCGTTGAAGCAGACCAGCGGCACCAGGGTGATGGGGCCGGCGGCGGCCAGCCATAGCCACTGCGAGCTGTTCCAGAACTCGGGCTGGCTGCTCATGGCGGCCGGGTGCAGGGCGAGCCAGGCCAGGGCTATCGGCAACAGCAGCCAGGTTTCCACCACCAGGCCGGGCAGGGCGGCGACGGGTGCTTTCTTGCGGATCAGGCCGTAGAAGCCGAAAGTCAGTGCCAGCACCAGCGAGACCCAGGGCAGGCTGCCAACCTGCCAGACCTGCTGGGCCACGCCGATCGTGGCCAGGCCGACGGCGACCCACTGCAGACGGCGCAGCCGCTCACCAAGGATCAGCAGCCCGAGCAGCACGTTGATCAGCGGGTTGATGTAGTAGCCCAGGCTGGCCTCCAGCATGCGCTCGTTGTTCACCGCCCATACGTAGACCAGCCAGTTGCTGGCGATCAGCAGGCCGCAGCCGGCCAGTACCAGCAGGCGCTTCGGGTGCGTGCGCAGCTCGCGCCACCAGCCCGGATGCTTCCACAGCATCAGCAGGATCGCGCCGAACAGCGCGGACCACAGGGCGCGGTGGACGATGATTTCCAGTGACGGGATGTGCTGGATGGCTTTGAAGTAGATGGGGAACAGGCCCCAGATGACATAGGCGCTGAGGCCCAGAATGTACCCGCGCTGCGGGTTGGCGGTGGCCATGGAGAATCCTTGGTCAGGCAGCTAACGACAATCGCGAGATTCTAGTCCGAGGGCCTGTGGCTTGTCTGGTCGGCCTGCACTGTCGTAGGGCGTCATGCACCGATAAGCGTAAGAAAGCCTTTACGCCGAGCGGCGCAACTGTATCGGTGCCAGGGCGGCCTGCATGGCATGCGGGCCGTTCGGCTCAGAACAGTCGCAGCGGCTCCTCGTCCAGCGCCGCCCGCTGTTCGCGCAAGGCGAGAATCTGGTCGCCCCAGTAGCGCTCGCCGGCGAACCAGGGGAAGGCCAGAGGGAAGGCCGGGTCATCCCAGCGACGGGCGATCCAGGCGCTGTGATGCATCAGACGCAGGGCGCGCAGGCCTTCGATCAGTGGCAACTCGCGCGCGGCGAAATCGTGGAACTCCTGGTAACCATCGACCAGTTCGGCCAACTGGCCGAGGCGCTCATGGCGCTCACCGGCCAGCATCATCCACAGATCCTGTACGGCCGGCCCCATGCGACAGTCATCGAGGTCGACCATGTGGAAGCTGTCGTCGCGGCACAGCAGGTTGCCGGGGTGGCAGTCGCCATGCAGGCGAATCGGCTGGTAGCGGACGCGGGCGAACAGCTCGTCGAGGCGTGCGAGCAGGTCACGCGCCACCGACTCATAGGCCGGCAGCAGGCTGCGGGGCACGAAACCGCCATCGAGCAGGGATGCCAGGGCTGCGTGACCGAAGTTATCCACCGCCAGGGTTTCACGGTGGGCGAATGGGCGGCTGGCACCGATGGCGTGCATGCGGCCGAGCAACTGGCCGAGACGATAGAGCTGATCCAGATTGCCGGGCTCCGGCGCGCGACCGCCACGGCGCGGAAACAGGGCGAAACGGAAACCGCCGTGCTCGAACAGCGTTTCGCCATCGCGAAGCAGCGGTGCCACCACCGGAACCTCGTGCTCGGCCAGCTCGCAGCTGAAGCCGTGCTCCTCGCGGATTGCCGCATCGCTCCAGCGATCCGGGCGGTAGAACTTGGCGATCAGTGGCGTTTCACCCTCGATGCCCACCTGATAGACGCGGTTCTCGTAACTGTTCAGGGCCAGTACGCGGGCATCGCTGAGATAGCCGAGACTCTCCACGGCATCGAGCACCAGATCCGGGGTGAGGGTGGAGAAGGGGTGGCTCATGAGCGGCTCCGCGTGAGTGGGCGCACAGTGTAACGGGTTATGCCGTCAGAGCTGGGTGCCGAGCAGAACCTGGCTGGCGGCGAACTGCGCGCGCACCGCATCGCCGATGCCCAGACCCAGCGCAAGCAGGCGCTCGGGCTCGATCAGCGCGCACAGCGTCTGGCCGTTGCCCAGGCCGATACGCACGTCGCTGGGGCCATCGCTGGCGGGCAGGATCTGCTCGATGTGCCCCTCCAGCGCGTTGCGCTCACCGTCAGCGGCCTGAGTCGCTGGCTGCAATTCCAGCCAGCCTGCCTTGATCAATGCCACCACGCTGCTGCCAGCGCTCAGTTGCAGGTTTTCCGTGCTGTCGTGGGTGATCTGGGCGAGCAGACTCAAACCGCCGGGCAGCTCGATATCGATCAGGTCGTTGTGCCCGTGGGCTCGTATATCTCGTACCCGGCCACTGAGCTGGTTGCGGGCACTGGTACGCAGCATCAGGCGGCCGAGCAGTTGCAGGTCGTCATCGTCATCGATGGCTTGCAGCAGTTGTGCCTGTAGCGCCTGCACGCGTCGATACAGCGACAGCAGGCGTTCGCCCGCCGCTGTAAGCTGCGCACCCCCGCCTCCCTTGCCGCCGACGCTGCGGCTGACCAGGGGGCGTTCGGCGAGATTGTTCAGTTCGTCGATGGCGTCCCAGGCCGCCTTGTAGCTGAGCCCGGCAGCCTTGGCCGCCCGAGTGATGGAGCCTTGTTCGGCGATCTGCTCCAGCAGGGCCAGACGTTTCGGTCGGCGGCTGAGCAATTGGACGAGGGGATCGAGTTGCGACATGGCTTCCGAGCGGGTGAGGACGATCCCGGGCACGGTGCGTGACTCCGGCTGGCGCGTCAAGTCAGCCATCACCGGGGCGAGGCGTGCGGGCCAGGCAGTAGACGTCAACGCGCAGGGCGCCCGCTCGGCGCAGCAGGTTGGCGAGAGTGCCGGCGGTCGCGCCGGTGGTGAGCACGTCATCGACCAGCGCCAGATGACTGCCGACGATCCGTTTGTCGACGTTCAGGCTGAAGGCCTGGCGCAGGTTACGCTTGCGGGTGGCTGCGTCCAGTCCCTGCTGTGAGGGCGTATCGGCATGGCGCTGCAGCCAGTTGGCGTGAACCGGCAATTGCAGGCTGTCACCCAGCCAGTCGGCGAGCATCTGCGCCTGGTTGAAACCGCGTCGCCGCTGGCGCTGACGGGCCAGAGGCACGGGCACTAGCGCCTGCGGTCTCGGTAAACCCTCGTCATGCGCATGGCGCAGGTGTTCGGCCAGCAACTCGGCCAGCAGGCGACCGTGAGGCCACTGCGCCTGATGTTTGAAGCGAGTGATCAGGTTGTCTACCGGGAAGGCGTAGCGCCAGGGGGCTTCCACGCGGGTGAAACCCGGTGGCTTGTTCTGGCAGGCTCCGCAGATCATGCCATGGGCCGGCAGCGGCACCGCACAGACCTGGCAGTGCGCCCCGAGCCAGGGCAATTCGGTTTCGCAGGCCGTGCAGATCCTGTGCGCCGGGTGATCGGTCGGCTCGTCACAGAGTTGGCAATGGCGCCGCTGACGTAGCCAGGCAAGACGTTGCAGGAAAGAAAGGTCGAACAGGGGCATGGCAGCTCATCCATGAGCGGTGGAGCTCTGAGCCTAGAGTCTGTTGACGTTTCGGCGCAAGGCGCATTGCCGCGAGAAATGACTCCCGGTCAGACGCAGGACGCCGGAAGTCCTGCAACGACAGCGGGAGCCATTTCCCGCGCAACCCGAAGGGCCGTGCCGGTTTTAGCGCGGTGCGTCGTTACTCGACGGCTCATTTGGGTGCCCAGACTTCGCGCCTTGCGCCTGGCTCCGCGCGAAAACCGGCTACGGCGCGGTCGCGGCGAAACGTCAACGGACCCTGGCAGGTCTCAGCGGATCAGCCAGCCCATCACCACCAGCCCCAGGAACAGCCAGATCACCCCGCCGAAGATCGAGCCGCGCAACAGTGAACGCGCGCCGTTGAACAGAAACAGCAGGCCGATGATCAGCAGGATGACACTGAAGATCGACACGTCCATGCCGATCGCCCTGGCCAGGCCATGGAGAAAATCGTCGATGGCATCGGCCATCGCCCCCAGCACGCCGGAAAGCATGTCGACGATGAAACGGATGGCACGTCCCAGCGCCTCGCCTAGTCCTTCGAAAAAGCCTTCTACCTGCATGCGGAACATCCTGTTGGAGGGATAGGCATTTGGCCTTGTGCCATGACATAAGTTCTATTGGTCAATAAATGATCTGATGTCAACTTGTGTCTCGTTTGCGGTTGACAGCATCCAACTGCAACTTATGATGGCCTGAGCCTGAATGCCCCCCATGTGGGCCTGACAACAGACGCCGCCAAGCGTCGAAGGACTTCCGATGAGTGCTACCGCCGATATCACCACCCGCCACGATTGGAGCCTCGCCGAGGTTCGTGCGCTGTTCGAGCAGCCCTTCAACGATCTGCTGTTTCAGGCGCAGACCGTCCATCGCCAGCATTTCGATCCCAATCGCGTACAGGTCTCGACCCTGCTGTCGATCAAGACCGGCGCCTGCCCGGAAGACTGCAAGTACTGCCCGCAGTCCGGTCACTACAACACCGGTCTGGACAAGGAAAAACTGATGGAGGTGCAGAAGGTGCTGGAGGCGGCCGCCGAGGCCAAGGCCATCGGCTCCACGCGCTTCTGCATGGGCGCTGCGTGGAAGCATCCGTCCGCCAGGGACATGCCCTACGTGCTGGAAATGGTCAAAGGCGTGAAGAAGCTCGGCCTGGAAACCTGCATGACCCTCGGCCGCCTCGATCAGCAGCAGACCCAGGCACTGGCCGAGGCAGGGCTGGACTACTACAACCACAACCTCGACACCTCGCCGGAGTTCTACGGCAACATCATCACCACCCGCACCTACGGCGAACGCCTGCAGACCCTGGCCTACGTACGCGAGGCGGGGATGAAGATCTGCTCCGGCGGCATCCTCGGCATGGGCGAGTCGGTGGACGACCGTGCGGGGTTGCTGATCCAGCTGGCCAACCTGCCGGAACACCCGGAGAGCGTGCCGATCAACATGCTGGTCAAGGTCAGGGGCACACCGTTGGCCGAGGAAAAGGACGTCGACCCGTTCGACTTCATCCGTACCCTCGCCGTGGCGCGGATCATGATGCCGAAATCCCATGTGCGACTGTCCGCCGGTCGCGAGCAGATGAACGAGCAGATGCAGGCGCTGGCTTTCATGGCCGGTGCCAACTCGATCTTCTACGGCGAGAAGCTGCTGACCACCGCCAACCCGCAGGCGGACAAGGACACGGCCCTGTTCAGGCGCCTCGGCATCAAGCCGCAAGAGCGCCAAGAGCACGCCGACGAGGTACACCAGGCGGCCATCGAACAGGCGCTGCTCGAACAGCGTGACTCCGAGCTGTTCTACAACGCCGCCTCGGCCTGACATTCTTCATGCAGGAGCGGGCTTGCTCCTGCGGACACTGCCTATGTCTTTCGATCTTGCTGCGCGCCTGGCCGAACGCCAGGCTGCCGATCTGTTCCGTCTCCGCCCGCTGTTGCAGAGCCCGCAAGGGCCGCAGGTGCGGGCGGATGGTCAGGTGCTGCTGGCTTTCTGTTCCAACGACTACCTCGGCCTGGCCAATCATCCCGACGTGATAGAGGCGCTGCAGCAAGGCGCGCAGAAGTGGGGGGTTGGTGGTGGTGCTTCGCACCTGGTGATTGGCCACAGCACACCGCACCACCAACTGGAGGAGGCACTGGCCGAGTTCACCGGGCGCCCTCGTGCGTTGCTGTTCTCCACCGGCTACATGGCCAACCTGGCTGTCGTCACCGCCTTGCTCGGGCAGGGCGACAGCGTGCTGGAAGATCGCCTCAACCACGCCTCGCTGCTGGATGCTGGGCTGCTGTCCGGTGCGCGTTTTTCACGTTATCTGCACAACGATGCGGTCAGCCTGGCCAACCGCCTGCGCAAGACCAGCGGCAACTGCCTGGTGGTCACCGACGGCGTGTTCAGCATGGATGGAGACCTGGCCGATTTGCCGGCGCTGTGTGCCGAGGCGCGGGCGAGCCGGGCCTGGGTAATGGTCGACGATGCCCATGGTTTCGGCCCACTGGGTACGACCGGTGGCGGTATCGTCGAACATTTCGGCCTGGGACCGGATGACGTGCAGGTGCTGGTCGGCACGCTGGGCAAGGCCTTCGGTACGGCGGGTGCGTTCGTGGCCGGCAGCGAGGAGCTGATCGAAACCCTGATCCAGTTCGCCCGTCCCTACATCTACACCACCAGCCAGCCGCCGGCCGTGGCATGTGCGACCCTGAAAAGCCTGGAGTTGCTGCGCAGTGAAAGCTGGCGCAGGGAGCACCTGGTTCGATTGATCACCCGCTTCCGCCAGGGCGCAGCCGAGATCGGCCTGAGCCTGATGGACAGTCCCACCCCGATTCAACCGATTCTGGTCGGCGACAGCACCCGTGCGCTGAAGCTCTCGTCGTTGCTCAAGGATCGTGGCCTGCTGGTTGGCGCCATACGTCCGCCGACCGTGCCGGCCGGCAGTGCGCGCCTGCGCGTGACCCTGTCTGCCGCACACAGCGACGCGCAGCTCGAACGCCTGCTGGACGCATTGGCCGAGTGCTGGCCACAGGTGCAGGCGAATGCGTGAGACCCTGATCCTCCTGCCAGGCTGGGGCCTGCATGGCGCGGTGCTGCATCCGTTGGCCGAGGCATTGGGCCGCGATGTCGAGGTGCAGGTGGTGCAATTGCCTGCCTTGACCTCGGCATCGGTGACGGGATGGCTCGACGAGCTGGATGCGCGCCTGCCACATGATGGCTGGCTGGCCGGCTGGTCGCTCGGCGGCATGTTGGCCGCTGCCCTGGCTGCACGGCGAGGCGAGCGCTGTCGCGGCCTGATCACCCTGGCCAGCAATGCCTGCTTCGTGGCCAGCGATTCATGGCCGCACGCGATGCCGCTCGACACCTACGCCGCCTTCCTCCAGGGCTGCGAGGCGAACGCCGCTGCCACGCTCAAGCGTTTCGCCATGCTTTGTGCTCAGGGAAGTACGGAGGTGCGTGACCTGTCGCGGCAATTGCAAGCCGGCCTGGGTGCTCCCGACAGTGCATCGCTGCTCGCCGGCCTGCATGTCCTGGCGAGCCTCGACACCCGCGCAGCCCTGTCTGCATTCGCCGGGCCGCAGTTGCACCTGCTGGCTGAGCATGATGCCCTGGTGCCTGCCTCGGTCGCCGAGTCGCTGCTGGCGCTGCTGCCGACTGGCGCAGTGGATGTGCTGGAAGCGTCCTGCCACGCCTTCGTGCTGGAGCAGGCCGATACCCTGGCGACGTTGGTGCTCGACTTCATCCGCGAGGCCAACCATGGCTGGGCGTAGGGGGCTCTGTGCGCCGTCCATTCACGCCTTCCACGGCGCACCCGGCGACGCACCTGCGGCGTTGCCGGACAAGCGCCAGGTGGCGGCGTCCTTCTCTCGCGCCGCCGAAAGCTACGATGCGGTGGCCGGATTGCAGCGCAGCGTCGGTATGCAACTGCTGGCGCGTTTGCCGGTTTCGCTGCAACCGCAGCACTGGCTGGATCTGGGTAGCGGTACCGGTCATTTCACTCGCGCCCTGGCCGAGCGCTATGACGCGAGCGACGGGCTGGCCGTGGATATCGCCGAAGGCATGCTGCGGCACGCCAGACCCCAGGGTGGGGCAGCGCACTTCATCGTCGGTGATGCCGAAGCGCTGCCGCTGAAGAGCGCCAGTTTCGACTTGCTGTTCTCCAGTCTCGCCCTGCAATGGTGTGCCGACTTCCCCCGAGTACTGAGCGAGGCCGTGCGGGTTCTGCGGCCAGGCGGCGTAATGGCTTTTTCCAGCCTGTGCGTGGGCACCCTGCAGGAGCTGCGCGACAGCTGGTTGGCCGTCGATGGCTTCGTCCACGTCAATCGTTTCCGTCATTTCGACGATTACCGGCAGATGTGCTCCGGCAGTGCTCTGCAGGTGCTGTCGTTGCAGCGTGAGGCCGAGACCCTGCACTTTCCCGACCTGCGCAGCCTGACCACTTCACTCAAGGATCTCGGTGCGCACAACCTCAACCCGGGGCGTCCGGGCGGGCTGACGGGGCGCTCGCGCATCCGGGCGTTGATCGAGGCTTACGAGCGTTTTCGTCAACCCGATGGGCTGCCGGCCACCTATCAGGTGGTCTATGGCGTGTTGCACAAGCCGCTTTAGGGCACCTCTAAAAACCACCTGCCTCGCCTACGTTTTCAGAGGTGCCCGCTAGTCGTTCACGCCCATCCTGCATCGCTTCGAGGAACTGCAATGGCCTACGCCTACTTCGTCACCGGAACGGATACCGAGATCGGCAAGACCACCATCGCCGCCGGCCTGCTGCATGCCGCGCGTCTGCGTGGCATGAGTACGGCGGCGGCCAAGCCGGTTGCCTCCGGTTGCGTCAGGACGGCCGAAGGTCTGCGCAATGACGACGCGCTGGCGCTGCTGGCGCAGTGCTCGCTGCCACTGCGTTACGAGGAGGTCAACCCACTGGCTTTCGAACCCGCCATCGCCCCGCACCTGGCGGCTCGCGAAGCGGGCGTCACGCTGGATGTCGCCAGTCTGTACCGCCCCGTGCGGGGGATTCTGGACAAGGGCGCGGACTTTTCCCTGGTCGAGGGCGCGGGGGGCTGGCGGGTGCCGCTGGCTGGCGAAGCGAATCTCTCCGACCTGGCCGTGGCGCTGGGGTTGCCGGTGATTCTGGTGGTCGGTGTGCGCCTTGGCTGCATCAACCATGCGCTGCTGAGCGCAGAAGCCATTGCCCGTGATGGCCTGGCGTTGGCGGGGTGGGTGGCGAACATCGTCGAGCCACAGACATCGCGTCTGGAGGAAAACCTGGTGACTCTTGGCGAGCGTCTGCCGGCACCCTGCCTGGGGCGCGTGCCACGTCTCGGCAGTGCTTCGGCCGAGGCCGTGGCCGGGTATCTGGAGCTGTCGCGGTTGGCGGGCTGGTAATAAACAGCTGCGCGACGATAGCCTTTTGTCTGTACGTTTTTTAGCCGATTTCTGCTTCAATACAGGCAATCAGGGTCTATTCCCGCTGGGAGCCATAGATGGAAATCTCCACCAATGCATTCAGTTCGGGGCTGAGCGGCATCCAGGCCGGTCAGCGTCGTGTCGATCAGGCTGCCGGTGACATTGCCAGCAACACCATCGCTCCATCGCAACAGGCCAACCAGACCTCGCAGCAGAATCAGGTCAATCCCACCTCGCAAGCCACCGAACGCACTCGTCCCGATCTGACGGAAAGCCTCGTCGCCTTGCGCGTTGGCGAGAACGAAGTGCGTGCCAACGCGCGCGTCGTCGATACGGCCGACGAAGTGCTGGGGACGTTGATCGACACCCGCGCCTGAGCACCACTCACGCTCTATGACGTGTCGAGGCTCGCAAGCCTCTGCTCGTGGGCGCCCAGGTTAATCCCCCGGCTGCGCGGATGCGGCCAGTAGCGGGGCAGGAGGACGCTCATGCAGATCGGCAACAGTCTGCCGTCTTTCACGCCAGCGTCGCCCACTACGCCGGCCAGGCCGCTGTCATCCGACGTTTCTCCCGATATCGCTCGTGCCGATCAGGCGCCTGTCGCTGCAGCACAGGAGCAGCAGGCCGACTCCCCGGCTTCCGGTCGCGAGGAGGCTGATCGTGGGACGCCTGAAGGGCGTGGTGGCACCGGTGAGCCGAGTCCCCGGGAACTGCGCCAGGAACAGCTGGAGATCGCCGAGCTGGTGCAGCGTGATCGTGAGGTACGCACCCACGAACAGGCTCACTCCGCCGTCGGTGGGCAGTACGCCGGCGCCCCTACCTATGGCTTCAAGCGCGGCCCCGATGGTCAGCGTTATGCCGTCTCCGGCGAAGTCAGCATCGATACTGCTCCCATTCCCAATGACCCCGAAGCGACGCTGCGCAAGATGGAGATCGTCCTGCGTGCTGCGCTCGCGCCCATCGAACCCTCCCCGCAGGATTTGCGAGTGGCCGCTCTGGCCCAGGCACAAGCCGCACAGGCGCGGGTCGAACTGGCCGAGCTGCGGCGTGAAGAAGCCACAACTGCAGTAGAGGCGCGCAAGGCGCGCGACGAGTCGCAGCAGGCGCAGGACGAACCCGCCCAGCAGACGCAGCAGCCTTTGCCGCCAGCGCCTAATCTTGATCTGTACCGGCGCCTGGGCGAATTGCCCGCGCCGCAGCCGAGCATCGATCTGGTCGCGTAGTCGGCCGATTGGCAGTGCTTGACAAGGGGTTGGCGTAAACGTATGTTTCAAACGCCTGTTTGATTGCTTTGGCCACGAGTCGATGGCCAGGCAACCGGGAGTGATCCCGAAAGCGACCGACAAGCCGGTCCCCCTAACAACTAGGAATCCACCGCAGAGGTTTACCGTTATGCCTGACTACAAGGCCCCCTTGCGTGACATTCGTTTCGTTCGCGACGAACTGCTGGGTTACGAAGCGCACTACCAGAGCCTCCCTGGCTGCCAGGACGCCACTCCAGACATGGTTGACGCCATCCTCGAGGAAGGCGCCAAGTTCTGTGAGCAGGTTCTGGCACCGCTGAACCGTGTGGGTGATACCGAGGGCTGCACCTGGAGCGAGTCCGGCGTGAAGACCCCGACCGGCTTCAAGGAGGCCTATCAGCAGTTCGTCGAAGGCGGCTGGCCGAGCCTGGCCCATGACGTCGAGCACGGTGGCCAGGGTCTGCCGGAATCTCTCGGTCTGGCCATCAGCGAAATGGTCGGTTCGGCCAACTGGTCCTGGGGCATGTACCCCGGCCTGAGCCACGGCGCGATGAACACCCTGAGCGCTCACGGCACCGATGAGCAGAAGCACACCTACCTGACCAAGCTGGTTTCCGGCGAGTGGACCGGCACCATGTGCCTGACCGAGCCGCATTGCGGCACCGACCTGGGCATGCTGCGCACCAAGGCCGAACCGCAGGCCGACGGCAGCTACAAGGTCACCGGTACCAAGATCTTCATCTCGGCGGGTGAGCACGACATGGCCGACAACATCGTCCATATCGTTCTGGCCCGTCTGCCCGATGCTCCGGCCGGTACCAAGGGTATCTCGCTGTTCATCGTGCCGAAGTTCCTGCCCAACGCCGAAGGCGGTGTGGGCGAGCGCAACGCCGTTTCCTGTGGCTCGATCGAGCACAAGATGGGCATCCACGGCAACGCCACCTGCGTGATGAACTTCGATGGCGCCACCGGCTTCCTGATCGGTCCGGCCAACAAAGGCCTGAACTGCATGTTCACCTTCATGAATACCGCTCGCCTGGGTACCGCGCTGCAAGGCCTGGCCCACGCCGAAGTCGGTTTCCAGGGTGGCATCAAGTACGCCCGTGAGCGTCTGCAGATGCGTTCGCTGACCGGCCCGAAAGCGCCGGAAAAAGCCGCCGACCCGATCATCGTGCATCCGGACGTGCGTCGCATGCTGCTGACCATGAAGGCGTTCGCCGAAGGCAACCGCGCGATGGTCTACTTCACCGCCAAGCAGGTGGATATCGTTCAGCACAGCCAGAACGAAGAAGAGAAGAAAGCGGCCGACGAGCTGCTGGCCTTCCTGACTCCGATCGCCAAGGCCTTCATGACCGAAGTGGGTTTCGAGTCCGCGTCCCATGGCATGCAGATCTACGGTGGCCACGGTTTCATCAGCGAGTGGGGCATGGAGCAGAACCTGCGTGACTGCCGCATCTCCATGATGTACGAAGGCACCACCGGTGTTCAGGCGCTCGACCTGCTGGGCCGCAAGGTGCTGATGACTCAGGGCGGCGCGCTGAAGAACTTCACCAAGATCGTGCACAAGTTCTGCCAGGCCAACGAAGGCAACGACACCGTCAAGGAGTTCGTCGAGCCGCTGGCCAGGCTGAACAAGGAGTGGGGTGACATCACCATGAAGATCGGCATGGCTGCGATGAAAGATCGCGAGGAAGTCGGTGCCGCCTCCGTGGACTACCTGATGTACTCCGGCTACGCCTGCCTGGCCTACTTCTGGGCCGACATGGCGCGCCTGGCTGCCGAGAAGCTGGCTGCCGGTACTGATGACGAGGCCTTCTACAAGGCCAAGCTGCAGACCGCTCGCTTCTACTTCGCGCGCATCCTGCCGCGTACCCGTGCGCACGTCGAAGCCATGCTGTCCGGTGCCAACAACCTGATGGAGATGGAAGAAGAGAACTTCGCGCTCGGCTTCTAAGGCCCGCCTGCTGCGTGTCGGCCCTGCTGCGTTAGAAGCAGGGTCTGGCTCGCGAGATCGTAAACAGGCTCCGAGACATCTCCGTTTGCTTTAACGACAACGCCGCCCCCAGGGGCGGCGTTGTCGTTTTTACGCGTCGCATTGAAGTGAATGTCGCATCCTGTCGCTGTTTTCAGAAGTCGAAGCAGGCAGAATGCTTTCATCTCTCGTTCGGGAGGCCAGCGTGATCCGTCCGGCCAATCTGCGCATCAGTCACTTCTCCTCCTCGCTGCCTCTGCTGGTCGGTGCGCTGGTGGCTGCGCGTCTGCCGGTGCTGAGCGAGTTCTTCATTTCCCTGTTCAACGTGCTGCCGACCCTGTTGCTGCTGCTCGGTGGAGCCTTCTGTCTGATCTATGGCCGTCAGCGCGAGGTGTTCCTGCTGCTGGTGCTCTATGTCGGCTATTTCCTGCTGGACATCCAGATCGACCATTTCCGTGACAATGGCCGGGTTCGAGACGATGCGGCGCTGGTCTTCCATCTGACCTGCCTGCTGCTGCCGCTGCTCTATGCCCTTTACGGCTGTTGGGAGGAGCGCTCGCATCTGTTGCAGGATCTCTTCGCCCGGGCTCTGGTGCTGCTGGCTGTCAGTGCGGTGGCGTTCGGCCTGGGGCGGCGCTATCCACAAGGAATCGCCGACTGGCTGGCGCAGATTCACTGGCCGTCACTGCATGGCGCCTGGATGAGTCTCGCGCAACTGGTCTATCTGGCTTTTCTGGTGGCCTTCATCGCGTTGCTGGTGCAATACCTGCGTCGGCCACGGCCACTGCATGCGGCGCAGGTGGTGGGCTTGTTCGGCCTGCTTTGGATGCTGCCGCAGGTGTTCATCCTGGCTAATGCATTGCAGGTGATGATCAGCATGGTGATGCTCATGCTGGTGGCCGCGGTGGCGCACGAGGCCTATCAGATGGCCTTCCGTGACGAGCTGACCGGGCTGCCTGGCCGGCGGGCACTGAACGAGCGTCTGCAGCGCCTGGGGCGTGACTATGTGATCGCCATGGTCGATGTCGATCACTTCAAGAAATTCAACGACACCCACGGCCATGACGTGGGCGATCAGGTCTTGCGGCTGGTTGCCAGCCAACTGCGCAAGGTCGGCGGTGGCGGCAAGGCCTATCGCTATGGCGGTGAGGAGTTCACCTTGCTGTTTCCCGGCAGGAATCTGGAGCAATGTCTGCCGCACATGGAGGCAGTGCGTCTGGCCATCGAGCAATACCGCATGCAGTTGCGCGACAGGCAGAACCGGCCACGCGATGACCATGAGGGTAGACAGCGCCGTGCCGGCAAGGCCGCCAGCGAAGTCTCGGTGACCGTGAGCATGGGGGCGGCAGAGCGGCAGGCCGAGCAGCGCAATCCGCAGGAAGTGATCAAGGAAGCGGACAAGGCGCTGTACAGCGCCAAGGCTGCCGGGCGCAATTGCATCCGCAGTGCCGGGCAGCGAAGAGGCGCCGTCAAGCTTGCGCCAGGCCACGATTGAAGCGTCGGCAGACGAATGGTCACAGGCATTCGCGCTGCCGTGGCGGAGTGGTTTTCAGATCAGATAGTTGGTGACTTTTTGTGAATTATTGGTCACAACAAGACCCTATGTGTCTATAAAGTTGTTCAAGTAAACTCGGTCATCTCACGTAAGTCCGTTTTTCGAGGATGTGTCATGGCCGATTACAAAGCCCCCCTGCGCGACATGCGCTTCGTGCTCAATGAAGTATTCGAAGTATCCAGGCTCTGGGCCGAGCTGCCGGCCCTGGCCGAGGTGGTCGATGCCGAGACCGCCAGCGCCATCCTGGAAGAGGCTGGCAAGGTCACCGCAGGCAGCATCGCCCCGCTGAATCGCAGTGGCGATGAAGAAGGCTGTTCCTGGGACAACGGTGCGGTGAAAACCCCGGCCGGTTTCCCCGAGGCCTACCAGACCTACGCCGAAGGTGGCTGGGTCGGCGTGGGGGGGGCGCCTGAGTTCGGTGGCATGGGCATGCCCAAGGTGATCGGCGCCCAGGTCGAGGAGATGGTCAATTCGGCCAACCTGTCCTTCGGCCTCTACCCGATGCTGACTGCCGGTGCCTGTCTGTCGATCCTCAACCATGCCAGCGAAGAACTGAAGACACAGTACCTGCCGAACATGTATGCCGGTGTCTGGGCCGGCTCCATGTGTCTGACCGAGCCGCATGCCGGCACCGATCTGGGCATCATCCGCACCAAGGCCGAACCGCAGGCAGACGGCAGTTACCGAATCTCCGGTACCAAGATCTTCATCACCGGCGGTGAGCACGACCTGACCGAGAACATCATTCATCTCGTGCTGGCCAAGCTGCCGGACGCGCCGGCCGGCCCGAAAGGCATCTCGCTGTTCCTGGTGCCCAAGGTGATGGTGAACGCCGACGGTTCACTGGGCGAGAAGAACGCCCTGGGCTGCGGTTCCATCGAACACAAGATGGGCATCAAGGCATCGGCCACCTGCGTGATGAACTTCGACGGTGCCACCGGTTACCTGATCGGTGAAGTGAACAAGGGCCTCAACGCCATGTTCACCATGATGAACTACGAGCGCCTGGGCGTTGGCATCCAGGGCCTAGCCCTCGGTGAGCGCAGCTACCAGAGTGCCGTCGAGTATGCCCGCGAGCGTATCCAGAGCCGTGCTCCGACCGGCCCGGTGGCCAAGGACAAGGCGGCCGACCCGATCATCGTGCACCCGGACGTGCGTCGCATGCTGCTGACCATGAAGGCCCTGAACGAGGGCGGTCGTGCCTTCTCCAGCTACGTTGCCATGCAGCTGGACACTGCCAAGTACAGCGAGGATCGCGACACCGCCAGGCGTGCCGACGAGCTGGTGGCATTGCTGACCCCGGTGGCCAAGGCATTCCTCACCGACATGGCGCTGGAAACCACCGTGCACGGTCAGCAGATCTTCGGCGGCCACGGCTTCATCCGCGAGTGGGGGCAGGAGCAACTGGTGCGCGACTGCCGCATCACCCAGATCTACGAAGGTACCAACGGCATCCAGTCGCTGGATCTGATGGGGCGCAAGATCGTCGGTAGCGGCGGCAGCTTCTACAAGCACCTGTCCGACGAGATCAAGGCCTTCGTCGCCTCGGCCGATGCCGGCCTCGAGGAGTTCACCAAGCCTCTGGCTGCGGCGGTACAGAATCTCGACGAGCTGACTGCATGGGTGCTGGATCGTGCCAAGGGCAGCCCGAACGAGATCGGTGCCGCGTCGGTGGAGTACTTGCACGTGTTCGGCTACACCGCCTATGCCTACATGTGGGCATTGATGGCTCGCGCTGCGTCGGGCAAGGAAGCTCGGGATGACTTCTACGCCAGCAAGCTGGGTACCGCGCGCTTCTACTTCGCCCGCCTGCTGCCGCGCATTCATTCGCTGAGCGCGTCGGTCAAGGCTGGTAGCGAGTCGCTGTATCTGCTGGATGCCGCACAGTTCTGAGTTCGTGCGGTTGATACGCAAGCCCCGGCCATTGTACCGGGGCTTGTGCATTTTCAGCGGTCAGAAAATCTCGTACGGGAACTCGATGATCACGCGTACCTGATCGGCATCGCCGTCCCACCCAGCGGCACCGGAGATGCGGTGGGTCGCCCAGCGCACGCGGGTGGCGAGATCCTTGGCCGGGCCGCTCTGCACCACGTACTTGATGTCGACGTCGCGCTCCCAGTGTTCCTCGCCATCGGCGCTCGCGTAGAGTCCTTCATAGGCACTGCCGCTGCCGGCCAGCTTGCTGCCATCGATGTCGGTTCCCTTGATGTAGCGGATACCGAAGGACAGGCCGGGTATGCCGTAGCTGGTGAAGTCGAGATTGTAGAACGCGCCATAGGACTTCTCGTTCGGACCGTTGAAGTCCACCAGTTGCGAGGAGTTGGCCAGGTAGATGGAGTCGTGGAAAGTTCCGGGGCCGAGGCCGAGGTAGTCGAACGGCTGGTCGCCGTCGATTTCCTGATAGGTCAGTTTGAAGGTGTGCGCACCGATGGTGTAGGCCGCTGCAAGTGAGTAGGCGGTGTTATCGATCTTGCCCGCCTTCTTCTTGCCATCGTCGTCGGTCTGATAAACGTTGACGTCGAAGTTCAGCTTCTGGTCATCGCTGATCGGGTAGGTGTAGTTGAGGTTGCCGTAGTACTGACGCCAGATGTCGGTGTATTCGGAGCCATAAAGGCTCGCGGTCAGATTGTCGGTGAGGGTGAAGTTGCCACCGACGAAATCGACGGTGTCGGTACTTACGCCTGCATAGGCGGCCCAGAAATTGTCGTCACTGTTGGTGCTGTTGAAGTCCTTGGCGGCGGTCAGGTGAGCGGCTTCGAAGTTCGCGCGCGAGAATTCATTGCTGGTCAGCCAGATGCCGGTCGCAGTGCCAGGCACCAGGCGAGCGTCGGCGGCGGCAAAGACCGGGTTGTATGGACGCAGATTGTTGCCGTATTTCAGTTCGGTATTGGAGAGGCGCACTTTGACATTGGCGCCGACCGAACCGGCGGTGTCCGATGCGCCCTCGCCGTCGGGAACCAGCACGCCGGCAGTGCCGGAATGGCCACGGCCGCCATCGAGTTTTATGACCCCGTAAGCACTGGCATCGACGCCGAAGCCGACGGTGCCCTGGGTATAGCCCGAGGTGTAGTCCAGACGTAGACCCTGACCCCATTCACGGCGGTCAGCATCCCATTGCGAGCTGTTGTGGTAGGTGTGGTAGTCATGATGCCAGTAAAGGTTGCGCGTCATGAACGTCAGGTGGCTGTCTTCGATGAAGCCCTGGCTTTCGGCCTGACTGGCCAATGCCAGTGGTGCCCCCGTTGCGGTGCTGATGGCCAGGGCCAGTAGTGTTTTTCTGCTGAGTGACATGGCTTGCTCTCCGTATGTTCTTGGACATCGTTGGCGGCAGAGAAAGGGACGTCGCGTCCTCCCTTGATCAGGCGAGAGTGTTGAAAGGGCCGATGGGCTGGCCGTGAAGCCGCGAAATCCCCCATGGCTCGTCAGAGACGAACCTCGGCGGAGGGTACGGAGACGGCCGCGGCGAGGATGGGCGAGAGCGACAGTCAGCGGTCAGATACCGACGTGGTGGCGCGCAGATATCAGTCCGTTGTCGTTTCTGGAATCCTGCGGTGCGCGACTCAGCCTTTACGCAGCCAGCCGACATAGAGCAGAGATGGCTGACCGCTCATGATGCCCACATGACCTTGCTCGTTCTCCAGCAAGATGCCCTGATGCGGCGCCAGATGTTGTACGTCACCTCCGGGCAACTGGCAGTGCATCGCCTGGCCATCGACGTTCCACAGCAACATCGCTTCGGCGTCGTTCTCCAGCATTCGCTCTCCTTGCAGTCTCAACAGCTGCAGCTCGTGCTGCCAGGCGCCACGTCGCGTCATCAGGTTGAGGTCGGTGACCGGGCCATCTGTCAGGTAGGCGCTGATCGTTTCTTCGCCACCGAATACCGCGATGGCTCCAGTGCCATGCAAGGTCTCGGTGCGGCCATCGCTGCGTTGCAGGTGCAGGCCATTGCCGGTGAGCAGAGCCAGGCTGCGGTCGATACCCGGGAAGCAGGAGAACGCGCCATCTACCGCGACCTGTGCGCTGCTGATGCGCCAGGCGAAGTCTTCCAGGCTGGCGCCGTTCGGCGCGATCGCCAGTTGCAGCGTCGAGCCGCCGCCATTCTTCCACGGCATGGCAGGAGTGGTTCTGGGGTCGAGCAGGGTACAGGGCATGGACTCACCTAATGTATATACATATTGGTTGTGCGAGAAACGACAGCGATCGCTTGCCATCCCTCTCACTTCCTCACTCTTCATCAGATTGCCGCGCTTTCAAGCCGATATCGCAGGTTTCTGGTCGATAGCGCGAGTTCGATAGCGCTGGCTTGACGAAGGTTGGAACTGCTCATATTGTATATACAAAACGAATCGAGAGAATCCCATGCCGATGCATTCCACCTCCAGGCAGCTCTGGCGTGAGGTACAGGTCTTCGATGGCCTGGTGCAGCTGGACGAGGCAATGAACGTGCTGGTGGCGGGAGGGCGCATCGCCGGACTGTGGCCTGCACGTGAGTTCGATGAGGCACTGGCACAAGACGCTGTCGAAGCCGGTCGTGGCGGTGTGATGACGCCAGGTCTGGTCGACTGCCATACCCATCTGGTGTATGCCGGCAATCGTGCCGGCGAGTTCGAGCAGCGCCTGGAGGGCGTGAGCTACGCCGAGATCGCCAAGGCCGGTGGCGGCATCCTCAGCAGCGTGCGTGCGACGCGTGCAGCCAGCGAGGATGAACTCATCGCTGCCAGCCTGCCGCGTCTCGATGCGCTGCTGACAGATGGTGTGACCACGGTGGAGATCAAGTCCGGCTACGGCCTGACGCTGGTCGATGAGCTGAAGATGTTGCGTGTGGCTCGCCGTCTCGGCCAACTGCGCCCGGTGCGTGTGGTGACCACGCTGCTGGGGGCCCATGCCCTGCCGCCGGAATATGCCGGTCGCGCCGACGATTACATCAACCTGGTCTGTGAGCAGATGATCCCGACCGCCGCTGCCGAAGGGTTGGCCGATGCGGTCGACGTGTTCTGCGAGGGCATCGCCTTTTCCCCTGCGCAGTGCCGGCGGGTGTTCGAGGCGGCCCGCGCCCATGGTCTGGCACTCAAGGCTCATGCCGAGCAACTCTCCAATCTGGGTGGCAGTGCCCTGGCTGCGCGCTACGGTGCGCTGTCGGCCGACCATGTCGAATACCTCGACGAGGCTGGCGTACGCGCCATGGCCGAGGCCGGTACCGTCGCCGTGTTACTGCCTGGTGCCTTCCAGGTATTGCGTGAAACCCAACTGCCCCCTATCGACCTGCTGCGCCAGCATGGCGTGCCCATGGCCGTGGCCAGCGATGCAAACCCCGGAACTTCGCCGATCTGCATGCCCACGCTGATGGCGCACCTGGCCTGCACCCTGTTCCGTCTCACGCCGCGCGAGGCCCTGACCGGCATGACCGCACATGGCGCCCGCGCTCTGGGGTTGCCCGAACTGGGGCGTATTGCTGTCGGCGCTCCGGCGGATCTGTGCCTGTGGGACATCCGGCAACCGGCCGAGCTGGCCTATGCGGTGCAGGCCGGACGCCTGCGCCAGCGCGTGTTCAAGGGAATCGTCAGCCATGATCGAGGAGGCATCAGCCATGCTTACTGATCGTCATTCGATGGATGCCTGGAGCGGGCGTATCGATCCCGAACCGGGTAGTCTGCGCTGGCACCAGCGCATCCAGGCGCTGTGCGCAGCCGGCGAGCCCGGCCTGGCGCTGCTGGGATTCGCCTGCGATGAGGGCGTGCGCCGCAATCATGGCCGAGTAGGCGCTGCCGGCGGCCCCCAGGCGCTGCGCAAGGCGCTGGCCAACCTGGCCTGGCATCGCCTGGCGCCGGCTTACGATGCCGGTGACGTCTGCTGTGAGGATGGAGACCTGGAGGCGGCGCAGGCGCGCCTCGGCCGCAACGTCCATGCGCTGCTGGATGCCGGTCATCTGCCGCTGGTACTCGGCGGCGGACACGAGGTGGCGTTCGGCAGTTGGTCGGGCCTGGCTGATCACCTGAGCGACCAGGTCGCTTCGGGGAGGGCTGCCCCCAGGATCGGCATCATCAACTTCGACGCTCATTTCGACCTGCGCGACCCGAGTCATGTGCATTCGTCCGGTACGCCCTTTGCGCAGATCGCCGAACGGAGCGCCGCACGTGGCTGGCCGTTTCGCTACGCCTGTCTGGGCATCAGCCGCGCCAGCAATACCCGCGCGTTGTTCGCCCGTGCCACCGAACTGGGCGTGCTGGTGCGCGAAGATCACGAGATTCGCGAGGCCACCCTGGCGACCATCGGTGCCGAGCTGGATGCCTTCGTCGCTGGCTGCGATGCGATCCACCTGAGTATCGATATCGACGTACTGCCGGCCTGCGAGGCGCCGGGCGTGAGCGCCCCGGCAGCGCGAGGCGTGCGCCTGGAACTGCTCGAGCCCCTGCTCGAACGCCTCAAGGCCAGCGGCAAGGTGCGCCTCGTCGACTTCGCCGAGCTCAACCCCGCGTTCGACATCGACAACCGCACCGCCAGGGCTGCGGCACGCCTGATTCATCTGCTCAGCCTATGAGCGCCGAACAACAAGAGGAAATCGCTGTGACCACCAAATTTCGTGATGTCGAAATCCGCGCGCCGCGCGGTACTCAGCTCACCGCCAAGAGCTGGCTGACCGAAGCGCCGCTGCGCATGCTGATGAACAACCTTGACCCGGACGTGGCCGAGAACCCCAGAGAGCTGGTGGTCTACGGCGGCATTGGCCGCGCCGCGCGCAACTGGGAGTGCTATGACCGGATCGTCGAGAGCCTGACCAACCTCAACGATGACGAGACCCTGCTGGTGCAGTCCGGCAAACCGGTCGGCGTGTTCAAGACCCACGCCAACGCTCCGCGCGTGCTGATCGCCAACTCCAACCTGGTGCCGCACTGGGCGAGCTGGGAGCACTTCAACGAACTGGATGCCAGGGGCCTGGCCATGTACGGCCAGATGACCGCCGGCAGCTGGATCTACATCGGCAGCCAGGGCATCGTCCAGGGCACCTATGAAACCTTCGTCGAGGCTGGTCGCCAGCATTACGGTGGCAACCTTAAGGGCCGCTGGGTGCTGACTGCGGGACTGGGCGGCATGGGCGGTGCCCAGCCTCTGGCCGCGACCCTGGCGGGTGCCTGTTCGCTGAACATCGAGTGCCAGCAGAGCAGCATCGATTTCCGCCTGCGCAGCCGTTACGTCGACGAGCAGGCCACTGACCTCGATGACGCCCTGTCGCGCATCGCCCGATACACCGGAGAGGGCAAGGCCATCTCCGTCGCGCTGCTGGGTAACGCCGCCGAAATCCTGCCGGAGCTGGTACGTCGTGGCGTACGTCCGGACATGGTCACCGACCAGACCAGCGCCCACGATCCGCTCAACGGCTATCTGCCGATCGGCTGGACCTGGGCCGAATACAAGGATCGTGCAATCACCGATCCTGCTGGCGTGGTCAAGGCCGCCAGGCAGTCCATGGCCGTGCACGTGCAGGCCATGCTCGACTTCCAGAAGATGGGTGTGCCGACCTTCGACTACGGCAACAACATCCGTCAGATGGCCAAGGAAGAGGGGGTGAGCAATGCTTTCGACTTTCCGGGTTTCGTCCCGGCCTATATCCGCCCGCTGTTCTGTCGCGGTATCGGCCCGTTCCGCTGGGCGGCGCTGTCCGGCAACCCGGAGGACATCTACAAGACCGACGCCAAGGTCAGGGAACTGATCCCCGATGATGCCCATCTGCACCGCTGGCTGGACATGGCCCGCGAGCGTATCGCCTTCCAGGGCCTGCCGGCGCGTATCTGCTGGGTGGGTCTGGGGCAGCGTGCCAGGCTCGGCCTGGCCTTCAACGAGATGGTGCGTTCGGGGGAACTGAGTGCGCCCATCGTGATCGGCCGTGACCACCTCGACTCCGGCTCGGTGGCCAGCCCCAATCGCGAGACCGAGTCGATGATCGATGGCTCGGATGCCGTGTCCGACTGGCCGCTGCTCAACGCACTGCTCAATACCGCGAGCGGTGCCACCTGGGTCTCGCTGCACCACGGTGGCGGCGTGGGCATGGGCTTCTCCCAGCATTCCGGTATGGTCATCGTCTGCGACGGTACCGACGAGGCTGCCGCACGTATCGCCCGGGTGCTGACCAACGACCCCGGTACCGGGGTGATGCGTCATGCCGACGCCGGTTACCAGATCGCCATCGATTGCGCCCGCGAGCAGGGATTGAACCTGCCGATGATTGGCAAAGGAGAGTAAACAGTGACTGCCCTGAATCTGCGCCCCGGCCACCTGACCCTGGCCAATCTGCGCGCCGCTTACCAGGCGCCCGTGCGCCTGACGCTGGACGCCGGTGCCTTCGCTGCCATCGATGCCAGCGTCGCCTGTGTCGAGAGCATCATCGCCGAGGGGCGCACCGCCTACGGCATCAATACCGGCTTCGGCCTGCTGGCTTCGACCCGTATCGCCAGCCATGACCTGGAAAAACTGCAACGTTCACTGGTGTTGTCGCATGCTGCCGGGATTGGCGAGCCGCTGGATGACGCCATGGTTCGGCTGATCATGCTGCTGAAGATCAACAGCCTGGCACGCGGTTTCTCCGGCATTCGCCGCAAGGTGATCGAGGCGCTGGTCGCGTTGGTCAATGCCGAGGTCTATCCACATATCCCGCTCAAGGGCTCGGTCGGTGCATCCGGCGATCTGGCGCCGCTGGCGCACATGTCGCTGGTGCTGCTCGGTGAAAGTCAGGCGCGTCACAAGGGGCAGTGGCTGCCGGCCGCCGATGCACTGGCCATCGCCGGCCTGGAGCCGATGACCCTGGCGGCCAAGGAGGGCCTGGCCCTGCTCAACGGCACCCAGGTGTCTACCGCCTATGCCCTGCGCGGGCTGTTCGAGGCCGAGGATCTGTACGCGGCCGCCAGCGTCTGCGGCGCGCTGAGCGTCGAAGCGCTGCTGGGCTCGCGCTCGCCTTTCGATGCCCGCATTCATGCCGCCCGTGGCCAGCGCGGGCAGATCGATGCGGCTGCCGCCTTCCGCCACCTGCTCGGTGACAGCAGCGAAATCGGCCGCTCCCACGCCGCCTGCGACAAGGTGCAGGATCCGTACTCGTTGCGCTGCCAGCCGCAGGTCATGGGGGCCTGCCTGACCCAACTGCGTCAGGCTGCCGAGGTGCTCGGTGTCGAGGCCAACGCCGTTTCGGACAATCCGCTGGTGTTCGCCGCCGAGGGCGAGGTGATTTCCGGTGGCAACTTCCACGCCGAACCGGTGGCGATGGCGGCCGACAACATTGCCCTGGCCATCGCCGAGATCGGCTCGCTCTCCGAGCGACGCATCTCGTTGATGATGGACAAGCACATGTCGCAACTGCCGCCGTTCCTGGTGGCCAATGGCGGGGTCAATTCCGGCTTCATGATCGCCCAGGTCACCGCTGCGGCGCTGGCCAGCGACAACAAGGCGCTGGCTCATCCGCACAGCGTCGACAGCCTGCCTACTTCGGCCAACCAGGAGGATCATGTGTCCATGGCGCCGAACGCCGGCAAGCGCCTGTGGGACATGGCCGAGAACACCCGTGGCGTCCTCGCCGTGGAGTGGCTGGGTGCCTGCCAGGGGCTGGACTTCCGCGAGGGGCTCAAGAGCACACCTGCCCTGGAACAGGCGCGTCAGGCACTGCGCGCCAAGGTGCCGTACTACGTCGAGGATCGCTTCTTCGCGCCGGATATCGCCGCTGCCGATGCACTGCTGGCCGAGTGTGTGCTGAGCCCGCTGTTGCCGGCCGGGATGCTGCCTTCGATCGAGTGAGCCCAATAGCCCGGAGGCATTCGCGGGTGGTCGATCCGGCTCCCGTGTTGCCTCCGGGCTACGGGCTGCTGCCAGTCTCTGCGAGTGGGCGTTATCATCCGCGCACCGGGTATTTCCAAGGAGCTTCCGTGACCAGCACCACCCCGCGCTACAAGGCGATCGAGGACTTCCTGCTCGAGCGCATCCATGGCGGTATCTACCCGGTCAACCACCAGATTCCGCCCGAGGAACAGTTGGCGCGCGATTTCTCGGTCAGCCGCATGACGGCCAACAAGGCGATCCAGAATCTGGTGCAGAAGGGCTATCTGATGCGCCAGGCCGGGCTTGGTACCTTCGTCACCGATCGCAAGGCCGAGTCACCCCTGCATGAGGTGATGAACATCGCCAGCGAGGTGCGCGGCCGTGGTCATGTCTATGGCAACCGGGTGGTGCGCTGCGAGGCCATCGCTGCCGATGACGAGGTGGCGTTGCGTCTGGGGCTGCGCCTGGGGGCGGAGGTCTTTCACAGCATCCTGGTGCACCTGCAGGACGGTCTGCCGATCCAGCTCGAGGATCGCTTCGTCAACCCGCGCAGGGTGCCGCATTACCTGGACAGCGACTTCACCCGACAGACGCCCAACGAGGTGTTGGTCGCCAGCTGTCCGATCTCGGATGTCGAGCACGTGGTGGAGGCGATTCTGGTGGATGCACGAACCGCCGAGCTGTTGCAGATCGACCCGGCCATGCCTTGCCTGAGCGTGATCCGTCGCACCTGGTCCGACGACCACCTGATCAGTTATGCGCGGCTGATCCACCCGGGTGAGCGCTACAAGTTGCGTTCGCTGCACAAGCGGCGGGGGTGACCGTCGCGTGGCAGCGGCGAGACGTTCGAGCCGCTGCTGGCACGCATGAAATCCTGGTGCGCGTAGCGCGCCCTGGGTCAATCGGCGATCAACTGATCCACCAGCGAAGGATCGTCGATAAAGCGGTTACGGGTACCCTGCAACGCCTCGATCCTGTCGTTGCGCGCCTTCTCCTCGGCGTCCGGTGGATCCATCCGGTGCCAGGTCTTGTACATCGGTACCAGGCCGACGATGGGCAGAGCATATTCGATGTGCATGTAGAAGATCGCCCGCGCGATGTTGCCCTTGGCTTCGTCGCGCGGTTCCACCAGCTGGAAGCTGGTTTTCATGTCGCAGCCGATATCGGCGAACTTGCTCGGCACATCGTCGGCCAGGTCGGCGAACTGTGCATTGCGCCGTACCAGCTCCACACGTGACAGTGCCGGGTAGTAGTTGTGCAGATCCGCGACGATGTAGGGGTAGCGCGGATTCATGATCGTGCACTGGCGGTCGGTGACGCAGCGCAACGCGCTCTTGAGCTGCTTGCTGCTGTAGATCGGGCTGGCGGTGAGAGTACCGCTCTCGCGTTCGAAGGCCTGAGCGCAGTAGAGGGTCGTGCCGCCATTACCGTAGAGATCCTGCCAGAAGGCCTTTTCGATGGCCTGTTTGACGTCGCCGAGCTGGTTCTGGCCATTGGCGAGAGAAGGAAGGCTGATGCAGGTTGCCAGGCAACCGAGAAGCAGGGTGACCGCGCGCATGTTCGAGCCCCATTGACTGCCGTTGTCGGCGTCTGTTGTTTTTGTAGGACAAGCTGGAGTCTAGCAAGACGTGCGTCACAAAAAACCATCGGGAAGGCTTTTTGATGTCACGTGCAACGGCTTACCGGGTGGAGGTCAGCGAAAAGGCGCTGCGTCGCCTGTCACGTGCGAGGCAATCACCCGTGTAAGCCATGGCTTACACGATGTCCCGATTATCACCACTGTTGGCCATTCGGGTACGAGCGTACTCTGCCGTCCATGGATTCAGCGCAGGAAGCGCATCGACGAACAGGGACACGCTGGATAGCCACCAGGATGGTGAGCAGATCAAGGATGTCAGGACAACAGTCTGCAAGGCCCCGCAATCGCGGGGTTTTCTTTTTTGGGCGTTCACCAGACTCGTGCAGGGGGCGTCATGTATCGCTCTCAAGCTGCCCGCCGCTCGATGCGCAATTGCTCGAACCAGTACAGTGTCTCGTCCCACAGGCGCTGCGCCGCAGGGCGGAAATACCCCATATGACCGATATTGCCCAGGCCTTCGGCCTGTGAGTCGAGCGTGCGTGCCTGATAGGGCGCGTTGACGTAGGCGGCCATGAACGCATCGCGGGAGGCGGGCGGCGCCCACAGGTCATCCAGGGTGTTGAGTGCCACCATGGGGGTGCAGACCCTGGCGAAGCGCTCGGCCAGTCCCGGCATCTGCGGGTCGTCGAAGAAATAGCGTGGATAGCGGCACCAGCGTTTCCACTGTCGGTAGACACCCAATGGCAAATCTTCGCCCATGCCCAGCCTGCTCCAGGCCAGGTAGCCCTTGTAGCGCGTCATCAGTGGGCCGATCAGCCGCCACATGGCCAACACACGAACCTGCTCGGCCCTGGGCATCCAGCCGTGCCAGCCGGCGCCTGTGCCGAAGGTGTAGAACCCGGACACCTCGGCATGATTGGGCAGCAACCCGAAGGCGTGTCCGCCGAAGGAATGGCCCACCATGAACAGCGGGCGTTCCGCGTGCCGATGCTGATCCACCGCCGCCGCCAGGTCGAGATGAGCCCAGTCCAGGTAATCCATCTCGAAACCCCGCAGGCTGGCCGGCCTCGACTGACCCACGCCACGATAGTCCAGGGTCAATGTCTCGAAGCCACGGGCAGCGGCATGTTCGGCGAAGCGCCGGTAAAACCCCTGGGGAACGCCGGTGGCTCCGGCGATCAGCAACTGCGCCCGTGGCTGCTCGGCGTAATAGCGCGTCGCGGTCAGTCGATAGTCGTCGAGGGCGAGCAGGGGCAGGGTTTCACTGCGTATGGGCGCGTTCATGCTGACGAGGGCTCCGTTCGGTGCTGGCGGATCAGGAGGAGGAGGGTGTGGACGGCCTGCTGCAACGGTTCGCTGCTGCCAGCGACGCGAGCCTGTAACAGACCGCCTTCGTAGAGTGCGACGAACAGCGCGGCCAGACCCTGTGGCTGTGGATAGCCTTGGCGTTGCAACTGTCGTTGCAGGGCCTGGCGGATGGCGCTGAAGGCGTCCGCCAGTGCCGCACGGATCTCGCCATCCTCGGGGCCGCTTTCCAGGGCCACGGCGGCCAGCGGGCAGCCACGCTCGAAGGCGCTGTCCTGCAATTGGCCAAGGGCGCTCTGCAACCAGGTGGCCAGGGCGTCGAGCGGATCTGGCTGGCGTTGGAAGAGGCTGACGAACGCTTGCTCGGCGCGTTGGCCGACGTGCTCGATGGCGGCGACCGCCAGTTCCGTCTTGCCGCCCGGGAAGTGGTGGTAGAGGCTGCCCTTGGGCGCTCCGGCACTGGCCAGCAGTTCGTTCAGGCCGACACCGTGCAGGCCCTTGCGTTGCAGGGCATCGATCATGGCATCGATCAGTTTGTCGCGAGTGGTCGTGGTCATGGGGGGGATTATGTAGACCGGTCGGTCTGTTTTCGAGTGATGTTCCGGTCATGAAGCAGGGTGTTTCGGTCATGCGCAGGCGTGGGCGTTTTTCATGGTTCAGTCCTTTCCGTCGGTGCTGGAGGTCAGGGTGTCTCCCAGGCGCCATCGAGTGCCGTGCGCAACAGTTCGATCATCGCGTGCTGGCGTTGTGCATCGCGGTACACCAGGCCGATATGCAACGGGATGCGCGGCTCGCTCAACGGCTTCCAGAGCAGGCCGCGATGAGCGTGCATCTGTCTGGCGCGTCCGGGCAGCACGCTGGCCAGGGTGGTGTGCGAGAGGCTGTCGAGGATGCCGCTCATGTGGTTCAGCTCGGCTTGTACCTGTGGCCTGCGACCGAGCAGAGCCAGTTGTTCCTGCCAGATCTGGCGGATGCGGAATTCCTCGCCCAATAGCAGCATCGGCAGCTCCGCCGCCTGGCTCAGCGACACCTTGCGAAACTCGCGCAGCGGATGGTTTTCCGGGATCACCAGCTGCAATTCGTCCTCGTACAGCGCCAGGCTGTGCAGACCGGGCTGGCGTGGTGGCAGGAAGCCGATGCCGATGTCCAGGCCGCCGCTGAGCAGGCGCCGCTCGATATCCACCCCGGACAGCTCATAGAGCTTGACCACCAGTTGTGGCTGCGCCTGTTGCAGACGCTCCAGCAGCAGCGGCACCAGGCTGGCATTGACCGTCTGCAACACGCCGATGGACAGGCTGCGCGGCCCTGGGCCACGAAAGCTGCGCATTGCCTCGCGTGCTCGCTCCATGCCATCGAGCAGGGGCAGGGCGTGGTTGTAGAGCGTGTGCGCCGCCAGGGTCGGGAGCAGACGCCGGCCACTGCGCTGGAACAGGCCGACGTCGAGGTCGCCTTCCAACTGACGGATCTGTTGCGACAGGGCTGGTTGGGAAATGCTCAGGCGCTCGGCGGCACGGCCCACGTGGCCTTCTTCGTAGAGCGCGACGAAATAGCGAAGCTGACGAAAGTCCATAAGTTCAGATTATGAATCAAGCAGGGAAATCGAAATGTCAAAATAGCCGCAAGCTCCCTAGTCTAGCCACATGATCAACAGCCGATAAGGCCGGAGCGGTCGGTGAGTCAGGTCGAAATTGAGGGCGTTTTCATAGGTAAAGCCGAAGATATCGGTGGTGGGCTCAGCTGTGTGCTGCACAAGCAGCGTGTCGATCACCGTCTGTGGTTGTGGCCGCAGGGGCTGGGGCAGGACGAGCAGGGCGATGCACGTTTTCATGGCGGCCCGGAGCGGGCACTGCATCACTACCCGGCCGAGCACTACGAGTATTGGCAGGCGCTGTACCCAACGCTGTCATGGCCGCTGTCGAGTTTCGGTGAAAACCTCTCCAGCTTCGGTCTGACCGAGGAGCAGGTCTGCATCGGCGATATCTTTCGCTGGGGCGACGTTCTGTTGCAGGTCAGTCAGCCGCGTTCGCCGTGCTACCGCCTCAGTCGACTGGGGAGTCACCCCGAGCTGCCCCGGACGGTGCAGGACAGTGGTCGGTGCGGCTGGTTCTACCGGGTACTCAAGCCTGGTTTCGTCAGCGCCGAGAACCCATTCGAACTGGTGCAGCGCAGCTATCCGAGCCTGAGCGTGGCGCAGGCGCTGCAGCACTTCTATCACTTCCCCATGGAGCGAACCGGTCTGCAGCAGTTGCAGCTGTGCCCGGCGCTGTCCTCGCGTTGGCGTGAAGCCGCGGCGCAGCGTCTGAGGAGCGGACGCCTGGAGGACTGGTCGGCGCGCCTGCTGGGCCGCCCGCTGGAAGGTGCAGTAGCAGGGGAGGATCGCCGCTATGCGTGATGCCATGGCACGGTTGCATCTGATGGGCGAACACGCGGGGCCGCTGTTCACCCGTGGCCAGGGCTCCTGGTTGTGGGACGCCGAGGGGCGTGCCTACCTCGATTTCGAACAGAATCAGGGCACCAACAGCCTGGGCCACAGCCCGGCTCTGCTGCTGGATACCTTGCGGCGTCAGGCCGAGTTGTTGATCAGCCCCGGGCGTGAGCAGTGCAGCCGTGGTCAGCTCAAGCTGGCGGCGCAGCTGTGCCAGGCGGCTGGCAGCGAGCGGGTGGCTTTCTGCAGCGATGTCATGCAGGCCAATGCCCTGGCAGTGCGCCTGGCTTTGCGGTGGGTCGCCGAGCAGAACCCCGCTGCCGACAGCCTGGTGGTACCCGAGGGCAGTCACTTCGATCGTGGCATGTGTGCGGGGGCGGGGCCTGTGCTGCGTGTGCCGTTCAATGATCTGGAGGCACTGGCGGCGGCCGTCGATTCACGCTGCGCCGCCGTGTTGATCGAACCTTTGCAACTGGCTGCCGGGGTGGTGCCGGCGACCCTGGAATACCTGCAAGGCGCGCAGCGGCTATGCCGTGAGCAGGGCGCCGTACTGATCCTCGATGAAAGCAGCAGCGGCATGGGACGTTGTGGGACGCTGCTGGTCGAGGAGCTGTACGGCGTGCGCGCCGACCTATTGATCCTGGGCGGTGCGTTGGCCGGTGGTCTGCCGCTCGCTTCCGTGCTGGCCCGTGGACGCGTCGCGGCCGACGCGGATGCTCCGAGATTTCCGGGCGAAGCGCTGCTCACCGCCGCCGGGGTCGCGGTGCTTGGGGCGGTGCTCGAGGGCAGTTTTCTCGGCCAGGTGCGCGAGGTGGCCGAGCACCTGCGTGAGGGGCTGGCGCAACTGGCGCGACGCCATGGGCACGGCCCGCTGCGTGGGCATGGCCTGTTGCTCGGCCTGCCGCTGATCGGGCAGACGGCCAGTACGGTGCAACGCGCGGCACGGGAACAGGGCCTGCTGATCGGCACCGCCCGTGGCGACTGCCTGCGCCTGTCGCCTGCTCTGACGGTCAGTCATGGCAATGTCGAGGAAATGCTGCGGCGCCTGGGACGGGCACTGCAACGTGTCGAGCAACAGCGTGTGGAGGTGGCCTGATGCGTGTGGCGGTGATTCAACACAGTGCGACGTCAGGGGCCGCAGCGCTGGAGCGCTGGTTTGCCGAGCATCGTGTCAGCTGGCACCGGCTGCATGCCGGCGGCCCTCTGCCGAGTCTGGACGAGTTCGAGTTGCTGGTGCTGCTGGGCGGTTCGCTGAGTGTGCACGATGAACGCCAACACGCCTGGCTGGCGCAGGAAAAGCGTCTGATTCACCAGGCACTGCTGGCCCGCAAGCGGGTATTCGGCACCGGCTTTGGCGCTCGACTGCTCGCCGAAGCGCTGGGTGCGCGTGTCAGTCCCTGTACCGATGGCGTGCGCATTGGCTGGTGGCAGCTGGAGAAGAATCCGCAGTCGCGCCAGTCGCCGCTTGGTCGCATGTTGCCCCAGCGCCTGCTGGCGCTGCACTGGCAGCGTGAGTCCTGCAGCCTGCCGCACGGCGCCATCGCCTTGTATGGATCCAATGCCGGCGAGTTGCAGGGTTTCGTCTGGCAGGAGCGCGCCCTTGGCCTGCTGTGCCAGCTGGAGTGCGATGCGCAGAGCCTCGATGAGCGGCTGCGGCATGATGGCGCCGATCTGCTCTTGCCCGGTGAGGTTCAGGATCGGGCGAGCATTCGCGATGCGGCACCGCATTCGGCTTCGGCCAATGCAACATTGGTGCGGGTGCTCGATTACCTCTCGGGTGCCCATGCGCACATGACCTGAACACCCTTTGGCGAGCCTTTCGCAACGCCCCGCCCAGCGGGGCGTCTTTTATCGTCTGCCATCTCTGGCCGAGTGGCAGGTCAGCCCAGATGCTTGGCCACCCACGCTGCATAGGCGTCGATGAATTTCTGCAGGAAGGGTTTGATCCCGTCGCTGAGCACACCGTTCTCGTCGAAGAAGTTGCCGGCGCCGCCGAGGTAGGCCTCCGGCTGCTGCAGCACATGAACGTCGAGGAACACCAGGCACTGGCGCAGGTGATGGTTGGCACCGAAACCGCCGATTGCACCCGGCGAGGCGCTGAGCACGGCGCCGGGCTTGCCGCTGAAGCCGCTCTGGCCATAAGGGCGCGAGCCGACGTCGATGGCGTTCTTCATCGCGCCGGGGATCGAACGGTTGTACTCGGGCGTGATGAACAGCACCGCGTCGGCTGCCTTGAGCTTGCTGCGAAAGGGGGCGTAGGACGCCGGTGCGTTGTCGCCGTCGGCATCTTCGTTGTACAGTGGCAGATCGCCGATCTCGACGATTTCCAGATTCAGCGACGCGGGGGCCAGATCGGCCAGCGCCAGGGCCAGCTTGCGGTTGATGGAGGCCTTGCGCAGGCTACCGACCAGCACGGCGACAGTGTAGGTCTTGCTCATGTGTACTCCGGAAGGTGTGGTGAGGAAAGAATCACCACTATAGACCCCGGATGTTTCAGCGGGTGCAGTTGTTCGGCGCGCTCATCCCGGTGGCGTGATGCCGAAGGCATTCAGCAGGTCTTCGCTGAAGGCTTTCTGCGCTTCGCCGGCAGGGTGGCCGCGGTGGCTGGCCAGACGAAACTGCACGATGAAGTCCCAGTCTCCAGAGAGCGCACGCAAGCTGCCACGGGAGACCCAGGGCTGGGCGATGTGCTCGGGCAGGTAGCCCAGGTGGGCGCCGGAAAGGATGAAGGCCAGGCTGCCCTCGACTTGCTCGCAACGTGCACTGCTGATGCCGCCCTGCCAGGGTTCGTCGGCGGCGATGAAGCGGTAGGGGTGCAGCACGCGGTCGCATTCCAGCAGGTCATCGGCGGTCGCGGCATCGCGTCCGAACAGCGGATGCTGGCGAGCGCAATAGAGGCGCTGGCGCTCTTCGAACAGCGGCTGGTAGTCCAGTGCCGTCTGGCTGCCGGAGAAGTAACCGATGGCCAGTTGCAGCTGATCCTGTAGAAGGCGCCGCTCCAGCTCGGCCGGCATGGCGCTGAGCAGTTCGATCTGCACCGCCTGGTTGCGGCGGCGAAATCGTCCGATGGCTGCGCCGATGCGTTCCAGTACCTCGTCCGACAGGGCTTCGGACAAGCCGATGCGCAGTTCGCCGAGCAGCTTGTCGGCCATACCCTGAGCCTCGCCCTTGAAGGTCTCGATGGCGGCGAACAGCTTGCGTGTCGCCGCCAGTACCTGCTCCCCCTTGGGTGTCAGGCGAAAGCCGGCCTTGCCGCGCTCGCACAGGCGAAAGCCCAGGCGGGTTTCCAGCTTGGCCATCTGCGTGCTGATGGTCGACTGGCCGATGCCCAGTTCTCCCTGTGCGGCACTGAAGCCGCCACTTTCCACCACAGTGACGAACAGCCTCAACAGTTGCAGGTCGAGGTCGCGCAGTTGGCTGAGCATGCGTGCTCCATACATTGATGGTTGTCGATGTTGGAGTAGAACACTTCGAATTTATCCGAAGCAATGCCGGGTGCAGGATGCCGGCATGCCCAGCCTCCAGCAGAGAGGCACGGTCAACCGCATCTGCCCGAGGATCGAACCATGCGTCTTGCTGCAAGCCTGCTGCTTTTGGTCATCGCCACGCCTCTGGCGGCGGAGCCCAAACAGCTCAACCTGTACAACTGGGCCGACTACGTGGCGCCGCAGGCGCTCGAGCGCTTCCAGGCCGAGAGCGGCATCCGCGTCAAGTACGACACCTTCGACAGCCCCGATGTGCTGGAGAGCAAGCTGATGACCGGCGGCAGCGGCTACGACGTCGTCTTCCCGGCATCCAGTGGCCTGTCCCGCGCCATTGAGGCAGGCGCCTTGCAGCCGGTCGGCGAGCTGAAGCATGCCGGCAACCTCGATCCCGAGCTGCTGGCGAAACTGGCCAGTGTCGATCCGGACAATCGCTACGGTGTGCCTTACACCTGGGGCACGGTAGGCCTGGCGATCAACCGGCAGGCGGTCGAACAGCGTCTGCCCGGTGTGGCGCTGGACAGCCTCGACCTGCTGTTCAGGCCCGAATATGCCAGCAGGCTGAAGGACTGCGGCATTTCCGTGCTCGATTCGCCGCAGGAGGTGATCGCCATTGCCCTCAATTACCTGGACAAGCCGCCCTACAGTATCGACGGCGCCGACCTGCAAGCCGTCAGCGCACTGCTTGCGTCGTTGCAGCCGAACCTGCGCTACATCGGCAATGCCAGGCAGATCGATGACCTGGCCAAGGGCGAAACCTGCCTGGCGCTGACCTACACCGGCGATGCCGGCATGGCTGCCGCTCGTGCCGTCGAGGCCGGGCAGCCCTTCGAGGTTCTCTACCGCATTCCGCGTGAGGGCACGCTGATCTGGTTCGACACCATGGCCATTGCCGTCGACGCACCGCATCCGCAGGCGGCGCGTGCCTTCATCGATTTCATGTTGCAGCCCGAGGCCATCGCCGAGCTGACCAACGCGTTGTTCTTCGCCAATGCCAACCGTGCCGCCACCCCACTGCTGGACGAAGCCGTGAGTGGTGACCCGGATATCTACCCGCCCGCCGAGGTGCGTCAGCGCCTGTTCCCTGAGCAGGTGCTGAGCCTGCGCGAGCAACGCCAGCGCACTCGCCTGTGGACGTCCTTCCGCAGCCAGTACTGATCGACTTTTCCGAGAGAAATCGCCATGGATCAAGCCTTCGACAACGACCAGGCCATCACCCGCGCCAGCCTGTACGGCACCGCCGCCGAACCGACTTACGCGGGCATCACCAGTTTCATGCGGCGGCGCTATAGCCGCGATCTCACCGGGGTGGATCTGGCCATCAGCGGTGTACCGTTCGATACCGCCACCACCAACCGGCCAGGCAGTCGCTTTGGCCCACGGGCCATCCGTGCTGCATCGATCCAGTCGGCCTGGGCGCGGCATTTTCCCTGGGAGTTCGACCCCTTCGATGTGCTCGCCTGCGTCGATTACGGTGACTGCCATTTCGATCACGGCACGCCGCAGGACACCCCGGCAGCGATCGAGGCGCATGCCACGCGAATTCTCGAGGCCGGTAGCGCGCTGCTGACCCTGGGCGGCGATCACTTCATCAGTTATCCGCTGCTCAGGGCGCATGCGAAGAAGCACGGCACCCTGGCGCTGATCCACTTCGATGCGCACAGCGATACCTGGCCGGACGAGGAGGTGGCGCGCATCGACCACGGCACCATGTTCTACCACGCCGCGCGTGAAGGCCTGGTCGATCCGACGCGCTCGGTGCAGGTCGGTCTGCGCACCACCAACGATGACGTGATGGGCTTTGCCGTGCTGGATGCGCGCGAGGTGCATCGCAGCACGCCGGAACAGATCGCCGAGCGGATTCGCGTGCGGGTTGGCGACCATCCTGTGTACCTGACCTTCGATATCGACTGCCTCGACCCGGCCTTCGCCCCCGGTACCGGCACGCCGGTCTGTGGTGGGCTGTCCAGCCATCAGGCACTGGAGATTCTCCGGGGGCTGCGCGGCATCAATCTGGTCGGTATGGATGTGGTCGAGGTGGCACCGCCCTATGACCACGCCGAGGTCACCGCGCTGGCCGGTGCGACCCTGGCGATGGAGATGATCTGTCTGTACGCCGCGCGGCACAAGGTCGATGCAGTGCGCTGATCCCGGTTTCAGGCCGTCGCGATCACTCGGCGCAGGGTGATCGGGATGGACTTGGCTGCCGGTACCTTGGCCTTCTTCTCATGGTGCCAGAGCGGTACCAGCGGATTGCACTCGGGGTAGTAGGCGGCGCAGCAACCCTCGGGTATGTCGTGTGGGGTGACGCGCAACGGCCCGACCGAGCGCTGCACGCCATCGTCCACGGCGGTGCTCACCTGCACCTGGTCGCCTTCGTTCAGGCCCAGCCGGGCCATGTCGTTGCGGTGCATGAAAATCACCGAACGGGTGCCGTACACACCACGGAAGCGGTCGTCGTAACCGTAGACGGTGGTGTTGAACTGGTCGTTGCTGCGTACAGTCATCAGATTCAGCACGTCACGACGCTCGCTGTTCGGCTCGACGTCATCGTTGATCGCCAGGGTGTCCGGTCGGGTGAAATTGGCCCTGCCGCTGTCGGTACTCCACTCGCGCCACGTGGCTGGCAGGGGCCGATGAAAGCCGCCCGGCTCGAGCATGCGCGTGTTGAAGTCGTGGAAGATGTCCGGGTAGGTGGTGGCGATGGCCTGGCGGATCAGGCTGTAGTCGGCCACCCAGGCATCCCAGTCCATGCGTGGATTGAGCGGCAGCGTGGCCCTGGCCAGCGCGGCGATGATCGCCGGTTCCGAGCGCAGGTGCGAGCTGGCCGGCTTGACCACGCCCTGCCAGGCGCGAATGCAGGCGGTGCTGTCCTCGGTGGTGTGATATTGCAGGCCGCTGGCCTGGTTATCCATTTCGGTTCGACCCAGGCAGGGCAGGATATAGGCCTTCTCGCCATGCACCAGGGCGCTGCGGTTGAGCTTGGTGGCGATCTGCACGGTCAGGCGCAGCTCGCTCCAGGCCGGTTCCAATCGATGCGAGTCAGGGGTGGCGCGCACGAAATTGCCGCCGAGGGCGAGGAACGCCTTGATCCTGCCGCTCAACACGCCTTCGCAGGCATCTACCGTGGTGGTGCCGTCGTGCTCCGGCACGGCGAAGCCGAACTGCTCGCGCAGACGCTCGACCGGCACCTGCGCCACCTTTTCGGTGATGCCCACGGTGCGCTGGCCCTGCACGTTGGAGTGACCGCGCACCGGGCAGATGCCTGCGCCTGGCTTGCCCATGTTGCCGCGCATCAGCAACAGGTTGACCAGCATCTGGATACTGGTCACGCCATGGCGATGCTGGGTCAGGCCCATGCCATAGATGGCGATGACCCGCTGGCAACCGGCATAGACCCTGGCAGAACCCTCCATTGCCCCGCGACTGAGGCCACTGCGGCGTTCCAGCATCTCCCAGGAATAGCCTCGGATGGCTCGCTCGAAGGCGTCGAAGCCCAGGGTGTGCTGCTCGATGAAGGCGGTGTCCAGTACGCGATCCTGGTCGTGGTCGCGCGCGGCATCGTCCATTGCCAGCAAGGCCTTGCAGATGCCGGCGATGGCGGCTGCGTCGCCGCCGATGGTGACCTGGTGATAATGGGTGCTGACCACCTCCGAATCGCCCGTGAGCATCTGCCGCGGCGACTGCGGGTTGGTGAAACGCTCCAGACCCCGCTCACGCAGCGGATTGAAGGTCAGAATGGGGGCGCCGCGCTGCCGGGCCGCGTCCAGGTCGTGGAGCATGCGCGGACTGTTGCTGCTGGTGTTCTGGCCGAAGATCAGCAGGCCGTCGGTCTTGGCGAAGTCCTCCAGGGTGACGGTGCCGACCGGTACGCCGATGCTCTCCGGCAGTGCCACCGAGGTGGTTTCGTGGCACATGTTGGAGCTGTCCGGCAGGTTGTTGGTGCCGAAGTTGCGGGCCAGCAGTTGCCAGAGGTAGGAGGCTTCCAGCGAGGCGCGCCCGGACGCGTAGAACACCGCCTGATTCGGATCGTCGAGGCGCTTGAGTTCGTCGCCGATCTCGGTGATCGCCTGTTCCCAGGTGGCGGGCAGGTAGCGATCGCTGGCTGCGTCCCAGCGCATCGGCTGGGTCAGTCGACCCTGTTGTTCCAACTGGTAGTCGCTCCAGTTGCGCAGTTCGCTCAAGGGATGGTGGGCGAAGAATTCGGGCGTGCATTGCAGGCTGGTGGTTTCCCAGGCCGTGGCCTTGGCACCGTTCTCGCAGAATGCCAGTGGCCTGGATGGATGCGGCTTGGCCCAGGCGCAACTGACGCAGGCGAACCCTTCGATGGGACGGTTCTGCTTGAGCAGAGTGACCGCTCCCGTCAGTGGTGCCCGTTCGCGCAGCAGGATGGTGCCCACGGCATTGGCCGAGCCCCAACCACCGGAAGGGCCGCGATAGGGTTTGAATCGGGGTTTCATGCTTCGTCTCCCTGGCTCGTCGTCTTGCAGTTACGACGAAGGGGGGAGGGCGATGGTTCAGGTTGTTTGCCTGCGCACGGTCTGGCAGTCCGGGTGCTCCTGCAGGGGCACGGCACGCGCTTGATCGATGCCCCGAGCACCCCGTTCGCTCAAAAAAAAACGGGCCTGTTCGGCCCGCAAATTCACGCTCAACGTGTTTCCAGCTCCAGGGCCAGGCCGATGGGCTCGGGTCTGAATAGCCGTGCGTCCATCCGCTTCGGTTCACGCACGATGGGGGCGAAGTCCATGCGTGCGAGGATGTCACGCTCGATGTCCACGCCCGGTGCCACTTCGATCAGCTCCAGGCCTTCGACGCTCAGGCGCAGCACGCAGCGCTCGGTGACGTAGAGCACCGGTTGACCACGCTCGGCCGCCAGGCGGCCGGCGAAGGTGCGATGCTCCACGTCGCCGACGAACTTGCGCAGCGCGCCGTCCTGAACGATACGCAGCTGGCCGTCCTCGATGCGGATATCCTGCGCGCCGGCGCTGAAGGTGCCGACGAACACCACCTGCTTGGCGTTCTGGCTGATGTTGATGAACCCGCCGGCACCGGCCAGGCGCGAGCCGAATTTCGACACGTTGAGGTTGCCTGCCGCATCGGCCTGGGCCAGGCCGAGGAAGGCGATGTCCAGGCCGCCGCCGTCGTAGAAGTCGAACTGGTAGGGTTGATCGAGCAGCGCGCTGTGGTTGCTCGCCGCGCCGAAATCCAGGCCCGAGGCCGGCACCCCACCGATCACGCCGGGCTCGGCGGTCAGGGTCAGGCGGTCGATCACGCCTTCCTCGGCCGCCACGGCGGCCACGCCTTCGGGCATGCCGATGCCGAGGTTGACCACTGCGCCGCTCTTGAGCTCCAGCGCCGCACGGCGGGCGATCAGCTTGCGCACGTCCAGCGGCATCGGTGCCAGGCTGTCCACCGGCACCCGGGTTTCCGCCGCGAAAGCCGGGTTGTAGGCCGTGGCGAAGGTCTGCTGGTGATTGACCGGTTCGGCCACTACCACACAGTCCACCAGGATGCCGGGGATCTTCACCTGGCGTGGGTTGAGCGAACCGCGTTCGACCACCCGCTCGACCTGGGCGATCACCAGGCCACCGCTGTTGCGCGCAGCCATGGCGATGGCCAGGCTTTCGATGGTCAGCGCCTCGCGTTCGAAACTGAGGTTGCCGTCGGCATCGGCGCTGGTGGCGCGGACGATGCCGACGTCGATCGGGAAGGTCGGGTAGAACAGGTAGTCCTCATCGTCGATGGGCATCAGCCGCACCAGGTCGGTGGTGGTTCGCGCATTGAGTTTGCCGCCGCCGTGGCGCGGGTCGACATAGGTGCCCAGGCCGACGCGCGACAGCTGGCCCGGCTTGCCGGCGGCGATGTCGCGAAACAGCTGGGATATCACCCCTTGCGGCAGGTTGTAGGCCTCTATGCGGTTGTCCACCGCCAGCTTCTGCAAACCAGGCACCAGGCCCCAGTGGCCGCCGATGACGCGGCGCACCAGGCCTTCATGGGCCAGGTGGTTGAGGCCGCGACCCTTGCCGTCGCCTTGCCCGGCGGCGTACACCAGGGTCAGGTCGCGCGGCGCCTGGTCGGCCAGAAAGCGTTGTTCCAGGGCGATGGCGATCTGCTCGGCGAAGCCGATGCCGACGAAGCCACCGGTTGCCAGGTTGGCGTTGTCCGGGATGCGCGCCACGGCGGCGGCGGCAGTCATGATCTTGCTCATAGCGGGTACTCGTGAATACGGATGTTTGTAGGAGCGGCCGGGCGGTGTTCCGCTTCAGCCGCGAAGATCGCGGATAAATCCACTCCTACGGGGCGCATCAGAAACTGCCGAACAGGGTGCCGAGGGTGATGACGACAGCCAGTGCCATCAGCGGGAAGGCCACTGTGTTGACGAAGATGAACTTGTACGACTCGCGATGGGTGAGCTTGCAGATCGCCAGCAACGAGATCACCGCGCCGTTGTGCGGCAGGGTGTCCATGCAGCCCGAGGCCATGGCGGCGACGCGGTGCAGCAGCTCGGGGCTGATGCCTGCGGCGTTGGCCATTTCCAGGTACTGCTCGCCGAGGGTCTTCAGCGCGATGGACATGCCACCGGAGGCCGAGCCGGTGATGCCGGCCAGGATGTTCACCGCGACCGCTTCGGAGATCAGCGGGTTGCTCGATACGCCCAGCACCAGATCGCGAATGATGACGAAGCCGGCCAGGGATGCGATCACCGTGCCGTAACCCACCTCGGCTGCGGTGTTGAGGATTGGCAGCATGGAGCCGAAGGCGCCGTCGTTGACGCTTTTCTTCAGATCCATCCAGCGCTTCCAGTGCATGGCGATCAGCAGCACGATGGCGGCGCCCAGAGCAACGATGATCGACCAGATACCGATCAGCGACCTGGCATCCTGCAGGCCACCGTATTCCGGCTTGGCCAGGTAGCGGGTGTCGACGGCCGGCAGAATCTGCTTGGCCATCAGGAAGTTCAGTGCGATCACCACGAGGATCGGCAGCAGCGCCAGCCAGAAACCGGGAATGTCGCGGCGCTCTTGCGTCACCGGGTCATCGCGGTGCTCGCCGTAGCCTTCGCCGGCCGCCATCAGCTTGCGTGACTGAGCCGTGAGCCACCAGGTGCCGAGGCCGAACATGATCAGGCCGCCAATCATGCCCAGGCCTGGTGCGGCGAAGGCGTCGGTGCCGAAGAAAGGGTTGGGGATGGCGTTCTGGATCGCCGGCGTGCCGGGCAGTGCGGTCATGGTGAAGGTGAACGAGCCCAGAGCGATGGCACCGGGTATCAGGCGCTTGGGAATACCCGCTTCGCGAAACAGCGCTGCGCCGATCGGGTAGACGGCGAAGGCCACCACGAACAGCGATACCCCGCCATAGGTGAGGATGCCGCAGGCCAGCACGATGGCGAGGATGGCGCGCTCGCTGCCGACCTTGGCGACGATGCCGTGGGCGATGGCGCGCGCAGAGCCGGAGTCGTCCATCAACTTGCCGAACAGGGCGCCGAGCAGGAACAGCGGGAAGAACTGGATCACATAGCCGCCCATGGCCTTCATGAAGACCTGGGTATAGGTGGGCAGCAGCAGGGCGATGTCGCCGGCGAACAGCAACGCCAGCAGAGCCAGCAGCGGGGCGAGGATCAGGACGTTGATGCCGCGGTAGGCGAGGTACATCAACAGTGCGAGGGAAATCAGAATACCGAGGGTACCCATGGGTGGTTCCTTTTGTTGTTGTTCTAGCGGCTCGGAGCCGTTGTCTTGAAAGACGCGGATGCGGCAGCACGTCTTTGCCGGGTATAGAGCCAGAGTCGTGCCAGACCGGGGTGAGACTTTGGTCGATAGCCTCGAAAGGCATGTGCGGTGAGGGTTTCAGGCATCTATGCCGAGCACGCAGCAGTCAGGCCGGATGTAGAGGAGTGTCCATTTTTCTGGATCAAGTCCATGTTTTTGGATTTTTCTTGAGGTGAAATCCAGAAATCTGGATTCTCGGCTCGGACGCAATTGGGGACTTTTACGGGGGCTGATCTCGGATTCCATCCGGCTACGCAAGTGCGGCCGGCACCGGTTCCTGTAGGAGCGGCTTTGGCCACGAAGGGTTGTGGGGAGCATCGCGGCTAAAGCGCAATGCCGCCCAGCCGCGCTTACGAAAAAGCAACGAGGGCGATCAGCCTCGGCGTCCCAGCCCATGCTGCGCCAGCTTGGCGTAGAACCCGGCGCGGGAAATACCCAGGCGTTCGGCTGCCAATTGACGATTGCCGTCCGTCGTCGCCAGCGCCGCCAGCAGCGCCTGGCGTTCGGTCTGCGCCAGTTGTTCGGCCAGCGTCTGCGTCGTGTTCGTACCCACCGGCGAAACGGGTGTCGGCGCGCTGGGGGCTACCGGGTCGACCAGCAAACCGCGCAAAGCCTCGCCATCGAGACGTCCGTCGACTGCCAATTGTGCCCGCTCCAGCAGATTGCGCAGTTCACGCACATTGCCGCGCCAGGGTTGGGCGCAGAGCAATGCCAGCGCTTCGTCGCTCAGTTCCAGTGGTGCCAGACCGGAACGGTTGGCCAGGTCATCCAGCAGGTGTTCGATCAGCGCGGGAATGTCGCTGGCGCGTTCGCGCAGGGGGGGCACGCGCAGGGCCAGCACGTTGAGGCGGTAGTAGAGGTCGTCGCGGAACTGCCCGGCTGCGACCTTGGCCTCCAGGTCGATATGGGTGGCGGCGATTACCCGCACATTGAGCGGCTTGACCTGGTTGGAGCCGAGTGGCTCCACCTCCTGCTCCTGCAGGACGCGCAGCAGCTTGGCCTGTAGCGGCAGGGGCAGGTCGCCGATTTCATCGAGGAACAGGGTGCCGCCGTTGGCCACTTCGAACTTGCCGATGCGCGCCTTGCGTTCGGCGCCGGTAAAGGCGCCCGGCGCGGTGCCGAACAACTCGGCCTCGACCAGGGTCTCCGGGATCGCCGCGACGTTGACCGCCACGAAGGGGCCGTTGGCCCGTGGCGACAGGTTGTGAATGCCCTGGGCCAGCAATTCCTTGCCGGTACCGGTTTCGCCGCGGATCAACACCGTCGCGTCGAGTTGTGCGGCGCGGCGCGCCTGGCGCTTGACCTCGCTGGCCGCCACGCTGGCGCCGATGAAACCGGCGATGGTGTAGCGCGCCCGGCGTGCCTTGGCCAGCTCATGCTGGGTGGCGAGTAGCTGGGTCTGAAGGTTGTTGTACTTGGCCATCAACGGCTTGAGATGGCGAGCACGGTCGAACAACACGAAACCCAGGGCGCCGACCAGGGTGCCGTCTTCATCGCGCAGCGGGATGCGGGTGACCACGAAATGCTCGTTGCCGAAGGCCATCAGGTCGAGCATGCTCGGCTGGCCGCTTTCCACCACCTCGCGCAGGCGGCTGGCCGGCAACACCTCTTCGATCTCCTTGCCCAGCGCCGTGCGTGGATCGGCGATGCCGACCTTCTGTGCGTACTTGTCATTGATCCAGACGATGCGTGCCTGGCGGTTGACCGCGATGGTGCCTTCGCACTGGGCATCGAGATGGTCGAACAGCAGCGGCATGGCCACCGCGCGAAAACGCTCGGGTGACACGCCGATGATCAGGCCATGCTGGTCGAGATCGTCGCGGGAGATGGCCATGGCGAATGGGCTTCTGAGGCAGGAGGCAGAGGATTATTGGAGCGGGTCGTTCACGAAGGCAAGGTATCGGTGATGTCCGCAGGTTCGTGACGTGGGATCGGCGATTCTGCGAGCAGTTGCGATAGTCTGGAGAGGATTGCGCCAAGGATCGTTGCGGGTTTGGCCGCCACAGCCAGTGAGCGACGAGGTGGCCTTTGCACTATCTGGCGCGTCAGGATGACGAGTAGTCGCCATTCAGTATGAGTTGCGAATACCTGGCTGATAGCCTGTATTTGTCCTACCCCTGGCCGAGTGCCGGTGCCCTGCAGGCGTGTTCTCGGTTTCATAACCCACTCAGGAAGCTTGTAGATGCCAGCCAGTACCCGGTTTGCAGTTGCAGTACATATTCTCACGGGATTGACCATTCACGAGAATGAACCTCTACCCTCGGAAATCATCGCCAAGAGTGCCAGCACCAATGCTTCGGTGATTCGGCGAATTCTGTCGATGCTCAACGATGCCGGCTTCACCACCTCGCAACTTGGGCAGGGGGGCGGGGCGCTGTTGGCCAAGCCCGCCGAGGACATCACGCTTCTGGATATATTCAATACGGTCGAGAGCGTACCGCTGTTCACCCTTCATCGCTCCTCGCCTGACGAGGGCTGCGCGGTGGGTCGCTACATTCAGCCCGTGCTACAGGAGAAGATCGACGCGGCCGTTGCGGCGCTGGAGGCAGAGTTGGCGCGTGTGACGGTGGCCGATATCGCCGCGCGGATCGAGCAGAGTGCACGTGCCTGTCCTGAGCTGGATATCTACCACGGTCGCGCTTGAGGCGGGTCACGGCAGGTCTGGCAGTGGCCGGGCGGGAGTATCCGATCCGGCCAGGTGGCCGGCAAGTCGCCTGGCTTCTGCACCAGGGGCGCTGCTCCACAGGGTTAGAGTTCCCTGTTCGTCGGCGCTGTTGAGTACGCCACCGTTTGCCAGGCGACGGCGGACTTCGGCAGCCACTGCGGGGGATGGGTCGAGGATGTGCACGCCCTGTCCCGCGGTCTCGGCGATCGCATCGATCAGGAACGGGTAATGGGTGCAGCCCAGCACCAGTGTGTCTGCGCCCTGTTCGAGGGGCACTGCCAGCAGGTCGCGCAGGCGGGCCCGCAGACCGGGTGAGTGCAGGTCGCCATTTTCGACATGGTCAGCCAGACCGGGGCAGGGAACGAACAGTACGCGGCAGTCATCGCCATGGCGCTGACGCAGTTGTCGCAGGCTCTCGCTGTCCAGGGTTCGGGTGGTCGCCAGCACGGCGATGACTCGGCTACGGCTCATCGCGACGGCCGGCTTGATGGCCGGCTCGATGGCGATGATCGGGATCTCAAAGCGCTGGCGCAGCGCTGATACCGCCACGGCGGTGATGGTGTTGCAGGCGATCACCACGGCCTTGCAGCCCTGTCGCTCCAGGAACTGGATGATCCTTGCCGAGCGTTCGGTGATCCAGCTGGCGCACCTGTCGCCGTAAGGGGCGTGGCCCGAGTCGGCCACGTAATGCAGATTTTCCTGGGGCAGTTGCGTGCGCAGGGCCGGCAGCAGAGACAGGCCGCCGACTCCCGAATCGAGCACGCCAATGGGGGCTGACGAGGTCAATCGCGTGATTCCTGGACTTTGTTGCGCGGGCGCGGCAGCCACTGTGATGGAACGATCCGGGCATGGAGCAGGAGCATGGCCAGACCGCCCGCCAGCATCCCCCAGAAGGCTGAGCCGATACCCAGCAGGGTCACGCCGGACGCGGTCACCAGAAAGGTGATCAGCGCGGCTTCGCGGTGCTTCTCTTCCAACAGGGCGCTGGCCAGGCCATTGCCGATGGTGCCGATCAGTGCCAGGCCGGCGATGGCCAGGATCAGTTCGTGGGGGAAGGCCAGGAACAGCGCGCCGATGGCGCTGCCGAACAGCCCCACCAGCAGGTAGAAAAAGCCTGCGGAGACTGCCGCGGCATAGCGCCGACGCGGATCTTCGTGGGCCTCGCGGCCCGTGCAGATGGCGGCGGTGATGGTCGCCAGGTTCAATGCGTAGGCACCGAAGGGGGCGAGCAGCGTCGTGGCGACGCCGGTCCAGCCGATCAGCGGGGAGCTGGGCGTGTGATAGCCGGAGGCACGCAGCACGGTGAGGCCCGGGAGGTTCTGCGAGGCCATGGTCACGGCGAAGAGCGGCAGCGCGATGCCGATCATCGCCTGCCAGGAAAACTCCGGGGTGACCCACTCGGGGCGGGCCAGGCTGGGCTCGACCCCACTGAAATCCAGTTGGCCACGGCTGGCCGCGATGGCGATGCCGACCAGCAAGGGCGCCATGACGGCGTAGCGGGGCAGCAGGCGGCGCGCCAGCAGGTAGGCGATGAGCATGATGAACACCAGGCTGAACTCGCTCTGCAATGCGGCGAAGGCGTCCAGGCCGAAACGCAGCAGAATGCCGGCAAGCATGCCGGAGGCGATGGCCATGGGAATGCGCTGGACGATCCGTTCGAACCAGCCGCTGAAACCGCAGAACGTGATCAGCAGGCCAGAAACGATGAAGGCGCCGGTCGCCTCTGCCAGCGAAATGCCGGAAGCACCACTGGCCAGGATCGCGGCGCCGGAGGTCGACCAGGCGATGGCGATGGGAGCCTTGTAGCGCAGTGACAGGAGGATACCGGTAAGGCCCATGCCAATGCACAGGGCGAGCATCCATGAGCCGATCTGGGCTGGTGTCGCCCCCAGGGCCTGGGCGGCCTGGAACACCAGCACCGCAGAGCTGGTGAACCCCACCAGTACGGTGACGAAGCCCGCATTGATGGCGGAGAGAGAGAGGTCGTTGAACAAGCGCATGGCTGCATCCTGTAGCTGTCGCGATGAAGCGGCGGCCAGGGGCCGCCGCCTGTCAGGGTTTCACTTCGAGGCTTCCAGCTCGTCGTTCACGGCCTTGACGTAGGCCGGGTGTGCCCGTGCTGCGGCGATCACGGCACGTACCCGATCGCTGATGATGATATCGACCGGGAAGTACTCGCCCCAACTGGCATAGACCGCCAGCATCATGTCCACCACCGTCAGACGGCTGCCGCAGACGAAGGCACTCTGCTGCAGTTGCTTGTCCACCGATTCCCAGAGGGAACTGATGATGAGGCTGGCTGCGTTGAGCGCTTGTTCCTTGGCCGGGCCATCGGGCAGGGTCTTGCCGATGAAGAACAGACGGCCATAGGCCGGATGCAGCGTGGCGTTGGCGAACATCAGCCATTCGATGAAGCGGGTCTTTTCCAGGCCGCCTTCGGGCAGCATCTGATTCTTATGCTTTTCCAGCAGGTAGAGGATGATGGCCGCACCTTCGCGAATGACCTGGCCGTTGTCGACCAGCACCGGGATCATGCCGCGCGACTCGAGCCGCTCGAAGTCCTGGGCCTTGCTGCGATCGATGATCTGCACGTCCTGCTTGAGCTCGTTGAGCAGTGCATGGATGGCCAGAGAGCAGGCGCCTGGCATGTAGTAGAGCTTGTACATGAGTTTCTCCCATCAAGGTTGCGAGCGATGTGCTCATCCTGTTGCTCGAGCCGTCGTGGCTCTACGTCGCTGTCGGGCTGCACCGCAGGTTGGCTGTGACACCGGGTGCCCCTCGACCCTGGTGTGGCATGAGCCGTTCCCGGGCTCATGCCACGTCAAGCAGTCTATGTATCCTTGGTTTCTTATGTATACCTAATGGTGATTGGTTATCTGATTTATGAGTTACCATCTGGTAACTGCAATTCAAGGAGCCCGGCCATGCTGCCCAGACGCCGTAACACCGTTTCCCGCCCACCGGAAAATTGCCCATTGAGCGAGTGCCTGAGCATCATTGGTGGTGCCTGGACGCCGAACATCATCTGGTACCTGAGTCAGCAGCCGCGCCGTTTCAGCGAGCTCAAGGCCGACATTCCGGGGATTTCGGCCAAGGTGCTGAGCGCCCGACTGAAGAAGCTGGAAGCCGATGGTGTGGTTAGCCGCGAGGTGTTGAGCACCTCGCCGCCGAGCGTGGAATACAGCCTGTCCTCTCTGGGGCTGGAACTGAAACCCGCCATCGAGGCCATCGTTGCGGTCGGCCATCGCCTCAAGGAAATCGAGTTGCAACCGGCCTGATCCTTCATGGCAGGGCATGGATGAATTTCCCCAGGGTCATCGCACACAGCAGGGCGAGCATGCCGAGCAGTACCGGCCGAATGAGCCGGGCACCGTTGCGGATCGCCGCTCTGCTGCCCAGCCAGCCGCCGAGCATGTTGGCCATGATCATTGGCACCGCCAGCTCCCATACCACCGTGCCGGCCCAGATGAAGGCGACCACCCCGCCGAGGTTGGTCAGCAGGTTCAATGGCTTGGTGGTCGCCGTGGCGACCAGCAGTCCCAGGTGCAGCCGGGCGTGCTTGACCAGCGTCATGAACAGACCGGTGCCCGGTCCGGAAAAGCCGTCGTACAGACCGACCGGTGCCAGGCTGGCGATGATCCTCAGGCGTGAGGCGGCAGGCCCGTTGCGCAGCTCCCCACCAGGTCTGACCAGCAGGGCCACCAGCAGGGCGGCGACCAGGCAGCCCAGCAGTGCCAGTTCCAGCAGCCAGCCGGGGGTATGCATGGCCAGCTGGCTGCCGAGAAAGGCCGCCAGCATGCAGGGCAGGGCCGCGACCCGAACCACTCGCCAGGCCACCTGCCCATCCATCATGTAACGCAGGGTCGCGCTGGCCGTACCGGTCAGGGCGATGGCCTTGTTGGTCGCCAGCACGTTGAGCGGCGCAAGACCGCTCAACAGCAGCAATGGCATCTGGATCAGGCCACCACCTCCAGCAATGGCGTCCATGTACCCGGCGACCAGGGCTGTCAGCATCAGACCGATCAGCCAGTACCAGGGAATGCCGGGTATCAGGGCGTCCATCGTCCGTTCAGCTCCCCAGGCGCTTGCGCCGTTCGCTGACCTGCTCGCCGCCGGTTCCCCAGTTGTCGGTATTGACCTCATCGATCACGACGAAGGTGCTGGCCGGATCCTTGTCCAGCACCTCTTTCAGCAATTGCGTCACACCGGCAATCAGCTCGGCTTTCTGGGCACGGGTAACGCCCAGATCGGTGACCTTGATGTTCACGTAAGGCATGTCCATCTCCTGAGAATGTCGAACTCAGCCGCAGGCGCAGCTCGCCGCGTTGGCTTCAGAGGGGGTCGCTTGCTCGGTGCTGGCAAGCGGGAAACCGCTGCGTTTCCACCAGTCGAGACCGCCGATCAGCTCTTTCACGCGAAAGCCGAGGCGCGCCATCTTCAATGCGCCGGCGGTGGAGGCGTTGCAGCCGATACCGTCGCAATAGACGACATAGAGGGCATCGCGGCGCAGGTCGCCGGTGTGTTCGGCGGTCATGCGCTTGTGCGGGAAACTGATGGCGCCGGGGATGTGCGCCTGGTCGTATGCCTGTGTGGAGCGGGCATCGAACACGATGACGTCATCCTTGGCTTTCTGCGCCTCGGCGAGATCCCAGGAGTCGATTTCGTAGTCCAGCTTGTGGCTGTAATGGTCGATCTGCTGTTGTTGCATTGGCGTGTCTCCTTTCCTTGGCTGGGCAGCGGAGCCGAAGCTCCGCTGGTGGGATCAGGCGCTGATGAAGCGGCGCTCCCGGTCGGCGTCGAAGTAAGGGCTGTCGACGATCAGGCTGTCGTCTTCCTTGCAGATCTCCAGGTGAAAACGGGTCGGACCGGCGTAACCGTAGTGGTCGCGGGGAATCTCAATGCTGCGCGCGCGCTCCAGGTCATAGCGCGAGTCATCGGAGATGAAACGCAGGGAGAAGGCATCGCGGCTTTCCAGTTCGCCCTCGCCAAGCGGTACGCTGCGATGGATGACGTACTTGTCGAAGAGCAGCACATCGCCCAGTTCGAAATCGTCCTCGACCGAGAAGTATTCCAGCAGGCGGCCGATGCCCGAGGAGTTGAGGGGTTCGTCGCGCAGCGCCACATAGTCTTCGAAGGCAATGCCACCGGACTGGATGCGTTCACCCAGGCAACGGAAGACGGCGGGGTCGATGTAGTCGTACATGAACTCACCCGAGATCACGTCGCGCGGCACGTAGCGCATGCCGCCACCCTGCTTGCGCGTGTCGATGCGGTGCAGCGGTGCCCAGAGAGTCGTGCCGTAGTCCTCGGAACGGTTGAAGCCGAAGCTCTGCGATTCGATGTGCCAGGTGAAGCCCTTGCTCAGGTTCTTCTTCAGGCCGAAGCCGACGCCCTGGGTGAAGAACAGGCGACGCTCGGTGAGGTCGGTCATGATGCGCTTGAAGCGAGCGTCGCCGATCAGATCGAAGATCACTTCGTCATCGTTGCACAGGTCGTAGCGCAGCTTGTCGAAGCCCTTCTGGTAATGGTCGGTCGGTGTTTCCAGTTCATCGTTCACCCGCTTGCGCAGGTATTCGATCATTTCGCCGGAAAAGAACTGTTTCAGCAGGACGAAGCCGGTGCGCTTGTAGTCGGCAATCTGTGCTTCGGTGAGGCGAAAATCTTTGTTGAGGGTTTCCACAAACCTATCTCCTTGGGTTGTTTTCGGGGGACATCCGGCCACCGCGGTTCCATGTACCTGCGGTTGCAAGGCGCGGTGGCGGTGTGGCGTGTCAGGCCTGCATCCGCAATAGCCTTGGCGGGTTGATTTCCCGATTGTCGATGCGAGGCGTGAAGACCTGTTCGTCGTGCAGGGCCGTCATGAAAGCGTCCAGCCACTCGTCGGTGAGTGCCGTGAATCCCAGCCCGAGCCGTTCGAGCGTGCACAACGTCCGCTCGTTGCAGTAGGTGACGTTGCGGCTCTTGCGGTTGGCCCAGAAGCGGCCAAGTTGCAGGTCGGGGTCGCTGGAGCAGTCGATGCTGCCGAACAACTCGGCGAAGTCGCTGCAATTGGCGGATTGCAACGGCAGACCAACGCGCCCCATGGCCGCGAACAGCCTGTCCATATCGATCTCGTGCGAGCTGTCGACGTGGTAGGTGCCGGGATTGCAGGCCGCATCCAGAGAGATCGCGATGATGCCGCCGGCAACCTGATCCACGGGGGAGAGGATCACCGGCTCGCCCAGGTTTCGTGGCAGCGATCCGGCCTTGGCGCAGGAGGCGAGGAACTGCACCAGTCGGTTGTCACGCGCATTGACCTGGAAGCGGGCGTTGCGCGAGTCGGCTGAAACGTTGCCCGAGCGGTAGATGAACGCACTGTGGCCCTGCAGGCGGAAACCGTTGACCAGATGCTCCGCCTTGTACTTGCTGTGCTCGTAGGGGTTCTGGAATTCCTGACCGATATCCAGCGAGTTCTCGGAGAAGCGCACGCGCTGCTCCAGAGGGTTCACGCCGCTGACCGCCAGGGTGGACATGTAGTGCAGATCCTTGGCGCGACGAAGGCTGGCGAGCGCGATGCAGGTTTTCACCGATTGCAGGTTCTGCCGGGCAAAATCCTCTTCGACGCCGAACAGCCGAGTGTCTGCCGCGAAGTGATAAATGGCATCGAGCTGTTCGGCCAACTGCTGATAGTCCGCTTCGTTCAGGCCCAGATGGGGTTCGCCGACGTCTCCCTCGTGAAGGTGCAGGCGCTCACGGAAGCCCGCCAGGTCGAGGCTGGGGAAATACCAGGAGAACAGGCGTTGCAGCCGGGAGAAGGGCGCCTCGCCATCCTTGCGTCGTACCAGGCAGTGAATCTGTGCCGTGGAGCGAAACAGCAGCTCCTTGAGTGCGTAGATGCCGATGTAGCCGGTGGCGCCGGTGAGCAGAACGTGGCGGTAGTCGCGCTGGTGCTGCTGGTTGGTCTGCGCCAGCAGTTGACGAGGGGCGTAGTTGATCAGCCCGGTACGGGTGCCTTCCTCCAGCACGAGCTGAGCCGCGTCCGAATCGAGCCCGGCCTGGGCACTCAGCTGAGCGCCGACATCGAGCATCAGCGCATGCATGTCGGCCGCCTGTACGCTCTGTGGAAACGACAGGTCGATCAGCAGTTGACCGTCCAGAACCCGGGCACTGAGCTTCAACTCGTGGCAGCGATTGTTCTGCGGGTGGCGAGCCAGGCCGTAGGCGTACCGAGCGGGCGTCAGGGCGAAACGTGGATCATGGTTGAAGTTGACGTCGCCAAGGTAGTTGAAACAGATGCCGGCACTGGGGCGGTAGTCCCGATCCTGTGCGGTGCGATGCAAACCGTGAGCGACGCCGAGATGCTCCACTTGCGCGAAGGTCGTGGCGACGCGTTGCAGGGCACTGTCGAAATCCAGTTCGGCCAGATCGAGGTGCAGCGGAAAGGTGGAGGTGTGCCAGCCCACCACGCCACTCGCGTCCGTATGCTCGTCCAGGCTCACTCGACCATGGCTTTCGACATCCACCAGCAGTGCCTGGCCGTCACGCATCCGGGCCAGACGCCGAGCAAAAATGGTCAGCAGTATCTGGTTCAGCGGCATGCTGCCGCGCAGCAGTCTCCGGCTATCCGAGGCGGAGAAACCCAGCCAGAGGGTGGACGCATTGCCTTCGGTATTGTCGGCGCAGAAGTAACCGGGCTGACCGTCGCTGGCGTACTGGCGTACCTGATCCAGCCAGGGGCCTTGCAACTGTTCCCTGGACTGCTCGAGGTGCTTCACCCAGTCCCAGAAGCTATGGCGGATATCCGCGGGTGCCGCCTCGGCGCCGAAGTGCAGATCGGCGTAGTGACGCGTAAGCTCGCCGATCATGATGCGCCAGGAGATCAGATCGACCGCCAGGTGGTGAGCGACGAGCAGCAACAGGTCTTCACCCGAACTCACCTTGAACAGGTGGGCTCGGAAGATGCGCCCTTCTTCGAGTGACAGCGAGCTCTGCACACGCTCGCCGACACGCTCCACATGAGCCCGGAGTTCCGCCTCGTTGTCGCCCGACATGAACGACACGCTGAGTATGTCGTTGCCATCCTGCGGCACGTGGCTGGTGTAGGCCCCATCGCCATCCTCGGCGTAGGCCATGGCCAGCGACGGATGCCTGGCCATCAGGCGGGTCAGTGCGGCATTGAGCAGGGCTACGTCGACCTTGTTGGCGCTGCGCAGCAGCAGCGCCTGGTTGTAGTGATCCGCAACCTTCAGGCGCTGCTCCAGCAATTCGCGTTGAGCCGGCGAGAACAGGCGCAGGTTCTCCAGAGCGATGGGTTCGGATCGTTGCCGTGCCTCGTGCTGACGGCTGTCCAGAGCCTCCAGCAGCCCGCGGATGCTCGGGCATTTGAGAAAGGCATGTGCGGTGATCGGATGTCCTCGCTCCTGCAACTCGGCGATCATCTGGATCGCATCGAGCGAGTCGCCTCCCTGCTCGAAGAAACTGCTCTCGTCATCTGCCCTGGCCAGGCGCAGATGCTTGGAGAAGATCCGTCGTATTTCGTCCTGGTGGTCATCCTCGGGGAGGCTCTGCGCCGGTGGCGACATATCCTCGCCTGCCTGTGCGTTCAGTGCGTCGAGCAGGATTTCACGCAGCTCGGCAAGTTGGGTCTTGCCGTTTGCATTACGAGGGAACTCGGCCAGAAGCAGCGTTTGCGACGGCACCATGTAGGGCGGGAGCAGCTTCTGCATCCGCTCTTTCAACCAGGTATCCGGTGCGTCCTGGCGCGGTGAACGGATCGCCGCCACCAGCCGCTCGCGACCGCGTACTTCGACGATCAGCGCGGCAGCATCGTCCACCTCGGCAATGCCGCGCATGACGTTCTCGATATGCTCCAGCTCGACCCTGTGGCCATTGATCTTGACCTGTCGATCGACCCGGCCGAGAAACTGCACCAGGCCACTGGCTGCGAGGTTGACCAGATCACCGGTTCGATAGAAACGCAGGATGCCATCTGGCGATTGCAGTTCCACGAAGCGCTGCGCCGTGGCCTCTGGTGTGCCTCGATAACCGAGCGCCACCGAGGGGCCACCGATGTAGAGTTCGCCATCTCCGCTGCTGATGAAGGTTCCCGTTTCGTCACGCACGAGCAGGCGGGTATCGCCAAAGGGGCGGCCGATGGGAACGGTTTCGCCCGGTAGTGCATCGAGCGCTTCGGTGTCCGTCAGGGGGTAGACCGTGACCCCGACCGTGGTCTCCGTCGGACCGTAGTGATTGAACAGCCGGTCGATTCGCCCGGATTCGAGTATCCGCCGGGCCAGCGCCTTGGGCAGTGCTTCGCCGCCGAATACCAGATATTGCAGGTGTGGGTAGGTCTGGGCATCGTTGAAGATCGCTCGCCAGTGGGAGGGCGTGATCTTGAGTACATCGATCCGCTGCTCCTCCAGGTAGCGACGCAAGGCACCGGGATCCTTGCGCTGCTCGGTGCCGAGCAGGTGCAGGCAGCCTCCACGGGTCAGCGAAAGCAACAGGCAGGTGTTGCCCAGGTCAGCCGCGAGGGTGCTGACATGGGCGTAGTGCAGGCCGTCCACGATACCCAGGCAGTCGCTCACACCCTGGACATAGTGAGTGATGTTGGCATGGCTGACGGATACCCCCTTGGGCTGTCCTGTCGAGCCGGACGTGAAGAGGATGTAGGCCGGTGCTTCGGCCTCGATGCTCTGTGGGGCCAGCGCTGCCCCTTGCAGCGCCGCCTGGATATCCAGCGCGTGCAGGCCACGCTGGCGCAAGGCCGCCACGTGCCCGGCACTGCAGAGCACAGCCTCGGGTTGCATGGCGGACAAGCGTTGGTAGTTCTCTTCGGTGACCCCATCCTCCTCGACGAAGGTGAAGGAGGCACCGGCCTTGAGCACGCCAAGCAGTGCGGTGATGGCGTGAACGCCACGGTCGGTGTAGATCGCCACCAGCGCCTGAGCAGGCAGATCGGCCTGCTTCAGGTTGCCGGCCAGGCACGCGGAAAGATGTTCCAGCTCGGCATAGGTCAGTGAAGCGTCCCCGGCTACCACGGCCGGATGATCCGGTATGGATAGCGCGAACGTACGGAGTCGGCTCAGTAACATGTCATCAGGCTCCTGTCGAATCTTGTAGGAAACGTGTCGTCGTTCGACTAGAGAGCGATACCGTGCTCGACGAAGGCCTGGCGGGTCGGCTGGTGGTCGAGCACGCCGGTGCGCTGCAGCAGTTTCACCAGATTGGCCTTGGTCGTGGTGATGTAGCCATTGAGCCGGGAGGCGAACTCTTCCTGGGTCTCTTCCAGGATCGTGTTCACTTCGTCTTCGCTGAAGCCGCAGGCATGCAGGATGCGCTGGTCGACCGAGCGATCCGCGTCGCCGGCGAGGTAGTCATCCAGGTAGGCGGGCAACATGCGGCCGATGACCAGCCGGGTTTCTTCGGGGATGCGTTTCCAGTGGGTACCCATCAGCCTGGCGAAGTAGCTGGCGTGACGACCCTCGTCGGAGACGTGATCGGTCATGACCTTGGTGAAGGCTTCCGAGGCGCCTTTTTCACGGCCGATGCTGATCAGATCCTTGGTCAGGGTGTGCTCGGCCAGGGTCACCGAAATCAGCTGGAAGTCGTTGTGCATCTGTTTCGGCAGGCGTTCGAAGGCGCGTCGAACGGCATCCAGGTTGCCGTTGCTCTGTGGCACTTCGAGCGGCTCTATGCCGGTGATGGCCTTCATCTGGATGATGTAATCCAGGGCCACGTGGGCGTGGTAACCCTCGTCGATAACGATGGTCAGGGCGTCCAGTTTTTCTTCTTCGGTGGCCCCGGCGATCACGTTGTTGATCAGGTTGAGGCTGCAATCGATGACGAAACGGGTTTCCAGCAGACCGATCTCGTACATGTACTGGTAGGCCGACTGGGCAAGCACGAAGGCCATCCCGTCATGGCCCAGGGCCTGAATTTTCGGATGCTCGCTGAGGAGCTGGCGGGACTGGGGATAGGTGAATTCTCCCTTGGCGCTTTCCGGCACCAGGATGCGCGGGCTGTTGCGCACGGTCGCCGATGCATACCACTTGTTGACCGATTCGAAGAACTGACTGTTTTTGAACTCGACTGCAGCATTCATGTGTATTCCTCCTTGATAGAACGGTGATGGTCGGTGCCTGACTCAGAACGGCAGCAGAACGGGGAAGGCCTGACGGTGAGCAGCTAGCGCATCGCTGGCCGCTTCGCCCAGGGCGCTGGCAAAGGCACGCAGATCGTCATCGCTGTGTGCGGCGGACAGGAAAATCGGTTCTTCGAGTGACGGTGCCATCAGGAAGCCCTTGTCCAGCATCAACTGATGCACCTTGGTGTAGATCTCGTAGTGCTGAGTCTTCACGTCCTTGTAGGACTTCATCGCACGTTGGCTGTCGCGGAATGCCACACCACCGAGAGCGCCAAAGCGGGTGAACAGGAAGGGGATGTTGTGAGCGTTGAATGTGCTGCGCAGGCTCGACTCGAGCAGTTGTCCCTTGCGCTCCAGCTCCTCGTAGAACCCCGGTTGCTCCATGACGTCGAGGGCAGCGTTGGCGGCGGCCATGGTCAGCGGGTTGCCGGCGAAGGTGCCTGACTGGAATACCGTGTTGCCGATTGCCACGTGCTGCATGTAGCGGGCTTTACCGGCGTAGGCGCCAATGGGGGCTCCGCCGCCGATGATCTTGCCGAAGGTGACCAGATCAGGGTCGATGTCCATCAGGTTGCAGATCCCGCCGAAGGTAAAGCGGAACCCGGTCACCACTTCATCGAAAATGAACAGGGAGCCGAACTGATCGCACAGGCGGCGAATCTCGGCCATGAAACCCTGCTGCGGACGCACGAAGCCCATGTTGGTGGCATAGGGCTCGACGATGACGGCCGCGATGGCATCGCCGTGCTCGGCAAACAGGTTGTTGAGTTGTGCCTGGTCGTTGTACTGGCACAGCAGCACTTCGCGATTCAGGTTTTCCGGAATGCCCTTGGTCACACCCTTGGTCTTGATGCCCGAGGAGGTTGGGCTGGCCAGAAGTACGTCGGAGTGACCGTGATAGGAGCCGACGAACTTGACGAGCAGGTTGCGGCCGGTATGGGCACGGGCGATTCGGGTGGCGGTCATCACCGCTTCGGTGCCGCTGCAGACGAAGCGAATCTGCTCGATGGCTGGAGTGCTCTCGACGATACGCTGCGCCAGTCGGTGTTCCAGCGGAGAGGTCAGGCCGAGCACGGTGCCGCGACTGGCCTGCTGGCAGATCGCTTCGACCACGTGCGGATGCGCATGACCCAGCAGTTGCGCGCCGAAGGCACTGAGAAAGTCGGTGTAAGTGTTGCCATCGACGTCGGTGACCTTGGCACCGTTGCCGGAGGTGACGCAGATCGGGTTGCCACCGACCTGACGGAAGGCCCTCATCGGAGAGCTGACGCCATCGGGAATGGTTGGCAGAGCAAGATCGAACAGATGTGCGGAGGTTTTGGTGGAGCGCATTCTTGTGTTCATCCCTGGTTATGCGACGTGAACTGATCCCTGGTACTTCATTGCCCCAAGGGCGGTGTGTTTTTTTAGATTAAATGTATCTGTGTTGCAAACACATTAACAATTAATGGCGATTAGGCGGCAAGGCAATTGGTGGCCCCTTGAAATGTGACGTGGTTCTCATATTGGTTGATGGCCATGTGCCGGATCGATGCTCATGCGCTCATCGGTACAGTGCTGTCGACCGCTTGTCCGTCGGTCATCGTGCTTATCTGCGGGGACGCTGCGGCCGGCGCTCGGCATGCCGATCCGGGCCGTCTATAGTTGCGTGATGGTGCGTGGGGAGGGCTGCGCACCCACCACGGCGGTGCTGGACATGAAGATGGTCGATGGCAGTCATAACCATGACGGGGATGTGAGCGCGGGGCATTGCGAGGGGTTGCGTGAGACAGGCAAGCGCGCACTGATGCGCACCATCCTGCTCGCCACCGGACTGACCCTGGGCGGGTTTTCCATCCTGCAGGCGCTGGCCGGCAACTACCCGTTCGCCATCCTCGAAGTGCTGAGCACGGCAGTCCTGCTGTTCGGCGCCTGGCGTATCGAGCAGGCTCGCCATCTGTACCTGTGGATCTACCTCTACCTGATCCCCACCTTCGGCTTCATCCTCTACATCATCGTGATGCCGGATGCTTCGTCAGCCGCTTTCGTCTGGCTGTACATGATTCCGCTGTTGGCCTATCTGCTGCTGGGCAAGCAGCGCGGCTTTCTGCTGGCGGCCCCGTTCATGTTCGCCGGGCTCCTGCTGTATTTCGCCGACCGGCATCTGGATCTGGATACCAGAGCCCTGATCGATCTCGGCAATGCCGCCTTGTGCGGGATCCTGATCCTGGTTTTCGTGCATATCTACGATGGCTTGCGCATGCGGGCCTACGAGGAACTGGAGCGTCTGGCGCAGACCGACGCGCTGACCGGTGTGGCCAGCCGTGGCAGCTTCCAGCATGCCCTGCAACGCAGCATCCAGGAGGCCGAGCGCAGCAGCGGCAAGCTGGTGCTGGTGCTGCTCGACGTCGATCATTTCAAGCAGGTCAACGACCAGTGGGGGCATGACGCGGGAGACATGGCGCTGCGGCATATCTGTCAGATTCTGCAACAACGGCTGCGCGTCACCGATTTTCTCGGGCGCCTTGGCGGGGAGGAGTTCGGCCTGCTGCTGCGCCACAGCGACGCGGCAGGTGCCTATCCGATGGTCGAGAAGCTGCGTCAGCAGATCGCCGAAGTGCCGTTGGAGTACGACGGTCAGCAGATTCCCCTGTCGGCCACCTTCGGCCTGGCGGCCTGGCCCAGGGATGGCCACAGTGCTGCCGAGCTCTACCGTAGCGCCGATCGTCGTCTGTACAGTGGCAAGGCGTCGGGGCGTAACCAACTGGTCAGTGCCGACCCGCCTGGGGAGTTGCTGCTGGACAAGTTCGACGTGCGCCTGTGAGCGTGCCCGGAAGAGTCGATCAGCGTGCGGCGCTGGCGGGCGCCGCAGGCACGCAGGGCTGGTTGGTACCGCCGGCCAGGCTTTCCACGTTGTTCAGCACGTTGTGGCCCTGGTTGACCTTCTGGGCATTTTCCGCGACGTCCATGCGTTGGGCGTAGGTAGCGGAATTGCCGTTGAAGCTCTGTTGGGTTTCCAGCACGGTATTGGCAATATCCAGCAGGCTGCGACCGGTGGCAATGAGGTTGCTGGTCGCGCTCGGTGCGCAGGGATCGTTGGCCAGTTGGGTGTTCTGCAACCCCTGGGCCTGGGTATTCTGTTGCAGACAGCCCGCCAGCGTGGCAAGCACCGGAGCCATGAGCAGAGCGCCTAGCGTTCCTTTGATGTTCATCTGATATTCCCTTCGATCACTGGGCTCCGACCCGGTGCCGAAGCGCTGCTCGGGATTCTAGGAATGGCCGGGGAGCGGCGAAATAGTACGGGTGTTCTAGAGGCGCATTGCCAGGCCGGCTGCGCCTTGCACCCTTGTGCAGCCAGCGCCTAAGGTGGGCGGACAACAACAGGATCAGGTTCGTCTGCAGGGAATCGTCATGTCCGCAACCGTCTCCTCCTCTTACGACACCGAGCGTGCCCAGGCCGCCGTGCGCCTGATCATCGCGCCCATCGCGATTGGCTACACAGTGCTGCTCTACCAGCAATCACTCATCGACAGCGGACTGGCCTGGAAGGTCTTCGTTCTCGAAGCGCTGTTCTGCATCGTCTCCCTGGTGCTCTGGTTCGATATCGCGCGCCGCCCCGGCAAACGGCCGCTGCGGCGTCTGTTCACCATGCTCAACGACTATGTCTGCATCACGCTGGTGATGGCGTCGGGTGGTGCGGCCATGCTGCCGGTCTACGCCATCCTGGTCTGGGTCACCGTGGGGTACGGATTGCGCTACGGTTCGGGCTATCTGCTGCTGGGAACCTTCCTGGCCACCTTGTCGCTGGCTGTCACCGCGAGCGTTTCACCTTACTGGCAGTCGCAGCCCTATCTGATCCTCACGCTGCTGCTCACCACGCTGATGGCGCCGACCTACATGCATGTCCTGCTCAAACGCTCGCGCCTGTCCGCCGAGGCCGAGCAGGCCGCCAACCAGACCAAATCGCAGTTTCTGGCGCAGGCCAGTCATGACCTGCGCCAGCCGATTCACTCCATCAGCCTGTTCACCGCCTGCCTGCGCGACAGCAACCTGGGTAGCGAACAGCGACGGCTGGTAGAGAACATCGACAAATCACTGCACAGCGTCGCCCGCCTGTTCCGCACGATCCTCGACATGTACTCGCTGGACAGCGGCAAGGTGGTGCCCCAGATGGAGCCGCTGGCGCTGCGGCCCCTGTTGCAGCAACTGATCCAGCACAATGCCGAAGCGGCGCGCTGGGCTGGTGTGACCGTTCGCCTGCATTGCCCGCCGCTGCACGTGCGCGCGGATCCCGGATTGCTGACCACCATGCTGCAGAACCTGCTTTCCAACGCGCTGAAGTACGCTCCGGGGCGGCCCGTGCTGATCGGCTGTCGGCGCAAGGGGACGGGGTTGTCCATCGAACTCTACGACAAGGGGCGGGGTATCGCCGAGGGGCATCTGGACAGCGTCTTCGAGGAGTTCTATCGCGTGCGTCAGGCGCGTGACAGCGATGTCGAAGGGATGGGCCTTGGTCTTGCCATCGTCAGACGCCTCGGGGGATTGATGGACATGCAGGTGCGCATCCGCTCCGTCGAAGGGCGCGGCACGCTGGCGGCCATCGATGGCTTGCAGCCCGTCGCGCAGCCGCTCGCAAGCCCTGTGCCTGGCGTCGGCGGCGTGCAGCCACCGCGTATGCTCGATGGCCTTCGGGTGTGCCTGATCGAGGATGACCAGAACGTGCTGCTCGCCACCGCGACCCTGCTGCAAAAGTGGGGTTGCGACGTCGCTACCTTCCGTACGTTGCCCGATACGTCCGCCCGTTTCGACCTGGTGGTGACCGATTTCGACCTCGGTATCGAAGCCTCCGGCGCAGATTGCATCGCGCACGTACGCAAGGCCAGCGGTCATGACGTGCCGGCCATCATCATGACCGGGCATGATGTTCGTCGTGTTCAGGAGCAGGTGGGCGACAGCGACATTCCGATACTGCCAAAACCTGTGCAGCCCGCCGAGCTGCGCTCGCTGCTGGTGGCGTTCAAACTCAAGTTGCAGGCCGGTTAGTTCAGGCCGGCCTTGGCTCCCTTGGCGGCGGCTGCCGCGCGCGTGGTGACGTCCAGCGTCCGCAGCAGCGACGAAACATGGATGCGCACGGTAAAGGGCGAGATATCCAGCTGGCGGGCAATTTCCTTGTTCGACAGGCCGCGCACCACCAGTTGCAGGACTTGCTGCTGGCGCGGCGTCAGTTGCTCCAGCAACTGACGATCCTCGGCAAAGGCCGGTACGCCGGCGGGGCCCAAGGTCAGCACGAAATCGCCGGCCTGCACGGCCAGCAACGCATCGGCGATTTCATCCGGCGGGGTCGCCTTGCCGATGAAACCGTCGGCACCGGCGGCCATGACCTCATCGATCAGCTCGCGGTTGTCGACCATCGACACGACCACGATCGAACTGCGCGGAAAGCTCTGACGCAACGCGCCGATGGCCTGTGGCGATTGCCCGGGGAACAGCAGATCGAGCATGAACAGGTTGGGTGCCGTACCGGCATGAGCCAGGTTCAGCACCTCATCCATGTCACCGGCCTCGAAGATGCTGGCGTGAGGAAACACACGCTGTGCGACCCGGCGCAGACCTTCTCGGAAAACCGGGTGATCGTCGGCCACGATGATGCGTTCTTGTGGTGATCGTTCGAAAACGCCTGGTACGTCTGTCATGGCCTCAGACTAAGGTCATATCCCGAAGAGCGCCAGCGGCTGGTTCTCAGTATCGGCAGCCGATGAGCGGTGATCGCGGCGGGGTATTCGGCGAGCGGGCTTCACGCCGGTAGCGACGCATCGGGTCGAACCTATGGCCGTGCAGGGGAGTCGGAACCTGTAAGCCCGTCGATAACGGAGACACCGCCATGTACAACTGGGATCTGATCGAGCGCCTGCTCCACGAAGTCCAGAACGGCGCCGGCAAGCCGTTCGCGCCGCGTCGTTACGCCGAAGACCTGGCTGACGAGGAGGGGCAGGTCGGCGAGCCAGTCGACGACCTCGACCACCTGCGCGCCGAGGCGGCGCGCTATGAAGCGCGCCTGCTGGAAAGCGGATTCATCGAACCGCGCCCGGAAAGCGAAGGTGGCAACGGCGAGAACTTCATCCTCACACCGCGCGGCGCCCAGTTGCTCAGCATGCTGGACAGCAGCATCCCCGGCAGCGAGCGCCCCCGCGATGTGCTCGACGAAGCCGGTGACGCGGCGCTCGCGCCGGAAGTCTTCGAGCGGATCGCGCCCAGGGCCAATCTCAGCGAGTGAGTTTATCAGGCACGGGCGCGTGTCAATAAACGCGCAATATACGGGGCTGAAAACTGTGGACTCACATGAATGTGAACTGTTGCAGGCGAGATAAGCTGCCCGGACTAGAGACATTTAAAGTCTTGTGAAATCGAACCTGCCTTGGTGCAGATACAGTTGGCCGAAAGCGGTGTCGCGACCACGGTGGCCTGGTTTTGAGGGAAACGTATCATCGGGTGATGAGCCAATTGTTTTTGTTGAATCCTGCTCTGGCACGCGCAGGTATTATGCGAATTCATAATCGGGTGGTTGAAGATAGTTTTCTTCGTTTAGTATGCCTGTTCCATTCTCCAGAAAGTCTCTCGATTTTGTCAGCGCGACAAGTGTTGCTACTTTCCACTGGTTGAAAGTGTAGCGTGCCTTGGGGGAGTCTTTTGAATTGTCAAGAATTAACTCAAGTTCGGAGTCTATTGTTGTCCTGATGGCCAGGTTGTGCTTTTTGGCTCTCATGACAAGTTCGCGTATTTCTTTTAGTGCCAGGGTTTCATAGAGTGCATGAAGGTCATGCATTTCCAGGTGTTTTGATATTCTTCTGTGATCGATCGAGTTGTTTGGATACTTCGAGGTATTCGGTGAGAACGTTATTCGAAAATTCTTGTGGTTGTAGTGGGCCTCAAGCCAGTCACTGTCGAAATAGTGGTCAAACCTAAAGTGTATGGTTTGATCTGCGCGGGATCTTGGTTTGTGTGTTGATTTTTTTCCGTTGCAGGAAAGGCAGCAGGGAATAAGGTTGTGGGCGGAAATGGCGAGGGATGGAAATGATTCCTTCGGCAAGTAGTGGTCAAGGCACTCTATTGCGCCGTATAAACATATTTGGCATTTTCCATCGGTGGTCATGCCTCTCAGTTTGTCATAATAAAATCGTCCGGCTGATTTTGTTTTTCGGAGTTTATTCTTGTATAGGGATTCAAGCAGCGTCTCGCTCCATCCATATCGGGTGGATTCATCGCGGTAGGCATAGTATATCTGGTAGTTGCAGTGCGTCTTGAATACCTTGTGTGCGCCTCTCAAGAAGCTGTTCAAACGTGTTTCTTCGGTGGTGAGTGCTCGTGTGCTTTTCCCTTTTATGCAGGCAGAGAAGACTTCGTCAAAACTGTATATTGTTTTGCTCATCTATTTGTCCTTGGGGCTGTGTGCCATGATGATTGCGCGTCCCTCGGAGCCAATTTGTCCGTGGTATGATTTGATTATTTCCTTGAATCCGACACCTCTATTCGCTTCGCTTCTTAATAAGAAATAAAATCCGGACATTCTCATGTCCAGATTGAATACGTCTGAGGTTATTTCTCCGATGCCCTCTCCAAATGTCTCAATGTTGGGGCGCGAGAAGACGCCACCACTATCCATTTTCCACACGCAGGATCTTGGAATCTCCTGAATGACTACAGGGGAGTGTGTGGCGATGATTGCAATGCCGTTGCTTTCGGAAAGTATTCCGGAAAGTGTGCGTATGAATGATGCAAGCAATGGAGGGTGCAGGTGGTTTTCAGGCTCATCCAGTAGGCATATCGTCCTGTCCTCGATTATTTCGACGATGCTCGTGATGTAGTAGAGGACGGAGGCATGGCCTGAGCTAAGAGACGCGAAAATTGATGATGCCTTGGCTATTATCTGCTCTTTTGAATCGAGTTGAGACAGTTCTTCAAATTCAATGGATTGAAAGTTAGTGCCTGCGTCCAGTAATTTTAGCGCGTTGCGTAATTTGTCGTGCTTTGTTTGTGGGCCCTTCAGGCAGTTGAAAAGAGATTCTGCGAACTCTTTAGCCATTTCCGTTGCTATGTTTTTTAGTTGTCCTGTGTCTTGCTTGTATATTCCAATGTACTTCTTTTTTGTTTGGTCTTTTCGTAACTTTGAATCGTTGAAGTCAACGCTTTCGAGAGGATTTCCGAACACGCCCAAAGACATGTAGATTAGCTGGCCGAAGTCGTAGGCCGAAATAGGGTCGCCATTGAGTTTTTTGAGCGATCCCTCCTTTTTGTCAAGGGTGTTTGCAATTCGCCTCAAAATATGGCTTTTGCCTACGCCATTGCTGCCGATCAGGGCGTGCACATTCGTGGGCGGCTTGGAGTGCGGGTTGACTTGGAATGTAATGCATTCACCTTCTTCGTGCGTGTAGGTGAATCCGTAACTTTTCAATGCCACGCCCGTTGAGAGGATCTCCTTGAACTGGCCTTTTATTGTCGAAATGCTGACGAATCTCGATAGGGACTCTGTGAAGACTCGCTCTCGATAGGCGATTTCAAAAATATTGTCATCATAGACAATGTCTTTTAGTGCGGACAGATATGTCGTTAGCTCATGAGGCTTCAGTGCATTTCTCAGGTTTTCATAGTATTCCGGGTGTTGCCCTAGGGAAAAGAAATTCCCAGGCAGTTCTTGGAAGGGATGTTGAAGAGTTTGGTAGGTATCAATGTTTTCGGTTTGCGCTGAAAAGCCTATCTTGACTTCCCCTAGAGGAATGAAATCATTGTCGCTGACGAAGGTTGCGTAGAATTCTGTAACAAAGGAGAAGTCGTTCCATCGTGTATTGGGTCTTAAAAAGACTATGTTGTTCTCTTCAGTGATTCTTGGTGTTCCGACTATGAATTGCATGTGGCCTCTGCTGGCGTAGATGGTGCAAATTAACTTCTTGTTCTGTCATTCCCAATCGAGTTGGTTGCTGCCCCACCTTCGATAATTTGAACAGATGACGGCGCTACATTGATTTCATGAACCATTATCAGGTTGACCAGCCGATAATCATCAGCCAGTACCCTACCGTTCACTGATTGAGTAAAGTTCATGACCTGTGCTGTATACGTTGCCCTCAGGGCAAATTCAGCGCATCAGCAGCGGCTTCATGGGCCTCACGTGCTTTAGTGTCCTCGGGTGTGGCGGCCAGGTAGCGCAGGATCGGTTCAATGAACTGGTCGTAGGTTGGAACGGACATTGCGACTCCATGCGTAGAATTGAGGTTAGTGCTACGTGCTAAAGGCTCTGCATGGTTCGGCACTTTGGGAATCCCGAGCATCCCCAAAACTGCTGCCCCGCTTTCGGGCCTGTTTTCACCGTGCGAATCAGCAGTGCACTGCCGCATTTCGGGCATTGTCGCTCGGCAGTCGGATCACTACGCAGCTTGAGGTTTTGCACGTGCTCGCGGTGAGTGGCGAGTGTTGGCGTGCGGCGGCCGTTTTGCAGAGCTTGCAGCAGGGCGTCGACTTCAGCCTCGCTGAATACCGACTGCTGGAATGAATGGATATAGCGGATGAAACCGATGCCTTGGGTCACGTTGGCCGGTACTTCGGTTTTGAAGGTGCTGCCGCCGACAAAGGTGATGACCGAGTGCAGGTGCTCGGGGCTGATGCCAAGGGTGGCTTCCAGCGCTTTGAGGTGCTTGTAGTTCTGCCGCAGCGGGTTCTGGAATCTGAAGGTGCGTTTGTAGAGCTTCTGCGTCCACTGCGCCTGCTTCTCGCTGCCGAAGATCCAGCCGCTCATGTTCTTCGTTTCCAGCACGAAGATGCCGTAGGGCGAGAGGAATACGTGATCGATCTGCGTGGTGCCGTCCGGCGTATTCAGGGTGACGTTGTGCAGGCGGCGGTAGGTTTGCTTGTTCAGTTGCCAATGGGCGAACAGGCGTACCAGCAGTTCACCGATCTGCCCTTTGGCCCAGGGCGATTTGAGCAGGCCGATCAGCAGCGCTGCCGGGATGAACCAGGTCAGCATGCCCCAGACCTGGGCGACTATCGGGCTGTAATCCATTTTCTTCCTTGAGCCGAGCTGCTTGATGGCTGGGCGAGCAGGTGTGCCGAAATCCAGATGCCTGGCACATTCGGATAATGGCTAATTGCTTTCAATGGCTCAAGGGGATCGCGACCATTGTCCTATGGCGCGATGACGCACCAAGGGCTGATGAGCCCGTCAGCGTGCTATCTGGTAACGGGTGCTGCGCCCGCCACCGGGTAGTCGCTCGATGCAGCCCTTCTCCAGCAGGTCACTCAGGTGACGGGTCGCGGTTGCTTTGGATACCTTGGCCACGGCTTGGTACTGGCCTGCGCTGATACCGTTTTCGAAATCCCGTTCGCCGCCATCAAGCAGGCGGTTAAGCACTTTAATCTGCTCGGCAGATAAGGCCTGGCTGCGGTGAGCCTGCCAGAAGCGCGCCTTGACCAGCACGCGGTCGATGCGAGCAAGGGCCTGCTCCAAGCTCTTGAGCAACGTGGCGAGGAACCATTGCAACCATGCGGTGATATCCAGGGTGCCTTTCTGGCTTGCTTCCAGGATGTGGTAATAGCCGGCGCGGTCGTCGAGGATGCTCGCTGACATGGCGTAAAAGCGGATGGCCTGTTGCTCGCCCTGAGCCAATGCCAGGTCGGTGATGGCACGAGTGAGGCGACCGTTGCCGTCATCGAAAGGGTGCAGGGTAACGAACCAGAAATGGGCGATGCCGGCGCGCAGAAAGGGATCGAGGCCGACATCGCTGCGGCTGCTCTCGAACCAGGCGAGAAAGTCCGCTAGTTGCGCTTCCAGCCCTGCGCGCGGAGGCGCTTCGAAATGTACGGTAGGGCGGTCTATCCGACCCGAAACTACCTGTATGGGCTCTTCGCCGTGCAGTGCGCCGATGTGTAGTGGTCGAGCCAGAAGTTGATCATCGGTGGGGAATAACCAACGGTGCCAGGTGAACAGTCGCTGTTCGTCTAGCGGCCCTTGATGCGCGTGGGTGGCATCGAGCAGCAGCTGCGCCAGGCCTTCGGAGCGGGAGGTGACGCGACCCTCTTCGCTCAGCCCCAGGCGCCGCGCCAGCGATAAACGCACCGAACCGACATTCAGCTGCTCACCCTCGATGGCTGAAGAGGTGACGATGTTCTGCAGCATGGCATCCAGGCTGCTCTGCACTTCGGTATCACTGCCCACCGCGCCGAGCATTCCCAACAAACGCCCCTGAGCCTGGCTGCAAGCACGTAGCAGCGGAGCAAGCGCTTCGGCTTGCCAACTGAAGTGCGGCCAGTCTGGCTGCTGCCAGATCCAGAGCGGGTCATTCATGAGGACTTTCATCTATGAGCCGATTAGCGAGCCTATTCGGCTCATTAGGTGAGCCGATAATGCCGGCTATTCGGCTCACTGTCTAATTTTCAAGCCAGGCTGGCTGACTTGATGAGTGCGCCTGATTGGTGGGTGTTGAGCCAGTGGGAGCAGATATGAGAGGCGAGGACTAAAGCGGGGACTAAAATGGCTGAAAACGAAAAAGCCCACCGAGGTGGTAGGCTTAAGTCGTTGTTTAATATGGTGGGCCCACACGGACTCGAACCGTGGACCAAAGGATTATGAGTTCGCCAATGACACCGCTGCGCTAGGTTTCATGGGCTTACACGAGGAAACGGTACAGTACGCTAAAACACAGGGCAATCAGTACGTTAGCTAACGGTAGGTTACAGATGAGAACCCTCGTGCTGTACCTCTAGTGTACCTGAGGCAGTACCGTGTCTTGAGGGGGATCCGGCATCCCTGCCGGCGCTGGTGGCCAGGCCCCGGGCCAAAAGCCGCCCGGCGCCTGGCGCGGCATCCATGCCTCACCAGCTCGATTGAAGTGACCTTAGCCGCTACGAGACTATGCAATGCAGGTTGATCTAGCGCCTGCCGGTTTATGTCCGAGTCAGTGACGAGCACGTCAAGTGCCTCGATCACCATCGTGAATGCACCGCTAACCTAGGCGAAGCGAAAAGCACTAATCGAGGTTGCCCCGGTCGTCGCATACTGCTCCGACTTCCTCCCGTTGTTGAAGTGCATCTTGGAAGCCCCGGATGGCATGCGGCAACTCCGGACCCGACTCTCCTGGTAGATGTGCTCCGCCGCCAGCGCTGCGCGGACTCGTGCTCGGACTGCCGATAGGTACTCCGCGATCTAGCAGACCTGAAAGCTAGTTATCGCCAAGAACCATTGGAGGGATTGCTCCGAGCTTGGAGGTGGATGACATAGACCGGCCGACCACCAAAGCGATCCTGCCATATCGGTACCAGGTACTACGTAGCAGCAAAAGCGAGCCCGACCACAATCGCAGACCTACCGCCAAGCTGCTGGAATGCAGTTCTTGCAGGCCCAATCTGATGGAAATGCTGCTCGCACTGCTGCTAAAGATCAGTTAAATTTTTGATTTATAAATCAAAAGAAGCTTGGGGCGAGTAATGCAAAGCTTGAATCAGCTGGGAGAGGCGGTAGCACAGCGCCGGCACGCCTTGGGCGTCAAACAAGGACAGGTCGCCGAGAAAGCCGGAATAACCCAAGAGTCTCTGTCTAGATTTGAGCGTGGCCGTGCTGCTGAGTTTGGAGCTCGAAAATTATTAGCGGTGCTGGCTGTTTTGGGAATGGAGATTCGATTCTCTGAGACAGCCACAAGCCTCCATACCAGGACGGAGCAAATAGATTGAGCATTAATGTAGTAGAAGATCAGCGCCTGGTTAGCGTGACTAGTCATGAGAGTCCTACTAACACTGGGCCTAGTAATGCGTTTGACTACTCTTGGACCGCTGAATCGATTCTATACCAGCAGCTGGGCTTATCCTGCCTGGACGATGATGAAGTTCTCGCTCTAATGGAGCTAAGCCCGGTAGAGCGAAAGCATCAAGGAGTTTTTTTTACACCTGCTGAATTGTCAAATCTATCAGTGGAAAAATTTGACTACTCTTTGGGCGACGGTGCGATACTCGATCCTGCCTGTGGATCAGGAAATCTACTTGTAGCCTTGGCCGCAACCTTTGAGATATCGCAAAGTTTAGAGGATACATTATCAGAATGGAACTCTAGATTGCACGGAGTAGATATAAATGAAAGCTTTGTAAGGATTGCCAGAAAAAAGTTAGTGAGATTGGCTCTGAGCAAAGGAGCCATACCATCTGGCAAAAAGACCCCCAGCGAAATACTATCAATACTTTCAAATGTTAGGGTCGGAGACTTCCTGAAGGAGTACAAGAACTATTGCGGGAAAATTGGAGGAGTAATAATGAATCCTCCCTTCTGCCATATAGATGCAAGTGGCGAGATTGAATGGACTTCTGGCAAGTTTAATGCTGCATCACTTTTCGTTGTTTATGCGGCTGAAATACTACCTGTCAATGGTAGATTTCTAGGGATTCTACCTGATGTTCTCCGTAGTGGAACAAGGTATGCACAATGGCGCAGCCGTTTACTGAAAACAGCTGAGTGCACAATGGAAACATTCGGAAGCTTCGAGCCCGGTGTCCAGATTGACGTTTTTATTTTGCAAGGCAAAAAAAAATATACTCAAGAAGAGGTCATTGCCGAGCAAATTGTAGCCAATAACTCATCCACCATCTTATTGATGGATGAGTTTGATGTTTCGGTTGGCCCGGTTGTACCTCACAGAGACAAAGTTATTGGTGTAGAAGCACCATTTGCGCACGCAAAGATTCTCCCGGCATGGGAAACTGTGGACTTATTGCCTGAGCGAATCTGCCACGCTGGAAGAAAAGTCCAGCCACCTTTTGTAGCTGTTAGACGCACCTCAAGTCCTAAAGATAAATATAGAGTCGTTGGTACTGTGGTTAACTGCTCGGAACCAGTGGCGGTCGAGAACCATATCATAATACTCGCGCCAAAAGATCGAAGCTTGCTTTCTTGTCAGAGAATTTTAGACTTCTTTAGAACTGAGCACGTAAATAACTATATCAATGAAAAAATTAGATGCAGGCATCTTACAGTAGGTGTAGTTAAAGGAATTCCCATAGGGAGAGCTGCTGATGGAAGTTAGAAAGAAGATAGGCGATCACCCGTTCACGGTAGAGGCCCGGGTCGCAATTCAGCTAGGCCGTGAAAGCATATCCAGCTCATTGGTGGCCATCAGCGAGCTTGTTAAAAATGCTTATGACGCTGATGCAGAAATTGTTGAAATATCATTTGAGGGGCTTGGCGCTAAAGCCCCTAAATTAACCATCACTGATGACGGTGATGGTATGGATAAAAATATCCTGCTGACAAAGTGGATGCGTATAGGCACAACCCATAAGAGTGAGTCAGGGCTAAGCAATAAAAAGCGTGTGTATACCGGCGCAAAAGGGCTAGGCCGCCTAGGTATTGATCGACTCTGCAATCACCTGAAGCTTTATACAAAGACTGAGGCTTGCGAAAATATTTATGAGGTAGATATAGGTTGGGATAAATATAATCAGGTAAAGAGCGCGGAGTTGGATAGCATCAGGCATGATGTTTTTGAAATATCTGGGCGCACTATGCCGAGCATAAATTTCCCTGTCAACGATAAAGGAAAAGGCTCAAAATACGTCCTGACAGGACTAAAGGACTCTTGGACAGAAGAGTTCTTAGAAGAGCTTAGGAAAGAGCTTTCATTACTTGTATCTCCTTTCTCAAAAAACCTGGATTTCAAAGTAAAATTCAATACAAATGGTAAGTTTCCTAAGCTAGACGGATTTGTTTCCTCCGAACACTTTCTTGAAGCGGCAGAGTGGCGGCTGGAGTCATCGATCTCTGCTAACAATGAAGTCCTTGTTTCAATATATGATAGTGACGGGGAATTAAGTGAGCCATCGACTCCTGTTAGCTGGGAAAGCTGGATGCCAGGAGGGGAAAAAGTACCTCGCTGCGGCCCATTAAGCTTCACCTTGTATTTCATGAGAAATATAGCTAGTCGGGAGATAAATACTGACAAGTTCAAGCCTAAAGACATTAGAGGTTTTCTGAAGAGTAACCAAGGCGTCAGGATCTATAGGGATCATTTCCGAGTAAAACCTTATGGCGATCCTAGTGGCGAAGGGGACTGGCTTGGATTGGCCATGCGCCGGGTTATTAACCCAGAAAGTATAACCATGGATAACTGGCGTATAGGCTACAACCAAGTAGTAGGCGCAGTGTTCATTGGGCGTAATCAGAACCCCAATCTTATTGATCAGACTAACCGAGAAGGCCTGACTGAGACTCCGGCCTACTTTGAGCTGCGTAAGTTCACCCTAAAGTGTGTTGAACTTTTCGAGAAGCATATCCAAACCAAGGCCAGGGAAGAAAAAGATAAAAGACCGCCAGTGGTTGGGTTATCGGAGCATGTGGACAAAAGCTTCAATACATATAAAGGCGTAATCGAGGCTATTAAGAGAATTAAGTCAGAATCAAACCAGATTCAAGTCAAACAACAGCTCGCAGAAATCGAAGCGACCTTGAACGAAGAAAGTGAGCGTACTGCACGTGTCAAAGAGAAAGTTGATCAGCTGGAAGCAGAGAAGGACACGCTGGCAAATCTGGCATCACTTGGAATTCTATCTGTCTCATTTGGGCATGAAACTCTCGCAGCCATATCTAATGCAATCACCAATGGCTCGATACTCAGAACTAGAGTCAACGATGGTTTTTTCATGCTGCCTATGGACGTTGTTGAGTTTGCAAACAAAAGATTCGACCAGATTGATAAATCGCTAAATTACATAAAAATATTTGGAAATTTCTCTCTAGGTAACGTTCGGCGAGACAAGCGAACTCGCAGAACATTCAACCTGGCTACAGTCGTCTCAAATGTAATAAGCAGCTTCGAAGATGTGCTGGCCAATAGGAAAACAACAGCAGAATTAGTACTGGCTAATCCTTTGCCGCCCCTAATAAAAGCATTCGAAATAGATTGGGAAAGCATATTCGCGAACCTAATAACTAATTCTTGCTGGGCTCTGCAAGATACTCCAGCAAGCGAAAGGAAAATACGTATAACAGTCGCTGTAGAGGATGGCGACTGCATTGTCTTCTTTGAAGATAGCGGTTGCGGGATTGAGGCAGGAGTAGAGTCACATATCTTCAAGGCGACTTTCTCTACAAAGCGCAACCAAAAAGGTGACACAATAGGAACAGGTATGGGGTTATCTATTGTCAAGACTTTTGTGGAAGAACATTCAGGCGGAACAATTGAGCTCACTAATAAAGGAGCGTTGGGTGGGGCTCGATTCCTAATAAAAGTTCCACTCGCAAAGTCCGGGGCTCAAGAATGAAAATACTATTCGTCGATGAAAATGAAGATCAGCGCGAAACTTACACCTTGATGCTTCAGGACTGTTTTCCCAAGGGGGAGGGAGTCCCTATGGTTTTTGGGGTCGAGCCAAAACCTCATGTCGGTGATATGAGTTTCTTAGTCGAGGATCCAAGCGTAGTAGCCATTGTCCTTGATGAGCAGCTTAAAGAGTCGGGTGTGGCGCAGTATTACGGTATTGAGCTTGCGTCGTACCTCCGAACCTTAAATAGCAAAATGCCCATCTATATCCTCACCAGCTTTGTTGACTCTGAGGAGCTGCTGGAAGGGGAGATGCAAGTCGAGGACATTCTGAATAAGCAGGATCTCTCCGCTAAGAAAGATGTGGTTGGTGCTAGGATACTTCGTAGAATTGATTCGTACCTAGAAATCATGGGTAATCGGAATGTACGCTTTGAGCTGCTCTTAAGGAAGTCTGTAAGGGGCGAGTTAGCTGAATATGAAAAGGAAGAGCTCAAGGAACTCGGCTATCTAAGAGACTCTTCATTCGAGGTGGAAGAAATAATTAGCGAGGAAAAGCTAAAGAAGCTTGAAGCTCTAGAGGAAAAGATTTTTCAAATAGAAAATGGACTCTCTAAAGAATCATGAAGCACCTATTCTTCCCGCAAATTATTCGCACGAAAAACTATAAAATCAAAGCCTGTGGGGGCTTTTACGGTTATGCGTCATACAACGAAGTAATTCATGCAGACTGTCAAAATAGATGCGTCTACTGTGACGTCAAATTAGAAGAAAACGGGCACGAGGGCTTTGCTCTTGACCATTTTCGCCCTCAAGAGCACTTCCCCGATCTAAAAAATAATCCCAACAATTTGGTGATATCTTGCGGGAAATGCAATAGAAGTAAATCCTCTCATTGGCCTGTAGGGGCGAATACAGCAGCCACTCACGACGGCACGGTAGGATTTATAGACCCATTTCAGAGTGATAGACACCAATACTTTCAAATTGAGCCAGCAGGAACTCTTTCTCCCCTTCAAGGGCCATCCACCTATTTAATCAAGCTTCTTGGGTTAAATCGCGCTAGCAGAGTTCTTGTAAGGAAACACCGTATACTTAATGCCAAGATAAACGCACTCATCTCCATGGCAGAGGAAAGCATTGATTGCGCTCTATCGCTCCTGGAGAAGGGGCAGGAAACAGAACGCGCGCTACAGAAAATAAACTCTGCAAAAGCAGCAATTGCTAGCATCAAAGAGATTCGGAATGAAATTCACCCTGCCTAGATAGCAACCAGCACATTACGTGCGCGGGCGATAGCCCGCCTAGACATACCGCTTCGTAGCGGTGGGCACACACTGTGCTCATTAGATAGAGAAAAGGTACAGGTCTGCAGCCGGCCAAAGGAACCCCAGAGGCCTGCAGAAGCCCCAGAGCGAGTTTTTCTGGCCGGTTCTTTTTAAAATCGCAAACCCGAGACCAAGGCAGCTCTGCTGCCGCAGCCGGTCGAGGGTTGGTACTCCGAACCTGAGCCATGCCACGTAAACGGCGGGTTATTTAGGGCTCAGAGAGGCCCGACTCATTTGGGGCGATAGAGTCCGAGTATTCAGGATAGGACGAGCAGCTCTTACCTTGATAGGTGTCAAACCGCCGCTCCCTTGCCCGATCTGGAACTGGCCATAGTAGCTTGACGTCTTATTCACGCAGTGGCCTAGCGCGCCCGAGATATCTTCGTCGCTCAGCCCGGCCCGCTTCCAGTCGCTGGCCGCCGCATTTCGGAGGTGGTACGGGCATACCCTGAGCTTCAGTTTTGGCCATAGCTTCTGGCTGGCCGACGACAACGCAGCACGCCAGTTGGTCGTTTTCTCTACGTATACAACCGTCTCGACCCTTTCCGTGCCCGGCTCAACATTTCGACAGACCTCAAGAAGAGCTCTAGCCAGCGGATTCTGATCGATCCCATAGGTGATCTCGCGCCAGGGTTGCCCTTTCTGAGCAGTAACCTTGACGCCGTTGTCGACCCGGATAGTCAGCTGCCCACTCTCTTTGGAACAAATCACTTTGACGCCTTTCTCGAGCTCACCTGGTCGACATCCCGAAATTGCCTCCACCAGATACGCCAGTTCGTACTTGCTACCCTCAAGTTGTCTATGCAATTGGTTCCGCCAATTGTCAGGTAGGTATTTTAAGTCAGATCGCTTGGACTTCCGTCTTACCGTATTTTCGAGCGGGCACTGGCCTTTGTGTTTATCAATAATATTCAAAATGCCAATTACCTCTTCGATCACTGCCACTTGGTATCTGACCTCGTTCATATCACCTGTGCGCTGGACCGCGTCTTGGTTCCGCAATGCCTCCTGAAGCTGAGTACGGCAACAGTGTATTGTTGCTGCCACTCTTCTCCGATATGTGGACTTACTTTGTGTCGCGCAAATTGCTGACCATAGCTTCTCTGGATTCGCCCCTTCATCGCCAACCATACGGTTGTATTCGCGAACATAACCATCGTCAGTCGACTTGGTTAGCCTTTTGGGCGGCAGATCCTTTATTCGTTGGCGAGCTGTTCTTACGATCTCGAAAATCTCTTCCTGGGTCTTCATAGGTTTTTCCAGTGACCTAATTTGCTTGAACGGGCTAGCTGAAAGGGCACCTTTCGCTACGCGAATCGCCGTTCCGGCGACCGGTGCCCACATTCACGCAACTGCGTGAATGTGCTTTCTTTTTTAGGTCACTTACGACCTATCCTTTTTAGGTCACACATGACTCACCGACTTTTAGGTCACATGCGACTTTTTCTTTATCTGATCCTTGTGCATCTGAAATCACTTTGCTTGAATACTCTCATCGCCTTATACATGGAGACATTTCAATGTCATCCTCCGGATATCAAGTTGGCTTATCTGCTGGTTACGCTCACTCTCGCGCAACCCAAACGTCATACGAAGCTGTAATTGATGAGTGGCGCTTGCACTCAGAGAACCTGAAACGTCAGGTAAACGCTTTGAATGAGCGTATCGAAATAATGCAAGGCCACTTTGAAGCGAATAACTATGTTTTGCTTCTATTGCTGGAGGAGTTGAGAAAGACCTCTCCTAACTCTCCACTGCTGGTAAAGGAAAACAGAGATTCGCTTCGTCAGAAGGCCTTTGATAGATATCTTGAAGATCGCGAATATGAGGGGCAAAGTTCACGCCCCCGGAGATAATTAACCTCCAGGAGGCGGCCCACCTAGCAGTGTGCTGTTGTCTGGCATGCTTCGGCCAGGAGTAGAGTTATCTGGCCCCTTGGAATGTTTTGCCCCGCCACCCAGACCACCCGCGGCCCCGTGCTTCGTTTCCCTGACACCGGCGACGAACACATCCTGGCCGCTGTCGCCCGTGCGCTCCGCGTCGGCGATACCACCAGTAGATCCGTTACCGATCCAGCGCAGAATGTTGTCCGGAACCCAGTGAATCAGGCTGAAAACGATGTGCACCACGGTGGTCATCATCACCACATAGATGGCCACGTAGGCGATGAAGCTGACGATGCCCGTCATGCTGTCGGCCTGGATCCCGGAGACGACTGACATGAAAGCCGCGTTGATGTAGCCAACGATTGGCTGAGTCAGCAGCATGCCGCCGAGCAGGCCGAACAGCATCAGTGCTGGTCGCATCACCAGCGACAGAATCATCATGTAGCCCTGTCCGGCTCGGCCGACAGCATCGTCTCCATCTGGGTGGATGTGGGCTACGGCAAACAGCGGGGCAGCGATGACCGATTCCAGAACAAGAACGAACCAGTTCACGATCGAGGTCGTCCAGGTGATGAAGGGGATCATCGGGACATAGGTGCTCAGCGTCACGCCGAAGGCGAACAGCAAAATCAACAGCGTGGTGATCAGGGTTGAGAGAAACTGGAATACCGCTCCTGCGTCGAAACCAACCTTCACTGTGGCCTGTGCTGCCCAGGAGTTCGCGACTCCAGTGGCGCTGGCCATGGCTGCGAGCATGACCTCGCCGGTAGTCACGATGACATCGCCGAAGCTTTTCATCTGGCTCATGTGGTTGAGGTTGGAACCAGCGATGCTTTGCGTCATCTGGTTGATCGCGCCCATGAACGGGGCGGACATCATCTTCTTGACGTACTCCCAGGCGCCTTCTCCGTCACGAGGCTCCCGCAAGCTGGTCTCGGCGTAGTAGGTGTTCCGGGCCGAGTCGACGCGGTGCTTGGCATACTCGTCGGCGGTGAGCATTACGTCGGCGTATGTCTGGAGTGTCTCCTTGGTCTCTTTGTCGACGATGGCAATGGGATCGGCTGCCGGCAGACCGTTCAGCGTGGATTGCATCACGTCGTTCATTTTGACGATGTGGTTGTACCAGGTGCCGGCGAACAGCCAGCCGCCGTCCTTGGCGGCCTTGAGGAAGTCCGCTGCAGCGCGATCACTGGTTTGCATCACAGCGGTCTTGGCGGCGGCGCGAAGCGAGTTCTCATAGGTGTTCGCCGCGGCGTCTATCACGCCCGGGGCCGGTTTTTGCCCGGCGACGATCTGCTGTGCCGTCGGCCGGATATCCTGGATCATCTGCTGGATGGCTTTGGCGTGTGCCGCGAGAATCGGCTCTTTGATGACCTTGGTGTTGCTGTTGCCCTCCGAGGCCTCCCAGGATTGCTTCCAGGTCAGGGCTCCGCAGACATCGGGGTTCATGTAGGAGTTATCGTTCGCCTTCCACTTGTAGTCGGTGACGGTATAGCTCGCTTTGTTGTACTTCTGAACCATGTTGATGCCGCCATAGACCGGTATGGCATCGGTGATGTCGACATCGATCTCCCCGGTATTGACGACCTTGCGGGTGGATGCGACAGCCTGGATGCGAGTCGACCGACCAGAGGCCTCGAACTGCTTGTTCATCGCCGCGGTGCAGACTTCGAATTTCAGGATGTTGGCCGCGAGCGGTCGGGAGTCAGGGATCAGCGGCCGCGACAGCATCCCATCCTTGCCGATCTGGTCGACGGCTTGGCTCCAGATTGCATCCCCAACCCCGACGCCTTGAATCGCGAGCCATAGCACCATGATCTGGATAAGCGAATAGCCATGCCCAAGCGGTAGCAGCAAAGCGCCGCCTGCTGCGGTACGCAATGGGATCCAGATGTCGCTCATCTTCCGCCCGAGGACCTCGCCATCCTGAGCGGAGTCGACGGTGCCTTTGATCGTGGTGTAGGCGATAAAGAGCATGCCCAAGAACATCACGGCACCACCGAAAACGGACATCATGCTGCCCAGCACGTCCTCGGTCTCGCCGCCCTCTACGTTCCCGCCAGAGTGGATGGTCCCCACGATCGAGCCGAACACTTCTTCAAGGAAGTCAACGGAAGTGTCGCCCGGCGGCGGGGTGAATTGGTTCAATCCGCCCGAAGAGTCAGCGTGTGCCGTCCCTCCGAGAAGTACGGCCAGGAGCAGGCAAAGCAGCAGCGATTTTGTCATCTGGCTGTACCCCGATGTCGCTGAGCAGGCGGTAAAACTAGAGGTGTGGCGATAGCGTCAAAGGTGTAAAGCAGGGCATACGGGATGCCGCAGAGTGCGAAAAGATCACTTCCGCTGGACAAATACTGATGCACAGCACAGAAGGTCAATGCGGCTGATATTGGGAATATCCACCAACCCGGTAACCCACCCCAGATACGGTGCTGCCCCAAGGGGAGCGCTAAGTTTGTGAGCAGCAAGAACAAATAGAATGCTCTATGCGTTAGACGGCTAAAACCTGCGGAGGCAAGCCAGAGTATTAGGCTTTGCACGCAAGGATCTCCGCAACTTCTGGAGTTCTGTAATAAACACGGCGACCGACTTTCACGGAGGTGCCGTTCAAACTCTTGCAAAAGGTTTCGTTTTTGTAGCGAGCTAAGTGAGCGCGGAGTGCCTCTGGAGATCTACCGAGGAGCTCTGCAAGCTGGGCGGGCGACATTAGAAGGCCAAACTTTTCGATAAGGGCTTCTTCGAATTTATTTTTCATTTGGGATCTCCACAGCTGAATAGTTGCGTGCTGTGAAGTATTTAAAAGTGCTGAATTGGGAGGGGTCAACTAGTGCCGAGTAGAGTCTAGATCTGCCTTGCTGTTATTGTGGCGTATTGTTGCGTCTTTTCTGTTGTTATTTGTTATTATTTTTTGTTTTTTATTCTTGTGCTTGTGATCTTTGCCGAGGTTATATGAATAAATATTCTAAAAATAGTTTTCCCCATAAACTTTCACCATTACCCCATAAATATTCACCTTTCCCCCCATAAGCTTTCACCTTTGTGCCCCATAAGTTTTCACCTATCGAAAATTCCACCCCATATCTTTTCACTTTTCGCCCCATATCCTTTCACCTTACACCCCATAAGCTTTCACCTTTAACTGGGAAATCCTTAAAAATCAGTAGCTTAGTATTTATTCTTGTCTTGCTCTGTTTGTATGTTTAAAGAAAAAACAAACAGACAGACAAGGAGGCTGGACTAAATTCAGAGAGCGGGGATAAAGTGACGACACTGGATGGGCTGCAACCCAACCAGTGTCTAACCAAAAAGATCGACAGGAGATCCTAATGGCTTCGAATATCCTACCACCTCAGCATTTTTCTCAAAACCTCACACTTGATTTACTAACGGAAGTCGCGCCGGAACTTGATACCCTTGATGGCGAGAGTCTGTTGGAGAGGTTGTCTGGTATGTTGCAGCCAGCGTTGGACTCTGTCGTAGCTGCCTACAAATTAGCTTCGGCGAATGAAGTGACTGAGCAAGCATTCCAACTGTTTCTACAAAACCTCGTGGTTGGTGCTGGCGAGGGGTGAGGCTGATGCATCCGCTGAAGAGATTAGTTCAGGGAGACCTTCATCACGCTGATCCTGAGGTACTGATTGAGACTGCGTTGAGCCTTTGGTATCACCCCGACCCGATGCCGATGATCCTGGAGATCGTTGACGGCCTCCAAGATCAAGATATTCAGTTGCGTCGTGCCTTGTATACCCTGGATCGCCTGAGGCACTACGGAACCGCGATGACCGAGCAGCGGCGCGTTGAACTGACCGAATTGGTGTGCTCGCCGCGGTGGGACTCCTTAAAAGTAGTTTTTGTGCTGTCGCCGCCGCCCCCCTGGGGACGGAGCGAAAAATGGCCAGATATTCTTGCGCAAGGATGGGGTCTAGGCGAGGAAGAGCGCCTTAATACCGCCTGTATCCTGCAATACCAAACACGGCACTATGCAGCAGAGCGGCGTAAAGGTCAGAGCTGAGGCGCAGATGTGGTGGAGGGCTGGTGAGGCATGGATGCCGCGCCAGGGCCGGGCGGCTTCATGCCCGGCCCTGGCCACCAGCGCCGGCAGGGAGGCCGGAAATAGAGATATCAGCCTGCAGTGGGCTCCTTTCCCACGCGCTGTAGTAGGAGCTGCTCGACCTCGCTCCAGTAGTATGCTCTAGACTGGAATCGATGCAGGACAAGCAGTAGGAGCTCAGGATCTTTGTCGGGTTTCTCTTGGAATTCTTGCAATATCCGAAGATCCAGTCCGAGCTGTCGATTCGCAAATCTGTCTCTCGGCAGTTTCGCTAAGGTAGCTCCTCGCTCAATCAGACTCAGCATCAATGAGTGAAGTAGATTGAGCCCAGTTGAGCTTGTTGATGGGCCTGAGTGGTCAGGTTGTCTTTCATGGCAAATCCCTCTCTCGATGAACTCTGCACCTATCGCCTCGCACCGGTCAGCTTCTGCCGGTGCGAGCAAGGGAGCCAGCAGATCTAGCCGTTCGGGGCTCTGCTGGCGCAAATTGCTGACATTCATGTCGCTCTCCGCTTCGGGAGGGCATCCAGATCTCTAACGAGATCTTCTCCCCGTAGGTGCGTGTAACGCTTGAGCTGCTGCATGGATTTATGTCCGCTCAAGGCTGCTAACTTTTGAGCCGACAGTCCGCGCTCTGCGTACCTGCTGATACCCTCATGGCGGAAGTCGTGAAAGCGAAAATCAGCCATACCCAGTTTTCGTTTTAGCAATCCCCAGGCTTTTGTAAAAGCGTAAGGGCGCCTCTTCTCATCCTTCCCGGGTTCGCCAAAGAAGATCAGATCACAATCTTTCGGACGAGTCGGGTTATCAAGAGCATCCCTGAAGGCGTCGGTCGCAAACTCGTTGAGGGGAACCTCCCGAGGACTGCCGTTCTTGGTATCCGGGAGGAATGCCACGCGCTTTTGGAGGTTGACCTGGTGACACCGCAGACCAGTAATCTCCGACGAGCGCATTACGGTCTCCAGCGCGATAACAGCGATCCAACGCAGCATAGGGTTGCTGTATTCGTTCAAAGCAGCAAATAGCCGGCGTTCTTCGTCGTCAGACAGCCGGCGATCACGCTCCGGTCCAGGGCGCGGCTTCCGGATATTCAGGACGGGATTGAACGTGAGCCCTAAACCCCATTCTTTGATCGCCACGGTGTATAGATGACTGAGCAATGCTAGCTCCAGGCGAACAGTATTGTTGCTTATGGGGCGGCCGTGCTTACTAGTCGAAGCAAGTCGGCTGTCGCGATAGTCAGCGATGATCTCGGCAGAAAGGGCGGCTAGAGAGTATTTGCCTAGATTCTGGGTGAGTTGCTTTGCCTTGGTGGCCTCCGCTTTGCGCGTGCTGGGCTTCTTGGTCGGTGTGACATCTGCCAGGTAACGCTCCAGGGCTTTCTCCAGCGTCATGCGCTCGGATCCGCTACGTTGGATGTATACACCTCGCACCATTTCATCTTCGGTGCGGCGTGCCCAGTCCTCAGCGTCGCGCTTGGTGCGGAAGGTCTTGGCGTTGGTCGGCCAGCCCGTTTTTCGAATGACTGCTTTCCAACTACCGGCAGGGGTTTTGACAATTGTGGCCATCTGAGAGGGACTCCAAGGGCAGGCTGGCGTACCAGCACTGTACCGATTTTGTACCTTTGGACCAAAGGACTGATCCGGACTCCACAACCGTAAAAAGCGCAAAGCCGCGCAATGCGCGGCTTTGAAGGTGGTGGGCCCACACGGACTCGAACCGTGGACCAAAGGATTATGAGTCCTCTGCTCTAACCAACTGAGCTATAGGCCCCCAGAAGGCCGGCGGATTATAC
>Ga0209699_100105_pt1 | contig 102038 bp, 97 predicted proteins | sample SynthPrep_1_END__FD_187204 | JGI IMG/M metagenome (GOLD analysis project Ga0209699, IMG submission 187204) | Synthetic microbial communities from Ohio, USA - SynthPrep_1_END_DS7_MetaG (SPAdes) (version 2) | ecosystem: Engineered > Bioreactor > Aerobic > Activated sludge | place: USA: Ohio...
GGGGGCGAGGGGGCGTGTCATGTGGATTCTCCCGAGTTGGCGCGGCCTGCCGCCTCGGCGGGGGCGATGCGGTAGTGGCCGCGGCCGTTGCGCTTGGCCAGGTACATGGCGTGGTCGGCGGCGCGCATCAGGGTTTCGCCGCCGCTGGCATGCTGCGGATAGGCGGCGATGCCGATGCTGAGACCGGGCAGGGCTTCGACCCCCGGCCGCAGCGCCACTGGCGTCGCTACCGTGGCCAGGATTTTCTCCGCCACGCGGCTGGCATCCTCCAGCCCGCGCAGCGGTGTCAGCAGCACCGCGAACTCGTCGCCGCCCAGGCGCGCCACCAGGTCGCTGTCGCGCACCGCGGCCCGCAGCCGCCGGGCGATCTCCACCAGCAGCGTGTCGCCGGCGGCGTGGCCGTGGCTGTCATTGATTTCCTTGAAGCGGTCGTTGTCCAGGTAGAGCACGCCCACCTGGCTGCCGTTGCGCCTCGCCTCGGCCACCGCCTGCTCCAGCCGCTCGCCGAAGTAGGCGCGGTTGGCGAGGCCGGTGAGGCTGTCGTGCAGCGCCAGGTGGGAGAGCGAGGCGTTGGCCTCTTCCAGGCTGGCCTGCCGCGCCACCAGCTCTTCGTTGCGGGCCTGGATCTCGTCGAACAGGGCGTTGAAGTCTTTGCCCAGCTCGTCGAACTCGGCGACTTCGAAGTGCGGCAGGCGGCGGGCGAAGTCCTTGTTCATGCGCGCGGCGTGGGCGAGGGAGGAGAGCGCATCCAGTTCCGCCACCAGCTTCTGCTCCAGCCGCCGCGCCAGATCGCGGGCGGTGAACAGGGCCAGTGCGAGGCCGACCATCCCGGCGGCCACCGCTTTCAGGAAGAAGCCGGCGAACACGCTGCCGCTGCCGCGCAGCGCTACCTGGCCGAGCACTTTCTGCTCTGGCGCGATCTCGGCGGTGATGCGCTCCGGCACCACCAGCCGGCCGATGAGGGCGCTGAAGTTCTCCAGCGCGGCACCCTGCCGCTCGTACCGGGCCAGTTCGCTACCGTCCGGCAGCAGGATGCGGGCCTCCACCAGGTGCTCGCGCTGGCCGATCTGCTGCAGGATCTCGCGGGCGGTGGCGGCGTCGGCGAACATTACCGCCGCCTCGCTGGAGTAAGCGATGGTGCGCGCCACCAACGCCAGGTTGGCGGTGTGCTGGGCGCGCAGGGTGAAGAAGGCTACCGTGGCCAGTGCCAGCGCGGCGATCAGCAGCGCCAGCAGGGCGGAGCCGAAATAGGTGCGGCGCAAAGCCTGGAACAGGGTGCCGCGGGGCCTGCTGCGGGGATTCACGAGCCCACCCCGCGCAGTTGGCGCGACAGTCGCAGCACCTGGGGATTGATGCGCAGGCTGGAGCGGGAGATGGCGTCGAGGTTGGCGGAGAAGCGCGCGCCGGCGGTGGAGCCATCCTGCTCCAGGCAGAACATGCCGCCGGCGGAACAGAAGCCGGCGCCTTCGCCTATGGTGAGCACCGGCGTGCCGGCGAGCTGGTTCAGCAGATGGGTGCGCGCCGCCGGCGCCAGTTCGCCGGCATAGACCAGGTCGCAGACCTCGGCCGGGTTTTCGCCGGGTGCCAGCTGGCGCACCAGGCTGCGCCGCTCCGGCCCCAGCCAGTCGGCGCTGCGGCGCAGGGTGTCGGCATGTGCGCTGTGGCCGGCGAGGCAGGCGCGCAGCACTTCCGGCTGTGCCGGCCAGCGGGTGTAGCTGACGATGCCCCACACGATGGCGCCCACCGAGGTCTGGCTCTCCGCCAGCAGCAGGCGTTCCGCACTGCCGGAGGCGCGCCCGGGCGCAGCGCCTGCGAGCAGGCACAGCGCGGCCGCGAACAGAATGCCGCTGCGTAGGGGCGTTGGGCCGGCTGAGAGGCCCGGGGAGGGGAAGCGGGAAAATCGGAACATCGCTGGGCAGGCCCGGCACGGTCGGCTGGTCAGGCTCCGCAGGGCGGGAGCGCCGGTTGGCGATGTGCGCTGGCCCGCGCTTGCTCGCGCGCTTTCATTGGTTTCGGGGCCCGAGTCTAGCCCGCGCGCCGGATCATGGTGCGGGAATATGTCACGTGCGGGGCCCGCCGAAACCACTGGCATGCCAGCGGCGGCAAGGTTAGCGCGGCGCCGGCCCAGGCGCTAAACTCCCGCCCTTCAGCCCACCTCCCAGGCATTTGCAGGCTTCCCATGCCCACCACTCGCATCCTTACCGGCATCACCACCTCCGGCACGCCCCACCTCGGCAACTACGCCGGCGCCCTGCGCCCGGCGATTGCCGCCAGCCAGCGTGCCGACGCCGAGAGCTTCTACTTCCTCGCCGACTACCATGCGCTGATCAAGACCGGTGGCGACCCGGCGCGGGTGCACCGTTCCACGCTGGAAATTGCCGCCACCTGGCTGGCCGCCGGCCTGGATACCGAGCGGGTGTGGTTCTACCGCCAGTCCGACATTCCCGAGATCCCGGAGCTCACCTGGCTGCTCACCTGCGTCGCCAGCAAGGGCCTGCTCAACCGCGCCCACGCCTACAAGGCGGCGGTGGACAAGAACCTGGCCGAGGGCGAGGACCCGGACGCCGGCGTCAACATGGGCCTCTTCATGTACCCGGTGCTGATGGCCGCCGACATCCTGATGTTCAAGGCGCATTCGGTGCCGGTGGGGCGCGACCAGATCCAGCACATCGAGATGGCACGCGACATCGCCGCCCGCTTCAATCACCTCTACGGCGAGCACTTTGTGCTGCCGGAGGCGGCGATCGACGAGTCGGTGGCCACGCTGCCCGGCCTGGACGGCCGCAAGATGAGCAAGAGCTACGACAACACGATTCCGCTGTTCTCGTCCTCCGCCGAACTGAAGAAGCTGATCGCCTCCATCGTCACCGACTCGCGCGCGCCCGGCGAGCCCAAGGACCCCGAGGGCTCGGCGCTGTTCGAGCTCTACCAGGCCTTCTCCACGCCGGAGCAGACCGAGGCCATGCGCGCCGCCTTCGCCGGCGGCATCGCCTGGGGCGAAGCCAAGCAGGCGCTGTTCGAGCAGATCGACACCGCGGTGGCGCCGATGCGCGAGCGCTACCAGGCGCTGATCGCCCAGCCGGAGCTGATCGAAGCCAGGCTGAAGGAAGGGGCGGCCAAGGCGCGCAGCATCGCTACGCCCTTCCTTGCCGAACTGCGCCACGCGGTCGGCCTGCGCAACCTCGGCAGTGCCATCGAACAGCGCAGCGGCGAGAAGGCCAAGGCGGCCGCCCAGCCGCAGTTCAAGCAGTACCGCGAGGGCGACGGCCGCTTCTACTTCAAGCTGCTTGCCGCCGATGGCAGCCTGCTGCTGCAGAGCGTGGGCTTCGCCTCCCCCAAGGAAGCCGGCCAGACCATCGCTAGGCTGAAGCAGGGCGCCGTGCCCAGCGAAGCCGCCGACGGCCTGCTGCTGGATGGCCATCCGCTGGGGGTGCTGGCCGGCGGTGCCACGCTGGCCGCGGTGCAGGACGCGCTGGCCCGGCTCGCCGGCTGAGTTGTCCGCAGCCGACTGCCGCATGAACGCCGACGCCCGTCTGTTCGCCCCTGCCACCGCACGCAACCGCGAGTTCATCCTCGCGGTGCTGCGGCGCCACCTGCCTGCCGCCGGCACGGTGCTGGAGATAGGCAGCGGCAGCGGCGAGCATGCGGTGTTCTTCGCCGCCGAGCTGCCCGGCCTGCGCTGGCAGCCCAGCGAGACGGAGGCCGGCGCGCTGGCCTCCATCCGCGGCTGGATCGCGCATGCCGGCGTTGCCAACGTCGCCGATCCCCTGCTGTTCGACGCCACCGCCGCGCAGTGGCCGCTGGCGGTGGCGGATGCGGTGGTGGCCATCAACGTCATCCACTACTCGCCCTGGGCAACCACGCCGGCGCTGCTGGATGGCGTCGCCCGCCTGCTGCCGCCCGGCGGCGTGCTCTATCTCTACGGCCCCTACCGCCGCGACGGTGCCCACACCGCGCCCAGCAACGAAGCCTTCGACGGCTGGTTGAAGGAGCGCGACCCGCGCTTCGGCGTGCGCGATCTGGAGGCGGTGGTCGCCGAGGCCGCCGCCCGCGGCCTCACGCTGGCCGAGGTGGCGGAGATGCCGGCGAACAACCTCAGCGTGGTGTTCCGGCGCGACTGAGGGCGACGCGGCGGGCTCGCCGCCGCCGCTTTGCCGCGTCCGCCGCGTCGATTCCGCCCGGCGTTCCCGCCTGGCACCTCCGCCTTTTCCCCTAGTTTTCCTGCCTGCCGGTGACGGGCGCGCAACGCAGCTTCAGCAGCGCGGCGGCGCCCAGCATGGCCACGGCCAGCAGCGCGCACAGGCCGAGCGCGGCCCCGGCGCCCCAGCGCTCGATGATCAGCGCGAACAGCAGCGGCGCCGCGGCGGCGACGAAGAAGCCGGGTGCCAGCAGGCGGCCGACCAGGGAGCCGTAGGTGGCCGGATCGAACAGCACCAGCGGCAGCGTGCCACGGGTGATGGTGAGCAGGCCGTTGCCGGCGCCGTAGAGGAAGGCGAAAGCCACCGCCGCCGCCAGCCACTCGCCGCTCGCCAGCGCGGCGAGGAAGCACACCGGCAGCAGCGCGCTGGCGAACAGGTTGAGGCTGGGCGGCGGCAGCCGGCGGCCGAACAGCACCTCCGCCAGCCGCGCCAGCGATTGGCCGACGCCGCGCAGCGCGCCTATTGCCACCGCCACCGGTGCGGCGACGCCGAGGGCGACCAGCAGGGTGATCATATGCGCCGACATTGCCGCGGCGAGAAAACCGGTCACCGTGATGATGATGGCGTAGAGCGCCGCCGCCAGGCGGGCATGGCCGGCCGGTGTGCGGAAGCCGTCCGTCGTACCTTGCGTGGCTGGCTGCGGCGCGTGGCGGCCGCGTGGCAGCGCCAGATGCAGCGGAATGGAGGCGAGGGCGATGGCGGCATAAGCCAGCATCGCGCCGCGCCAGCCGTAGTGCTCCGCCAGCGCATGACCCACCGGCCAGAACACGGTGGAGGCGAGCCCGCCCAGCAGGGTGATCTGCGCCATCGGCCGGCGCGCGGCCGGGCCGCCGACGCGGGCGAGGGCGGCGAAGGCGGCGTCGTACAGGGTGCAGCGCATCGCCAGTCCGAGCACCAGCCAGGCGGCGTAATAGGCGGGCAGGCTGTCCGCCAGCGCGAGGCCGAGGCAGCCAGCGGCGCCCAGCACCATGCCCCAGGCCAGCACCGGCCGGCCGCCGTGCTTCTCGATCAGCCTGCCGACCCGGGCGGAGCTCAGGCCCATGGCCACCAGCGCGGCGGAGAAGCCGCCATGCACCAGCGCCAGGCTCCAGCCGAGGTCGGCGGCGATCAGCTCGCCGAAGCCGCCGATGAGGTAGTAGAACAGCCCCCAGCTGACGAGCTGGCCGAGGCCGAGGCAGAACAGCGGCAGGCGTCCGATCACGCCTGCGTCCGCTCGCCGTTGCCTGGCTCACCTTCGCCCAGCGTGCGCTGCATCAGCACCGTATCCACCCAGCGGCCGAACTTGTAGCCCACCGCCTGCAGGGTGCCGGCGTGGCGGAAGCCGAGGCGCTGGTGCAGGGCGATGGAGCCGGCGTTGCCGCTGTCGCCTATCACCGCCACCAGTTGCCGCCAGGGGCCGCATCCGCAGCGGGCGATCAGCTCGACTAGCAGTGCCCGGCCGACACCGCGGCCCAGCGCCTGCGGCGCGACGTAGATGGAGTCCTCCAAGGTGTAGCGGTAGGCGGCGCGGGCGCGGTAGGGCGCCGCGTAGCAATAGCCGAGGATGCGGCCGCCCTCCTCCGCCACCAGCCAGGGCAGGCCGTGGTCCAGCACGGCCGCGCGGCGCCCGGCCATCGCTGTGGCATCCGGCGGGGTTTCCTCGAAGGTGGCGGCGCTGTTGAGGACGTAGTGGCCGTAGATGGCGGCGATCTGCGGCAGATCGGCGTCCTGCGCGTCGCGCAGGAAGTGGGCGGAAGGGGCGGGCATCGGAGTTCGGTGGGGAAGCAGGCGCAGGATGTGGATGGTGCCCGCTCGGACGCCGCCGGAGAAGTCCCGTATGCTGGCCAGCGGGTTTCGCCCCGGGCTGGCGGCGCATGCGGGGCAGGGCAGGTGGGACCCGAGGGCCGGGAGTCAGGCCGGGCGCGCCGTCAGGAGCGGGGTTCAAACGCTGTCATCCCCTGGGCCCTGGCGGCGCGGGCCGGCGGTGAGGGGCAAGCGGGAGGGGGGCGAAGCCAGCTTCCGCTTGTGTCCGCGCCTGCGCCTGTCGGAGGCGCGGGCGGCGCCTGGCTCAGGCGGTGGCTTCCACCGCCGCCCGCTTCAACGGCAGCCGCACCCGCACCGAGCTGCCGCCGTCCGGGCCGTCCTCGATGGTGATGGTGCCGCCGTGGCTGCGGGCGATCTCGCGGGCAATCGGCAGGCCCAGGCCGCTGCCGGAGGGTTGCGTGCCGGCCACGCGGTGGAAGCGCTCGAACACCCGCTCGCGCTCGGCGGGCGGGATGCCCGGCCCGCTGTCGGCCACTTCGATCAGCACCGCCTCCTCGTCGCTGTGGCAGTGCAGGGTGACCTGGCCGCCGGCCGGGGTGTACTTGAGGGCGTTGTCCACCAGGTTTGAGATCAGCTCGCGCAGCAGCGTGGGGTCGCCGATCAGCGTGGCGGGTTCGCGCTGCACGCCGAAGTCGATGTTGCGCGAATCGGCCAGGCGCAGCCAGTCCTCCAGCATGTCGTCTATCAGCTCGGCGAGGTTCACCGGCGGCGCATCGGCCAGCAGGCGGTCGCCGGACTCGGCGCGGGCGAGGGCGAGCAGTTGGTTGGCGAGGCGGGTGACGCGCGCCACCGAGTGGCGCAGCCGGGCCAGCGCGGCGGCGTCGGCATGGCCGTCGCCCATCAGCTCCAGCTGCACCTGCAGGCTGGCGAGCGGGGTGCGCAGCTGGTGGGCGGCGTCCTGCAGGAAGTGGCGCTGGGAGGCGTTGGCCTCGCGCAGGCGGCCGAGCAGGGCGTTGAGGGCGCGTACCACCTCGCGGATCTCCACCGGCACGCCGGCGAGGTTGACCGGCGCCAGGTCGGTGCCGGAGCGGCCGGCCAGTTCATGCTCCAGCCGGCGCAGCGGCGCCAGTCCGGAGGGGATGCCGAAGCGCACCGCCAGCGCGGCGGCGATCAGGATGAGGGCGGCGGCGGCGGCGAAGCCGAACAGCAGGCGCTCCATCGCCTGGCGGCGCTTGCCCAGGGTTTCAGCGACGGTGACGTAGAAGCCCTGGCCGCCGCTGTAGTGGTGCAGGCTGACGCCGCGCACCGGCAGGCCCTGGTACTCGCTGTCGTAGAACAGCGGCGGCTCTTCGCGCCGCGGCTCCAGCGTGCCGGGCGGCGGTGCGCCCAGCAGCACGGCCGGGGCGCGCTGGCGTTCGGCGTCCGCCAGGCCGAGGTCGCGGTCGCCGGCAAGCAACTCGCCGCGGCCGTTGCGCACGCGGAAGAAGATGCGGTCCACCGTGTCGGTGCGCAGCACCGTCTCCGCTTCCGGCGACAGCGACAGCACCGGCCCGGTCTCGTCGTCGCTCAGGTGGGTGGCGAGGCCGTGGGCGAGGTTGAGCAGGTTCTGGTCGTAGGTGTTGTTGATGACGTCCTGGGCGACGAAGTAGCTCAGGCCGCCGGCGGCGAACAGGGGAATGAGCGTTGGCCAGGCCAGCGCCCGCAGGATGTTGCGGGCGAGACTAGCCTGCATTGGGGCGCGGCGGGTTGGCCAGCTCCAGGCGGTAGCCGAAGCCGCGCACGGTGCGGATCAACAGGCCGGCGGGTTCCAGCCGCGGGCGCAGGCGGGAGATGTAGACCTCCACCGCGTTGCCGCTGCCTTCCGCCTGCAGTTTCTCCTTGGGCACGGTGCGGCCGTCGGCGGTGGCCAGGGCTTCCAGCAGCTCCCATTCGCGCGCGGTGAGGGCCAGCGGCTGGCCCTCCAGTTCGGCGAGGCGGCCTTCGGTGTCCAGCGTCAGCGGGCCGAAGGCGATGCGTTGGGTCTCGGTGTGGCCGCCGCGGCGCAGCACCGCGCGCATGCGGGCGGTGAGTTCGGCGAGCTGGAAGGGTTTGGCGAGGTAGTCGTCGGCGCCCAGGTCCAGGCCGTAGATGCGGTCGTCCAGGGCATCGCGGGCGGTGATGATGATCACCGGCAGCGCCTGCTTGCGGTTGCGGATGCGGCGCACGACTTCGTAGCCGCCCAGGCCCGGCAGGCCGACGTCCACCAGGGCGAAGTCGAAGTTTTCCTGCTGCAGCCGGCGGTCCGCCGCCATGCCGTCGTTTTCCACTTCGATGATGTCGCCCTGCCCCTGCAGGAAGGCACAAATGCCTTCGGCCAGTTCGGCGTCGTCTTCGACCAGTAGCACGCGCATTTGCTTTTCCATCCTCTGTTGCGTTCCTTTCGGGCGCGGCTGCCGCGCGCAGGCGACATCCTATACCGGTCGTGATTCTGCCGCTGCGTCGCACTATCTGCCCACATTGGGTAGCGGTATGCTTGGGCTCGCCGGCCGCCGGCCGATATTCGTTCCAGAGCCCGGCCAGAGCCGATTGGATCGGCCTTTCGGCATAGATGACGAAGGCGGGTGAAACCGGAAAAGCGCTACAGAGGGGAGCAAAAATGCAGTATCGGGATTATTCGGTCGGACGGCAGATCCTGTTGCCGGCGGTAGCGCTGCTCGTCGTGGTGTTCGCGGCGATGATAGGTCTGACCTCGCTGCTCACCGAGCGCGCTTCCCTGGGGCAGTCCAGGCTGGAGCTGGAAAACGAAATGAAGCTGATCACCGGCGCGCTCGACAGCGAGTTCGAGAGCGTAAAGACGCGCGGCATGCGCCAGGTGAATTTCTTCCGCCAGTTCCTCGGCGGCGAATTCACGGTGAGCGACAGCCGGGTGGCGACCGGCGAGGCGGAATTGCCGGCCATCAGCCTGAACGGCGCCATCGTCAATGGCGACCACGCCATGCTGGAACGTTTCCGCCGCCTCACCGGCGATGATTCGGCCGTGCTGCTGCTGGTCGAAGGCAAGGTCTACCGCGCGGCCACGCTGCTGCAGAAGGACGGCCGCTACCTGGACGGCGTGCCGCTGCCGGACGACGACCCGGTGGCGAAGGCGCTGCGCAGCGGCGAAACCTACCAGGGGCTGGTGGTGCGCAACGGCGAGTATTTCTTCAGCAATATGCTGCCGCTGAAGGATGGTGCCGGCCGGGTGTTCGGCGGGCTGTCGGTGCGCATCGGCCTGGATGCCGAGATGGAGCGTATCCGCAAGCTCTATGGCAGCGTCGTCGCCGGCAAGACCGGCTATGTGGTGATCGCCCGGCCCAGCGGCAACCCGGACACGATAGGCGAGTTCGTCGTCCATCCGAAATTCCAGGGCAAGATCATCGGCGAGGTGGTGCCTGCCGGCGAGGCGCGCCGCTCTGCCGAGGAGAACATGCGTTTCGAAGGCGGCACCCGGCAGTACCTGTGGCCGGACGGCAGCACGCTGCGCGAGCGGCTGGCGGTGGTCGGCTGGTCCAGGCCGTGGAATTTCCAGGTGACGGTGGGTAGCTGGACCGACGAGTTCCTGCAGGAGAGCGTGCGCCTGCGCTGGATCTTGGCCGGGGTGAGCGTGGGCGGCCTGCTGGTGATCGCGCTGGTGCTGGCCTGGCTGGTGGCGCGCCGGCTGCGGCCGCTGGGCGGGGTGGTGAGCGCGGTGGTGGAGCTGGGGCGCGGCAACCTGCAGGTGAGCGTGCCGGATGCCGACGGCCGCAGCGCCAACGAGCTGCGCCAGCTGGGCGCGGCGCTGAACACCACGGTGGCGCAGATGCGCGAACTGGTGGGCGAGGTGTCGCGGGCGGCGGAAGAGGTGGGCGGCTCAGCCCGTCGGCTGGACGAGGGCTCCACCGGCCTGCTGGAGAGTGCCGGCAGCCAGTCGCAGGCGGCCTCCGGCATGGCGGCCTCGGTCGAGGAGCTGTCGGTGAGCATCAGCCAGGTGGCGGACAACGCCCGCGAGGCTTCGGCGATGAGCGAGGAAGCGCTGGCGAGCAGCCACGACGGTCACCAGGTGGTGGGCCGCACGTCCTCGGAGATGGAGACCATCGCCGAGGACGTGCGCCACACGGCGGATGCGGTGCTGGCGCTGGGCGAGCGGTCCAAGCAGATCTCGGCGGTGGTCGGGGTGATCCGCGAGATCGCCGAGCAGACCAATCTGCTGGCCTTGAACGCCGCCATCGAGGCCGCCCGCGCCGGCGAGCAGGGGCGTGGCTTCGCGGTGGTGGCGGACGAAGTGCGCAAGCTGGCCGAGCGCACCGCGGTGTCCACCGAGGAAATCGGCCGCACCATCGCTGCCATCGTCGCCGATACCCAGGGCGCGGCCACCCGCATGGAATCGGTGCGCGATCGCGTCGGCAAGGGCGTGGAGCTGGCGCGCCAGGCCGGTAGTGCGTTGGAGGCCATCGATGAGCGTACCGGCCGCGCGGTGAGCGTGGTGCAGAGCATTGCCGACGGCACGCGCGAGCAGAGCGCCGCCAGCCAGGAGATTGCCCGCGCGGTGGAGCGCATCGCCCAGATGGCGGAGGAAACCAACGCCATCGCCGAGAACAACTCCGCCGACGTGCGCCAGCTGCAGCAGCTGGCCAGTCAGCTGCGCGAAGCGCTGACCCGCTTCCGCCACTGAACCGCGAACAGGGGAAGGTGCCGCCATGAAGATCCAGACCGTGCTGACGACGCTGCTCGCCGCCTCCATGCTGGCCGCCTGTGCCACGCCGGCCGATCCCGGCGCGATGGCGGTGCGGTTGACGCCAGCGGCCGAGGCCAAACGCAGCAGCCAGGGCGTGCGCATCAGCGTGCTCGGCGGGCGGCAGACCTCGCAGCTGGGGCCCTCCAGCATCGCGGACGAGGATTTCGCCGCCGCGCTCGGCCGTTCCTTGCTGGATGCCGGCGTGTTCCGGCGGCTGGAGCAGGGCGAGGCCAGCGGCTACGGCCTGCAGGCGGTGATCGTGAACCTGGATCAGCCCTGGTTCGCGCTGCGGACCAAGGTGGAGATGGAGGTGAGCTACAGCCTTACCGACCAGGTGAGCGGCGCCGAGGTGTGGAAGCAGACCATACGCAGCAGTTACACCACGACGCCGCTGGATACGCTGGACGGCATGGCGCGGCTGCGGCTGGCCAACGAGGGGGCGGCCAGGCGCAACATCGCCGCCGCGCTGGTGGCGCTGGAGCGGGTGCCCTTGTACTAAGGCGCAAGTGTGCCGGCGGGGCCGTCTCCGCCGGGCGGCGTCCGCCGCGGGCATCGACGAAAAGCGCATCCCCGATCTGGCTGGGGATGCGCTTTTGTCTTTTCGGGCGCGGCAGGCCGGCGATCAAAGCGCGGTTGCGCTTGCCGCCGGGCACGTCCGCCGCCTTGCCGCGGCGAGGGTGTTTTCCGCAGCCCGTGCCCGCCCGCCGGTCCGCGACCGGCGGCGCGGCGCCCCTTCAGGCCGCGGTGCGCAGCGCGGCGGCGCTCGCGCTGGAGTCGCCTGCCGCCACCGGCGCAGCCAGCGCTTCTGGCGTAACGGTGGCGGCCACGCTGGCGTCCACCGCGTCGAGGAAGTCCTGCCCCCAGCGGTGGATGTCGTTGTGCTGGACGATGGCGAACAGGCCGCGCAGCCGCGCTTCCGCCTCGGCGGTGTTCATGGCGATGCCGCTGTACAGCTTGGCCTCCAGGTCGGCGAGGTCATGCGGATTGGTGAGCAGCGCGCCATGCAGCTCGGCGGCGGCGCCGGCGAATTCGGACAGCACCAGCACGCCGCGGCCGTTGGTGAGGCCCTGGGTGGCGACGTATTCCTTGGCCACCAGGTTGAGGCCGTCGCGCAGCGGGGTGATCCACATCACGTCGGCCATCGCATACCAAGCCACCACCTCCTCGAAGGGCAGGGCGCGGAAGAAGAACTGCACTGGTGTCCAGCCGACGCGGGAGAAGCGGCCGTTGATGCGGCCCACCGCTTGCTCGATGTTCACCTGCAGCTCATCGTAGATGCGCATTTCCTTGGCCGCCGGCACGCATACCGTCACCAGCTGCACCCGGCCCTGCAGCTCCGGGTGATCGTCCATCAGCTTCTCGAAGGCCAGCAGCTTCTCCAGCGTGCCCTTGGTGTAGTCCAGCCGCTCCACTGACAGGATGACGCGCACGCCGGCCAGCTCGGCGCGCATCTGCGCCATGCGGCCTGTGGTTTCCGGGTTGTCCAGCACCTGCTGCACGCGGCCGACGTCCAGCCCCACGGGATGGGCGCCGAGGCCGATGCGGCGGCCGTGCACCTCGATGGCGGTGCTCACCTCGTCCAGCCCGACCGCGCAGCCATAGGTGAGGTAGCGCGGCGCGCAGGCCTTGGTTTCCAGCACCTTGAGCGGGGCTACGCCGCGGGCGACGTCCACGAAGTTCTCCGCCTGGCGCGGGATGTGGAAGCCGATGTAGTCGCACTGCAGCAGGCTGCCGACGATGTCGCGCCGCCACGGCAGCACGTTGAACACGTCGGCGGAGGGGAAGTAGGTGTGGTGGAAGAAGGCGATCTTCAGGTCCGGCCGCAACTCGCGCAGGTAGGCCGGCACCATCCACAGGTTGTAGTCGTGCAGCCACACCACCGCGCCCTCGGCCGCTTCCATCGCGGTGCGCTCGGCGAACAGGCGGTTCACCTTGAGGAACACCGCCCAGTCTTCCTCGCGGAAGCGGGCACGCTCCCAGAAGGTGTGCAGGGTCGGCCAGAAGGCTTCCTTGGAAAAGCGCTTGTAGAAGATGTCCACATCCTCGCGCTGCAGCGGCACCCGGGCGCATACCAGCTCCGGGTAGCGCTCGCGGTCCACCTCGGTGTGGGTCTCGAAGGGCACCGCGTGCTTCGGGTCCTGGATGGCCCAGGCGACCCAGGAGCCGCGCTTGCCGTCGCCGAAGAAGCTCAGCAGCGTGGGGATGATGCCGTTGGGCGAGCTGGGCCGGCGGCGTGCCAGGTGGCCGTTCTCCCAGGCCTCCTCGTAGGGCAGGCGGTGATAGACCATCACCAGGTCGGCCTTGCCCGGCTCGTCCATCGCCCGCAGCTCGGCGTCTATGCCCTGTGGGCCGAGGAAGCCGAAATGGCCGATGGCTTCGAGGATGCCGCCGCAGCCGGTATGCACCGAGTGCAGCACGCGGGCGCGGTCACGGGTGGCGTCCAGCAGCGCTGGTTCGGACTCGCCGACGCAGACACCGATGAAGCCCTGCTCGTACATCGAGAGGTCGTTTAGGGTGTCGCCGGCCACCAGCACATCGTCCGGGTCCAGGCCCAGGTGTTCCACCAGCGCCCGCAGTGTGCTGCCCTTGTTCACCCCGGCGGGCAGGATGTCCAGGTAGCGGCCGGCAGAGTAGAGCACTTCGCAGCCCAGGCCGGCGGCTGCCGCGTGGATCTCCGGGTCGATGGCGTCGGCATCGCAGAAATAGGAGCAGCGCCGCTGCTGTGGCACCTCCTGACGTTCCAGCCGCGGGAACCGCGCCATCGCCTCGGCGATGACCTGCTCACCCGGCCAGCGGGCGTCTATGCCGGCCTGCAGCGGCTGCACCGCGGCCTGGCTGCGGCCATCGACCACGGTGCCGCCGACGTCGCAGACGATGTAATCGGGGATGGGAATGGTGGGGTCCGAGAGAATCGGCAGCACCCCTTCCAGCCCCCGGCCGGTGACGAACACCAGCTTGATCTCCGGGTGGGCGGTGATGAGTTGATAGAGGCGCTGGCGGTTTTCCGGGTGTCCGGCGAGGAAGGTGCCGTCGAGATCGGTTGCAAGCAGCATGGCGGTTCTCTCCTTTCGGTGAAGCCGACGCGAGGGCCGACATGAGTCAGGGGTAAGTGGGTGAAAAAGGGCGGACGGCCGCTCAGGAACCGGCGCCGCCCGGGGCGGCGTGCGGCTCCTCGGCCGGGGTCATCATCTCCAGTACGGTTGGCGAGGTGCGCACCATGGGCATGCAGTGCGCGGGTTCATCGACGATCACGTCCGTGGTGCGGCGCGCCTGCATCAGCGCGTAGGCAGCCAGCGGAGTGAGCATGCAGGTGAAATAGACAGGCAGCGCCGCCGGCCCCAGCCAGCCCATCAGCAGGCCGGCCAGCGTCGGGCCTATGGCCGCTCCCACGCCGTGCAGCAGCAACAGGCCGGCGCTGCCGGAGAGGATGTCCTCATGCGAGAGGTGATCCACCAGGTGGGCGACCACGATGGGGTAGATGGAGAAGGCGGCGCCGCCGAACAGGAAGGCGCCCACCAGCACCGCCTTGCCGGCCAGGCCCAGCAGCGCCATCAGCACGCCGGCGGCGGCGGCGGCCGCGGCCACCCAGCCCAGCGCCAGGCGGCGGTCGGTGCTGTCGGAGAAGCGGCCTATCGGCCATTGCAGCGCGGCGCCGCCGAGAATGGCGAAGGTCATGAACAACGCGATGCCGCTGTCGTCCAGCCCGATGCGGCCGCCGTACACCGCGCTCATGCCCCAGAAGGCGCCCATCGCCAGGCCGGAGAGCAGCGCGCCGGCACAGGCCACCGGCGCCGCCGCCCACAGCTGGCGCAGCTGCAACCGCGGCGTGTGCGGCAGCTGCGGCGGCGCCTGGCGGGTGGCGGTCACCGGCATCATCGCCAGGCAGACGAAGATGGCCGCCACCGCGAACAGGGTGAACTCGCTGGGCGGCGCGATGTGCAGCAACTGCTGCGCCAGCGCCAGCGCGCCCAGGTTCACCGCCATGTAGACGGCGAAGATCTGCCCGCGCCGCTCCGGCGGCGCCTGCCCGTTCAGCCAGCTCTCGATCACGGTGTACAGCCCGACCAGGCTGATGCCCATCGCCACCCGCAGCACGATCCAGAACGCCGCATTGACGATCAGCGCGTGCAGCAACATGAAGCTCGCCGTGGCGGCGGCGAAGAAGGCGAAGGCGCGCACATGCCCCAGGCGGCGTATCACCGGCGGCGCCACATAGGTGCCGAGGAAGAAGCCGAGGAAGTAACCGGAGCCGATCAGCCCCAGCGTGATGTCGGAGAAGCCTTCCTGCGTGCCGCGCAGCGCGAGCACGGTATTGAGCAGGCCGGTGCCCAGCAGCAGCAGGGCAATGCCGACGAGCAGGGAGCCGATGGGCAACAACAGGGGCAGCATGGGCGGTTCGCTCCTTCCGGCGCCGTCGCCGGTGAAGGCGCGTCGCCGCAACTGGACTGCCGGCACTGGCGATGCGGAGGAGGCCGGCAGCACTGCCGCGGCCGGAGGAAGGGGCGGCCGCGGCACGGATACCGCTGGCGCCAGGGTCGCCGCCGTTGCGGGGACAAGAGGGAAAGGCCAGCGGCTCTCAACAATATTTGTGCAAATATTGTAACCCAAGGAGGCGGCTTTCCGGGAATTTCTTGTTGCGTTGCACAATTTGCCTTCCCGGCGAAGCCGCTCTATCTTCCGCTCTCTTTGTTGCCCCGCTTCCTTGGTTGTTCCCGTGTCTTCGCCGCAGCCCAAGCTCCGTTCCCTGGCCGACCGCGCCCGCCAGGTCGCCCTTTTCGAGATCGGCGGCCTGCTGCTGATCACCCCGCCCTTCACCTGGGCCAGCGGCGTGCCGCTGGTGGAATCCCTCGGCCTGCTGGCCGCCATCGCGCTGATCGCGGCGCTGTGGAATGCCGCCTATAACACCTGCTTCGACTGGGTGGAGGGCCGCCTCACCGGCCGTACTGCCGACCGCCGGCCGTTCGCGCTGCGCTGCGGCCACGCCGTCGGCTTCGAAGGCGGCCTGCTGATGATGAGCCTGCCGGTGATCATGCACTGGACCGGCATGGGCTGGCTGGAAGCGCTGCTGGCCGACCTCGGCCTCGCCAGCGCCTACGTGCTCTACGCCTTCGCCTTCAACTACTGTTACGACCGTTGCTTCCCCATCGCGCCGCCGGACGGGCTGGCCTCGTGATCCGCAACGCCGACCTGCAGCCGCTCAATACCTTCGGCCTGCCCGGCCGCGCCGCCTTCCTGCTGGAGGTGGACGAGGCTGACTGCCTGCCCGCCGAACTCGCCGCCCCGGAACTGCGCGGTCTGCCGCGGCTGGTGCTGGGCGGTGGCAGCAACCTGGTGCTGGATGGCGACTTCCCCGGTGTGGTGCTCAAGCTCGCGGTGCGTGGCCGCCGGCTGATCGCAGAGGAGGGCGATGCCCGCATCGTCGAAGCCGGCGCCGGCGAAAACTGGCACGGCTTCGTGCGCTGGACGCTGGAGCAGGGCTGGGGCGGGCTGGAGAACCTGTCGCTGATTCCCGGCACCGTCGGCGCCGCGCCCATCCAGAACATCGGCGCCTACGGCGTGGAGATGGCGGAGCGTTTCGATTCGCTGGACGCGCTGGACCTGCACGGCGGCTCGCCGCGCCGTTTCGAGCGCGCCGACTGCCGCTTCGGTTACCGCGACAGCGTGTTCAAGCACCAGCCGGGCCGCTGGCTGGTCACCCGCGTGCGCTTCCGCCTGCCGCGCCACTGGCAGCCGCTGGCGCGCTACGCCGACGTCGCCGCCGAGTTGCAGGCACGGGGGCTGACGCAGCCAACGCCGCTGCAGGTGTCGGACGCGGTGGTCGCCATCCGCCAGCGCAAGTTGCCCGACCCGGCGCAGATCGGCAACGCCGGCAGCTTCTTCAAGAACCCGGTGGTGGATGAGGCCGCCTGGCGCGGCCTCGCCGAGAGCCACCCGGCGCTGCCGCACTATCCGCAGCCGGACGGCAGCCACAAACTCGCCGCCGGCTGGCTGATCGAACAGGCTGGCTGGAAGGGGCGCGACCTCGGCCCGGTCGGCTGCTTCGAGCGCCAGGCGCTGGTGCTGGTCAACCGCGGCGGCGCCACCGGCGCCGACGTACGCCGGCTGGCCGCCGCCATCCAGGCCGACGTGCAGCGCCTGTTCGGCGTCGCGCTGGAGGCGGAGCCGGTGTTCGTCTGAGCCGCTTCCCGGACGACGCTGCGCGCCAGCAGCCGGTGCCGTGCGATGCACTTGCTTGCAGACTGAATAAGCGCGTCTGGTTGCTGTCGCGCCGAACGCGCCGCAGGCGGCGCTTCGCCTGCTGCTTTCATTGAATCCCGCCGGAGTTAACGCCATGCCCCATCCCGCCTTGATCGCCTTCGCCGACGCCGCCCCCGCCGCGGTCGAAGACCGCCCCGCGCCGGAGCGCGCCATCGGCACGCCACCGCGCCGGCTCACCGCCGAGCGCTACGCCGCCGACGCGGGCGCCCTCTCCATCGGCGACTGGGCCTGCGAGCCGGGTGCCTGGCGCATCCGCTTCCACCCCGGCCGCCATGAATTCTTCCAGGTGCTGGAAGGCCGCCTCCGCATCACCGACGAGCAGGGCGTGGCGCGGGAGTTCGGGCCGGGCGAGGCCTGCGTGATACCGGCCGGCTTCACCGGCGTATTCGAAGTGCTGGAGACGGTGAAGAAGCGCTATGTGATGATCGACCGCGCGGCGTGACGCCGGTCACGCTGAGGGCGAATCAGCGGTGCTAGCCTTGCAGCGGATAACAACGTCGTCATGAACAGGGTCGCATGTGTGGCCCGGAGTTAAGCCTCATGCTCCCCATTGCCGCCCGGATTCGCGCGGCCGCTGCACTGCCGCTCGCCGCTGCACTCCTGCTCGCAGCCCTCGCCGTTCCCGCCCAGGCCGCCGCGCCGGCCCCCCAGAACCCGGCCGCCGCGCCCTCGACGGCACTGCCGGCCTTGTCCGACAAGGCCAGCGCCATCCTCGCTCGCGCGGCGGGCGATCCCGCGCAGGCCAGGGTGCTGGCGGAGGAGGGCGGCAAGGCCGCCTTCTTCTGCGCCAACTGCCATGGCGACGGCGGCATCAGCCGCTACCCGGAAGTGCCCAACCTGGCGGCGCAGAACCCGGCCTACCTGCTGGGCCAAATCGAGGCCTTCCTCAGCGGCCGGCGCAAAGATGAATTCATGCAGGGCCTGATGAAGGTGCTGAGCGAGCGCGACAAGGCCGCCATCGCCAGCTACTACGCCGCCGCTCGCCCGCTGCCGTCCGGCCCGCCGGGAACCGCCAGGGGCGCGGAGCTGTTCGCCCAACTGTGCGCCACCTGCCACCAGCCGGATGCGCGCGGCGCCGAAACCTTCCCCCGCCTCGCCGGCCAGCAGCCGGAGTACATCCGCCGCAGTCTGCGCCGTTACCTCACCCAGTCCGGCGAGCGCATCTACGCGCCGATGACGGCGGCGGTCACCCGCCTGGGCGCGCAGAACATCGACACCATGGCTGATTATCTGGCCGGGTTGAAGTAAGCCCGTGGCCTTCGCCGGCGCCGCCCGCAGCACGGCGGCGCGCTGGCCCGCTGCCAGCCGCCATGCGGGCGGCGCCGTGTCTTCCGGTTTTCGAGGCCCGGGTAATGGCAGGCGTTTGCCCGGTTGCTGTTTAAACCGCGGTTTTCCAAGTGGCTGTTCGGTAGTGAATGCCGCCGGCACCGAGTTCGGGAAAGGCTGCTTCTAGGCTGCCCACGCGGCAGTGAAGGGCTCGGGCAGCTTGTCGCTGCCGGCCGGCTCTCTCTGAGCTGCCTGTGCGGCAGTGAAGTTGAATCCACCTCGGCGACTGAAGGCAAGGGTTTTCTGAGCTGCCTGTGCGGCAGTGAAGATCAGATTGCGTCCGCGCGTCGGGAACTCGTATTTCTGAGCTGCCTGTGCGGCAGTGAAGCGGGCAATGACCCCGCGCTCTCAGGGCCGGATTTTCTGAGCTGCCTGTGCGGCAGTGAAGAGACGCTGCTGTCGGCGGTGCCCGGCGTGGAGTTTCTGAGCTGCCTGTGCGGCAGTGAAGGGCGCTACCCAGCCGGTGGACGGGTTGTTGCTTTTCTGAGCTGCCTGTGCGGCAGTGAAGTGGTGGGGGTGACGCCGAGCGCTTCGGCGGCCTTTTCTGAGCTGCCTGTGCGGCAGTGAAGAATATCAGCTGGTGTTGTGCCAGTCCGGTAGCTTTCTGAGCTGCCTGTGCGGCAGTGAAGGCAAGCTTTGCTTCGTTATCCCGTTTGCGCATTTTCTGAGCTGCCTGTGCGGCAGTGAAGAGGCGGGCGTCTTGCAGGGTGCGGTTGCACATTTTCTGAGCTGCCTGTGCGGCAGTGAAGGCGCGCCGTCACCGTGAAGTGCTGGGTTTTCATTTCTGAGCTGCCTGTGCGGCAGTGAAGCCTGATCGGCCTAATCGGCTGGATCGGCAACCTTTCTGAGCTGCCTGTGCGGCAGTGAAGTATTTCGATCTCCGGAACGCCTGCTTCGCGCATTTCTGAGCTGCCTGTGCGGCAGTGAAGTGACGGCACCAGAAAAAGCCTATGCAGATCAATTTCTGAGCTGCCTGTGCGGCAGTGAAGAGCGTCAGCGTTTCGGCTTTGCCGTCTGAGTATTTCTGAGCTGCCTGTGCGGCAGTGAAGGCCGACCGATTGCGCGGCCGCGTAGAGGCACTTTTCTGAGCTGCCTGTGCGGCAGTGAAGATCTCGTAAGCGGGCTTATGAAAGATTAGTTATTTCTGAGCTGCCTGTGCGGCAGTGAAGCAGCCGCTGCACAGCCGCCGCAGCCTGATTTGTTTCTGAGCTGCCTGTGCGGCAGTGAAGAAGCACGCTTGCGTGAGCCTGCCTTTGCTCCATTTCTGAGCTGCCTGTGCGGCAGTGAAGACTTGTACTTGATCCACCCCACCGCACGCGATTTTCTGAGCTGCCTGTGCGGCAGTGAAGATCGCCATGCGTATCGCAGCCCAACAGTTCCATTTCTGAGCTGCCTGTGCGGCAGTGAAGTGTATTTATCGTGACAATCACGATTAACCATATTTCTGAGCTGCCTGTGCGGCAGTGAAGTCATCAGGTGGTGCGACAACGGGGCGTTTTGATTTCTGAGCTGCCTGTGCGGCAGTGAAGGGCCAGCCGGACAAATACATCAAGAAGGTGCATTTCTGAGCTGCCTGTGCGGCAGTGAAGTGGGCAAGTGCTGCCTCAGCTCGCCGAAGCTTTTTCTGAGCTGCCTGTGCGGCAGTGAAGCATCGGCCCACCAGCTTTCGGCGGACGGCCACTTTCTGAGCTGCCTGTGCGGCAGTGAAGCGTTTGTTGGCTGCGCTTAAAGTTGATCCGAATTTCTGAGCTGCCTGTGCGGCAGTGAAGGTTCGCCGTTGCCGGGAATACCTTGTCCGAGTTTTCTGAGCTGCCTGTGCGGCAGTGAAGGGTAGTGGCGAGACTTGCACGGGTTCTGACCATTTCTGAGCTGCCTGTGCGGCAGTGAAGACCTATTTTCGTGACAATCACGTTAACGGGCTTTTCTGAGCTGCCTGTGCGGCAGTGAAGTTGTCGCCGGCAGTCCGGCCAGTCTTGCAAACTTTCTGAGCTGCCTGTGCGGCAGTGAAGAAGAGCGAGCGCGGCGGCGTCATGCGCTACATTTTCTGAGCTGCCTGTGCGGCAGTGAAGGAGGAGAGTTGCCGCAACGCCTGGGCGACTCATTTCTGAGCTGCCTGTGCGGCAGTGAAGCTGCGCTCCGAACTCGCGGCGGCTCAGGCTCATTTCTGAGCTGCCTGTGCGGCAGTGAAGCAAGGACAATAATCTTGCCGAACAACTCAATATTTCTGAGCTGCCTGTGCGGCAGTGAAGCAGCTTTATCCGTTGCCAGCTTCTGGGGCTAATTTCTGAGCTGCCTGTGCGGCAGTGAAGGACGGCACGAGCACGGAGCTCGTAGCCCTTGATTTCTGAGCTGCCTGTGCGGCAGTGAAGTCGGCGGTGGACCATTTTGACCAGATCCCCGCATTTCTGAGCTGCCTGTGCGGCAGTGAAGACGAGGGCGGAGGGGCGGCGCCACCCGAAACATTTCTGAGCTGCCTGTGCGGCAGTGAAGGTTGGGAGTCGCAAGATCTGCTGTTTCCCGCTTTTCTGAGCTGCCTGTGCGGCAGTGAAGCTTAGACGAAGCGGAAAAACGCGGAATCGTCATTTCTGAGCTGCCTGTGCGGCAGTGAAGCTGAAAACGACCGATGTTTGCGGAGGCGTAAATTTCTGAGCTGCCTGTGCGGCAGTGAAGCTGGAAGAGGCAGGGGAGAAGTGGTGGGAGTTTTTCTGAGCTGCCTGTGCGGCAGTGAAGGGTTTGCGTCGGCTTCTCCGCCCAGGCAGCTATTTCTGAGCTGCCTGTGCGGCAGTGAAGAACGTCACCCACATCTTCGCCGGCGACCACAATTTCTGAGCTGCCTGTGCGGCAGTGAAGCGCCTGGGACACCTCTGAGGGCAATCGGGACAGTTTCTGAGCTGCCTGTGCGGCAGTGAAGGGCGGCACTTGCCCTGCGAACATATCCATCGATTTCTGAGCTGCCTGTGCGGCAGTGAAGTAGAGAGAAACGTCCAGAGTTCGCTGATTTTTAAAGAAAGAACGCATCTCCTGCGAACAAAACCCAAAAAATAACGCCCCGTCCAAGTGATTGATTTCATTGGACGGGGGCGGTCGTCGAAAAAAAAGGGTCAGAACCAGGGGATTGTGGAGGTGGGGCTGAGCCCGTAGGCGTTGAAGGGGCCGGGACTGGCTTCTTTCTGTAGTGGCCCATGCTCGATGAAGAGCGGGAAGCGTTGCCGGCTGCTGCTGCTGGCGAGGGCGATGAAGGGCAGGTTCAGCTGCTCCGCGGCGCTGTCGGGGATGCGCTGTGCCGCGGTCTGCGCATCCATGCCTGGGGTGCGCTTGAGGAGGCGGCGCCGAAGGCGCTCCGGGTTGCTCTTGGCCTGGATGCGGCGCACTACGCGGTGGGCGGCGTCCTTCGGCGTGGCGCGATGTTCGCCCACCTCGACGTGGTCCCGCATGCCCTGCAACCAGTTCAATTGCATGAGCTGCTCCAGGGCGGCAGCGCTGCCATGCAGGCGCAGGCGTTGCCCGAGTGTATGCCTGCCGTTACCCGCTTCCGGAAAGCTGACGCCGATGTCGCCGGCGCCGTGTGCCACCAGGCCGCGGTGCAGCTTGGCGAACAGGGCGTTGAGCAGGGTGGCTGGCGGGAACTCCGGGTCTGGCAGCAGGCGGATTTCCAGGTAGCGGTCCATGGTCAGCCGGCCTCGCCGAACACGCCACCGCGCACCAGGGTGGCGATGACGAAGTGTTGTTGCTCCAGCGCTGGCGCCTTGTCCTTGAGCACCCAATTGTCCAGCAGGGAGTAGAAGTCCATCTTGTCCTTGGGCTGGCGGTAGGCCTTGCCTTCGGTGGTGACGGAGCCGTAGGGCTCCACGGCGATGGGACCGAGGCCGGCGGTGTCTCCGCCTTCGGTCGTGTACCAGGTGTCTATGGTGCGCAGGGCGTTGCCCACCTTCTGCGAGTGCAGGCCGGCGGTGCCGTCCACCTCGTACAGCGTCTTGCTCTTGCTGCCGCGGCCGCGGTCCAGGATGAGTTCCTGCGAGGGGAATACTTCTTGCCCGGCGCCCATGCGCACGAAGGCCACGACGCGGAGCAGCACGTGATGCTCGCCGGCCAGCCCGCCGGCGATGACGTCGGCGAGTTCGCCCAGCGGCTTTGCCGTTTCTGCCGGGGTGTCGAAGTGGCGCAGCGGCAGCGAGAGGGCGTCGAAGGTCCAGCTTGCCTTGGTTTCGCCGCCGACCAGTTGGGTCACGTGCACTTCCACCTGTTCCGCGCCGATGCGGTTGCGCCACAGGAAGCGGCCATTGGCGAGGTTGAAAGCGTAGCGGCGGGCGAGTTCAAGAAAGCCGTTGGCCGCGGTGTAAGCACTCACCGTTTCCTGCAGCTTGCGCTGGTAGTCGGCGTCGTTGCAGGCGGAGGGTTTGCCAGTGCCGCCGAGCACCCGCAGGGTGAAGCTCACCCGCAGGGTGTCGGCATCGCTGGGGAGCGCGGCGACGTCGACCGTCTGCAGGTTGGGGTTCTCGATGGCGGCGTCGAGCTTGGCGGGGTCCTGGTCCTTGGTCTTGAGGCGGTTGGAGATGGTGCCGCGTACGGATTTCTCGCGCGGCGGCATTGCTGCCCAGCGGCGGTCGTCGTCGCGGTCTGCCCAGGTGCCAGCGGCGAAGATGGCGTCGGAGGGGTCGAGCTTGCGTTCGAAGGCGAGGACGGAGGCGGTCTTGAGCGTCATGGCGGTTTCCTTGCGTATCGGGACTTCAGGCTTGAAGGGAGAGGGCGTAATCGTTGCGGCAGCGGTAGAGGCCACTGTCGGGGTTGCTATCGCCGTACCACAGCAGTTGGTCGTGGGATTGCAGCCGATGCGGCCCCAGCCACTCGCCGATTGAGTAGAGGCTCTCGACGAAGCGGAAAGGGGTGTGACTGTCGCGTGCATTGGCGACGCTGCCGGCGGCCTGCAGCGGTGAGAGCGCGCCGTAGCCCACTGGAATCGGCACGATCCAGCCGGGTCGTTCCACTGGTGCCCAGGCTTGTTTTCCGCCTGGCGTGGCGGGGGCTTCCGCCTCCGGCGCTTGCGGCCGCCAGTGGAAACTCGCGAGATCCAGCAGCGCGTCGAGTGGAGTGGCCGTGGCTTGCTCCTGTTGCAGGGTGTGGAGCCGGGCCTGCAGCAGATCGTCGCGGCACACCAGCGCGAAGCCGGGCAGCAAACGCCGGCGTAGTCGGCGGAACTGCTTGCGCGCCTCCTCGGCGTTGTCGGCCAGCGGCAGCAGTTCGGGCGTCTGTTTCCAGCTGGCGCGGCCGACGGGGAGCACGCTGCCGCCAGCGATGCGCAGGCCGGCAAGGGTATCCGCCACCTGTGCAGCGATGGTCTGACGTGCCCCGGCATCCAGATCCACGCAGCCGCCGGTGACACCAAACACCAGGGTGATGTCGAGGTGAATGCGGCCTTCTTCGACGATGGCGGCGGTGGCGCCGCTCTTGTCCACCGGGTTGCGGGTGAGACGGAAGGCGCGGGTGTAGCCAGCGTCGGTGGTCTGTTCGTCGAAGTCGTGGCAGATCACGCCAACGCTGTCCAGCGTCAGCGGCAGGTCTTGCGGTTCCAGCCGGCGGGCCAGCGCCCACATCAGGCCGAGGAAGGCGCTCATGGCCGGAAAGCCGTGGGTGAGCGGACTGGAGATGGCGTTGGCGTTCTGGACTCGCAGACGCGGCAGGATGAGCAGCCCCTGGCTGGCTGGCAGGCGGGAAGCGGCCGAATGCATCAGCGTGTCCTCCTGGTTGGGATGGCGGTGGGCGCTTCCGCCTCGCGCCGCTGGCGGTGCAGTTGGTCAGCCCAGCGGCTGTGCAGCAGCAGTTCGGTTTCCCATTGGCGGGCTTCCACGTCGCCGACCGGCAGCAGGCGGTCGAGCTGGTGGTTGAGCCAGTTGGCGAAACGGTTGCCGATATCCGCCGGCCAGTCCATGAACTGCCAATCCGCCGCGAAGGCGGCATCGCCGGCTTCCTCGCTGGCACGGCCCGGGTCCAGCCAGAGGCGTTCGCAGGCTTCCAGGCGGCAATCGGCGTCGGCGCTCCAGCCGGCCGGCAGTTCTTCCTGCAGCGGCTGAGCGTAGGCCACCAGGGCGTCGATCAAGTCATCTACCAGTGCCTCACGGCGCTGACGGGTTTCCAGCGTCGAAGGCGGGTCACTTCGCAGGAAGTCACGCAATTCGCGGACGGTCTTGCGCACCTCGGGCTGGCGGCCGAAGCGGGGGAAGACGCTTTCGGTGCGCAAGGGCGGGCTAAGCGTTCTGGCTCGCCACTGTGGTGGCAGTGAGGCGAGAAGGTAGTTGCCGCCGCGGCGTTCGCTGTTCAGCTGGCTGATGTTCTGCGGCTTGGTGCCTCCCAGCTTCTGCACCGCGAGGCCGGGGTAGTCGCGGTAACCGCTGGCATGGTCCTCGCCGTCGCGCCGGGCCTGGCGTGCGGCCTTGGCGGCTTCACCGAAGCGGTCGTCCTCGATGCGCAGGAAGACGGCGTGGGCGAGGGAGCTGGCATACAGCGGCGCGAGTAGGTGGTAGTGGCGGTCATCGGCGGCGTCGTCGCCGATCATCCAGTAAAGCTGCTTGGCCAGCGGATGAGAGGCGGCCGAGGTGCTGCGGGGGCGGGTGATGCCGGTGAAGGCGTCAGCCCAGGCTTGGGCGGTGGTGGTGTCATCGTCCAGTGCGGCCAGCGCGTCTGCATCGCCGGCCTGCAGCCAGTGCAGCAGGCTGTGGCCGTCGATTTCCAGCTTGAGCAGCTTGTAGACGTCGAGCGCTGCGGCATTGCCGACCACATCGCCGTCGAAGTGCGGGCCTAGTACGTGGCTGCCGACTTCGGCGTGCGCCGGCAGGGATCCGGGGGCGCAGTAAAGGTTGGTGCCGCGCGCATCCGGGTGCATCGGCTTGAGCGCATGGGTGACGGCCTGAATCTGCGCCACCCGCCGCGCCGCGTCGGCTAGCCAGGTCGGGCGGGTGTGCTGGGCGATGAGTTCATCGCGCTTGGGGTCATCGTTGGCGAGCTTTTCGAGCTTGGCGTCGAGGCGAGCCTTTAAGAACTCATCGATCGCGACGGCGAAGTTCCTTTGTCGCGGAGCTTCGGGCTGGTCTTGTTTCATCGGCTCAACCTCTAGGAAAAGTCAGAGAAGGGCTGTTTGGTGCAAGGGTGGAGGTGTGTGGGAGAATCCAACGCGATGTACCGCTAGACGTGTGAGTCGGATCTACTGCCGTCAGGCAGCTAATGAGCGCATCTCGGAGTGCAGAAAACATGAGGCCGTCAGAGGCGCTTTCGCAGAAGAGAAACCTCGTCCTTGCCCTCGCCCCGCGTTTCCGTACGGCGAATCCCCGGGTGTTCGGTTCGGTACTGCATGGGACGGATAAGGAAGGCAGCGATCTCGATCTGCTGGTGGACGCACTGCCGGGCGCCACCTTGTTCGATCTCGGCGGCTTGCAGGTCGAGCTGGAAGGTCTGCTCGGGGTGCCGGTAGATGTCGTGACGCCGGGTGATTTACCGCCGGCCATCCGTGAGCAGGTCGTTACCGAGGCCAGACCGCTGTGACGCATGTGCGCCTGCAACTTTGGCTGCAGCAGATGCAGGAGGCGGTTGCGCAGGCATTGGAGTACGTCGAAGGCATGGACCGGCAAGCGTTCATTGCGGAGCGTCGCACCCAGCAGGCGGTGGTGTTGAACCTGCTGCTGATCGGTGAGCTTGCTGCGAAGGTGCTGGAGCACGACAGCGGGTTTGCCGGCCTTCACCCGGAAGTCCCCTGGTCGAGCATGAAAGGCATGCGCAACCGCATTGCGCATGGCTATTTCGAGATGGATCTCGATATTGTCTGGACGACGGTGGCCGAGGCTTTGCCCGGTTTGAAGGCAGCATTGCCGGCTGTGCTCGAAGCCGCCCAGCAAGGAGCGGCTTGAGCTTTTCGTCGTCTGACGCGTTGCGCTTGCCTTCCTAATCATCATTTGCGGCTGAACCCCAACCACGGGTGGTAGCGCCAACCCTGTTCGCTGTCGGGCAGGCTCAGTGTGCCGTAGCGGCGGGCGCAGGCTTCCAGGGGCATGTCGCGCTCCTCCGCCAGTTCGGTCAGGGCGCCAAGGTAATCGGCATGCGCCCACGGGCCGATGCGTAAGCCGTTGAAGCATTCGCTGCCTACGCGATGGAGCCGGCAGGCTTCTATCTCCACCAGGTAGTCCTCTCCTTGCCTGCGATCCTGGGTGATGCGGTGCAAGCGGGTGCCGCCCTCCTCGTCCGGCAGCAACACGAGGTCGATGCGTCGGACGGGATCGGCGCGGAAGGGCTGTTGCTGGGGTAGCGCGGCCGTCAGCATGGCCTGTGGATGACGCCAGAAACTGGTGGCGTTGAGCGGCGCGGTGGCCTTGGCGCCCTTGCGGATCTGCGCTGCGGTGAGGGTGGCACCGGGCTGCGGGCGCATCTGAGCCTGCATGCGGGCGTGTTCCAGATCGACGAGCCGTTGGCGCGGGGCGAGCGGCGCGTCTTCGCGCGGTAGCAGGCGGGGGCGGGCGTCGATGGCGGCGTATTCGTGTTCGGCCAGTAGGTCTCCGAGCCGGTGGTTGTCGAGGCGGAAGGTGCCCTCGTCCTCGAAGCCGGGCCGGCAGAAGGCGGGTTTGCCGGGGCGTTCGATGCCACGCAGGTTGGTGTCGAGCACCAGGAGATTGGCTTGTGCGACTGCACCGGGGCGATGTCTCCGCACACGGCCGGCGAGCTGGATCAGCGAGCGCATGGAGGAGGGCTCGACCACTGCCCAGTCGTAGTCATGATCCCGGCCTACCTCAGTAACCGGGGAGCCGAGCACGATGAACAGGTGATCGGCTTCTGTGGCTGCATCCAGCGCGGCGCGAATGATGGCGCGGCTGAATACGGCTTGCGGCTGTCGGCGGTCCAGGCAGGCATCCAGCTCATGTTCGATGGCCGAGCGCAGCACCAAAGGGAACTGGGCGTGGTAGGTGCAGAGGTGGATGCGTACCCCCGCTGGCGCGCCCTGGCCGTACAGCGCAAGCGCGACATCGACCAGCGGTGAGATGTTTGCCATGCGCATGAGGCCGAAACTCACCCGCTTGCCGCTGCGAGGGTCGATTTCATGGTGATCGGCGTGCAGCCGCAGGGCGGCGTCGAGCATGCGCCGGGCCAACGCAGGACGAGGTTGGGTGCGTTCGGTGCTCTCCAACTGCAGGGCCAGCAATTCGGCGCGCCGGCGCACGGGTTGTTCGGCCAGTTGGGCATGGCGACTGCGGGCGAAAGCGAGGTGAGCGGCAGCGAAGGACTGTGTGTCGGTGCAGTCCTGGCGTCGCTGCTCGAATTCGTCCACCCAGGCGCAGCAGACCTGGGGCGTCTGCCCGGGCGTGTCGCCGCGATGGCGCTGGAAGTGGCGGCGGCCTTCCAGATAGGCCTCGAACAGACCTTCCACCAGCGCAGGCGGCAGGGTGGCGGAGGACAGCAGCACGCGGCTGCCGAGCAGGCCGGCCCAGTGCACCAGGCGGGTGAGGGCGGGCAGGTCGTCGATGTCGAAGTCGTCGGGCTCGTCCAACACAAGGTCGCCGCTCATCAGCCGCAGCATGGGCGCAATCTGATGGCCGCCGCGCGCGCTTTCGGTTGCGGGAGTCAGGTGATCCACGGTGCACACCAGCAGCGGCGCGCCTATCAGCGCGCGTACCTGAGGATCGCGGCTGAGGCGCTGCAGCAGGGGATGGGCATCGTTGCCCTCGAACAGCACGCCGCCATCTTCCGGCAGCAGCGCCTGGGTTGAGGCGGAGCCGCTGTTCTCGGCCTCGCGGGCATGGCGTTCGAACAGTTCGCGGCTGGCGGCGCCACCGACGCGGATGGCGAGCTCATGTTCGCCCAGGCCAAGCAGACTGCGGAAAGCCTGCCCGGTCTGCAGCGTGAGGGTGCGCAGGCCGAGGGCGAAGGCGCAGCGCATGCCCTGCACGGGGTCGGCCAGCGCATTCATGATGCGGGCGTTTGCCAGCGTCTTGCCGCAGCCGGTGGATGCCATGTTGACGATGAAGGCGCCGTGATCGACGGAGGCGCCGCGCATGGCACCGGCGAGGTCGGCGGCACTGTCCTGCCAGCGGAAGCGTGGGTCGCTACTGCGCCGGCGCAGGCCTTTGTGGCGGGCCAGCCGGGGCAGGTGGCGCTCGAAGCCGGGGAGGGCATGGACTACGGCGCCGGCATGGCGGGCCACGCCGAGCAGGTGTTCGTCCAGCGTCTGGTTCAGGCTGCCGTCACGGCGGTTTGTGTTGGCATGCAGGGGGTAGGCGGGGTTGAGGTCGCTGCGGGCGCTGGAATCGGTGAGGCTGGAGTAGTGATGATCCGCCAGCATCAAGGCCAGGCGTGAGAGGTGCATCAGGTAGGGATCTTCGAGCCAGTCCGGCGCTTGCCCGGCCTGCGCTAGTGGCAGCAGGCGGCTGGCGAGGCGCGCGGCCCGTTTGCGCCATGCCGGTTCGCTGACCGGCAGGCCGTGCTTGAAGTGCCAGTAGGGCTGGATGGCCATGTCCGTCGCGGGGCTGGGCAACTCGTTCCAACTGGCGTCGATGTCGTTCAGCAGGGTATCGAGACGACTGCTGCGGAAATCCGTGAGCCGTTCGCCCAGCCAGCGGCCGGGTTGGTCTGTGGCTGGCATCAGTGGCAGGCGGTGGTGGGTAAGCACCAGCCAACCGACCGCACGGGCGACCGGTGGCAGGCAGGCAAAGGGTTTGGACTGCGCTGCAGCCGGGCTTTGGCCGTCGCACCGCAGACGGTCAGGTGCGAGCCAGCTGGCATCGTCGTCGGCAGTAGGCGAAACAAGGCGCTGCAGCCAGCCGGCGTCATCATCCTCACCGACGAAGGCCTGGAACAGCCGCAGGCTGATCCACTCGTGGCGGTAGAGGTTGCGCTCGCCAGCCGTGTGCTGGCGCAGGCGATCCTGGAAAGCGCTGCAGGCCTTGCCGAGGTCGTGCAGCAGTGCTGCCAGCGAGGCCAGCAGATGCAGGGTCTGCAGTGAGTGCCAGTCGTTTTCGTCCTGGCTGCGCAGCACGTTGCGGCGGGTGCTGTTGGTGGGCGTGGCACCCTGGGCGTTGAACTGGCGGGCGTCGCCCACGATCCACAGCAGCTCGCTGTGATCCTTGCCGCGTATCCAGTGGCAGGCCACCGCCGTGTTCTTGCGGGCGGTCTTGCGCAGCAGGCGGTGCAGCGTTTCCAGCCCGGCCTGGGTGATGGGCGTCTGCCAGGTCCGGTCGCCGCGCCGTTCGGCAAACTGATCGAGGATGCGGCGGGTTTCGGTGAGGGCCTTCTTGCTGCACTGGGAGATCAGCAGCACATTCATCCGGCTTGGGCTCCGATGCCGCTTGCGATTGCCTTCAACGTGTCGATCATGAAGTCCAGCGATTCCGTCTGCACCAGGCTGCCGATGCAGTTTTCCCGGAAAGTCTGCTCATCGTCGCCCCGCATGGCGGAGAGGAAAGCCTGAGGAAGAATGACTGCGTCCTTGATCAGGTCGGCGATGTCGAACACGAGGCCGCCACGCCGAGTCTTGCCGTGAAGCACCGCAAGCCCGTGGGGCAAGCCCAGCACCCAGGCGGCAGTCGCACCCAAGCCGTAGGCAAGGTAATTCCCGTGGTCGAGGAAGCGGTTCGCAGGGTCTCCGCCCTCGCCGTTCTTGGCGCGGACGAAGTCGCCGTAACCGGTGCTGTCGCAGGCGAGTTTGAAGAGCTTCTTGGTGAGCCGGGCTTCTTCGGTGAGCAGTGCAGTGTTGTCCGCTGCCTTGTCGATCTCGCGCCGGGAGGCCTCCAGCGCAGATCGCAATCTCTCGCGAGTCGTAGTGAACCCCGCTTCTGCAAGTGCCCGGCTGTTGCTCCAGTGATCGGCAATGCGATCGAGGCGAGCCTGCTGGAAGGCCTTGGCGGCAGCCAGCCGCAGATTGTCGTCAAACCAGAAACGCACCCAGTCCTGCAGGTACTCGGTGGGGCGGTATTCGCTCTGGGGCGATAGCCAGGCGATATCCACATCCCGTTCGCCGGCGGTGTATAGCGGCGTGCCGCCTCCGCCGCAGAATCCCACCATCACACCGGCTTTGCCCAATTCCCGCATCGCGGCCTGGGTGATGGATGTTCCGGTACCCAGCAGCAGCGTGGTTGTATTGGCGATGGGTATGTTCCAGTACAGGGATTGTTTTCCTTGATCCGTTACGTACTCCACCCGGCCACCATTGACCAGCACCCGGCAATGCTCCAGGTAATAGAGATTGGCGCGCTTGGAGTGCAGGATGGTCTTGAGGTCGCCCGATGAGAACGGCTGCATTTTCTGGTTATATCTTTGGCATTGGCTGGTGCTGAAATGATGACATTGGTGAGTTCCGACGCGGGCTCCGAGATATCCGCGCCCGTGAGGTTTTTCGCGCTCGGTCGTGAACAGAGCGCAGCTCCAGCCGCAGACCCTTTTTTCAACGCATACTCTGGAGGCCTTGCTACGCAAGGCTTTTGCGGCGATGGAAAAATTTGGGTCTGAAGTGGGGGTTTTGTTCTTTTTCTTTAAAAATTAGCGGGTTGAATTTGGTTGCGTCTAGCTCACTGCCGAACAGGCAGCTCAGAAAGATGGAGCCAACGTAGCCGGTGCTGGTGACTAGCTCACTGCCGAACAGGCAGCTCAGAAATGCGCCAGATACAGCACCGGTTACTGATGCACGCTCACTGCCGAACAGGCAGCTCAGAAATCTCCGAAGAGGCCGTGCGCAATACCCAGGCGGCTCACTGCCGAACAGGCAGCTCAGAAAGAAGTGGTGCCGGCATCCACCCGCCGCTTGCGGCTCACTGCCGAACAGGCAGCTCAGAAATGGCGCCGCCTCCCGGCGCGCCGTTGCCCGACGCTCACTGCCGAACAGGCAGCTCAGAAAATGCTTGAGATCCGTCCGAACCGGCGGCAGCTGCTCACTGCCGAACAGGCAGCTCAGAAAGTCATAAATAAGCTGACAGAGGCGACCATGAGGCTCACTGCCGAACAGGCAGCTCAGAAAGTTACATCGAGCGCAACAAGCAGATCGGACAAGCTCACTGCCGAACAGGCAGCTCAGAAATCGCCCTGGCTCAACGAGGCCATGCGCCGCTAGCTCACTGCCGAACAGGCAGCTCAGAAATCCAACCCTTGCACCAACGGCCCAAAAAAGTCGCTCACTGCCGAACAGGCAGCTCAGAAAGCCGCGCCGAGAGCGAGCACCTCGATCGTGTCGCTCACTGCCGAACAGGCAGCTCAGAAATTGAGGCGCTGATCGGCAAGGTCGAGGAAGAGGCTCACTGCCGAACAGGCAGCTCAGAAAGAGCCGCTTCGCCGTCCGCACCCTTGGCGCGCGCTCACTGCCGAACAGGCAGCTCAGAAAATGTGCTGGATGCTCATGCTTGCTCCACCTCCGCTCACTGCCGAACAGGCAGCTCAGAAACGAGAACGCGATGGAGTACACGATCGACAACCGCTCACTGCCGAACAGGCAGCTCAGAAATTCGCCATAGCCACGATATGCTCTGCAAATTTGCTCACTGCCGAACAGGCAGCTCAGAAACGCAGACGGAACCTCTAACAGTTACTGGTCCTGCTCACTGCCGAACAGGCAGCTCAGAAATCAAGTACCTGCGCAAAGCTGGTATTACCGATGCTCACTGCCGAACAGGCAGCTCAGAAATTTACGCAGGACGAATTTCCGGCCTAGCGTCTGCTCACTGCCGAACAGGCAGCTCAGAAATGCAGGTCGGCCCGCACGTCGGGGCTCAGTGCGCTCACTGCCGAACAGGCAGCTCAGAAAGCCGCGAGCTCGGAGCGCAGGCGCTCAACCTCGCTCACTGCCGAACAGGCAGCTCAGAAAGGCGAACCAAAGGCAGCGCTGGTAGCGGAGGAGCTCACTGCCGAACAGGCAGCTCAGAAATGATTCAGCTCTTCCAGGGTCTGCGGCGTTTTGCTCACTGCCGAACAGGCAGCTCAGAAACTGGCGCGCGCTAAGGGGCTCGCCGGCGTAGCCGCTCACTGCCGAACAGGCAGCTCAGAAATGGCCGATCCTGAGTGGCGGCTGTTCTCCGGCGCTCACTGCCGAGCAGGCAGCTCAGAAATCCCGCGAGTACTGGGTGCATTTCGAGGGGGTGCCCACTGCCGAACAGGCAGCTCAGAAATTGCAAGAGCACGAGGGCAAGGACATCAACAAGCTCACTGCCGAACAGGCAGCTCAGAAACGAAGTGCAACTCGCCTCGCGCGACAGAAGAGGCTCACTGCCGAACGGGCAGCTTAGAAAGCCAAGTCGTCAGGGGGCAACCGTAGAGCATGGCTCACAGCCTCCGCCGCATCTCACCCCAGCCGCTGCGCTCGATACCGCCCCAGCCGTTCCGACACCCTTTCCGCGCAGGCGCTGACCTTGCGGGCGGTGGGGCCGTCCCAGTCGGGGTCGCAGGCGTTGGCGGGGCCCATGGCGGTGATGGCGAGGGCGAGGGCGCCGGTGCTGTCGAACACCGGGGCGGAGAAGGCGTTGATGCCGGGGATGGGGGTGCCGACGACGCGCGACAGGCCGTGCTGGCGGACTTCGGCCAGCACTTCGTCCACATGGCGGCGGGACAGCCGCAGCGCCGGCTGCGGGTTGGTGGCGTAGCGGGCGAGTTCTTCGTCGAGGATGGGACGGGTGACGCGGTCCGGCATGAAGGCGGCGAAGACGCGGCCGGTGGCGGACAGCAGCAGCGGCGTCATCACCGTGCCGGGGCGCAGGTTCACGTGGATCTGCTTGCTGCATTCCTCGATGCGCACCATGGTCGGGCCGTGGTTGCCCCAGACGGCGATGGCGATGTTGAGGTCCAGCTCGTCGGCGAGGTGGGCGATCTCGGGCGTGGCGGCCTTGATCGGGTCCAGCTCGTGCAGCGCGGTGAGGCCCATGTGCAGGGCGAAGGGGCCGAGGCCGTAGCGGCCGGTGAGCGGGTCCTGGTCCACCAGGCCGAGCTTGCCGAAGCTGACGAGGTAGGGGTGGGCCTTGGCTGGCGGCATGCCGGCTTCGCGGGCGAGGTCCTTGAGCATCATCGGCCCGCCGGCGCGCACCAGCGCCTGCAGCAGGGTGCCGCCGACTTCGATTGACTGTATGCCGCGGCGGTCGTCACTGCGGCGTTCCGCGCTGGGGCTGTCGCCGCCGTTCTCCCGGTCTTCGGCCTTGCGTTCCACTTCCAAGATGCGTCCTCTCCCCTGTTGGGCGGGCAATGGTAGCAGTTCGCCCGCGCCTGCCCGGAAGCTTGGCAAACCGGTGAGTGTTTGGCAATAACGAACGTATTGACCATAGACGAACGTTGCCCTAGCATGAGCCGCATCCCCAAATAAAAGAGAGGAGACTGGCGAATGAACACCAAGGCGTTTGCGTCCCAGGCGGACCTGGAAGAGAAGAAGATCAGCTGGGAGAAGCTGTCCGACAATGCCTATGCCTACACGGCCGAGGGCGACCCGAATACCGGCGTGATCATCGGCGACGACTCGGTGATGATCATCGATGCCACCGCCACGCCGGTGATGGCGCAGGGCGTGATCGCCAAGGTGCGCGAGATCACCGACAAGCCGATCAAGTACGTGGTGCTCACCCACTACCACGCGGTGCGGGTGCTGGGCGCCTCCGGCTACAAGAGCGAGGGCCTGGAGCAGATCATCGCCAGCCAGGACACCTACGACCTCATCGTCGAGCGTGGCCGGCAGGACATGGATTCCGAGATCGGCCGCTTCCCGCGCCTGTTCAACGCGGTGGAGAGCGTGCCCGGGCTGACCTGGCCCACCATCACCTTCCAGAAGGAAATGACCCTGTGGATGGGCAAACTGGAGGTGAAGATCCTGCAGGTGGGCCGCGGCCACACCAAGGGCGACACCATCGTCTGGATTCCCTCGCAGAAGATCTGCTTCTCCGGCGACCTGGTGGAGTACGAGGCGGCCTGTTACACCGGCGACGCCTACCTTGCCGACTGGCCGCAGACGCTGGACCGGCTCGCCGCGCTGGAGGCGAAGAAGCTGGTGCCCGGCCGCGGTCCGGCGCTCACCGACCCCGCCCAGGTGGCCAAGGGCATCGCCTACACCAAGGCCTTCGTCTCCACCCTGTACCGCAGCGCGCAGGAGGCGGTGGCGCAGGGCTACAACCTGAAGGCGGCGATGGCGCACACGCGCAAGAACATGGACCCGGAGTTCGGCCATGTCTTCATCTACGAACACTGCCTGCCTTTCGACGTGACCCGCGCGCACGACGAGGCCAGCGGCATCCGCGACCCGCGCATCTGGACCGCCGAGCGCGACCAGGAGATGTGGCACGCGCTGCAGGCGTAAGCGGCGCGGCACTGCCGCGGGCCGGCGCTTCCAGGCGCGCCGCGGCAACCGGGCCTGCACGCCAGGCCCGGCAGTACCGGTGACACGCCCGCAGATGGCGGCGCCGGCCAGGCAAGAGACAGGAGGAGGAGACCGCCGTGCTCAGCACGTATTCGTACCCGAAGTTCGCCTATACCCGGCCGCCCGAGCTGGCCGAGGGCCGTGATGGCCATTACCCGGTGATCGTCGTCGGCGCCGGCCCGGTGGGCCTGTGCACCGCCATCGACCTCGCCCAGCAGGGCCAGCCGGTGCTGCTGATCGACAATGACGACACCGTCTCCATCGGCTCGCGTGGCGTCTGTTACGCCAAGCGCGCGCTGGAGGTGCTGGACCGCCTCGGCTGTGGCGAAGAGATGGTGCAAAAGGGCGTGTCCTGGAACGTGGGCCGCACCTTCTTCCGCGAGCAGGAAGTGTTCAACTTCAACCTCTGCCCGCAGCCGGACCACCACCGCCCCGGCATGATCAACCTGCAGCAGTACTACCTGGAGGACTACCTGGTGCGCCGCGCCCAGGCCCTGCCGCTGCTGGAGATGCGCTGGAAGAGCAGCGTCATTGCCGTCACCCCGGGCGACACCGGCGCCACGCTGCGGGTGGAAACGCCCGACGGCGCCTACACCCTGAGTACCGACTGGCTCATCGTCGCCGATGGCGCGCGCAGCCCCATCCGCCGCATGCTGGGGCTGGACATCGAGGGCAAGGTGTTCATGGACCGCTTCCTGATCGCCGACGTGGTGATGAAGGCGGAATACCCGGCGGAGCGCTGGTTCTGGTTCGATCCGCCCTTCCACCGCAACCAGTCGGTGCTGCTGCACCACCAGGCCGACAACGTCTGGCGCATCGACTTCCAGCTCGGCTGGGACGCCGACCCGGAAGAAGAGAAGAAGCCGGAAAACGTCATCCCGCGGGTCAAGGCCATGCTGGCCGCTGACGGCAATCCGGACCGCGAGTTCGAGCTGGAATGGGTCAGCGTCTACACCTTCCAGTGCCGGCGCATGAACAGCTTCAACCACGGCCGGGTGCTGTTCATCGGCGACGCCGCCCACCAGGTCTCGCCCTTTGGCGCGCGCGGCGCCAACTCAGGCATCCAGGATGTGGACAACCTCGTCTGGAAGCTCAAGCTGGTGATGGACGGCCGCGCGCCCGCCACCTTGCTGGACAGCTACAGCGAGGAGCGCGGCTATGCCGCCGACGAGAACCTGCTCAACTCCACCCGCTCCACCGACTTCATCACCCCCAAGAGCGCGGTGAGCAAGACCTTCCGCAACGCGGTGCTGGAGCTGGCCAAGGACTACCCCTTCGCCCGCGCGCTGGTCAATTCCGGCCGGCTGTCGGTGCCCAGCTTCCTCATCGGATCCTCCCTCAACACGCCGGACGTGGACGCCTTCGCCGGCGACATGCTGCCCGGCGCGCCGATGGACGATGCGCCGGTAGGGGGAGACCAGCCCTGGCTGCTCGGCCTGCTCGGCAACCGCTTCCAGCTCCTCTACTACACCGAGGACGCCGCCGCGCTGGATGCCGCCACCGTGCAGACCCTGCGCGCGCTGGCAGACGCGCCCATCCCGGTGGAAGCGCTGGTGATCGCCCGGCGCGGCAGCGCCCCCGGCGGCCTCGCCACCGCGCTGGACAGCAAGGGCCGGGTGCGCGAGCGCTACGACCTGCAGCCCGGCAGCTGCTACCTCGCCCGGCCGGACCAGCACGTGGCCGCGCGCTGGCGGCGGCTGGACCCGGCGGCGGTGCGCGCCGCGCTCGCCCGCGCCACCGGCAACGCCCCGGCGCACTGAGCCGGCGCATCACCACAAGAGGACGCAGACATGGCACTCAACACCGAACCCAATTTCCATGAGCCGGGCCAGCGCTACTTCCGTGCCTTCAGCCCCGGCGACGACTTCTACGAACTGCTGATCGAGAGCCACCGCGAGCTGGACGACGCCCGCAGCGCCGAGCTCAACGCGCGCCTCATCCTGCTGCTCGCCAACCACATCGGCGACATCAGCGTACTGCGCGAAGCGCTGGCCATCGCCCGCAAGGGCGTCTGACAACCGCCCGACCCCGACCGGGCATACGGACACACCGCCGGCCGCCCTCTCCCCGAGCGCGGTGCCGGCGGCACATGCAAGGAGACCGCCATGATCAAGCGCGTGCATCACGTCGCCTACCGCTGCAGGGACGCCAAGGAAACCGTGGAGTGGTACGCCAAGTACCTGAAGATGGACTTCATCCTCGCCATCGCCGAGGACGAAGTGCCCTCCACCAAGGAGCCCGACCCCTACATGCACATCTTCCTCGACGCCGGCAACGGCAATGTGCTGGCCTTCTTCGAGCTGCCGACCAAGGAGCCGATGGACAGGGTGGTGGACGCCGCCACGCCGAGCTGGACCCAGCACCTGGCGCTGGAAGTGGACAGCATGGAAGAGATGCTGGAAACCAAGGCCAGGCTGGAGGCGGACGGCATCAAGGTCATCGGCCCCACCGACCACACCATCTTCAAGTCCATCTACTTCTTCGACCCCAGCGGCCACCGCCTGGAGCTGGCGGTGAACACCGGCACGCCGGAGATGAACCATCGCCTGGACGAAGTGAAGTGGGAAATGCTCAACGAATGGGCGAGAACCAAGAAGGCGCCGCAGCACGCTCGCTGGATGCATGACGGTAGCCTCAACCACACGAGGACCCCCCAATGAAGCTCGCCACCCTGAAGCAGGGCGGCCGCGACGGCACCCTGGTCGTCGTCAGCCGCGACCTCGCCTTGTGCCAGCCGGTGCCCGCCATCGCCGCCACCCTGCAGGCGGCGCTGGACGACTGGTCGCGCGCCGCGCCCGAGCTGCAGGCGGTGTACGACAGCCTCAACGGCGGCGGCACCGCCGCCAACCGCCACGCCATCGCCTTCGACCCGGCGCAGTGCCACTCGCCGCTGCCGCGCGCCTACCAGTGGGCGGACGGCTCCGCCTACATCAACCATGTCGAGCTGGTGCGCCGCGCCCGCGGCGCCGAGCTGCCGGAATCCTTCTACACCGATCCGCTGATGTACCAGGGCGGCTCGGACAGCTTCATCGGCCCGCGCGACGCCGTCATCGCCGAGGAAGCCTGGGGCATAGACTTCGAAGCCGAGGTGGCGGTGGTCACCGGTGACGTGCCGCTGGGCGCCAGCCCGGAAGCGGCGGCGCAGGCCATCCGGCTGGTGATGCTGGTGAACGACGTCTCGCTGCGCAACCTCATCCCCAACGAGCTGGCCAAGGGCTTCGGCTTTTTCCAGTCCAAGCCCGCCAGCGCCTTCAGCCCGGTGGCGGTGACGCCGGACGAACTCGGCGGCGACTGGCACGAAGCCAGGCTGCACCGTCCGCTGGAAGTCGCCTACAACGGCGAACCCTTCGGCCGCCCCAACGCCGGCGTGGACATGACCTTCGACTTCGGCCAGCTCATCGCCCACGCCGCCAAGACGCGTGAGCTGGAGGCCGGCACCATCATCGGCTCCGGCACCGTCTCCAACAAACAGGGCGACCTGTGGGGCTCCTCCATCGCCAACGGCGGCGTCGGCTACTGCTGCATCGCCGAGGTGCGCATGTACGAGACCATCGCCGCCGGCAAGCCCGCCACCGGCTTCATGCGCGCCGGCGACACGGTGCGCATCGAGATGAGGGATGCCGCCGGCCACAGCATCTTCGGCTACATCGAGAACAGGGTGGCGCTGCCGGCGCGCTGAGCGCTGGCGCCCCGGCGGGTGGTGGGGAAGCACCTGGGGCTCCGGCCACCCAGGGGCCGGGCTTCCCCGGCTGCAGCGCAAGCCCCTCCCGGCCGCCGGCGAGGGCACACCGCTGTTTCCCCGGGGCCGGTTGCGGGGCATGCTTCCGCGCCGGTCGCGCCGTTTCCGCAGCACCCCGCAGTCGTCTCACCCACCGCAAGCCCCGGCAGCGCACCGCCGGCCGTAGCCGATCCACGCTCTCCGCTGCCACTGCAGCCGGCAGACGGAAACACACAAAAAAACGAGAGGAGACCGCCATGTCACGCAAGCTCGCCACCGCCTTCATCGCCACCGCCGCCCTTGCCGCCACGCTGGCCGCGCCTGCCGCCCGCGCGCAGGAAGTGGTGCTCAAGGTCGCCCACTTCTGGCCCGCCACCGCGCTGTCGCACCAGAAGGTGCTGTTGCCCTGGTGCGACAAGATCGCCAAGGAATCCAACAACCGGCTGAAGTGCCAGCTCTATCCGGCGATGCAACTGGGCGGCACGCCGCCGCAGCTCATCCAGCAGGCCATAGACGGTGTTGCCGACATCGTGTGGACGCTGCCCGGCTACACGCCCGGCCGCTTCCCCTCGGTGGAAGTGTTCGAGCTGCCCTTCATGAGCCGCAGCGCCGAGGCCACCAGCCGGGCGGTGTGGGACTACGTGCAGCTCTATGGCCAGAAGGATTTCGGCCAGCTAAAGCCGCTGGCCTTCCACGTCCATGACAACGGTTACATCCACGGCAACAAGCCCATCGAGAAGCTGGCCGACTTCCGCGGCATGAAGATGCGGGCGCCGACGCGCCTCACCAACAAGATGCTGGCCGCCTTCGGCGCCACGCCGGTGGCGATGCCGCTGCCGCAGGTCACCGAATCCATGTCCAAGGGCGTCATCGACGGCTATGTGCTGCCCTGGGAAGTGATTCCGCCGGTGAAGCTGCACGAACTCACCCGCTACCACGCCGAAACCGACCCGGCCGAGCCGGCGCTGTACACCGCCGTCTTCACCATCGCCATGAACAAGGCCCGGTACGAAGGCCTGCCGCCGGAGCTCAAGCAGGTCATCGACGCCAACTCCGGCGCCGAGTTCTCCGCCATGCTGGGCCGCGTGTGGGACGAATCCGCCGCGCCGGCACGGCAGAAGGCGGTGGAGCACGGCAACCACTTCAACACCATCCCCGCCGCCGAGCTGGCCAACTGGCGCACCGCCACCGACAAGCTCGCCGTCGATTGGGTGGCGGAGATGAAAGCCAAGGGCTACGACGGCCAGGCCATGCTCGACAGCGCCAAAACGCTGATCCGCAAGTACGACAAGTAAGTCCCCTGGCGCGAGCGGCAGCAGGTTGTCTGCCGCTCACCGCTTGCCCTTACGGCCGACGGTGATGGGGCCGGCGAGCCACAGAGAGGAGGCGCTCGCCGGGGCCCTGGGGCTTTTCCCGGTCCGGCTGCCCGCGTCAGCCCGGTTTGCCACCGCCCTCTTCGACCCCAAGCCCCCAGACCAGACCGACAACGATGAAGCTCTACACCTACTTCCGTAGCTCCGCCGCCTACCGGGTACGCATCGCCCTCGCGCTGAAAGGCCTGGATTTCGAGGCGGTGCCGGTGCACCTGGTGCGCGGCGGCGGCGAGCAGCACCAGCCGGAATACCGCGCCCTCAACCCCGCCGGCCTGCTGCCGGCGCTGGAGGACGGCGGCCAGGTGCTCACCCAGTCCCTCGCCATCATCGAATACCTGGACGAAACCCACCCCGAGCCGCCGCTGCTGCCTGGCACGGCGCTGGATCGCGCCCGGCTCCGCGCCATCGCCCAGCACATCGCCTGCGAGGTACATCCGCTGAACAACCTGCGGGTGCTGAAGTACCTCAGTGGCACGCTGGCGGTGGACGAGGCCACGAAGAAGGCCTGGTACCACCACTGGGTGGGTGGCGGCCTGGCGGCGGTGGAACGCCTGCTCGCCGGCGACCCGCGCACCGGCACCTTCTGCCACGGCGACACGCCCACCCTGGCCGACCTCTGCCTGGTGCCCCAGGTATTCAACGCCCGCCGCTTCGATTGCGACCTTTCCGCCATGCCCACGATCACGCGCATTGTTGCGGCCTGCGAGGAGTTGGAGGCTTTCGCCCAGGCATCGCCGGCGCGGCAACCGGACGCGGAGTAAAACCGGCAGGGGCGGACGGGGCAGGCCGGGGGCTGCCGTGTTCAACGGAGTGCTCGGCTATGTCTCGGGGTGAGGCTGTGAGGGGGCGCAGCTTTTGGTAGCGCGGCAAGGGGCGGCTTTTGGGACATTCCGCGCCGCGCCCCCTCTCCCCTCTCCCCTCTCCCCTCTCCCCTTGCCCGCAGGGGGAGAGCCCAAGTCAGCCCTCGCTGGCGACCATGCGGCAAGCGATCGAAAAGCCAGCAGCGCTAGCCATGCAATAATTCAGGCATGAATCATCCCGCTGCCGCATTCGCCATCCTCATCACCAGCCTGGTCGCCATCGGCCCGCTGTCCACCGACTTCTACCTGCCGGCGCTGCCCTCGATTGCGGCCGCGCTGGGGACAGACTCCGCCGGGGCCCAGCTCACCCTCTCCGCCTACCTGATCGGCTTCGGCTTCGGCCAGCTCGTTCTCGGTCCGGTGTCGGACCGCTACGGCCGGCGGCCGGTGTTGCTGGTGTCCATGCTGGTCTATGTGGGCGCTTCCGCTGCCTGCATGCTGGCGCCGTCCATAGGTGGGCTGGTGGGCGCGCGCTTCGTGCAGGCGCTGGCGGCCTGTGCCGGGCCGGTGCTGGGGCGGGCCATCGTGCGCGATCTCTATGGGCCGCAGGAGGCGGCGCGCATGCTGTCCTACATGTCGGCGGCGATGGCGCTGGCGCCCCTGCTGGCGCCGCTGTTCGGCGGCTGGCTGACGGTGGCCTTCGGCTGGCGTTCCACCTTCGCCTTCCTCACCGCCTTCTCGGCGATCCAGGTGATCTTCGTCTGGCGCATGCTGACCGAGACCAACCGCCACCTCGATCCGTTGGCGCTGCAGCCGCGCAACATCATCGCCAACTACCGCGCGTTGCTGGCGGACCGCCTCTACCGTGGCGTGGTGATGGTCAATGGTTTCGGCTACGCCGGGCTGTTCGCCTTCATCTCCGGCGCCGCCTTCGTCTTCATCGACCACTACGGCTTCTCGCCGCAGGGCATGGGCCTGGCCTTCGGCTGCAACGTCACCGGCTTCATGCTGGGCACGGTGCTGTCCGGGCGCTACTCCCGCCGCCTCGGGCCGGGCCGGCTGCTGCGTCACGGCGTGTTGCTGGGCGCGGTATCCGGCGTCGCGCTGATGCTGCCGCCGCTGTTCGGCATCGACCATCCGCTGGCGCTGATGGTGCCGATGTGGTTCATCACCTGTTCGACCGGCCTGTCGCTGCCCAATGCCACCGCGATCGCGCTTTCCGCCTACCCGCACATGGCGGGTGCCGCCGCCTCGCTGATGGGTTTCCTGCAAATGGGGTTGGGGGCGGTGCTGGGCGTGGCGGTAGGCCACGGCGTGGGCGGCTCGCCGCTGCCGATGATGATCGCGGTGGCGGGCTCGATGTGGGCCAGTGCGCTGGCCTGGCGGCTATGGGTGCGGGGGCGGGAGATGGTGACGGAGTGAGCGGTGGTGATCCTTCATTCCCGCTCAGCCACACCCAGGACGCACAAAAAAGGCCGGCGCACACTCAGGTGCGCCGGCCTTTTCTCCCCGTGGGGTCGGGAGTGCCGCCCGCTGGCTCTCAGGCCTGGGCTTGCGCTGCCTGCTGGCCGCCGTAGCGGACGATGCCGCGCTGGCCGGGGCCGAGTTTGACCTGGTGGGTGGTGGAGCCGGCGGCGCTGCTGACTTCCACCGTGTATTCGCCCGGGGGCAGGGCGCCCAGCTTGCTGCGGCCGTGCACCTGGGCGTGCAGCAGGCGCTGGCCGGCGGTATCAAAAATGCCTACGCGCACCTGCTCGATCTCTTCCTGGCCGCCGGCACTGGACTGCAGCGGGGTCACGATCAGCGGGTAGTGGTTGTTGCGGGCGGCGATGGCCGGGGCCGGCGCGGCCAGGGTGATGCCCAGCAGGGTGGCGGCCAGCGCCAGCGCGCCGGAGCGCGAGCTTTCGCTGCCGTCAGCCTTCTTGCTGCGCTTGCGCGGCTTGGGCGGGGTGGCGACGTCGAGTGCGGTCGAGCTGGCCTGGAGGAAGGCGCCGACGATCTCGTTGTCGAGCTGGTCGGTATTGCCGCGCGCCGATTGCGCGGCGGGAAGGGCGAGTTTGCGGATCTTCATCTCGGGTCTCGTTCTAGGCTGCGTTTTCAGGTCGGTCGATTAGATGGGGATTGGGTTGCAGAATTTCAACCCAGTTCCACCGGAACGAAGATTCGGGCGTCGTCGCGCTGCACCAGCAGGGCGATGTGCTTGCCCGCCTTGGATACCAGGGCGCGCAGTTGCTCCACGCTCTCCACCGGCTGGCCGTTGAGCGACAGGATGAGGTCGCCGCGGCGGATGCCGGCGCGGGCGGCCGGGCCGGCCACGTCCATCACCACCAGGCCGCTGGCTTCCACCTGGCGCCGTTCGTCGGGCGAAAGGGCGCGCACCGCCAGGCCGAGGCGGCCTTGGTCGGCCTTGCCGCCGGCGCTGGCGACGGTCGACTCGTCGGCGAACTCGCCGATCTTGATGTCCAGGTCGCGGCTCTCGCCCTTGCGCCACACTTTCAGCTTGGCGCTGGTGCCGGGGCGGATGGCGGCCACCCGCGGCGGCAGGTCGGAGGAGCTGGCGACCTTGTCGCCGTTCAGCTCCAGGATCACGTCGCCGACCTTGAGGCCGGCTTTCTCGCCGGGGCCGCCGCTTTCCACCGAACTCACCAGCGCACCGCCGGCGTTCTTGAGGCCGAAGGACTCCGCCAGCGCCTGGTTGAGATCCTGCACCGCCACGCCGATGCGCCCGCGGGTGACCTTGCCGTGGGCGACGATCTGGTCGCGCACACCGGCGGCGACGTCGATCGGGATGGCGAAGGACACGCCCTGGTAGCCGCCGGAGCGGGAGTAGATCTGCGAGTTGATGCCCACCACCTCGCCGTTGAGGTTCAGCAGCGGCCCGCCGGAGTTGCCCGGGTTGATGGCGACGTCGGTCTGCAGGAAGGGGACGTAGCCCTCGTTCGGCAGCGAGCGCGACTTGGCCGAGATGATGCCGGCGGTGACCGAGTTCTCGAAGCCGAAGGGCGAGCCGATGGCAAGCACCCAGTCGCCGACGCGGGATTTCTGCGGATCGCCCAGCGGCACGGTGGGCAGGTTCCTGCCGTCTATCTTCAGCACGGCGACGTCGGTGGGCTTGTCCACGCCCAGCACCTTGGCCTTGAACTCGCGCTTGTCGGTGAGTTTCACCGTCACTTCGTTGGCGCCCTCGACCACGTGGGCGTTGGTGAGCACGATGCCGTCGGCGCTGACGATGAAGCCGGAGCCCTGGCTCCGGGTGGGCTGCTCGCCCTGCGGCCCGGCCTGCGGGCCGAAGCGGCGGAAGAATTCGTAGAAGGGGTCGTCCGGACTGAGACCGGGCATGGCGTTGGAGGTGCGCGTGGTGCCTTCGGTGCTGATGTTCACCACTGCCGGGCCGACACGCTGGACGATGGTGTCGAAGGCGGGCAGGGCGATGGTGGCCGGCGCCGCGCGCGGCGGGGTGACCGGCTCGGCGTAGGCCTCGCTGGCGAAGGCGCCGGCGAGGGCGAGGATCAGGGCGGAAGCGGCGCTGGTGGCGCGCAGGCTGCGGTCTTGCATGCTCATCTCCTGGGTGTTGCTCGGGGGCTCGCTGTGGAGCCTTGCCAGCGGAAACTTCCGCTGTGGGCACTACCTTAGGAGAGGCCGACTTAAGCCAGACTTAAGACATAGATTCCGAGGTGTTACCGGATGTGTTGCCGGCTGCTTCGACGGGGTTGGCGGGCATCTGGGGGGTGACCAGCGGCAGGCCGACCCGCACCCGCAGGCCGCCGGTCGGCGCCTCGTCCAGCACCAGCGTGGCCTGGTGGCTGTCGGCGATGGCCTTGACGATGGCCAGCCCCAGGCCGCTGCCGGCTTCGCTCTCGCCGGCGCGGCGGTAGAAGCGGTCCAGCACGCGTTCACGCTCCTCGGCCGGGATGCCGGGGCCGCTGTCGGTCACCTCCAGCCACGCGCGGCCGTCGCCAGCCAGCACGCTGACATCCACTTTGCCGCCAGTCGGGGTGTAGCGGATGGCGTTGTCCACCAGGTTGCCGAGCAGGGTGCGCAGGGCCTCGCGCTCGCCGCTGGCAAGCGTGCCAGCTTCCAGCACGTCGGCACCCAGGTCTATGCCGCGGGCTTCGGCCAGCGGCTGCTGTTCGGCGATGACCAGCCCGGCGAGTTCGACCAGGTCCACCTCGGTACGCACCGCGGCGCTGCCGCCTTCCGGCGACTGTCGCGCCAGCGTCAGCAGCTGCTGCACCACCCGGGTGGCGCGCCCCAGGCCCAGGCGCAGGTCGGCCAGGGCGGCGCGGCGTTCGTCCTCGCTCTCCGCCCGTTCGGTGAGCTGCAGCTGCAGCTGCAGCGCGGCCAGCGGGGTGCGCAGTTCGTGGGCAGCATCGGCGACGAAGGCGCGCTGGTTGGTCATCGCCTGGTCCAGCCGGCCGAGCAGGCCGTTGAGCGCCTGCACCAGCGGCCGTGCTTCGTCCGGCACGCCTTCGGCGGCCAGCGGCGCCATGCTGTCGGGCCGGCGCGCGCCCACCGCGTGGGCCAGCCGCTCCAGCGGCCGCAGGCCGCGGCCGACCAGGTACCAGATCAGCCCACCCATCAGCGGCAGGATGAGCAGCAGCGGGGTGAGGGTGCGCAGCGCGGCGGCGGCGGCGAGGCGGTCGCGGTGCGACATCGGCTGGGCCACTTGCACCACCCGGCTGCCCATCATCAGCGAGTAGGTGCGCCAGTCGCCCTCGGAGGTGGGCACGGTGGCGTAGCCGAGCTGGGCGCGGTCGGGCAGGGCGGTGTGCGGGCGCGAGAGGTAGAGGCGCAGGCCCTGGCCGTCCCAGATCTGGATGACCATGTCGAACAGCTGGTCGTCCGGCCCCAGCGAGGGTTCGGGTTGCGGGCCGGGCAGCGGCGCGCGCAGCGACAGGGCGAGCTGGCGCAGGTGGTAGTCCATGATCTCGTCCACCTCGCCGCGGGTGGTGTGGTAGGTGGCGAGGCTGCCGAGCAGGAAGACGCCGAGGATGGCGCCGAGCAGCGACAGCAGCAGCTGGTGCCGCAGGGAACAGGGCTGGATCATGCGTCCACCGGGATGAACCAGCCGACGCCGCGCAGGTTGCGTATGCGCTCGGCGCCCAGCTTGCGGCGCAGGGCGTGGATGTGCACCTCCACCGCGTTGCTCTCCACCTCCTCGCCCCAGCCGTACAGCCTTTCCTCCAGCTGGGCGCGCGACAGCGGCTTGCCGGGCTGGGCGAGCAAGGCCTGCAGCAGGGCGAACTCGCGGGCGGAGAGTTTCACCGGCTCGCCATCCACGCTCACAGCATGGCTGGCCGGGTCGACCACCAGCCCGGCCTGGCGCAGCAGCGGCGTGGCGCGGCTGCCGCCCCGGCGCAGCAGGGCGCGCACGCGGGCGGAAAGCTCGTCGAGATCGAAAGGTTTGACGAGGTAGTCGTCGGCGCCGGCATCCAGGCCGCGGACGCGCTCGGCGACGGTGTCGCGGGCGGTGAGCACCAGCACCGGCAGCGGGTTGCCGCCGTGGCGCAGTTCGGTGAGCACGGTAATGCCGTCCTTGCCCGGCAGGCCGAGGTCCAGCAGCACCAGTTCGTAGGGTGCTTCGCCGCCGGGCGTGGCGGCGATGGCGGCGAGCGCGGTGCTGCCGTCGCGCACCCAGTCCACCGCGTAGCCTTCCTGGCGCAGGCCGCGTTGCACGCCCGCGCCTATCATCGGATCGTCTTCGACGAGCAGCAGGCGCATCTCTATCCATCTGCACAGGCCCGCGAGGCGGGCGGGCCACGATTCTAGCCCGGATCGGGATTCGGCCTCGTTTGGCGGAGCGGATGGCCGCCCTCGTCAGCGGCTCGTGGCGGTGTCGAGGGCTTGGGCGCCGTTGGCGTCCAGCCTCTCCAGCGGCAGGCTGAGGCGGGCTTCGAGGCCGCCGCCGTCCCGCGGTAGCAAGGCCAGGCTGCCGCCATGCAGGCGGGCGATGCGATCGACGATGGCCAGCCCCAGGCCGGCACCTGGCGGGCCGCCGCGGGCAGCCGAGCCGCGGGCGAAGGGACGCATCAGCGCCTCGGCCTCGGCGGGCGGAATGCCGGCGCCGCGGTCCAGCACCGCGATGCGCAGTTCCCCGCCTTCGCAGCCGGCGCGCAGGACGAAATCCGGTGCGCCATGATGCAGGGCGTTGCCGAGGAGGTTGCCCAGCAGGCGCAGCATCGCCTGCCGGCGCAGCATCAGCGCTGGCAGGCCGGGCTGGATCTCCAGCCGGAACGCCTCGCCGCCGGCTGCGGCCAGGGCTGCCTGCAGCAGCTCTTGGAGGTCGGTGCGGCGCGGCGGCTCGCCGTCGTCGCTGCGGGCGAAGTCGAGGAACTGGTCGATGATGGCGTCGATCTGCCGGCAATGGCGCGCCATGTCGGCGGCCAGGCCGGGCGCTTCGGTGTCGCCGCTCAGCTCCACTGCCAGCCGCAGCTTGGCCAGCGGCGTGCGCAGGTCATGGGAAACGCCGGCCAGCATCAGCACCCGCTCGCGCTCGGCTTCGGCCAGCGCGGCGTTCATCTGGTTGAAGGCGCGGCCCACGCTGCGGATTTCCTCCGGCCCTTCCTCCGCCAGTGGCGGCGGGCGGTGGCCCTCGCCCAGGCTGCGGGCGGCGGCGGCCAGTGCGCGCAGCGGGCGGTCCAGCCGGCGCTGGATGAGGAAGGCGCCGAGCACGGCGAGGGCGCCGCCCAGCGTCCACGCCAGCAGCGCGGCGCCGGGGATGGTCTGGCGGCGGAAGGGGCCACGGCTGGCGAGCCAGTAGTCCTCGCCGTCCAGCCGCAGCCGCAGGTAGAGCGTGCCGCCACTGTCCTCCCGCCACAGCGCTTCGATGCCGTGCAGCGCCAGCTGGCTGGAAACCTGGCGCAGCATCAGCCGTTCCAGTGGTCGGCCGGGGCCGGCAGTAGCATTGCCCTGGTGTTCGGTGCCGGCGTTGAAGGCGGTGACGAAGCGCTGGCGCGATTCCCCATCCAGCGCCTGCAGCGCGCCGGCGACGGCAGCTGCGTTCTCCGCCAGGGCGGCGGCGTAGCGCTCGGTGCGCGGTTGCTGGACGAAGAAGTAGAACACCAGCGCGCCCAGGATCTGGCCGACGATGATGAGGGCGGCAAGCAGCAGCGCGTTGCGGCCGAACAGGCGGTAGGGGCGATGGGGGCGGCGTGCGGGACGGGCCATGGGGAGGCCGGGCGCGGGCGGGGGTCGAGTCTGCACGCTGCGGGCTTCGGCGCCGGCTGCGGCGCTCCTGGCTGTTCCTGGTTGCATCCGCCGCCTCACTTCGGCTCGGCGGCGAGCATGTAGCCCTTGCCGCGCACGGTGAGCAGGTGGCGGGGATTGGCCGGGTCGTCTTCGATGGCGCGGCGCAGGCGCAGGATGCGCACGTCTATGCTGCGGTCGTTGATGGCGGCGCCGGGGCCGTCGGCCAGGCTCACCAGGCGGTCGCGGCCCAGCGCGCGGCCGCGGTTGGCGGCCAGGGCCTGCAGCAGGTCGAACTCGCCGGCGGCCAGCGGAATCACCTGCTCGCCATCCAGCAACTGCCGGCGTTCGCCGTCCAGCCGGTAACGGCCGATGCGGACCGCCGCTTCCGGCTGGCGGTGGGCCTGGGCGCCGAGCAGGCGCTGGCGGCGGATCAGGGACTGGATACGGGCGAGCAGTTCGCGCGGCTCGAAGGGCTTGGGTAGGTAGTCGTCGGCGCCGGTCTCCAGGCCGATGATGCGGTCCACCGGATCGCCGCGGGCGGTCAGCATCAGGATGGGGATGGCGTCGCCGTTGGCGCGCAGGCGGCGGCAGGCAGCGAGGCCATCTTCGCCGGGCAGCATCAGGTCCAGCACCAGCACGTCGAAATGCTCACGCTCGAGCAGGCGGTCCATGGCGGTGGTGTCGGCCGCCTCGCGCACCCGGTAGCCACGGCCGCCGAGGTAGCGGGCCAGCAGCGCGCGCAGTTCGGCTTCGTCGTCCACCACCAGCAACTTGCCGGCTTCCTCCACTGCGTTCTCCCTTGGTCAAACCACCGTCGCCATCTTAGCTGCGGCGCCTGCGGCTCAGCGCAGTGGCTTCGGTTACCGGCGATTACCAGTGCGGAGGCCGGTAATCGCCGGTAATGAAGCGGGGTTTCCGGGTAACCCGGCGGCGCTCCCGCCGCCCTAGAGTGCGGACAGCCCGGCGCGCCGTGCGGCGGGCATTGCGATCAGGAGCGTTCCCCATGGCATCTCATCTTCAGTCCTTGCGCGCTGGCGGCATGCTGGCAGCGCTGCTGCTGGCCGCTGCGCTGGCGTTGCCGACCCAGGCCGCCGGTGTTGTTGGCTCGCGCGAAGTCACCGGGCCCAAGGGCGGCAGCATGGTGCGTCAGCATGCGCGGCAGGGCGATGGCGCCGGCAACCGCAGCGGCCAGCGCAGCCGTAGCTGGTCTAGCGCGGAAGGCGGCAGCGGCGCGCGCAGTGCGCAGAACAGCCGTTCGGCCGACGGCAGCGCCAGCCACGACAGCAGCGTGGCGGCCAGCAACGCGCGCGGCAGCGTGGCCAGCAGCGGCAGCGCCAGCCGGGATGCCGACGGCAACATCAGCCAGAGCCGCAGCACCTCGGCGACCAGCGCCACCACCGGCAACTCGGTGCAGAGCAGCTCCAGCTACAGCAAGGACAGCGGCTGGTCGCGCAGCGCCACCTGCTACGACGCCGGGGGCAACACCATTGCCTGCCCCAGCCGTTGAGCTGGCCGGTGGATGATGACAAGGAGCGGAAGATGACGCGTTTGATTTCCGGTGTGACGCTGGCGGCGCTGCTGGGGCTGGCTGCCGGCATGGCGGCGAGCGGGGCGAGGGCGGCGGAGCCCGCGGCGCAGGAGGGCGCGGCGCGGATGAAGGAGCGGCTGCAGGAGCGCTTCGCGGCGGCCGATGCGAACCGCGACGGCAGCCTCAGCGTGGAGGAGGCCAAGGCCGGCATGCCCTTCGTCCATCGCCACTTCGGCGAGATCGACAGCGCCGGCAAGGGCAGCGTGACGCAGGCGCAGGTCGAGGCTTACATCGCTGCGCAGGCGGCATCGCGGCGGGGCAGCCGCTGAGTTGCGGCTGGGCGCAGGCCGGCGGACGGCCGCCGGCCGGGTTCAGCTGCCCCAGGTCACCGGCACGCCGGCGCGGGCGGAGCGCTCCAGCATCTCCAGCAGCGGCCAGCCGCGCTGGGCGAGGCCGACCGGTGCCGCCATGCCGGTCTGGCCTTGTTCCTTGGCGGCTTCTTCGTCCGGCTCGCCCTGCCGGGCCTGGCGGGCACGGTCTTCCTCGATGGCAGCATGCAGGCGCTCGATGGCGGCTGGCAATTGCTCGACGGTGACGATGCCCTGGCCGTCCTGCGGGTCCTTGCCGAGGATGGCGAGCAGCGCCTTGGCGGCGTCACCGAACATGATGACGTCGGCGCTTTCGTCGGAATGGAAGGTGATCAGCATGTATTAGCTCCTTCAGAGTCCCTTCACCGCGTAGATGCCCGGCGCGTTGCGCCAGTAGCCCTTGTAGTCCATGCCGCAGCCGAACAGGAAGCGGTCGGCCACGTCCACGCCGGTGAAGTCGGCGCGCATGCCGGGGTAGGCCTTGCGCGTGTGATCCTTGTGTACCAGTACCGCTGTGAGTACTTCCCGGGCGCCTTCGTTCTTCAGGTAATCGACGATGGCCGCCAGCGTGTGGCCTTCATCCAGGATGTCGTCCAGCACCAGCACGCTGCGGCCACGCAAGTCCTGGGTGGGGCGCACCCGCCAGTCCAGCAGCGTGCCCTGCAGCGCGTGGCCGTAGCGGCTGGCATGCAGGTAGGAGGTTTCCAGCGGGAAGGGCAGGCGGGTGAGCAGGCGGCCGGCGAAGATCAGGCCGCCGTTCATCACCGTGTAGACCAAGGGGTTGCTGTCCGCCAGCCGGGTGGTGATTTCGTCCGCCATGCGGTCCAGCGCCTGTTCCACCGTCTGCGGGGAGGCGAGGCAGTCGGCTTCGGCAAGGATGAGGCGGAGGGCGTTGAGGTCGGGGGCCATGGCGTAGGACGGCGGCTGATCGGGCCGGCGCGGGAGGTCTGCGGAAGGCGCGCATTTTATCCCAGCGCGGCTGAAGCCATGCCAGTGGCGCAGTCGTCGGTAGTAAACTGCGGCGACCCTTCAAGGACCGCTCCCGATGCCCATTCACCAGATCGACCATCCGCTTGTACGCCACAAGATCGGCCTCATGCGCGAGGCTGACATCAGCACCAAGAAGTTCCGCGAGCTCACCGCCGAACTGGCGCGCCTGCTGGCCTACGAGGCGTGCAAGGACTTTCCGCTGGAAACGGTGACCATCGCCGGCTGGGCCGGACCGGTGGAGGTGGAGCAGATCAAGGGCAAAAAGGTGACGGTGGTACCCATCCTGCGTGCCGGCCTGGGCATGCTGGACGGCGTGCTGGACATGATTCCCAGCGCCAAGGTGAGCGTGGTCGGCATCGCCCGCGACGAGGAGACCCTGCAGCCGGCGCCCTACTTCGAGAAGTTCGTCGGCCACCTGGGCGAGCGCATGGCTTTGATCATCGACCCGATGCTGGCCACCGGCGGCTCCATGGTGGCGACGGTGGACATGCTCAAGCGCAACGGGTGTACCCAGGTGCGCGCGCTGGTGCTGGTGGCGGCGCCGGAGGGCATCGCCCGCATGGCGGCCGCCCACCCCGAGGTGGAGATCTACACCGCCAGCATAGACAGCCACCTCAACGAGCAGGGCTACATCATTCCGGGCCTCGGCGATGCCGGCGACAAAATCTTCGGCACCAAGATGAATTGAGCGCGGCCGCCGGCATGGCGGCTGTTCGAGGCCGCCATGCCGCAGGCGCTGGGCCGGTCCTTCCTGTGCCGCTCGCCGGCAGGGCGGTTGCCCGCGGGCTGCCGGCGCAAGAGCCCGACGCCTCCCAACCCTTATCCATCACTTCCGCCCTCGGCGGGGAGCTCAACCATGCGTGAGAACGCAACTGCGCCGGCGGCCCCGGCGTGGCGCCAGGCGGTGGCCGGCGCGCAAATCCTGTTCGTGGCCTTTGGCGCGCTGGTGCTGGTGCCGCTGCTCACCGGCCTGAATCCCAGCATGGCGCTGCTGGGCGCCGGTGTCGGCACGCTGCTGTTCCAGGCGCTGACGCGGCGCCAGGTGCCGATCTTCCTCGGCTCCAGCTTCGCTTTCATCGCCCCCATCATCTACTCGATGCAGACCTGGGGCCTGCCGGCCACCATGGGCGCGCTGGCCTGCGTCAGCCTGGCCTACTTCGCCTTCGCCGGGCTGGTGAAGCGTTATGGCGCCCAGGTGGTGCACCGGCTGATGCCGCCGGTAGTCATCGGCCCCATCATCATGGTGATCGGCCTCGCGCTGGCCGGCGTGGCGGTAAATATGGCGATGGGCCTGAGCGGCGACGGCAAGCTCACGCTCATGCCGCGCGAGCAGGCACTGCTGCTGGCGGTGGTTTCGCTGGGCACGACGATGGCGGCGGCGATCTTCGCCCGCGGCATCCTGCGGCTGGTGCCCATCCTGCTGGGCGTCGCCACCGGCTATGTGCTGGCGGCGCTGATGGGCGACGTGGATTTCTCCAGGATCGCCAACGCGCCGTGGATTGAGATGCCGCACTTCGTCACTCCCAGCTTCGAGCTGGCGGCGGTGCTGTTCATGCTGCCGGTGGCGCTGGCACCGGCGATCGAGCACGTCGGCAATGTGATCGCGGTGGGCGGCGTTACCGGCCGCGATTACACCCGCGAGCCGGGCCTGCACCGCACCCTGGCGGGCGACGGACTGGGCGTGCTGTTCGCCGGCATGGTCGGCGGCCCGCCGGTGACCACTTATGCGGAAGTGACCGGCGCGGTGACGCTGACGCGCAACTTCAACCCGGTGATCATGACCTGGGCGGCGGTGTTCGCGGTGGCGATGGCCTTCGTCGGCAAGTTCAACGCGATGCTGCAGTCCATTCCGGCGCCGGTGATGGGCGGCATCATGATCCTGCTGTTCGGCTCCATCGCCGCCATCGGCCTGAAAACGCTGATCGCCGCGCGCACCGATCTGGAAGAGCCGCGCAACCTTGTCATCGTCTCCACCGTGCTGGTGCTGGGCATCGGCGGTTTCGGCTTTTCGATCGGCAGCTTCGTGCTGCAGGGGGTGAGTTTGTGCGGCGTGTTCGCGGTGCTGCTCAACCTCGTGTTGCCCGAGAAGCGCGCCAACTGCTGAACAGGCTGAGCAGTACCGGCACCAGGGGGGCGACAGAACCGCCGCGCACCCGCTTGAACAGCATCCAGCCCACCCAGGCCCGCCGCACCAGCCACCAGGTGCGGCGCGGGCGGGCGAGCAGCAAGAGCAGCGCGGCGCCGGATAGCAGGGGGGCTTTCTCCCTGGCCCAGTCCAGCTGGTCGCGCACCCGGTCCACCGTGTCCAGCGCGGACTCCACGCCGGCCAGCCGCCCCATCATCTCTTCCCGCTGCGCTTCGGCGCGGATCTGCAGCCGCTGCTTGCGCAGCGCCAGCTCGACCATCTGCGGGCTCATACGGCTATCACCATGCGTGGCTCACTCTTCGCGCTGCAGGGCCGCACGGTCGCGGCGGAGTTCGGCGAGGCTGGCGGAAAACAGGCTGCTGCCGCGGCGTAGCTCGCGGGCAGCATTGGCCGCGGTGAATAGGCCGCCGCCGAGCAGGATGGCAGTGGCGAGGCCGAGAGCGAGCAGGCGGTAGTCGTCCCACAGCAGCACGGTGAGGAAGATCACCAGGAAGACGAGGCCGAAGCCCAGTAGTACCGCCGCGAGTACGGTGTTGAGCAGCAGCGCGGCCAGCCGCAGCTTTTCTTCCTGGAGTTCGACGCCCAGAAGTTCGAGCCGGGTCTGCACCGCGTGCAGCCCGGCATCGAGGATGCCGCGCAGGCTCTCAGCCAGGCGCGGCCGTCGGGATTCGCTCATGCGCCGGGTCAGCGGCGGCTGACCAGCAGGCCGAGCAGGAAGGCGACGCCGGCGGCGACGCCGACGGATTGCCAGGGGTGGGCGTGGACGTAGTCGTCGGTGGCATGGGCGGCCTGCTTGGTCTTCTCCAGCAGGGCGGCTTCGGCTTCGGCAATGCGCTCCTTGGCACCGGCGAGGCGCTCGCCGATGCGGCCGCGAACGTCGTGGAGCTTTTCGCCAGCCTGGTCGGCGGTCAGTTTCAGCAGCTCTTCGGCGTCGGCGACGACGACCTTGAGGTCGGAAACGAGTTTGTCCTTCGAGGGGTGCGTGGTGTCGCTCATTGAAGCCTCCGTGGGGGTGCTATGACATTCGCGGCGGGGCGCGAGGGCGGGTCAACGCTAATCCCAAAGCCGGGTCGAAGGCAAATAGCCCCGGAGCGGCTCAAGCCGCCGGCTGGTGCGGCGCCGCGGCGGGAGCGACGCGGGGCAGGTGCAGGGTGAAAACGGTACCCGAGCCGGCATTGCCGTTGCTCACGCTGCGCATTTCGATGCGACCGCCCAGCAGCTCGGTGACGATCTGATAGACCACATGCAGCCCCAGCCCGGTGCCGCCGTCGTGACGCCGGGTGGTGAAGAAGGGATCGAAGATCTGCGTCAGCACTTCGGCGGGGATGCCGATGCCGGTGTCGGCGACGGTGAGGAGGACGCCATCCTCGCCTTCCGCTTCGGCGCGGAGGGTGAGGTTGCCAGCGCGGTTGTCGGGGAAACCGTGCACCAGCGCATTCTCGACCAGGTTGGAGACGACCTGGCCGAGCGGGCCGGGGTAGCTGTCCATCTCGATGGCCGGGTCCAGCTCCAGCGTGAGGCTGACGGGCAGGCTGCGGTCCCACTTGTGCAGGCGGTGGTCGGCGTCCACCAGGGTTTCGGCGAGCACGAAGTTGCGCCGTTCCATGGTGGTGCGGTCTATTGCTGTCTGCTTGAAGCGCCGCACCAGCGCACCGGCCCGGTCCACCGCGCGGGCGGCCAGCTCCATGCCTTCGCCGCAGTTGGCGAGGAAGGTGGCGAGGTCGGATTTCCTCAGGCCGGACTGGATGCGTTCTTCCAGCTGCTTCAGTTCCTGCCGCGCGGTGCTGAGCGCCATCATCGCGCTCCCCAGCGGCGTGTTCAGCTCATGGGCGACGCCGGCCACCATGAGGCCGAGGGCGGAGAGCTTGTCGGCACGGGCCAGGTCTTCCTGCACTGCACGCAGGTTGTCCAGCGAGTGCTGCAGGGCGGTATTGGCGTGGGCGAGGGCCAGGCTCTTCTCTTCCTCGTTGCGCATGGCGAGGGCGAGGCGGACGGAGAGGCCGAAGGTGATCGCCACCGCCACCAGCACAAGCAGGCTGAAGGTGAGCTTGCTGCGGGCGGTGAGCGCATCCAGCGCAGGTTCGGGGATGCGCACCAGCAGGCGCCAGGCCAGCGCGCTGCCGCGCTGGCTGGCGCCGGGGGCGGGGTCGCCGCTGAGGTTGAAGGTGAGGTAGCTCCAGATGCCATTGTCGTCGCGGTAGCTGCCCTGGTCGCTCTCCTGCATCTGCCGCCACAGCTGCGGGACGCGCTGTGCCAGGGTGTTCTGCGGGCGTTCCAGCTGCCAGCCCCAGCTCATCTGCGGATCCGGGTGGAGTAGCCAGTAGCCATCCGGGTTGATCAGCTGGATTTCCAGCCCTTGCTGCAGGCCGATGGGCTTCAGCCGCTCCAGCAGGCGCTCGGCATGGTAGTTGAGGATGACGATGCCGTGTCGGCGCCTGGCGTCGAACACCGGTGTGGCGATCCTCAGTGTAGGTTGCCGCGGAAGCCCGGCGCCGTCGTGCTCGAAGTCCAGCGCCAGCGGGGAGTAATAGATGGCATCGTCCTCGAGCTGCATGGTGTCGATGAAGTAGGCGCTGTCGGCCTGGTTCCGCAGATCCCGTTCGGGAACGATCTCGCTGCGCCGCGCGGTGTCCGTGTAGATGACGCGGATGCGCTCCATGCCGGTCTCGTCTATCCAGCGCACCTGGTCGTAGTAGCCGGAGCTCTCGGCGAAGCTGCGGAAGAGCTGCAACTGCAGCGGTCCGTCGGCGAAGCCATTGCCGGGCAAGTGGGTGAAGAAGTCGCCGAGGAACTGGATGTCGCGCCGCAGGGTGGCAAGGCCGCGCGCCAGTATCTGGTTGCCTTCGGTGAGGGCGTCCGCCTGGGCGCGCAATAGCGGGGTGTGCAGCGTCTGGCGCAGGTCGTACCAGATCAGCGGCGTGCCTAAGCCAAACACCAGCACCCAAGGCAGCAGCAGGGCGGCCAGGCGCCGGCGTACCCCCCACAGGCGGGCGACGGTGCGCGCCGGTGCCGTGGGCGACGGCGCATTCTCTAGGGGTTCGCCGGCCATCCTCTCAGTGTTGCCAGCAGATCGGCCAAGGGCTGCGGCCGCCCGAAGAAGTAGCCCTGGGCCTGCTGACAGCCGCGCTCGCCCAGCCAGTCGCGCTGTGCCGGCGTTTCCACCCCTTCGGCAACCAGCCGCATGTCGAAACGTTGCCCCAGGCTGATGATCATGTCGGCAATCGCCAGCCGTTCCGGCGTATTGCCGATCTCCTGGACGAAGCTGCGATCTATCTTCAGCGTGGTAGCGGGCAGGCTGCGCAGGTAGGAGAGCGAGGAGTAGCCGGTGCCGAAGTCGTCGATGGCGAGCGGGAAGCCGGCGTCGCGCAGTTGCTCCAGCAGGTTGCTGGTGCCGGTGCGTTCGTCCATGGCGATGGATTCGGTGACCTCGATCTCGAGCAGCGAGGGCGGCAGCCCGTGCAGCTCCACGGTGGCGCGCAGGTCGTTGAGGAAGCCGTCGCGGGCCAGTTGCAGGGCAGACACGTTCACCGCCACCGGGATGTTGCCGAAGCCGGCCGAGCCGAGGCGGGCGAGGGCGATGCAGGCGAGCTCGATGATGCGCCGCCCCAGCGGCACGATGAGGCCGTTGGCCTCCGCCATCGGGATGAACTCGGAGGGCGGAATGCTGGTGCCATCGCGCTTGGTCCAGCGCGCCAGCGCCTCCGCACCCACCACCCGGCCGCTGGCGAGGTCCACCTGCGGCTGCAGGGCGATGTGGATCTCGTCGCTCCGCAGGGCGTGATAGAGATCGTGGGACAGGGTGTAGCGCTTGTCGGCGGCGACCTCCATGCCGGCCTCGTAGCCGATGATCTGGCTCAGCCCCTGGCGCCGCGCCTGCTTCAGCAGCAGCGAGCCCACCGCCATCGCCGAGCGGGCGGAGCCGTTGTAGTGGTCGAGATCGATGCGGGCGGCGCAGACGCTGATGAAAGGCGGAAAGTCGGGATCGTCCGGGTCTTCCGCCTCCAGGTGGCTCACGCACTCCATGCCCAGCATGGCGCCGGGGCCGAGGATGCCGAAGGTATCGTCATGCAGGCGGGCGACGACCGCCGGCGAGGGAAAGCGTCGGCGCAGGCGGTTGGCCATGCGTCGCAGCAGTTGGTCGCCCTGGGAGATGCCGAGCGACAGGCAGCTTTCGGAATACTGGTCGAGATCGATCAGCAGCAGGGCGTGGTCGCGGGGCGGCGGCACGGCCAGGAATTCTTCCAGTACCCGCACCAGGGCATTGGCGTTGGGCATGCCCAGCAGTTCATCCTCGAAGGCCATGCGGTCCAGCCGGCTGACGAGGGCGATGGAGACCAGCCCGGCGTTGATGTTGCTGGCGAATACCCGCAGCAGCTCGTGTTCGGTGGCGTCCAGCGGCCGGCGCGTCGCCAGGTAGGTGGCGCCGTGCGGCCCTTCGGCGCCGCCGGGGAAGTAGAGCACCTGGCCGGTGTCGTCCTCCATGTTGCGGTGTTCTTCCAGGGCCCGCGCCAGTAGCTGGCGGATGCGGCCTTCCTCCAGCACGGACAGGCGGCTGGCAATCAACTGGCCGAAGCGGCCGGCGGCGCCGACGATGGTGGCGGACAAGGGGTCGCCGTCGCTGCCTTCCTGCACGCAGACGATGCCCTCCGGGGTCAGGCCCAGCAGCCGCGCGAGCTCCTGCACGACCCGGGTGGAGAACTCCTGCAGGCTGCGGGCGTGGATGAGGCTGCTGCTGGCTTCCACGATCATCTGCAAGCCGCGGCGGGCGCGGCTGAGGGCGATCAGCTGCTCCCAGGCGCGCAGCGCGCTGGTGAGCACGCCGTAGAGGCGTTCGGTGGTGAGTTCGGTCTTGAGCCAGTAGTCGTTGATGTCCAGGCGGTCCAGCGCCGTCTGCATCGGCGCCATGCCTGGCTGGCCGGTGAGCAGCACGATGCGGATCTCGGCGTTGCCGATGACTTCGCGCAGGCTCTTTACCAGCCGCAGGCCGGCATCGTCCGACTCCATCACCACGTCCAGCAGCACCACGGCGATGTCGCGGTCGCCAGCGAGTACCCGCGCGCCTTCCGCGGCGGAACTCGCGGTAAGCAATTCCACCGGCTGGCCCTGGTAGCGGTAACGTGCGAGCGTGTAACTCAGGGTGCGCTGGAAGCTGGCGTCGTCGTCGACCGACAGCACCTGGAGGCGCCGTCCCGAGCTGGCTTCCGGCGCCGCCTGGCCGTCGTCTTCCGGAGCGAAGGCGAAATCTTCGTCCCCGGACGCCCCGTTGGGCGGCCGTGCCATCGAGCTGTCCATGTGGCGCTGCTCAGTGGCGTTGCGGTGGAACGGAAAGCGGCCGGGGCGAGGCGGAAGTCGCACAGGCCGGAGAGCGTCGGCCGGCGTGGCCGGGGAAGTCTTTGCGCGGCGGGCGGCGGATATTCACCATTGGGGACCTCGCGATGCGGACGCTGCCCCATGAACTGGGGCTATATCGGAATCATAGACAGGCCAACGGAATATTCCAGACGCGCGCAGGGTCTTTCCCCGTCAGGGGATGAAGTCGTAATCCACCGTCAGCGGCGCGTGATCCGAAAAGCGGGTGGTTTTCCACACGGTGGTGCTGCGGGCGGTATCGGCGATGCCCGGGGTGGCGATCTGGTAGTCGATGCGCCAGCCCACATTCTTCGCCCAGGCCTGGCCGCGGTTGGACCACCATGTGTAGCACTCGTCGGTGGTTTCCGGGTGCAGGTGGCGATAGACGTCCACCCAGCCCTGCTCATCGAACAGCAGCGACAGCCAGGCGCGCTCTTCCGGCAAAAAGCCGGAGTTCTTGCGGTTGCCCTTCCAGTTCTTCAGGTCGATCTCGCGATGGGCGATGTTCCAGTCGCCACAGACCACCACCTCGCGGCCGCAGGCGCGGAGTTGTGCCAGATGCGGCAGGAAGCGCTCCATGAAGCTGAACTTCGCCAACTGGCGCTCTTCCGAGCTGGAGCCGGAGGGAAGGTAGAGGGAAATGACCGAGAGTTTGCCGAAATCCAGCTGCAGGTAGCGGCCCTCGGCGTCGATGTCGGCAATGCCCAGCCCTTCGACGATGTTGTCCGGCTCGTGTCGCGAATAGATGCCGACGCCGCTGTAGCCCTTCTTCTCGGCGTAGTGGAACCAGCCTTTATAGCCGGAGGGCGCGCGCATGGCGTCGGTGAGGTCGGCCGCCTGCGCTTTCAGCTCCTGCAGGCAGACGATGTCCGCGTTCTGCTGCGGCAGCCACTCCAGCAGCCCCTTGGTGACGGCGGAGCGGATGCCGTTGAGGTTGAGGGAGATGATGCGTAACATGGTCGAGTTTCCAGTCAACAGTAGCGATACGGGCAAAAGATCGTGGATTTTAGCCGGGATTTCATCGCGCTCGCCTGCCGCAAGGGCGTGCTGCGCTTCGGTAGCTTCATCACCAAGGCGGGTCGCAACTCGCCTTATTTTTTCAATGCCGGGCTGTTCGACGACGGTGCCTCCTTCCGTGAGCTCTGCGGGTATTACGCCCGCGCCATCAGTGAGTCGGGTGTCCGCTTCGACATGCTGTTCGGGCCGGCCTACAAGGGCATTCCGCTGGTCGCGGGCACCGCGATCCGGTTGGCGGAGCAGGGCGTGGACCTGCCCTTTGCCTTCAACCGCAAGGAAGCCAAGGACCACGGCGAAGGCGGCACGCTGATCGGCGCGCCGCTGGCCGGCAAGGTGCTGATCCTGGACGACGTCATTTCCGCCGGCACTTCGGTGCGCGAATCGGTGGAGATCATCCGCGCCGCCGGTGCGGAGCCGGCCGGGGTGGTCATTGCGTTGGATCGCATGGAGCGCGGCAAGGGCACGCTGTCGGCGGTGCAGGAAGTGCGGGAAACCTTCGGCATTCCGGTGATCGCGGTGGCGACGCTGGAAGACCTGATCGGCTTCCTGGCGGACAGCCCGCAACTGGTCGAGAACCTCGGAGCGGTGAAAGCCTACCGGGACACCTATGGGATTGCGTCGGCTCGCTGACATCGGCCTGGCGGTGCTGCTGGCAGCGCCGCTCGCAGCCTCTGCCCAGAGTGGCGGCGGCAAAACCATCTATTGCTGCGACATCGGCGCTCAGCCGATCTGCGGCGATGTGCTTCCCGCCGCCTGTTATGGCCGGGCCTATCGCGAGATGAGCCCGCAGGGCGTGATACGCCGCCAGGTGGCGGCGCCGCTTACGGCGGATGAGATCTCCCGCCGCAATGAAGAGACCCGGGCGCGTGCCGAAGCCGAGGCCCGCCTGGCGCGGCAGCGGCGGCTGGATCAGGCGCTGCTGGATACGTACCAGAGCGTGGCGGACGTGGAGTCCCGGCGCGATCGCGCACTGGCCGACCTGGACAAGACCCTGGCCAGCCTGCGCCTGCGCGAGGCTGAACTGGTGGAGCGGCGCAACCGCATCGCCAAGGAAGCCGAGCCCTACCAGGGCAAGGCCGTGCCGCGCGAACTCGCCGACGATCTGGACAACGCCAATGGCGAGTTGAGTGCCCATCGGTCGGTCATCGATGCCAAGCAGCGAGAGCGGGAATCCATCCGCGCCCGGTTCGAAGAAGACCGGCGACGTTACATCGACCTGACGACAGACGCCCCGCGCCGCTGAGCTTGTGCGGCCAGGCCGTCGCCGGCCGGCGGGGCGCAGTCCTGAAACAGAGAGTTTTCCCATGAGTGCCGCGAACAGCACGGTAGTACGTGCCGCCTGTCCCCACGACTGCCCCGATACCTGCGCCATGGAGGTGACGGTTGAGGATGGCCGTGCGGTGCGCCTGCGGGGCGCCGACGACATGCCTTTCACCAACGGCGCGCTGTGCACCAAGGTGGCCCACTACCTCGAGCGGGTCTATTCCGACCAGCGCCTGCGCTATCCGATGAAGCGGGCAGGCCGCAAGGGCGAGGGCCGCTTCGAGCGCATCAGTTGGGACGAGGCGCTGGACACCATTGCTGCGAAGTTCCGCGCCCTTGCCGCCGACGATCCCCGCGCCATCCTGCCTTACAGCTTTGCCGGCACCATGGGCCTGGTGCAGGGCGAGAGCCTGGACCGGCGCTTCTTCCATCGCCTGGGCGCCTCTTTCCTGGAGCGCACCATCTGCTCCTCCGCCGGCGCCGCCGGTTGGAAGGCCACCATAGGCGCCTCGGTGGGGGCCGACCCGGAAGCGGTCGCCAATGCCGAGCTGATCCTGATCTGGGGCGGCAACCCCGTCGTCTCCAACCTGCATGGCTGGCGCTACCTGCAGGAAGCGAAGCGCAGGGGCGCGCGGCTGATCTGCATCGATCCGCGGCGCAGCGAGACGGCCGAGAAGTGCGACCTGCACCTGGCGCCACTGCCCGGCACCGATGGTGCGCTGGCGCTGGCGATGATGAACGTGCTGATCGTGGAGAACCTGCTGGACCGCGACTACATCGCCGCGAATACCCTGGGCTTCGACGCGTTGGCCGAACGGGTGGGGCAGTTCACGCCGGACTGGGCGGCGCCGCTCACCGGCCTGCCGGCCGCGGCGATCCGCGAGCTGGCGCTGGAGTACGGCCGCTCGCAGCGCACTCTGATCCGCCTCAATTACGGACTCAACCGCTGTGCTGGCGGCGGCATGGCGGTACGCAACATCGCCTGCCTGCCGGCGCTCACCGGTGCCTGGCGCCACGCTGGCTGCGGCGCGCTGCTGTCGACCTCCGGCAATTTTCCGCTGGACGGCCAGGCGCTGGCGCGGCCGGATCTGTACCCGGACGCGGAGCGCTTCCCACCGCGCAGCATCAACATGTCCACCATAGGCGAGGCGCTGCTCAGCGCCGGCGAGCCGCCGATACGGGCGATCTACGTCTACAACTCCAACCCGGTCGCGGTGGCGCCGGACAGCAACCGGGTGCGTGCCGGCTTCATGCGCGAGGACCTGTTCTGCGTGGTGCACGAGCTGTTCCAGACCGACACCGCCGACTACGCCGACATCCTGCTGCCTGCCACCAGCCAGCTGGAACACCGCGATCTGCACACCACCTACGGTCATTACTACGCGGTGGCGAACACGCCGGCGATCGCGCCGCTGGGCGAGGCCAAGCCGAACACCGAGGTGTTCCGCCTGCTGGCGGCGCGGCTGGGCTTCACCGAGCCGGCGTTGTTCGAGAGCGACGAGGACATCGCCGCCTCCGCCTTCCGTCGGCGCGATCCGCGTGCGCTGGGGCTGGAGCCGGAGAAGCTGGCGGCGCGCGGCTGGGCGCGCATCAACCTGCCGCGTCCCTTCGCGCCCTTCGCGCGCGGCGAGTTCCGCACTGCCTCCGGCAAGTGCGAGTTCTATTCGGAAATGCTGGCCAGGCGCGGCCAGGACCCGCTGCCGGCCTGGCATCCGCCGCACGAGTCGGTGCTCAGCAACCCGCAGCTGGCGCAGCGCTATCCGCTGGCGCTGATCTCGCCGCCGGCGCGCAATTTCCTCAACACCAGCTTCGCCAACATGCCGCGCTTCCTGGAGCGCGAGGGCAGCCCCAGGCTGGAGATCCACCCGGCGGATGCCGAGGTGCGTGGCATCGCCAGCGGCCAGCGCCTGCGCATCCACAACGACAGGGGCGCCTTCCACGCTCTCGCGGTGGTCACCGACAAGGTGCGGCCCGGCGTGGTGGTGTGCCCCTCCATCTGGTGGCAAAAGCTCTCCGGCGACGGCGAGAACGCCAATGCGGTGACTTCCTCCGCGCTCACCGACATGGGGCGCGGGCCGGTGTTCTATGACTGCCTGGTGGAGGTCGTACAGGCGCCGGCGGTGGTGGCGGAGGCGGGCTGAGTCCGCCGTCCCGCTTGCGGTAAGCCGCGCTGCCGCGGCCTCGGCGGCAGGCGTATGATCCGCCCGTACCGAATCCCGAACGCTAGTTGCATGACTCCCGACTACGATGCCGTCGCCGCCCTGGTGGCTGGCGCCCGGCGCATCCTCTTCATCACCGGCGCCGGTATCTCCGCTGACTCCGGCCTGCCGACTTACCGCGGCATCGGTGGCCTCTACCATGAACGGCTGACTGCGGAAGGACTGACCATCGAGGAGGCGATGTCCGGCAGCATGATGGAGGCGCATCCGGAGATTTCCTGGAAGTACCTTGCCGAGATCGAGCGCAATTGCCGAGGCGCCGGCCCCAACGCCGCCCATCGCCTTATTGCCGAGCTTGAGCGGGAGAAAGCCGGGCATGGCGAGGCAGTGTGGGTGCTGACGCAGAACGTGGATGGCCTGCACCGTGCGGCCGGTTCGACGAAGCTGATCGAGATCCACGGCAGGGTGCATCACCTGCGCTGCACCGAATGCCCGCATGAGCGCGACGTGGCGGACTTCGCCGGTCTGACGCTGCCGCCGCCCTGCCCGCTGTGCGGCGGCGTGCTGCGGCCGGACGTGGTGCTGTTCGGCGAAATGCTGCCGCAACGTGCGCTGGACCGGCTGCAGGCGCTGCTGGGCCAGGGCGTGGACCTGGTGCTCTCAGTCGGCACCACCAGCGTCTTTCCCTACATCGCCGGGCCGATCTGGTGGGCGCGGCAAGCGGGTGTGCCCTCGGTGGAGATCAATCCGGGCGACACCGAGGTCAGCCACCTGGTGAGTCATCGCCTGCAGGTTGGCGCGGCGGAGGCGATGGGGGAGCTCTGGCGCCGCCTGCATCCGGAGGCGGGTGCGGCTTAGGGGCCGGTTCGAGGGGCGGACCGAGTTTTTTGCGCAGATCGCCGGATCTCGCCCAGGCGTGGCAAACGCGCCCGCGCCCAAGCCCTGCGCCAAAGAGAAACGGCAGCCTGCCCGGCTGCCGTTTCCTTGGTTACAGCAGCACCCGCTCGATGCCGCCGCTGTTGGCCTTGGCCACGTAGTCCGGCATCCAGTTCTCGCCCAGCAGGTGCTTGGCCAGTTCGACCACGATGTAGTCCGGCTCCACGCCGCCGGCGTCGTCAGCGTAGCGCGACAGGCCCTGCAGGCAGCTCGGGCAGGAGGTGAGGATCTTGCTCGGCGCGTCCGGCTGCGCCTGCTGCAGCTTGGCCACGCCCTTTTCGATCTCTTCCTGCTTGCGGAAGCGCACCTGGGTCGAGATGTCAGGCCGGGCGACCGCCAGCGTGCCGGACTCGCCGCAGCAACGGTCGGACAGATCCACCCGCGTGCCCATCAGCTCATTGGCCACCTTGATGCCGGAATGCACCTTCATCGGCGTGTGGCAGGGCTCGTGGTACATGTAGTTCACGCCCTGTATGCCCTCCAGCTTCACGCCCTTTTCCATCAGGTACTCGTGGATGTCGAGCAGCCGGCAGCCGGGGAAGATCTTCTCGAATTCGTACTTCAGCAGTTGGTCCATGCAGGTGCCGCAGGACACGATCACCGTCTTGATGTCCAGGTAGTTCAGTGTGTTGGCGACGCGGTGGAACAGCACCCGGTTGTCGGTGGTGATCTTCTGGCCCTTCTCTTCCTCGCCGGCGGCGGTCTGCGGGTAGCCGCAGCACAGGTAGCCCGGCGGCAGCACTGTCTGGGCGCCGACGTGGTAGAGCATGGCCTGGGTGGCGAGGCCGACCTGGCTGAACAGGCGCTCCGAGCCGCAGCCGGGGAAGTAGAACACTGCCTCGGCATCCACCCCCGCCCTCTGCGGGTCGCGGATCACCGGGATGACCTTGTCGTCCTCGATGTCCAGCAGCGCGCGCGAGGTCTTCTTCGGCAGCTTGCCCGGCATCGGCTTGTTGATGAAGTGGATGACCTGCGCCTGCACCGGCGCCTTGCCCTGGGTGGCCGGCGGCGCCTTGGTCTGCGGCTGCACCAGGCCCAGGCTGCGGCCGACCTTGTTGGCCAGGCGCTGCGCTTTGTAGCCCCAGTCGATCATGCCGGTGCGGATCAGCTTGATCGTGGCCGGGTCCTTGATCGTGAGGAAGGCCATGGCGGCGGCCTTGCCGGGGTTGAAGGACTTCTTGCCCTGCTTGCGCAGCAGGTTGCGCATCTTCACCGAGACGTCGCCGAAGTCGATGTCCACCGGACAGGGCTTCTCGCACTTGTGGCAGACGGTGCAGTGGTCGGCCACGTCCTCGAACTCCGCCCAGTGGGCGAGCGAGATGCCGCGGCGGGTCTGCTCCTCGTACAACATGGCCTCGACCAGCAGCGAGGTGGAGAGGATTTTGTTGCGCGGCGAGTACAGCAGGTTGGCGCGCGGCACATGGGTGGAACACACCGGCTTGCACTTGCCGCAGCGCAGGCAGTCCTTGATGTCGTGCGCGATTTCGCCGATCTCGGTGCGCTCCATGATCAGCGATTCATGCCCCATCAGGTTGAAGCTGGGGGTGTAGGCGTTCTCCAGGTTGCCCTTGATCGGGCCGCGCCGCATCAGCTTGCCGCGGTTGAAGCGGCCTTCCGGGTCCACCTTGGCCTTGTAGTTCCAGAAGCTGGTCATCTCCTCGTCGGTGAGGTAGTCCAGCTTGGTGATGCCGATGCCGTGCTCGCCGGAAATCACCCCGCCCAGCGAACGCGCCAGCGCCATGATGCGGTCAACCGCGCGGTTGGCGGTCTGCAGCATCTCGTAGTGGTCGGAGTTCACCGGCAGGTTGGTGTGCACATTGCCGTCGCCGGCGTGCATGTGCAGGGCGACGAAGACGCGGCCGCGCAACACCTGCTTGTGGATTTCCTGGATGCGGGCGAGCACCGGGCCGAACAGCACGCCGTCGAAGATCTTGTCCAGCCGCGGCTTGAGCTCGGTCTTCCAGGAGACGCGGATGGAGTAATCCTGCAGGCGGTGGAATAGCCTGGGGTTGGCAGCCCGGTTGCTCAGTTCGCCGGCGACCACGCCGTAGGCGGCGAAGCGGCTTTCGGCCTCGGCCAGCGGCAGGTCCAGGTTCTCCAGCAGCCATTCCCAGCGCAGGCGCACCGCCTCGATATAGTTCAGCGCGGCCTCGCGGCGATCGCCGATGACGACTTCCTGCTCGAGGTTGGCGTCGCCCTGGTCCAGCGGCAGCGGGCCCTTCAGGAAGTCGGCCAGGGTGCGGCACAGCTCCAGCTTGTTGGAGATGGAAAGCTCGATGTTGATGCGCTCGATGCCGTCGCAGTAGTCGCCCATGCGCGGCAGCGGAATCACCACGTCTTCGTTGATCTTGAAGGCGTTGGTGTGGCGGGAGATGGCGGCGGTGCGCGAGCGCTCCAGCCAGAAGCGCTTGCGTTGCTCCGGCGATACCGCGATGAAACCCTCGGCGCCGCGGGCGTTGGTCATGCGCACCATCTCCGAGGCGGCGGCCATCACCGCGTTCTCGTCGAAGCCGACGACGTCGCCGATCAGCACCATCTTCGGCCGGCCGTGGCGCTTGGCCTTGGTGGTGTAGCCCACCGCCTTCACATAGCGCTCGTCCAGGTGCTCCAGGCCGGCCAGCAGCACGCCGGCCTGGGCGCCAGGGGCGCCAGGCTTGAAGTAGTCGGTGATCTCGACGATGGCCGGCACCGCCTCGCGCACTTGGCCGAAGAATTCCAGGCAGACGGTGCGGGTGATGGGCGGCATCTTGTGCAGCACCCAGCGCGCGGCCACGATCAGGCCGTCGGTGCCTTCCTTCTGCACGCCGGGAATGCCGCCGAGGAATTTGTCGGTGACGTCCTTGCCCAGGCCGTCCTTGCGGCAGTGGGCGCCGGGCATGGAGAGCAGCTCTTCGCCCAGCGGCGCATAGGTGAGGCCGTCGAAGCGGCGCAGGCGGAAGCGGGCGATGTGCTGTTCGTGGATCTTGCCGAAGTTGTGGTCCAGCCGCTCCACTTCCAGCCAGTTGCCGTCCGGCGTGACCATTTTCCACCACGCCAGGTTGTCCAGCGCTGTGCCCCACAGCACCGCCTTCTTGCCGCCGGCGTTCATCGCGATGTTGCCACCGACGCAGGAGGCGCTGGCGGAGGTCGGGTCCACTGCGAACACCCTGCCGGCATTGCTGGCGGCCTCGGCCACCCGGTCGGTGACCACCCCGGCGCCGGTGCGCACGGTGGCGTAGGGCGAGGCCATCGGCTTGCCGTCGGCGTCCGGCAGCAGCATCTCTTCCACCGTGCCGATGGCGATCAGCTTCTCGGTGTTGATGACCACCGAGCTGGCATCCAGCGGCACCGCGCCGCCGGTGTAGCCGGTGCCGCCGCCGCGCGGGATGATGGTCAGCCCCAGCTCGATGCAGGTGCGCACCAGCGGCGCCATTTCCTCCTCGGTGTCCGGGTAGAGGACGACGAAGGGATACTCGACGCGCCAGTCGGTAGCATCGGTGACGTGGGAGACGCGGGCGTGGCCGTCGAAGCAGATGTTGTCGCGGCGGGTGTGGTGGGCCAGCGCCTTCAGCGCGGTCTTGCGCCGGCGGGCCGTGTTCTCGAACCAGCACTCGAAGTCCGCCACCGCTTCGCGCGCCCGCACCAGCAGCGGCGCGACCAGGTCGTTGCCCTGGCGGCGCTTTTCGATTTCGTTGAGACGATGGTTGAGGGCGCCGATCAGCGCCTCGCGCCGCTCGCGGTTGCCGAGCAGGTCGTCTTCCAGGTAGGGGTTGCGCCGTACGACCCAGATGTCGCCCAGTACCTCGTACAGCATGCGCGCCGACCGCCCGGTGACACGCTCGCCGCGCAGCTCGTCCAGCACTGCCCAGGCTTCCGTGCCGAGCAGGCGGATGACGATCTCGCGGTCGGAGAACGAGGTGTAGTTGTAGGGGATTTCGCGCAGGCGTTGGGTCATCGGTGTGCCGGGCAAACTGCTGCAGGGAAACCTGCAATTCTAACGGACCAGCGGCGCACCCGCAGCACAAATCAAGACCTTAAGCCCGGCAGGGACAAGCCTCCAGGCTAGCTCTTTCGTTACATCCGGCCGCTTGCGGGCGCCGCGTGGTGCCGCTCAGGGCAGGGCGGCGGTCAGCGCGATCTCGATTTTCCAGCCCGGATCGACCAGCGCGGCAACCTGCACGCAGGCGCGCGAGGGCGCGCTGCCGGCCGGCACCCAGGCTTCCCATACTGCGTTCATCGCCGGCGCTTCGGCGAGATCGGTCAGGTAGATGGTCGCCATCAGGATGCGGGCGGGAGAGCTGCCTAGGCGGGCCAGTTGCCGGGCCAGGCTTTCCAGTACCTCGGTGGTCTGCTGCGCGATGTCACCGCCGCTGCCCGTCGGGACTTCGACCAGATAGGCGACGCCGTTGTGGACAACGGCGTCTGCATAGCGGGCGGTGACGCCGTGACGCTGGATCTCGTTCATCGGGAACTCCGGAGGGGCTGGGGGGAGGAGCGGAGTATAGGCGGGCGGCCAGCGCGGCGGTCAGCTCATCGCCCAGGCGATGGCGGCGTAGCGCAACCCCTTGCCCACCGCCATCCACAGCAGGCAGGCCGGCCATGGCAGGCGAAGCAAACCGGCGCCGGCGCACAGGGCGTCGCCGATCAGTGGCACCCAGGACAGCAGCAAGGTGGTACTGCCGTACTTTTCCAGCCAGTTCAGGCGGGCCGGCATTTCCTTGCGCGGCAGTAGCCGCGCCATCAGGTAAGTGGTCATGCCACCCAAGGTGTTGCCCAGGGTCGCGAGCAGCAGTGCGGGAAACCAGAGCTCGGGCCGCAACGCGAGCAGGCCAGCGAGTACCGCCTCCGAGCCTCCCGGCAGCAGCGTCGCCGAAAGAAAGGCCGACACGAAGAGGCCGCCCAGGCCTGCGGTTGCGCCGGCGTCAGGCATGGATGAGGCGTCCGGCGTCTTTCGCTCGGGCAGGATGAGTCTTGCCTTCTGCATATTTCATGTTGACGAATGCATATGTCGTTTGCAAAATTGAGCGGCTTTCCTCTCTATCGCCTAAGGAGATACGCCATGAACAAGCCGTCCATTTTCGCTGTCGCGTTTTGCCTGCTGGCCGTTTCATCTTCGGTGGCCTGGGCCAATCCCCAGCATGAGCGCATGAAACGTTGCAACCAGGAGGCCCGTGAAAAATCCCTCAAGGGCGATGAGCGCAAGCAGTTCATGTCCGGCTGCCTGTCGGGCAAGCACGAAGGGCAGGGTGAGGTCGCCAGCAAGGGCACCAAGCCGGAAACAGCCGCCAAGACTACCAAGACGCAGCCTGCGGCGCCCGCGGAGAAGGCGAGTGGGGCGAGTGCTGCGAAACCGGCGGTAGTGCCGGTGGCCGCAAGCAAGGAAGCTGTGCTGGATCCGAAGGAGAGGATGAAGGCCTGCAACCGCCAGGCGACGGAGAAGACGCTGGCGGGCGACGAGCGCAAGCGCTTCGTCAGCGAGTGCCTGAAGGGTTGAGGGTTCGGTGGGATGCAGCGGGATGCGGCCGGGTGGACGCGGCTGAGGGGGATTCAGACGATGTCGAAGAACACCAGGTCGCGTTCCACTTCATTGGCCGAGAAGCCGCAGCCAATGCGGCCCGGCCCGATCAGCGTCAGTTCCGCATGCTTCACGCAGTGCTCCGCGGCGCCGTCCATGGAAACATAAGTGCCGTTGGTGCTCTGGTCGATCAGGATGAAGCCCTCGCGGCGACGCTCGATGCGGGCGTGCTGGCGCGAAGCGCGCGGATCGATGATCACCAGGTCGTTGCCCAGTTCGCGGCCCAGCAGCAGCACCGGCCGCTGCTCTTCCACGAACACCACCTCCTGCTGGTGCCGCAGGCGCAGACGTTGGGAAACCCTGGCAGTCGGGGGTACTGAAGTCACCATGCCAACGCGGTGGCCTATGGTGAAGACCGGCCACTCCAGCTTGTCCAGCACCGGATCGTCAACCGCCTCGGTGCCAGCGAAATGGCGGGTGGAGGGGGTGAGCAGCATGACGGCCGCGCCGCTCGCCAGCGCCTGGCCTGGCCGACACAGACCGGCCAACTGGCGGGCGATGTCCAGGCCGCCCTCCTCCTGCCCGGCGACGCCGTAATGCAAGCCCAGGCGAACACTGAGCTGGGCGCCGCTGAGAGGCGGCAGTCCGAGGATGCGGTCCAGGATCTCGCAGGCAGCGAGCACGCCGGAGTCGCAGCGTTCGAAACTCATCGCCACCGCGCTGCCATTGCGCTCGAGTATTGCGCCCTCCTGGCTGGCCGCGGCGCGGTCGATGCGGTGCATGCAGCGCTCGAGTGCATGAGCGGCCTCGGTCGCGGCAGTACGGTCGCTCAGGCGGTCGGCACCGGTGATTTCGGCAACGAGCAGGCAGAGATTGCGGCGTTCGGACATGTCAGTTCCCGCTCCGGAGCCCGGTCGGCCGGCAAGCGTGGGCCGGGCTGCAACAAAGGAGGGGAACGGCGCTTTTCATCGTTGGCTGTCGGCGGGGGGCTGGGATGCCGGCTGAGTGTTGTCGGTCCGGCTCTCGGCGCATGATGATCAAATGCCTTTGTGGAAGCAAGCCCCGGACGGCGGCCTTATTCCCGTTCCGGTACGTGGGCGGCGATGCTGATGGTGTGGGCCGGATGAACGGGCAATTCCGGGCGATCGAAGGCGATGTCGCCTTCGTCTACCGGGGTGTTTCGGGTCAGGCCGCTGAAGTCGAAGAGCTTGTCGTCCGCAAGGTGTGAAGGCACCACGTTCTTCAACGAAGTCGCCAGCGATTCAATGCGGCCAGGATAATCCCGCGCCCAGCCCTGCAGCATGGCCTTGATCTGCTTGCGCTGGGCGTTCTCCTGCGAACCGCAGAGATTGCAGGGGATGATGGGGTACTCCATCGTGCGGGCGAAGCGCGTGATGTCGTTCTCGGTGCAGTAGGCCAGCGGGCGGATCACCACATGTTCGCCGTCGTCGCTCACCAGCTTGGGCGGCATGGCCTTGATCTTGCCGCCGAAGAACATGTTCAGGAACAGGGTCTCCAGGATGTCGTCGCGGTGGTGCCCCAGCGCGATGCGGGTGGCGCCGATCTCCTTGGCGGTACGGTAGATGATGCCGCGGCGCAGGCGCGAACAGAGCGAGCAGGTGGTCTTGCCCTCGGGAATCTTGTCCTTGACGATGGAGTAGGTGTCTTCGGTGACGATGCGGTACTCGACGCCGATGGACTCGAAGTAGGCCGGCAGGACGTCGTCCGGGAAGCCGGGCTGCTTCTGGTCCAGGTTCATCGCCACGATGCGGAAATCCACCGGTGCACGCTCGCGCAGCGCCAGCAGGATGGACAGCAGCGAATAGGAGTCCTTGCCGCCGGAGACGCACACCATCACCGTGTCGCCGTCGCCGATCATGTTGTAGTCGGCGATGGCCTCGCCCACGCTGCGTTCCAGTTTTTTCTTCAGGCGCAGGAAGGTGTTGGAAAAGCGGGTTTCGCCGGCCTCGGTAGCTGGCGCGGCGGAGGAGGCGGGCGGAAAGGTTGAGGCGGTGGCGATGGACACGACGGTGAACTCGGGGAAAAAACGTGCTGGATTATACGCTTGGCGCTTCCCCGCGCCGTGCCGGCATGGTTTCTGCCTGTTGCGGCCGTGCTTCAGAGATGGGCGCTGCGGCCGCCGTCCACCGCCAGGATCTGGCCGGTGATGTAAGGCGCGTCGAACATCAGGAAGCGCACCGTGCGGGCGATGTCGGCCGGGCTGCCTTCACGCTGCAGCAGAGTGTGGCGGACGATGGCGGCGCGCTCGTCGCTGGGGAACTGGCCGTCCTCCGGCCACTCGATGGGGCCGGGGGCGACGCCATTCACCCGCACCGCCGGTGCCAACTCCATTGCCAGCGCCCGCGTCAGCCCGGCAAGGCCGGCTTTGGCCGCGCAATAGAGCGGGTAGTGCCGCAGCGGCCGTTCGGCGTGGATATCCACGATGTTGATGATGGCACCGCCGCGTTTGCCCAGTTCATCCGCCACCGCCTGCGACAGGAACAAGGGTCCCTTGAGGTTGGAGCCGACCAGATCGTCCCATGCGGCGCGGTCTATCTTGCCCAGCGGCGTTGCGAAGAAACTGGAGGCATTGTTGATCAGGCCGTCCAGCTGGCCGAAGGCGGCGATCGCCTGTTCGGCCACGGCTTCCGGTACGCCGTCTTCGCCGAGATCTCCACCGACCACCCCGGCCGATCCGGCCCGGATTTCGTTCAACTGGCCGGCCAGTGAGCGCGCCTCGCTGCCGGAGCGGCGGTAATGCAACACCAGCCGGGCGCCGGCCGCATGCAATTGGCGGGAGATTTCCGCGCCCACCCTGCGGGCGGCGCCGGTGACGAGGATGACGGGGGCGTCCGGGTTCATGTGGGCGATTGTCGCTGCTCGTGGGGTTCCTTGGAAGCCGGGACGGGCGTGGCCCGCCGGGGCGTCGGCTACAATGCGCGCCTTCCGACCGCCGCCGCCTCCACCATGTCCTCCCTGCCTCAGCCTTCTGCCGACGCGCTTCAGCAAAGCGAGCGCCTGACCGAACTCGTGAAGCGGGAGATGACGGCCGCCGGCGGCTATCTGTCTTTCGCGCGCTACATGGAGCTGGCGCTGTACGCGCCTGGCCTCGGGTATTACAGCGGTGGCGCGCGTAAGTTCGGTCCGGGCGGTGATTTCATTACCGCGCCGGAACTCACGCCATTGTTCGGTCAAGCGTTGGCGGCGCAGGTGCAACAGGTGATGGAAGCCAGTGCGCTGGCGGTGATCGAGGTCGGTGCCGGCACTGGCCTGCTGGCGGCGGATTTGCTGTTGGAGCTGGAGCATCGCGGTTGCCTGCCGGAGAGCTATGCCATCCTGGAGCTTTCAGGCGAATTGCGGGAACGGCAGTTCGACACCCTGGCGCAGAAAGTGCCGCATCTGGCCTCCCGGGTGCGCTGGTTGGACAGCCTGCCCGAGACCTTCTCCGGTGCGGTCGTCGCCAACGAGGTGCTGGACGTGATGCCGGTCCACGTCATGGTGTCCCGCGCGCAAGGGCTGTTCGAGCGTGGCGTTGCCCTGGATGACGCCGGCCGGCTGTGCTGGGCGGACCGTCCGGCCACCGGCGCAGCGGCCGAGGCGACGTTGGCACTGAAGCTGCCGGCGCCCGCCAGCGGCGAATACGTGTCCGAGATGAATCTCGCCGGGCGGGCCTGGATCGCCGCCTGGGCGGAGTGCTTGCAGCAGGGCGCCTTGCTATTGGTGGATTACGGCTACCCGGGCGCGGAGTATTACCTGCCGTCCCGCAGTGGCGGCACGCTGCTGTGCTACTACCGCCACCATGCCCATGGCGACCCTTTCCTCTGGCCAGGGCTGAACGACATCACCGCCTTCGTGGATTTCACCGCCATCGCCGAGGCCGGCTATGAGGCCGGGCTGGATGTGCTGGGCTATACCAACCAGGCCCAGTTCCTGTTCAACTGCGGCGTGCTGGAATGCCTGGCCCGGCGAGGGCCGGAAGACAAGGCGGATTACGTGCGGGCAGCGCGCGCGGTGCAGCGGCTGACCGCGCCGCACGAGATGGGCGAGCTGTTCAAGGTGCTGGCACTGGGCCGCGGGCTGGGGCAGCCGCTGATCGGTTTCAGCCGCGGCGATCGCCTGCACACGCTGTAGTCCTGCATGGCCGTGACTGCGGGCTGTGGGGCCTGCGCCTGCCTGGCAGGGCGCCGCGATCGAGCGACCTCCCGCAACATCACTACGGAAAGTCACTGCAGGGAGCAGGCTCCCTGCCGGCGCATCATTCCTGGCTGCGATACATCGCGTTCAGGAAGGCCTCGACATCGATGGGCGGTGGCATTTCGCGGCGCGGGCGCTCGGGCTCGAGAGCTTCCTGCAGTTGCAGTGCGGCCTGCGGTTGCGGCGGCAGCCAGCTGGCATTCAGCACTTCCTCGTCGTAAGGGGCGGGGTCAGTCATGGCCTGCCCCGAGCTCATTTGCATGACGATCATCATGATGGCCTCCACGCTCTCTGTCGGATCCGTCAGATCCTTGGCTACTTTATCGGCGGCGGGTGGTGTTCCTTGAATGAGGGTTCCACCGTCTGCCGTCGTCGTTGGCGCCTGCTGACGAAGGGCGCCGGTGCAGCCATCTTCTGCTTACGGTTTCGTCCCGGCGCGGAAATTCCTCACAGCCCGTGCTCTAGCAGCCACCCGGCGATGCGTTCCGCCACCCGCAGCCAGTCGCGCTCCAGCATCAGGCCGTGGCCCATGTCGTCGAAGATCTCCGCGCGGCTGCCATACGTGGCGGCGGTCATCTGTACCTGCGGGGGCGGAATCAGGGTGTCGTGTGCAGCGCCGAGGACCAGCAGCGGCGTACGGTGCATGGCGGCCGGGTTGGGGAGGTTGAACAGCGTCATGTCCCAGATCGCGCGGTGGGATTCCGGCTGGCTCAGGCGGTAGTAGCGCTCCAGGTCCGCCGGGGCCACCGGCTGGTGGAACAGGGCTTCGCGCAGGCTGGCGATGTCCACCTGGTTGCCGTTCATGATGCGGTTGAGGTCGCCGAGCAGGTTGGGCCGGGTCAGCGCCAGATGGAACATGGAAAAGCCCAGGCCCTGCGGCGGAACCGAGCACAGCAGCGCGACCGCTGGTGCGTCGTGGCGCTCCAGGTACTTCTGCACTACCAGCCCGCCCATGGAATGGCCGACGAGGATGGGGGGCGCAGGCAGCGCGGCGGCGACGCGGGCGACGTCCGCCACGTAGTCATCTATCGAGTAGGCGTCCAGCTGCTGCCGCTCAGGGCTGGCGCCGTGGCCGGACAGGGAGAGCGCGTAGCTGGTCCAGCCTTGCTTGGCGAACCAGGGCAGGAAGTGCTCTTCCCAGCACCAGGCGCCGACGTAGGCACCGTGGATGAAGAGCAGCGGGTTGGCGTGGGCGGGTTGGGCCGGCGTGTGGCAGAGCACCTCCAGGCCACCGAAGCGGCTGGTGTTCATTGCGGCACCTTGCGGCCGCGTTCCACCGCCGGGCGGGCGGCAATGGCCTGGAACCAGCGGTTCACCGCCGGGTAATCCTCCAGTGAAATGCCCTGCCACTCATGGCGGCCTATCCAGGGGAAAGTGGCGATGTCGGCGATGGAGTAGCTGCTGCCGGCCAGCCAGTCGCGGTTGGCGAGGCGGCTTTCCAGCACGGCATAGAGGCGCCTGGCTTCCTTGGCGTAGCGCTCCATCGGGTAGGGCAGGCGCTCCGGCGCGAAGCGCAGGAAGTGGTGCACCTGGCCCAGCATGGGGCCGATGCCGCCCATCTGGAACATCAGCCATTGCAGCACTTCGTAGCGCTCGCGGGCGTCCTGCGGCAGCAGGCGGCCGCTTTTCTCGGCGAGGTAGATGAGGATGGCGCCGGACTCGATCAGGGTGATGGGGCGGCCGCCGGGGCCGTCGCTGTCGACGATGGCGGGGATCTTGTTGTTCGGGTTGATGGCGAGGAATTCGGGGGCGAACTGTTCGTCGCGGGTGATGTTGATGGGGCGCACTTCATAGGGCAGGCCCAGTTCTTCCAGGGCGATGGAGACCTTGTAGCCGTTCGGCGTGCTCCAGGTGTAGAGGGTGATCATGGACGGGGTTCCGGTTCTGTCGTTCGAAGGGCGGGATTGCGGTTGCCGTTGCGCTGGGGGTCTAATCGCGCTTCGTCGCGGGGAGCGGGCAATGCTGAAGTGGGTGGTGGTGGTCGTGCTGGTGGTGGTGCTGAGCGGGCTGATCCAGCCCGGGCTGGCGGGCCGCCTGCGCTTGGGCCATCTGCCCGGGGATGTGTCTTTCCGCCTGCGCGGCCGTCATTTCCACTTTCCTTTTACCACCACCATCCTGTTTTCCTTGCTGGCCTGGGTGCTGCTGCGGGTCTGGTGAGCGCTCATTGCCCGTTTGGTGCGCTGTCTTGCTCCGCCCCGCGGCGCAGGCTTTTCACCGCCTCCACCCGCGCGGCGTGCACCCGCTGCGGAATCTGCGCCTTGTCTATGCAGGCACGGGCGATGGCGCCGGCGTCCACCGCCTGCACCGCTGCCAGCGCCGCCTGCCAGGCAGCGGCCGGAAGCCATGGGGCGTCGGTGGCGTTACCGCGGCCGCGGTGATCGCAGGCGCTGGCATCCAGCATGGCGTGGAAGCGTTCCGGCCGTCGCAGGGCATCGCTGCGCTCCAGGATCTTGACGATGGTATCCGGCCGCAGCTCGGTGATGCGCGGTAGTACGCCATGCTCGCGTGCGACCAGCACGGCCAGGTCGCGGCAGTCGGCGGGCGCCTTCAGGCGCTCGGAGACCTCGCGCGCCAGCGTGGCGCTGCGGGCTTCGTGGCCGTAGTGATGCGGTAGTACGGCTGCCGGTGTCTCGCCTTTGCCGAGGTCGTGCAGCAGGCAGGCCCAGCGTACCGGCAGCGGGGTATCGGCCGCAGCGGCGGCATCGATGACCATCAGCACATGCTCGCCGGTATCGATTTCCGGGTGGTACTTCTCCGGCTGCGGCACGCCGAAGAGCTTGTCCAGCTCCGGCAGCAGCCGGGCGAGGGCGCCGCAATCGCGCAGCACCCGGATCATGCGTGAGGGCCGTGCTTCCATGAGGCCGCGGGCGATCTCCTGCCACACCCGCTCCGGCACCAGATGATCCACTTCGCCGTCGGCCACCATGGACTTCATCAGCGCCAGGGTTTCCGGCGCGACGTTGAAGTCGTGGAAGCGGGCGGCGAAGCGGGCGAGCCGCAGGATGCGCACCGGGTCCTCGACAAAGGCAGGGCCGACGTGGCGGAACAGCCGCGCCTGGAGGTCGGCCTGGCCGCCGTAAGGGTCGATCAGCGTGCCGGCCTCGTCGCGGGCGATGGCGTTGATGGTGAGGTCGCGCCGCGCCAGATCTTCTTCCAGCGTAACGTCTGGCGAAGTATGGAAGGCGAAGCCGGCGTAGCCGCGGCCGGTCTTGCGTTCGGTGCGGGCGAGGGCATATTCCTCTTGCGTTTCGGGGTGGAGGAAGACGGGGAAGTCCTTACCCACCGGGCGGAAGCCGCGGGCCAGCATTTCATCCGGCGTGGCACCGACCACGACCCAGTCGTGGTCCTTCACCGGCAGGCCGAGCAGGGCGTCGCGCACGGCGCCGCCAACGATGTAGCTGCGCATCAGCCGTACAGATCCTCGGAAGGCAGGTGCTCGCTTTCCTGCCGCGCGGCTTCCGCCCAGGCCTTCATGTGCGGATTGGCCAGCATGGTGGCGAGGTAGGCGCCGGCCGGGCCCTCCGGCGTCACGCCATAGGTGGCGAAGCGGAAGCAGACGGGCGCGTACATGGCGTCGGCGATGGAGAAGGCGCCGAACAGGTAGGGGCCGGCGGTGGCAAAGCGGCTGCGGCAATCGTTCCAGATGGCGGTGATGCGGGCGATGTCGGCCTCCACTTCGGGGCTGCGGCCGTGGCCGGCGTAGTCCTTGCGGATGTTCATCGGCATCTTGCTGCGCAGGGGCACGAAGCCGGAGTGCATCTCGGCGCTGACCGAGCGCGCGACCGCGCGCGCGGCGCGGTCGGCGGGCCACAGGGCGGGGTTCTGCTCCGCCAGGTACTCGTTGATGGCCATCGAGTCCCAGACCGCCAGGCCGTGGTCGATCAGGCAGGGCACCTTGGCCGACGGCGAGTGCGCCAGGATGCGTTCGCGGCTGCCGGGAATGAACAGCGGGATGCGGATTTCCTCGAAGGTGAAGCCGCCTTCGCGGGCGGCAAGCCAGGCGCGCAGGGACCAGGACGAATAGTTCTTGTTGCCGATGATCAGCTTCATCTCGGGTTTCCACGGTGAGGGAAGGTGCCGAACCTTAGCATCGGCGGCCGTTGGCGGGCTACCCGGGCGTCTTAGCCCCGGTTGTGGCGCAGGCCGCGACGGTAGCGGTCGTAGTGGCTGCGGCTGCTGCCGCCGCCCAGCCAGGCCGGGGCGAGCGCTTCCAGAGCCTGGGCCGTGAGGCCGAAGGGCAGTGGGGCGCCGCTGGCGACGTTGTCCGCCCGCATGGAGCGGACGTTGTCGCGGCTCATCAGCGGCTGCGGCGCCAGCTCCATCAGGGCAGCCTGCATCATCGCCAGTCCGTCCGGCAGCGGGATGACGGGGCGCGGTGCATCGACCAGCGCGGACACATATTCCACCAGTTCCCGCAGGGTGTAGACGGTGGGGCCGGCCACCTCGTAAGTCTGGCCGCCGACCTGGTCTTCGCTCAGGCAGCGCCAGATCACCTCGGCCACATCCTCGACATAGACCGGCTGGAAGCGGGCCTGGGCGCCGGCCAGCGGCAGCAGCGGGAAACGGCGGGCGAGTTGGGCGAAGAGGTTGAGGAAGCGGTCGTCGCGGCCGAACACCACCGAGGGGCGCAGAATGGTCCAGCTCAGCGCTGGCGGCGCCGCGCGCACTGCCTCCTCGCCGGCGGCCTTGGAGCGCAGGTACTCGGAGGGGCCGTCGGCCGTGGCGCCCAGCGCGCTGATGTGCACCAGCCGGCGTACGCCGGTTTGTGCGGCGGCGGCCATGATCTTGCGCGGTAACTCCACATGTGCCCTGGCGAAGTCCGGGCCGTAGGGCGAGCCACTGCGGGAGTGCAGGATGCCGACCAGATTCACCACCGCATCCGCGCCGGCGAACAGCCGGGCCAGCGTGGCCGGGTCGTACACGTCGGCGGGAATGAGCTCCACCGTCGGCAGCAGCGCCAGCGGGCTGGCGGTACGGGCCTGCCGGGTGGGAACCAGCAGGTCCACTCCGGCGGCGGTGAGGCGGTTGGCGGTTGCGGCGCCGATGAAGCCGGTGCCGCCGACGAGGACGACGCGTCTGTTCATGACGAGCTCCTGTGGCGGAAGGGAAAAGGGCGGTCCCCGCCCCGGCGCGCTACTGTGCGGCGGGACGGGGGCCGATGACGCCTAGGCGCGTTTTCAGCGATTGCGGCCGGCCTTCCAGCATGGCCGCGTAGATCACGGTGTTGGCCATCACCTTCTTGACGTAGTCGCGCGTCTCGTCGAAGGGGATGGTTTCGGTGTAGACGGCGCCTTCCATCGGCTGGGCGTCGCGCCAGCGCTTGGCGCGGCTGGGGCCGGCGTTGTAGCCGGCGCTGGCCAGCACCGGGTGGTTGTCCAGGTCTTCCAGGATCAGCCGCATGTAGCTGGTGCCGAGGCGGACGTTGGTGTTGGGCTCGGACAGCATGGTCGGGCTATAGCCGGTCATGCCGATCTTGCCGGCCACCCACTTGCCGGTGGCCGGCATCACCTGCATCAGCCCCTGGGCGCCGGAGCTGGAGCGCGCCGGCACGACAAAGCGGCTCTCCTGCCGCATCAAGCCATACACCCAGCTGATGTCCAGACCCTGGTTGAGCACCTGCGGCTCGATCAGCTGGCGGTAGGGCGTGAGGAAGCGCAGGTCGAAGTTGCTGCGCGGGTCCGCGCGCTCGGCGGTGTTGATGGCACGGTCGTAGATGTCGTTCTTCAGCGCTAGGCGGGCGGCGGCGAGGATGAAGCCGTCCTCCTGGTTGCGCAGCGCCCAGTTCCACTCGCGAGTGCCCTCGGTACGCATGTCGATGCGGAACAGCGCCAGCGCCCGGCGCAGGCTGGGGTCGTCCTCGGCCTGGCGCAGCTGCTCCTGCGTGATGCTGCCGCTGCGTACTGGTGGCGCGAACAGCTGGCCGCGCTCCTCGGCGGCGAGGATGCCGTAGAAATGCGGCTCGCCGGCGATGCGGGCGTACAGCGCATCCGCCTCGGCTTCACGCCCGCGGGCGGCCAGCGCGCGACCGCGCCAGTAGAGCCACTCGGGTTCGGTCTGCTCATTCACCGGCAGTTGGGCGATAGCCTCTTCCACCGCCGCCCAGTTGCCCGCCCGCAGCGCACTGCGCACCCGCCACGCACGCTGCTCCGCGCTCAGCGGCGTGCTGCCGGCGGCGCGGTACCAGGCGAGCGCTTCCGGCAACTGGCCGAGGGCGGCGCGCAGGGCGAGGTTGGCCCAGGCGTAGCCGCGCTCCTCGGCGTCCAGCCTGTCCTGGATCCGCACCAGCCGCCCTTCGGCGGCGCGTACGTCCTCGCGAGACAAACGCACCAGCGCGGCCAGCGCCAGTTCGCGACCGGCGCGGCTGACGGCGAAGTTGGGAGGCAAGCGGTCCAGGTACTGGGCGGGGCTGCGGATGGCCTGGTCGAAGGCGGCCGGGTTGGGCGCCGTGCCGGTCGGCAACCAGGCCAGCGTCAGCTTGGCGTTGGCCGGGTTGCGGCCTTCCACCTGGCGGCGGATGCGCCACCAGACGTCTTCCGGCCCGACCTGGCCGGCGGTAACGGTGGCGAGCAACACCGGTTCGCAGGCGCTATGGCTCTCCACCAGGTCCAGCCACTGCAGGGCGACTTCGGCGAGGGCGCTGCGGTCGCCGGTCATCATGCGGCCGGTCCAGCCCAGGCAGCGCAGCTCCTGGTCGGGCGCGAGGATGTCCGGGTAGAGCTGGACCACGCCGCGCCAGTCGCCGTCCTTGGCCAGGCGGCGCACCCAGTCGCCGCGCAGGCGGTCTGCCAGCATGCTGCCAGCCTGTTCGACGAGAAATTCGGAAAGCTCGCTTGCCGGCGGCGGCTCGGAGCGCGCCAGCTTGTTGAACAGCAGCCAGTAGCGCACATAGGGTTCAAGGACGTGGCCGCTGCGTTGGTCGGCCAGGCGCTCCAGGGTGTTGCGGTCTCCGCTGCGCACCGCCTCACGGGCGGCGATGATGCGGCTGTCGTCCACTTGTCCGGTCGCACAGCCCGACAGCGCCAGCAACAACACCGCCAGCACCCCTCCCCACAAACCCTTTTTCATCCCTTACCATCCTTCGTTCTGCACTGCCGACCTTACCACATGACCGCCGCCCCGTTTCCGCCCCCCGCCGGCGCCGAAGCGCTCCGCCGCCGCCTACGCGCACAGGCCGTGGCTGCGCGGGAGGCCCTGGCGGCCGGGCTGCGCGCGGAACTCACCGCCCGCATCGAAAGACATCTGGACGGAGTGGTCGCACGCCTCGCGCCGGACAGCCTCGCCTACTGCTGGCCATACCGGGCGGAGCCGGATCTGCGGGGTTGGGTCGGGCGCTGGCTGGCAGCGGACGCCAGGCGGCGGGCATCGCTGCCCGTGGTCCTGGACAAAGCAACGCCGCTGACGTTCCGCAGGTGGACACCGGATTGCGCCATGGTGCCCGACCGCCACGGCATCCCGGTGCCGGCGGAGGGCGAGGTGTTGGAGCCGGCGGTGCTGTTGGTGCCGCTCAACGCCTTCGATGCGGCCGGCTACCGATTGGGCTACGGTGGCGGCTACTTCGATCGCACGCTGGCGCAAAGAAAGGTGATGGCGATCGGTGTGGGCTTCGAGCTGGGGCGGGCTGACACCGTCTTCCCGCAGGCGCATGACTTGCCGATGGACTGGCTGGTGACCGAGGCGGGCGCCTTTCCCTGCGCCTAGCGGTGGCGTTCCATGCCGGCTTGGGCGGCGGAACGCGCCAGCCGCCTCAGCGGGTGACCGCGATGGGCTCCAGGCCGTGGCGGCGGGCGCTCTCCTGCAACCGGCCGTCGCGCTTCACCGCAGCGATGAAGGCATCCACCCGCTTGTGCCAGCGCTCGTCGCCGGGGGCCAGTGCCCAGGCGTAGGGCGTGACGTGGTAGGTGCCGGAAGGCGAAACCAGGCGCGCCCAGCTGGCGGTGGTGAGCATCCAGCGGCTGTAGGGGTAGTCGGTCATGAAGACGTCGGCACGGCCGGCCTCGACCTCCTGCTCGCGGGCGTGGGGAGAGGAGAGAACCGAGAGCCTGGCGTGCCGCAGCTTGTCCCGCATCACCATTTCATGCAGCGTGCCGCGGGCGACCGCGACGGTGACCCCGGGCTGATCGATGTCGTCCCAGTTGCGGATGCGCTGGTTGTTCTGGGTGGTGATGGCGTAGATGTCGCTCGCCAGATGGGGTGAGGTGAAGCGCAGCTTCTCCGCCCGTTGATTGGTGATGCCGATGGCGAAGGCGGCGATGTCGCAGCGGTTGCCGAGCACGTCCTGGATGAGGCGGGAAAAGCTGCTGTCGACGAAGACGACTTCCGCCTCCAGCTCCTTGCCCAGTTCCTTCGCCAGGTCCACATCCAGGCCGACGAGTTCCCGGCTGCCGGGCGCCCGATAGGAAATTCCGTAGTAGTCAGGCCAGATGCAGACGCGCAGCTTGTGCTCGGCCGTAATGCGGTCGAGCCGGCTGGGCGCCATATCGTTCGCTATGGCGTTCGTCAAAGAAAACGCGCACAGAAAGCAGCACAGCAGGCGGACAAGGCGGAGCATGGCTTAGCCTGGAAGTAATACGAAACCCCGCGTTCGCGTACCTTGGGCAAGGATCAACCGCAGCTGCAAAGACAGGGCTCTGGATCTCGGGAAGGCGAATTCGCCACAACTTTTGCCGTTCTAATACAAACGGCTTAGTTATTCAACCGCGTTCCCGACGCTTGGCGCTGCGCGCGGGACGTTCTTCGGCAGATTGCCGCAGAATGCCCCGCGATGCCAAGGGAATTTGCTCAGGATAGGAAGAGCTTGTAGGCCGGGCTATCCGTTTCCGCGCTGTACTCATAGCCCAGGCGCTGAAGGAACTCCTCGAAAGCCTGCTTATCCGCGGGCGGGACCTGCATGCCGACCAGCACGCGGCCAAAGTCGGCGCCGTGGTTGCGGTAGTGGAACAGGCTGATGTTCCAGTCCGAGCGCAGGTTGGTGAGGAAATTCATCAGTGCGCCCGGCCGTTCGGGGAAGGTGAAGCGGTAGAGCAGTTCGTTGTCCGCCTGCGGCGAACGGCCGCCCACCATGTAGCGGACGTGCGACTTGGCCAGTTCGTCGTCGGTCAGGTCTAGCGCATGCAGGTCGTGCTCGGCCAGCGTGGCGATGAGCTGGCCGACCTCTTCGCGTGCATTCACGGTGACGCCGACGAAGATGTGGGCGCGTTGCGGATCGGCGTAGCGGTAGTTGAACTCGGTGATGTTGCGGTTGCCCAGGGTGCCGATGAAGCGGCGGAAGGAGCCCGGCTGCTCCGGGATGGTGACCGCGAGCACCGCCTCGCGCTGCTCGCCGACCTCGGCGCGCTCGGCGACGAAGCGCAGGCGGTCGAAGTTCATGTTGGCGCCGGAGGCGACGGCGACCAGGCTGCGGTCCACCAGTTGATGGCGCTTGGCGTATTCCTTGGCGCCTGCCAGCGCGAGGGCGCCCGAGGGTTCCAGGATGGAGCGGGTATCCTCGAAGACATCCTTGATGGCGGCGCAGATGGCGTCGTTGTCCACCAGGATCATCTCGTCCACGTATTGCTGGCACAGGCGGAAGGTTTCCTCGCCGACCTGCTTCACCGCGGTGCCGTCGGCGAACAGGCCGACCTGTTCCAGCGCCACCCGCTGGCCGCATGCGAGCGAGCGGGTCATGGCGTCGGCGTCCACCGTCTCCACGCCGATCACCCGGGTTTCCGGCCGCAGGCGCTTGACGTAGGCGGCGATGCCGGAGATCAGGCCGCCGCCGCCGACTGCACAGAAGATGGCGTGGATGGGTTTGGGATGGGCACGCAGGATCTCGACCGCGATGGTGCCCTGGCCGGCGATCACATCCGGATCGTCGTAGGGGTGCACGAAGGTGAGCTTCTCCGCCTTCTCCAGTTCCAGCGCATGGGCATAGGCATCGGAGTACGACTCGCCGGCCAGCACGACTTCGCCGCCACGGGCGCGCACCGCGTCGATCTTGATCTGCGGCGTGGTGCTGGGCATGACGATGACTGCGCGGGCACCGAGGCGCTGGGCCGACAAGGCCACGCCCTGGGCGTGATTGCCGGCGGAGGCGCAGATCACGCCGCGCTGCAGGGCTGCTGGCGACAGTTTGGCCATCTTGTTGTACGCACCGCGCAGCTTGAAGCTGAACACCGGTTGCATGTCCTCGCGCTTGAGGTAGATGCGGTTGCGCATCCGGGCGGAAAGGTTGGCGGCGAGGTCTAGCGGAGTCTCTTCTGCGACGTCGTACACCTGAGCGTTGAGGATGCGCTCCAGGTAGTCCGGGCTGGCGGCGGTCATGATGGGCTTTCGGCGGCAAAGAGAACGAGGGTAGCAGCCGAGTTGCCGCTGCGGCAAGCCAGCCTGGCCACGGCCGCGGTGTTACTGCTCGCCGGCGAGCAGCCGGGCCTGGCGGTCGATGAAGTCCTGGGTGGAGTCGATGCCGCGCAGCTGCAGGATGGTGGATCGCACTGCCGCCTCCAGCAGCACCGCGAGGTTGCGGCCGGCGGCAACCGGCAGCACCACGCGGGGAATGCGTACGCCGAGGATGTCCTGGCCTTCCTGCTGCACTGGCAGGCGGGAGGGGTCATCCTGCCCGGGCTGGCGTCGCTCCAGGTGGCACACCAGGCGCAGGCGCATCTTCCGCCGGCAGGCGGTCTCGCCGAAGATGGTGCGGATATTGAGGATGCCGAGGCCGCGAACCTCGATGAAATCCTGCAGCAGCTCCGGGCAACGGCCTTCCAGCACGGTGGGGGCGATGCGGGAGAACTCGACGATGTCGTCCGCCACCAGGCCGTGGCCGCGGGAGATCAGCTCCAGCGCCAGTTCCGACTTGCCCGCACCGGAGTTGCCGGTGATGAACACGCCCAGGCCGAGCACGTCCATGAACACACCGTGCAGCGACAGCTTGTCGGCGAGCTGGCGCGACAGGTAGAGACGCAACTGGTCGATGACGCTGGCGGCCGGATGGGTGGTGGTGAACAGCGCGACGTTGGCCGCTTCGCAGACGCTGCGCACCATCGCCGGCAATTCGCAGCCGTCGGCGAGGATGATGGCGGGAGGTCGGGCGGAGAGGATGTCACCCAGATGATGGGCGACTTTTTCCCGCGACTGCCGGCGGGCCCAGGCCAGCTCGGCGTTGCCCAGCACCTGCAGGCGGGTGGGGTGGATCAGGTTGAGGTGACCGACCAGATCGGCGGGCCAGATTCTTTCCTCGGTGACCGAGAGGACTGCGTCGAGATTGCCGCTGACGTAGCTCAGCTGCAGGCGTTCGCGATGATCCTCATACAGCCGCGCGACGTTCGTCTGCCGCATCGGAGCCCCAGTTGGCGAACAGTGAGTGGATGGCCGTGGCATCCGGCGCGCCCAGCAGGGCTTCGCGGAAGCTGCGATCGCTGAACATCTGCGCCAGTTCGGAGAGCAACTGGAGATGGGTTTCGTTGGCCTGCTCCGGCACCAGCAGGACGAACAGCAGGTTGACCGGGCGGCCGTCCGGCGCATCGAACTGGACAGGATTGGCCAGCCGCAGGAAGGCGCCACAGGCGTCCTTCAGGCCCTTGATGCGTCCGTGCGGGATCGCGATGCCCTGGCCCAGCCCGGTGGAGCCCAGGCGTTCGCGCGAGAACAGGCTGTCGAAAACCGTGCTGCGGGCAATGCCTTGGTTGTTCTCGAACAGCAGACCGGCTTGTTCGAACACCCGCTTCTTGCTGCTGGCGTCGAGGTCTACCACCACGTTCGAAATCGGGAGGAGTTGGGCGATCAGGCTCATGCGCTGGTGAGCTTGCGGCGCGGCGCCGGTACCGCAGGCGCCGCGGGAAGCGGTCTGTAGGTCCGGGGCGCGGTGCAGGCGTCTCTTGAAAACGCGCGAATTATAACCACACCCTAGACCTAAAGCCCTAAGGAAAAGCTCACGCTTCCGGGCTTTGATGCTTCAGCGCTTCACGGTCGTGATCGGCGCTCTTCTGCTTGTGCTTCAGGATCTGGCGATCGAGCTTGTCGATCATCCCGTCAATGGCGGCGTACAGGTCGGATTCCTCGCTTTCCACGAAGAGATCCTTGCCGCGTACATGCACCGTCACTTCCGCCTTCTGCTTCAGCTTCTCCACGGAGAGGATCACGCTGACGCTGGTGACGTTGTCGAAGTGGCGGATCACCTTGTCCAGCTTGGTGGTCACGTATTCGCGGATGCTTTGCGTGACTTCGACGTGATGCCCGGTGATGTTCAAGTTCATGATGACTCCTCTTCTTATTGCAGATCGTCTTTCAGATCGTTTTGCGCAGGCTGACCGGCGGGATATTGAGCGATTCGCGGTACTTGGCGATGGTCCGCCGTGCGACGACGATACCCTGCTGGCCCAACAACTCGGCAATCTTGGCGTCGGACAGGGGCTTCTTTCTGTCTTCGGCGTCCACCAGCTGGCGGATCAGCGCACGGATCGCTGTGGAGGACGCCGCTCCGCCGGTATCGGTGGCGACGTGACTGCCGAAGAAATACTTCAGTTCGAACACCCCGCGCGGCGTGGCCATGAACTTCTGCGTGGTCACGCGCGAGACGGTGGATTCGTGAAGCTCGAGCTGGTCTGCGATCTCCCGGAGCGTGAGTGGCCGCATTGCCACCTCCCCATGATCGAAGAACTGCCTTTGCTGGTCAACGATGGCCTGGGAGACGCGCAGGATGGTGTCGAAACGCTGCTGCACGTTCTTGATCAGCCACCGCGCCTCCTGCAGCTGGCTGGACAGGCCGCCGCCCTGGCCGCGGTTCTGCTGCAGGATGCTTGCATAGAGCTGGTTGATGCGCAGGCGCGGCATCGCCTCCGGGTTGAGGCTTACCGTCCACCGGCTGCGCAGCTTGCGCACCACCACGTCTGGCAGCACGTAGCGGGTTTCCTCGGTGGAGTGGCGGGCGCCGGGATGCGGGTCCAGGCTGCAGATCAGCGCATGGGCGGCGCGCAGGCCGTCGTCGTCACAGCCGGTGAGCTTCTTCAGGCGGACGAAGTTGCGCTCGGCCAGCAGCTCCAGGTGTTCGTCGACGATCTGGCGGGCGAGGTCGCGGGTTGCGCTGGGCGGCATCGCCCGCAGCTGCAGGCTGAGACATTCCCGAGGCGTGCGGGCACCGATGCCGGCCGGCTCCAGGTTCTGCACGTGGCAGAGGGCGATGGTGAGGTCGTCCAGCTCGACCTCCAGCTCCGGCGGCAGCAACTCCAGCAGCTCTTCCAGCTCCTGGTGGAGATAGCCGTCGTCGTCCAGCGCCTCGATCAGGAAGCGCACCAGCGCGCGGTCGCGGTCGGACAGCGGCGACAGGGCGACCTGCTGGTCCAGGTGGTCGCGCAGCGAGGTGCCGGCGGCTTGGAATTCCTGGAAGTCGACGTCATCGTCATCGTCCCGGCTGCCGCTTCCGCTGCCCCCGGCGCCGGACCAGTCCATGCCTTCCTCGAAGCTGGCGGGTTCGGATTCGGCCCGGCTCTCGCCTTCGGGGGCGCTCTCGTTGCTTTCCGAGCTGCTGGTGGAGGTGGTGCTGGCGGTGCCGGGCGCGGGTGAGAAGTCCGGGCCGTCGTTTTCCTCGCGCTCCAGCATCGGGTTCTCGAGCAGGAAGCGTTCGATTTCCTGGTTCAGTTCCAGCGTGGACAGCTGCAGCAGCTTGATCGATTGCTGCAGCTGGGGCGTGAGCGTCAGGTGCTGCGAGAGCTTGAGCTGGAGTGTGGGCTTCATGGCTGGCGCGTCGGCGGATCAGAGGCGGAAGTGTTCGCCGAGGTACACCTGGCGGACCTTCTCGTTGTCGATGATCTCGGCGGGGCGACCGCTGGCGAGGACGCGGCCCTCGCTGATGATGTAGGCGCGGTCGCAGATGCCGAGGGTTTCGCGCACGTTGTGGTCGGTGATGAGCACGCCTATGCCTCGCTCCTTCAGGAAGCGGATGGTCTTCTGGATGTCCAGCACCGCGATCGGATCGACGCCGGCGAAGGGTTCGTCCAGCAGGATCAGCCGCGGGTCGGTGGCCAGTGCGCGGGCGATCTCGCAGCGACGGCGCTCGCCGCCGGACAGGGAGATCGCGGTGTTGTCCCGCAGATGTGCGATGCCCAGCTCTTCCAGCAGTTCCTCGAGGCGCTCGGCGATGCGCTCGCTGCCCAGGCCCTGCAGTTCCAGTACCGCACGGATGTTCTCGGCCACGGTGAGCTTGCGGAACACGCTCATTTCCTGTGGCAGGTAGGAGAGGCCGAGGCGGGCGCGCTCGTGGATAGGCAGGTGGGTGAGGCGGGCGGTGTCGAGGGAAATCTCGCCGCCGTCGGCGCGGACGAGGCCGACGATCATGTAGAAGCAGGTGGTCTTGCCGGCGCCGTTGGGGCCGAGCAGGCCGACGACCTCGCCGGAGCCGACTTCGAAGCCGACGTCGTGCACCACGGTGCGGGCCTTGTAGCGTTTCTGCAGCCCGGAGACTTTAAGCAGGCTCATCGTGGTTTTCTTTCAGCAGTTTGCGGATGACTTCGGTGGAGAAGCCGCGGCCGTGCAGGAAGCGCGCTTGCCTGGCCCATTCGTGGGCGTCCGCTGGCGTACAGGAGAAGCGCCCGCGCCAGATGGCACGGGCGCGCTCCAGTTCGGTGCAGCCCTCTTCGGCAGGACATTCGGCGGCGAGGGCTTCCTCTATGGTGTCGCGATCCAGCCCGCGGCGGGCCAGTTCGCTGCGCAGCCGGGTGGCGCCGTAGCGCGCCGCTTTTGCGCGCACCCAGGCTTCGGCGTAGCGCCGGTCGGACTGCAGGTCGAGCTCGGTCATGCGGTCCAGCACGGCCTCCACCTCTTCGACCGCGCCGTGGGCGGCCAGCTTGCGCGCCAGCTCGGCACGGGAGTGGTCCCGCCGTGCCAGGAGCCGGATCGCGCGTTCGCGCAGGCTAGGCTCGCCCATGGTCGGAAGACGTGCCGGATCAGGCTTCCGCGGCGCTGGGCTGTTCGCCCGCGGCCGGCAGATCCTTCAGTCCGAGCGCGCCGCGCACCTTGTTCTCGATCTCGCGGGCCAGCGCCGGGTTGTTGCGCAGGAATTCGCGGGCGTTGTCCTTGCCCTGGCCGATCTTGTCGCCGTTGTAGGCGTACCAGGCGCCGGACTTGTCCACGATCTTGCGGTCCACGCCGAGGTCGATGATCTCGCCTTCGCGTGACACGCCTTCCCCGTACAGGATGTCGAAGTGCGCTTCCTTGAACGGCGGCGAAACCTTGTTCTTGACGACCTTGACGCGGGTTTCGGAGCCGACCACCTCGTCGCCCTTCTTGATCGTGCCGGTGCGGCGGATGTCCATGCGCACCGAGGCGTAGAACTTGAGCGCATTGCCACCGGTGGTGGTTTCCGGGTTGCCGAACATCACGCCGATCTTCATCCGGATCTGGTTGATGAAGATGACCAAGGTATTGGTGCGCTTGATGTTGGCGGTGAGTTTGCGCAGCGCCTGGCTCATCAGGCGGGCTTGCAGGCCGGGGAGCTGGTCGCCCATCTCGCCCTCGATTTCGGCCTTGGGCGTCAGCGCCGCGACCGAGTCGATGACGACGATGTCCACGCCGCCGGAGCGCACCAGCATGTCGGCGATTTCGAGCGCCTGCTCGCCGGTGTCGGGTTGGGAGATCAGCAGGTCGGTGATGTTTACGCCCAGCTTTTCGGCGTAGCCCACGTCCAGCGCGTGCTCGGCATCGATGAAGGCGGCGGTGCCGCCCAGCTTCTGCATTTCGGCGATGACCTGCAGCGTCAGCGTGGTCTTGCCGGAAGATTCCGGGCCGTAGATTTCGACCACGCGGCCGCGCGGCAGGCCGCCGAGGCCGAGGGCGATGTCGAGGCCCAGCGAGCCGGTGGAGACGGTCTGGATGTCCTTCTCGATGTTGCCGTCGCCCATCCGCATGATCGAGCCCTTGCCGAACTGCTTCTCGATCTGCGAGAGCGCGGCGGCAAGCGCCTTGGCCTTGTTGTCGTCCATGAGCTGTCCTTCCTGAGTGAAGCGGCGATTATGGCACAGAGATTGCAGGGTTGTTGCCGTTATGGCGTAGTCCGGGCGAGGCGGATTACCTCTTGCAGCGCATGGATTACGGTGCTCCGCCGCACCGCTTCGCGGTCCCCGCCGAACAGCCGGGTTTCGGCGTGGCGGCGGCCGTCTGCACAGGCCCAGGCGAGGCAGACGGTGCCCACCGGTTTGCCCGGCGTGGCGCCGCCGGGACCGGCGATGCCGGATACCGCCACGGTGACGGCGGCACTGCTGCGGAGTAGGGCGCCGGCGGCCATTTCCCGCACGGTGGCTTCGCTGACCGCGCCGCTGTCCTGCAGCGTGGCGGCGGCGACGCCCAGCATGTCCTGCTTGGCGGCATTGGAATAGGTGACGAAGCCGCGCTCGAACCAGCCGGAGCTGCCGGCGGTGGCGGTGACGACTTCGGCGATCCCGCCGCCGGTGCAGGATTCGGCAGTGGCGAGCATCCAGCCGCGCCGCGCCAGCGCCTCGCCGACGCTGCGGGAGAGGGCCTCCAGTTCCTTGTCCATCGCTTCTCCCTCTCAGCCGAAGAAATGCACCAGCACCGCCAGCGCCAGCACGGTATAACCGGCGGCGAAGAGGTCGTCCAGCATCACGCCGAAGCCGCCCTTGAAGCTGCGGTCCGCCCAGCGCACGGGTGGTGGCTTGACGATGTCGAAGAAGCGGAAGAGGGCTACCGCCACCGCCTGCCACAGCAGCGTCTTGGGCGCGAACAGCAGCACCAGCCAGGTGGCGACCATCTCGTCCCAGACGATGGCGCCGTGGTCGGGCTCCCCCAGCGCGCGGCCGGTGCGATCGGCGGCGATGATGCCGGCGACGAACAGGCTGGCGAGCAGGGCGAGGAAGACGAACTCCGACACCGGCGTGCGCAGCAGCGGGTACAGCAGCCAGGCCAGCAGGGTGCCGAAGGTGCCGGGCGCCTTGGGGGCGAGGCCGGAGCCGAAGCCCAGCGAGATGAAGTGGGCGGGGTGACTGAACAGCAGGCGGACGGTTGGGCGCATCTGGGCTCGCGATGGAATTGTTGTTTGGGAGGCTGCGGGCGGTGAGGGCGCGGCCGGCTCAGGCGAAGTGATCGTAGCCGCCGAGCAGCGGCTGGATGAGGCGGCCGTCGTTCTCGCGCAGCCGCAGTTCGCCCGGCGTGGCGCTTGTCGTTCCGATGCGGGTGAGCGGCAGGGCGAGATGGTCCGCCACGGCAGCGAGGGCACTGCGCTGCGCCGGCGGCGCGGTGAACAGCAACTCATAGTCGTCGCCGCCGGCCAGCAGGCAGCGGCGGGCGAGCACCGGGTCGACGCCATGCTGCGTCAGCGGTGGCAGCGGCAGGGTGTCCAGTTCCACGATGGCGCCGACGTCGGAGCGCTCCAGGATGTGGCCGAGATCGCCCAGCAGGCCGTCGGACACATCCAGCATCGCGCTGGCGACGCCGCGCAGCGCCAGGCCGAGTTCGACGCGCGGCACCGGCCGGTGCAGCGCGTTCAGGCAGCGGTCGCGGCAGCTGCCGGGCAGCGACACCTGGCCGCGCAGTTCGGCGAGGCCGAGGGCGGCCAGGCCGGGCTGGCCGGAGATCCAGATGTCGTCGCCCGGCGCTGCGCCGGCACGGGTGATGGCTTCGCCGGCGGGCAGCTCGCCGGCGATGGTGACGCTGAGCGTCAACGGGCCGCGGGTAGTGTCGCCGCCGACCAGGTCCACACCGTAGCGCAGCGCACAGGCGAAGAAACCGTCGGCGAAGGCCGCCAGCCAGTCTTCGTCGGCCGCAGGCAGGGCCAGCGCCAGGGTCGCCCAGCGCGGCTCGGCGCCCATGGCCGCGAGGTCGGAGACGTTGACCGCCAGTGTCTTCCAGCCGAGCGCGTTGGCATCGGTATCCGGGAAGAAGTGGGTGCCCGCCACCAGCATGTCGGTGGATATCGCCAGCTGCATGCCGGCGCGGGGTCGCAGCAGCGCGGCGTCGTCACCGACGGCGAGGTCGGTGTGCACCGCGGCGCGGGTGAAATGGCGGCGTATCAGGTCGAATTCTGAAGGCATCGATTGTTGCCACGCGGGTGGGCTGGCTCGCTGGAAGCGCAGAGCTTACCGCAGCGGCGGCGTGGCAATGGCGGTCCGCGATGGAATGCGGACCGCCGCGGAGGCCGGGCGGCCTCCGGTGTTACAGCAGCTGGAAGGCGAGGATGGCCATCAGCGTGGGCGGGACCGCAGCCACGAACAGGCCGAGCGGATTGACCGCGCCTTCGTCGAAATGGCCGCGCAGGATGGACATGCCGGCGGGGTTGGGGGCGTTGGCGATCACCGTGAGGCCACCGCCGGTGACGGCGCCGGCCACGACCGCATACTTGAATTCGTCGGTGAGGCCCTCGACCAGCGAGGCGAGATAGGTGAGTGCCGCGTTGTCGGTGATGGCGGTCAGCGCGGTGGCGCCGAAGTAGACGGTGGTGGCGTCCATGCGGCCCAGCGCCGGCTGTAGCCACCACGCCTGCTGGCCGCCGAGCACGACCAGGCCGGCGAGGAAGAAGGCGACCATCAGCCCTTCGCGCAGGATGAGGCGCTCTTGGAACTGCGGGTAGGCGGTGGCCAGGCCCATGAACAGCAGGAAGACGCCGAGGAAGACCGGCGGATGATGAGCGAAGCTGACGATGAGGAAGAGCAGGAAGAGGTGGCAGCCCACCATCACGGCCGGCACCTCGCCGCGCTGCGAAGCGGTCTCCAGCGACAGCGCCAGGAGCTCGCGGCGGAAGATCAGCGTGGCCACCGCAGCGTTGATGATGACGGCGAGGGCGGACTTCCAGCCGAAGTGCGCCAGCATGTAGAAGGAGTCCCAGTTCCAGGTGGTGGCCACCATCAGCACGGGGGGAGCGGCGAAACTCGTCAGTGTGCCGCCGATGGAGACATTGACGAACAGCGTGCCCAGGGTGACGTACATGAGGCGCTGGGAGAGCCCGCGGCTGTAGTAAAGCTCGCGCAGCATCAGCGCCGCCAGCGTCATCGCCGCCGGCTCGGTGATGAAGGAGCCCAGCAGCGGCACCACCGCGACGATGGTGAAGTACACCGCGACCGACTCCGGCAGCGGCACGAAGCGCGCGATCATCCGCACCAGCGTGGAGGCGAACTGCATCACCGGTTTGCTGGCGGCCACCACCATGATGGCGAACACGAACATCGGCTCGGTGTAGTTGCGGCTGTCCAGGTATTCGACCGCCGAGTCCTTGCCGGCGCTGACGCCGATGAAGACGATCAGGACGATGGCCCAGAAGCCGAATACGGCCTCGACCTCGCCCAGCAGGTGCCACAGGCCGGCATGGGCCGGCCGGGTGTGGGCGAGGTGCTCGAAGAACTTGGTGGAGAAGGTGTGGAGGATGGCGATGGCGAAGAGGATGGCGCCCGCCAGTTGGATCGTCGTTGGAGTCATGCCGTGAGGTCAGCGAGTGGGAGGGGCGCTGCCTTGGGCAGCGAGCGGGGGAAAAGCGCGATCGAGGTGGCGAGCGGAAAGGCTGGGCAGCCGCGGCTGCGGCGCCGGCGGGGCATGGGGGCGCCCCGCCGGCGCGACGAGGTCAATCCTCGTCTTCGTCGTCCTCGGCGCCACCGCGGCGCGGCACCTTGGTCGGATCGCAGGTGATGGGGCGGTAGATCTCGACCCGGTCGCCGGGACGCAGCGGCGCATCCAGCTTGCTGACCTTGCCGAAGATGCCGACCTTCTGGTTCTCCAGGTCGATCTGGGGGAAGGTCTGCAGGATGCCGGAGAGCTCGATCGCCTCCTTGAGGGTGGCGTTTTCCGGCACGTCTATCCGCAGCCAGACGGTCTGGGCGACATCGGCGTAAGCCACGCCTACACGCATGGTGCTCATCTGCTTCTCCTCAGGCGTGGGCGCCGTCGGGCAGCGGCGCCTGCGCGGCGGCGGCCCGTTTGGCGGCACGTTGCTCGATCACCCGGTGGCCGGCGATCAGGAAGGCGATGACGAAGAAGGCGCCCGGCGGCAGGATCATCATCAGGAAGCCCTTGTAGTCGTGGATCAGCGTGACTTCCAGGACATGGAAGGCCGGGCCGAACATCTGGCTGGCGCCGGCGAACAGGGTGCCGCTGCCGAGGATTTCGCGGATGCCGCCCAGCACCACCAGTGTCAGGGTGAAGCCCAGGCCCATGGCCAGGCCATCGATGGCGGAGGCGCTGACCGGGTTCTTGCAAGCGAAGGCTTCGGCGCGGCCGAGGATGGCGCAATTCACCACGATCAGCGCGATGAACAGGCCCAGCACCTGGTAGAGCTCGTACATCCAGGCGTTCATGCTCATGTCGATCAGCGTGACCAGGCTGGCGATCAGGGCGACGAAGACCGGGATGCGGACGTTGGGGCTGACCAGGTTGCGGATCGAGGCGATCAGCATGTTGGACAGCACCAGCACGGCGGTGGTCGCCAGGCCCATGCCCAGGCCGTTGGTGGCGTTGCCGGTGACAGCCAGCGTCGGGCACAGGCCTATCATCTGCGCCAGCACCGGGTTGTTGGACCACAGCCCGTCCTTCATCAGCGCCCCATGGCTGGGGCCGGTGGGCGGCGTGGGTGTGGCCGGCGCGCTGTCGGCGGCGGCGGTGGCGCAGGCTTCGCTCATGGTGGATACCTCGGAATGGCTCAGGATTGGGGGGCGGCGGGGGCGGCAGGCTCGCCCAGCATGGTGGCCTGCTGCGCGGCGTAGAGGTCGAGGCCACGCTTCACCGCGTTCACCACCGCGCGCGGGGTGATGGTGGCGCCGGCGAACTGGTCGAAGATGCCGCCGTCCTTCTTCACCGCCCATCGGGCGGGGGCCGGATCGCCCAGCGAGCGGCCGTCGAAGGACAGCACCCAGGGGTTCTTGGCGAGCTCGATCTTGTCGCCCAGGCCGGGGGTTTCGGTGTGGCCGGTGACGCGCACGCCGGTGAGGCGGCCGTCGCGGTCCACGCCCATCACCAGCTTGATGGTGCCGGAGTAACCCTTGTTCTCCATGCCGAACACCACGCCCGTCACCACGCCGGCCTTGCGGGCGCGGTACACGGTGACCGTCCGTCCGTCGGTGTCCTTCACGGCAATCGTGTCCGCCATCAGGTCGTTGTCGAAACTGTTCCCGGGAAGCACCTCCGCCAGCGCGGCCTGGGTCTTGCGGGCCTGGGCTTCGGCGATGCGCGGGCCGGTTGCCTGGGAAGCGATGGCCAGGGCGGCACCGGTGATCATCGCCACGAAGGCGAGCGAAGCGCCCTGGTACCAGAGCGTGTCGAATTGTTTGGCGATGTTCATCGGGCGCGGGCCTTGGCGGTTTCGGCGGGGTTCAGGGAGCGACCGTCACGCTTGCGGCCGAAGATGCGCGGCCGGGTGTATTGGTCGATCAGCGGCGCGGTGGCGTTCATCAGCATGATGGCGAAGGCGATGCCCTCCGGGTATGCGCCCCAGGTGCGGATGGTCCAGGTCAGCAGGCCACAGCCCAGGCCGAAGATCCACTGGCCCAGCGGCGTGCTGGCCGAGGTCACATAGTCGGTGGCGATGAAGAAGGCGGCCAGCATCACGCCGCCTGACAGCAGGTGGGCGACCGGGCCCAGGTAGTGATCCGGCGCCACCGCGCTGGCGATCGCTGCCGGCACGACGACGCCGGCGAGGAAGGCCAGCGGGATGCGCAGCCCGATCACGCCCTTGATCACCAGGAAGATGCCGCCGGCGAGCAGCAGCAGCGCGCTGGTTTCGCCCAGGCTGCCCTGGCGTTCGCCGATGCCGAAGGCGGTGGCGGAGTAATGGCCGGGCAGGGACTGGTCCAGCAGCACGCCCTTGGTGGCTTCGGCCTTGATGTGGCCGAGCAGGGAAGCGCTGCTCATGGCGTCCGGCGCGCCGGCGCCGAAGGTGATGGCAAGGGCGTCCAGTGCGCCGGGCAGCGCATCCGGCGTGGGCAGCAGCCACTGCGTCATCTCCACCGGGAAGGAGATCAGCAGCATCACCCGCGCGGCCATCGCCGGGTTGAACAGGTTCTGGCCCAGACCGCCGAAGAGATGCTTGGTGATGGCGACCGCGAAGACCCCGCCGACCACGCCTATCCACCACGGCGCCCAAGGCGGCAGCGACATCGCCAGCAGCCAGCCGGTAAGCACGGCGGAGCCGTCGAACACCGCCTTGCCGGCGGAGAGGCCGCGCAGCCGCACGCACAGTACTTCGGTGGCCACACAGGCCAGGATGGTGACCAGCCACAGGTAGACCGAAGGCCAGCCGAAGCGCCAGAAGCCAGCCAGCGTGGCCGGCACCAGCGCGATGAGGACCAGCCCCATCACGTTGCCGACGGAGCGGGCGCCGACGGCGTGGGGAGACGAGAGTACGGTGTTCATGTGGTGCTTTCCTCTTGCTTGGCGGCTTCCTGCGCAGCCTTCTTGGCGGCCGCCTTGGCTGCGGCTTCGGCTTTGGCGCGTTCGCGCTCGGCCTTGCGGGCGGCGGCGGCCTCGGCCTTCTCGCGCGCCTCGCGCTCCATGCGTGCGCTGCGCTCGTCGGCGAGCTGCTTGATCGCGTCCTGGCGCAGCTTGCCTTTGTCCTGGCTGGCCAGTTCGCCCTTGGCGTAGTTGAAGTAGTGCACCAGCGGAATGTGGGAGGGGCACACATAGGAACAGGTACCGCAGGCGATGCAGTCCTTGAGGCCGATGTCCACCGAGGCCTTGAGGTCGCCGGAGCGGATCAGCGCAGCCATGTCCAGCGGCATCAGGCCGATGGGGCAGGCGCCGACGCACGAGGCGCAGCGTATGCAGGGGCCTGCGTCGGCGCCGTCGGCGGTTTCTTCCTCGCGCAGCGCCAGCAAGCCGCCGCTGCCCTTGATGATGGGCACCGCCAGGTTGCTCACGGACAGGCCCATCATCGGGCCGCCCATGACCCAGCGGGCGACCTCTGCGGTGGTGCCGCCGCAGAAGTCCACCAGCGCGGACAGCGGCGTGCCGATGCGCACCTCTAGATTGCGCGGCGTGCGGATGGCGCCGCCGGAAACGGTGACGATGCGGCGGGTGAGCGGCTCGCCGAAGCGCAGGGCGCGATGGATGGCCGCCGCGGTGCCGACGTTGTGGACCACCACGCCGATATCCGCCGCACGGCCGTCCGCCGGCACTTCCTGCCCTGTCAGCCAGCTGATGAGCTGCTTCTCGGAACCCATCGGATAGCGGCTGGGAACGGCCACCACCTGCACCTCTGCATGGCTCGCGGCGGCTGCCGCAAGGGCGTCTATCGCTTCGGGCTTGTTGTTCTCCACGCCGATCAGCACGCGCTCACCGCCGATGGCGCGCAGGATGATGCGGGCGCCGTCGATCACCTCCGCCGCCCGCTCGCGCATCAGGCGATCGTCGCAGGACAGGTAGGGTTCGCATTCGCCACCGTTCAGGATCAGCGTGGGGATGGGCTTCTTCTGTCCGAGCGCGAGCTTTACTGCGGAGGGGAAGGTGGCGCCGCCCATGCCGACGATGCCGGCCGCGGACACGCGGCGGGCGATCTCGGCCGGCTCCAGCGTCCATGGGTCGGCGCCCTCGGTTTCCAGCGCCTCGTCCTTGCCATCCACGTCCAGCAGGATGGCTGGCCCGGTGAGGCCGGAGGGATGAGGCACAGGCACTTCAGCGATGCCGGCGATGGTGCCGGAGGTCGGCGCGTGGATGGGCGCCGAGATGGGGCCGGCGGCTTCGGCGATCATCTGGCCGCGCAGCACGCGGTCGCCAGCGGCGACGATGGGCCGCGCCGGCGCGCCGATGTGCTGCATCAACGGCAGGGTGAGCCGCGGCGGAAGCGGCAGCACGGCGATTTCGGTGCCGGCGGCCGGATGCTTGCGGCCGTCGGGATGCACGCCCCAGCGCCGCAGCAGGCGGCCCAGGCGGGAGGCGGTGGACAGGGGGAGCTGGTCAGGCGAGCCCATGATGTGAGTTCCTCAGGCGGTTGCGGGCTTGGGCCAGACCCAGCTCTGCAGGGTGACGGGCACGGGAGCAAGGCTGATGGCGCCGGTGGGGCAGACGCCCTCGCACTTGGCGCAGCCGGTGCAGGCATCACGGATGACCGAATGCACCTGCTTCACCGCGCCGAGGATGGCGTCGGTGGGGCAGGACTTGTAGCACTTGGTACAGCCGATGCAGATCTCCTCCTGCACGCCGGCGATGGTCGGCAGGCTCTCCGCCATGCCGGAGGTATCGATGCTGATGCCCAGCTTTGCCGCCAGCGCTTCGGCCAGGGCCTTGCCGCCCGGCGGGCAGCAGGTGACCGGCGCCTCGCCGGCGGCGATGGCGTTGGCCGCGCCGGAGCAGCCGGGGAAGCCGCACTGGCCGCATTGCGAGCCGGGCATCATGGCCTCGATTTCGGCGACGACGCTGTCGGGTTCGACATAGAAGCGCCGTGCGGCCACGCCCAGGGCGACGCCGCAGAAGGCCCCGATCAGGGCGACGCTGGTTACCGCGATCAACATGGGGTTCTCCTTTCCTGTCGGGTCAGTGGTTGGTCAGGCCGGCGAAGCCCATGAAGGCGAGCGACAGCAGACCGGCGGTGACGAAGCTGATGGGCGCGCCGGCGAAGCTGGCGGGCACGCGGGTGAGGGCCAGGCGCTCGCGCAGGCCGGCGAAGAGGATCATCACCATGGTGAAACCGAGCGCGGAGCCGAAGCCGTAGAGCACGCTGCGCACGAAGCCGGCGCCTTCGCCGGCGTTGAGCAGCGCGATGCCCAGCACCGCGCAGTTGGTGGTGATCAGCGGCAGGTAGATGCCCAGCACCTTGTAGAGGTCGGGCGCACTTTTCTTGATCACCATTTCCACGAACTGCACGGTGGCGGCGATCACCAGGATGAAGGCGAGGATGCGCAGGTAGCCGAAGTCGTAGGGCACCAGCAGCAGGTGCTCCAGCAGCCAGGTGAGCGCACAGGCCAGCGTCAGCACGAAGGTGGTGGCCAGGCCCATGCCGATGGCGCTGTCCACCTTCTTGGAGACGCCCATGAAGGGACAGAGGCCGAGGAATTTCACCAGCACCACGTTGTTGACCAGGGCGGTCCCCAGCAACAGCATCAACCACTCGCTCATTTCGCTATCTCCAATGCCGTTTCCAGCTATTGGAATCGCTCATTGCAGATCGCATGCCACGCCCCGAAAGCGCTGCAAGTTGCTGATTGGAAAGTATTGTTGCGGCGCGATGCGGGTGTTTGGCTGTGTCGAGTGCGTCAGCCTTTCCGGAATTGTCGCAATGCCGACAAATGTCGAGCCTGCGAGTGTTTACACCCTGTTTACACGACGGCGGGCGGAGAACACGGGTGATCCGCCGGCCCGATTGCGGGGGATGCGACGGCGCACCGGGAAGGTGCGCCCGATTGTCATGTTTGGCACAACGCTTGCTAGGGAATGGGCGCCCGCATAGCACGAGATCATCATGTCCGCATCCGCCCAGATACCGGTCGTTTTCGCCGACGCGGTATTCCATTACGCGGTCGAGCAATCGGCGATCGCCATTTCGATCACCGATGCCAACGCCAAGATCCTGTATGTGAACCCGGCCTTCTGTGCGATCACCGGCTATGCCGCCGAGGAGGTCGTCGGGCAGAAGCAGTCCCTGCTCTCCTACAAATCCACCCCCAAGGCGGTCTACCAGGAGTTGTGGAGCGCGCTGAAGGCTGGCGGCTCCTGGACGGGCCGGCTGCTCAACCGGCGGCGCGACGGTACGCCTTATGTCGCGGAACTGACGGTGACGCCGCTGAAGACACCGGATGCGGAAGAGGAAGACGGCCAGCGCCTCAATTACCTCGGCATGCACTGGGACGCCACCGAGGAGCACCGCCTCTCCCAGCAACTCACCAACCACAAGCAGCTCATCGAGTCGGTGATCTCGGTAGCACCGGTGGCGGTGGCGCTGCTGGACGTGGAAGGCCATGTGGTGCTGGACAACCCGGCCTACAAGCGCATCGTCGCCGAGATGAAGGTGGACGAGCCGGCGCACGCGGTGATGGACGCGCTGCGCCAGAGCCTGGGCGAAGCCTTCGACCACGCCTACGCCCACCGCCGCGCGCTGCTCAACCACGAACTGCGCTTCGACCGCGTTGGCGGTGAGCCGCGCTGGTACTCCTGTTCGCTGTCCTGGTTCGAGGAGCGCCATACCAGCCCGGACGCCTTCTACGGCGGTGGTTGTTCCGATTACCTGCTGCTGGTGATGCACGATATCAGTGCATCCAAGCGCCAGCAGGAGGCATTACGCCTCGCCGCGATGCGCGCCATGTTGTCCGAGGGCGAACTCAACCAGAGCCTGCGGGAGGCATTGTCGGGCGCGATCTTCCAGTTGCAGGGGCCGGTCAATCTGATCGCTGCCGCCGCCAACCTGCAGCGCCGCCGCGTCGGCAGCGGCGGCAGCGATCCGCTGGCGCGCGCCCTGGCCGACGCCCAGCGCGCCGGCGAGCGCGCCATTGACACCCTGCAGGCGGCGATGCCGCCGGAGCCCGAGGCGCCCTCCGGCCCGGTGAACCTCAACGAGGTGCTGCGCGACGTGCTGATGCTGGAGACCGACGCCCTGCTGTCGGCCGGCGTCACGGTGGACTGGCACCCCGCGCATGTGCTGCCCTCCATCCAGGGCGATCCCACCGCGCTGCGTACCCTGTTCCGCCAACTGGTGACCAACTCGGTGGAGGCGATGAACGTGCGCGGCTGGAGCGAGCGCGCCATCAGCCTTGGCACCTCGGTGCAGGACGGGCAGATCGAGGTCGAGGTGGTGGATACCGGCCCCGGCATTCCGGAAGAGCTGCGGCTGAAGGTGTTCGAACCCTTCTTCTCCACCAAGCAGGTGCGCGCGGCCGGTCGCGGCGTCGGCCTGTCGCTGGCGCAGGAAATCGTCAGCCGCCATCGTGGCGTGCTGGAGATCGACCCCCACCACACCGGTGGCTGCCGCCTGCGGGTCAGCTTCCCGCCCAGCCGCAGCCTGTCCGCGTCCGAGATGGAGGCCCACGGATGAGTACTGAGGATCATCCCGAGCAAACCGATACGCGGGCGGCCTGGCTGGAGTCGGCACTGGAGGCGCTGTACCGCGTCAGCCGGGTGCTGTCGCGCTCGCTGGAGTTGCGCGAGACGCTGTCCGAAGTGCTGAGGGTGCTGGATGAGGAGTGCGGCTTCAACCGCGCCCTGGTCACCCTCTCGGAAGCCGACGGCGAATCGATGGCGATCTCGGCGCTGCACGGAGTCGACGCGCCTCTCAACCCGGACATCCGCTGGCGTGCTGGTGAAGGCGTGATTGGCAGCGTGTTGCAGCGCTCCCGTCCGCTGCTGCTGGAGCGCTTGGCCGATGACAGCAACTACCTGTCGCGGCGTGGCCTGTTCGATGGCGAGGCGCCCTTCATCGGCGTGCCCATACGCGCCGGCCACGAAACCGTGGGCGTGCTGGCGCTGCAGCCGCCGCAGGCGGCGCGCGACCGCCTGGAGGACGACGCCCACTTCGCCGAGATGGTGGCCAACCTGGTTGGCCAGACCGTCAGGCTCTCCTGTCAGGTGCGGCAAGAACGCCGCGATATTGCAGAAGAACGCGACAACCTCCGCCGCACCGTGCGCAACCGCTTCGGCTTCGACAACATCGTCGGCCACACGGTACGCATGCGCCAGGTGTTCGAGCAGGTGCGCCAGGTGGCGAAGTGGAACACCACCGTGCTGGTGCGCGGCGAGACCGGCACCGGCAAGGAGCTGATCGCCCAGGCCATCCACTACAACTCGCCGCGTGCGGCCGGCCCCTTCGTCAAGCTCAACTGTGCGGCGCTGCCGGAGAACCTGCTCGAATCCGAGCTGTTCGGCCATGAGAAGGGCGCCTTCACCGGCGCGCTCACCCAGCGCAAGGGCCGCTTCGAGATGGCGGATTCCGGCACCCTGTTCCTGGACGAAATCGGCGAGATCTCGCCCTCCTTCCAGGCCAAGCTGCTGCGGGTATTGCAGGAGGGGGAACTGGAGCGGGTGGGCGGCGCGCGCACGCTGAAGGTGGATGTGCGGGTGATTGCCGCCACCAACCGCGACCTCGAACTGGAGGTGGAGGCCGGCAAGTTCCGCGAGGATCTGTATTACCGCCTCAACGTCATGCCCATCATGCTGCCGGCGCTGCGCGAGCGGGTGGAGGACATTCCCGAAATCGCCCGCTTCCTGGTGGACAAGGTGGCGCAGATGCAGGGCAGACCGTTGACCATCACCGACAGCGCCCTGCGCATCCTGCTGCACCACGCCTGGCCGGGCAATGTGCGCGAACTGGAAAACTGCATAGAGCGCGCCGCGGTGATGAGCGAGGACGGCACCATAGATCGCGACCTCATCCTCATCTCCGGCATCGAGGAACGGGTTTCGCCGCTGCGCGGCGGCGGCGGCACGGTGGACCTGGACGACCCCGGCCTGGACGAGCGTGAGCGCGTCATCGCCGCGCTGGAGCAGGCCGGCTGGGTGCAGGCCAAGGCCGCGCGCCTGCTGGGCATGACGCCGCGCCAGATCGCCTATCGCATCCAGACGCTCAACATCAAGGTGCGCCAGATCTGAGCCCGCTCGCCTGAGACGCCCCCGGGCGTCAGCTGCTGCGCTGCCCTCGCAGGCCGGCCCTCTCCAGGGCCGGCCTGCGTCATTTCACCGCCCAGCGGCATTCATCTTCCCTTCTGCGGCTCCCTGAGCTGGCGCCCGGGAGGAAGGCGCCTGCCCGCCGGGGCTCCCGGCTGGATTAGGGTAAACACAGCCGAAAGCCCCAGATCAAAGATGGTAATTTGGCCGGCCCTTCGAATTTGCTGCAGGAGCACATCGGCTTCTGCCCAGCCATTTCGTAAAACTTCTTCCTTGTTTTTATTGAGTTTTGGAGGGCCTCCTCGATGCCATTGTTGCTAGGAGTCGCGTCGGAGACGCTCGCAGGCGAACGCCGCCTGCCGGTGGTGCCGGACGTACTGAAGAAATACCAGAGCCTGGGCGTAGTGCTGCAGATGCAGCAAGGCGC
>Ga0209699_100106_pt1 | contig 101812 bp, 89 predicted proteins | sample SynthPrep_1_END__FD_187204 | JGI IMG/M metagenome (GOLD analysis project Ga0209699, IMG submission 187204) | Synthetic microbial communities from Ohio, USA - SynthPrep_1_END_DS7_MetaG (SPAdes) (version 2) | ecosystem: Engineered > Bioreactor > Aerobic > Activated sludge | place: USA: Ohio...
GTCCTGGGCGGGTGGGGTGTCGTCGGGCTGTGGGCTTGGAGGCATGTCCGGATCCGGGAGTACCAAAGCCACGCGCCCGCAGTGGCGGGCGCGTGGCCTTCTGAAAGAAGCCGAGGGGAGGGCGCTGCACGCCGCCGCTTGCCGGTCAGCGGCGTGTCAGCCCCGGTGCGTCAAAGCAGCACGATGTCGAACTGCTCCTGGGTATAACTGGCCTCTGGATGCAGCGAGATCTTCTTGCCGATGAAGTCGGACAGCATCGCCAGCGACTGGCTTTCTTCGTCAAGAAACAGGTCGATCACGTTCGGCGCCGCCAGCACCCGGAATTCGCGGGCGTTGAATTGCCGCGCTTCGCGCACCAGTTCGCGCAAGATTTCGTAGCACACGGTGCGCGCCGTCTTGACCTCGCCGCGGCCGCCGCAGGTGGGGCAGGACTCGCACAGCAGATGGGCCAGCGACTCGCGGGTGCGCTTGCGTGTCATCTCCACCAGGCCGAGCGCGGTGAAGCCGTTGATGCTCATCTTGGTGTGGTCGCGCGCCAGCGCCTTGCGGAATTCCTCCAGCACCATGTCGCGGTGCTCCGGGGTTTCCATGTCGATGAAGTCGATGATGATGATGCCGCCCAGGTTGCGCAGCCGCAGCTGGCGGGCGATGGCCTGGCTGGCTTCCAGGTTGGTCTTGAATATGGTGTCGTCGAAGTTGCGGGCGCCGACGAAGCCGCCGGTGTTCACATCCACCGTGGTCATCGCCTCGGTCTGGTCGATGATCAGGTAGCCGCCGGACTTCAGTTCCACGCGGCGGGCCAGTGCCTTCTGAATTTCGTCCTCGACGTTGAAGAGGTCGAACAGCGGCCGTTCGCCGGAGTAGTGTTCCAGCAGTGGAAGCACCTTGGGGCTGTAGAGCGCGGCGAAGGCACTGAGCTTCTGGAAGTTCTCCCGCGAGTCGATGACGATGCGTGAGGTCTCCTCGTCCACCAGGTCGCGCAGCACCCGGTGGCCCAGCCCGAGATCCTCGTGCAGGAGGCAGGGCGGCGCCGCGCCGGTGGCCCGGTTGCGGATTTCCCCCCACAGCTTGCGCAGGTAGCCGATGTCGGCGGCGAGTTCATCGTCGGAGGCGGATTCGGCCATGGTGCGGACGATGAAGCCGCCGGGCTCGTCTTCCGGCACCAGGCGGGTCAGGCGCTCGCGCAGGGCTTCACGCTCGGCTTCATCTTCGATGCGCTGGGAAATGCCGATGTGCTTTTCCTGCGGCAGGTAGACCAGTAGCCGGCCGGCGATGCTGATCTGGGTGGACAGCCGCGCGCCCTTGGTGCCTATCGGGTCCTTCAGCACCTGCACCAGCAGGGTCTGGCCCTCGGTGAGGATCTTCTCGATCGGCCGTGCCGCCTCGCCGTTCTGGCGGTCGCTCCAGATGTCGGCCACATGAAGGAAGGCTGTGCGTTCCAGGCCGACGTCGATGAAGGCGGACTGCATGCCGGGCAGCACACGCACCACCCGGCCAGTGTAGATGTTGCCGACGATGCCGCGGTTGGCGGTGCGTTCGACGTGCAGTTCCTGGACGACGCCCTGTTCGATGATGGCGACCCGCGTCTCCTGCGGGGTGAAATTGATCAGGAATTCGATGCTCATGGCGTGGCTGGTAATGGGAAATGCGCAATGACAGGCAATACGTCAGCCATTGCGCATGGCTCATCGCCGGCAGCCGGCGGCAGGGAAGGCTGGCGCCGGGGGCTCGGCGCTAGAGCGCGTAGCCGAAACCCTCCTCCAGCAGTTGCGCGGTTTCGAACAGCGGCAGCCCCATGATGGAGGAATAGCTGCCGCGTATCTCCTGGATGAAGATCGCCGCCTTGCCCTGGATGCCGTAGGCGCCGGCCTTGTCCATCGGCTCGCCGGTGAGCACGTAGTGGCGGATGTCGTCTGCGCTGAGGGTGCGGAAGCGGACATCGCTTACCGACAGGCTGCTGCGGATGTGGGTGCCGTCGCTGATGGCGATGGCGGTGAGCACCCGGTGGCTGCGGCCGGAGAGGCGGCCCAGGATGGCGCGGGCTTCCGCCATGTCGCGTGGCTTGCCGATGATCTCCCCGTCCAGTTCCAGCGTGGTGTCGGCGGCGAGGACCGGGCGGCGCGGCAGTTTGCGCCAATGCACACGGCGCCAGCCAGCTTCCGCCTTGGTCAGGGCGATGCGTTCGACGTAGTGCTCGACGGCTTCGTCGGGGAGTGGGGTTTCATCGACGTCGGCGTCATCGCCTCGCTCGCCGCCGCGAAAGGTCAGGACTTCGAAGTGCACGCCGATCTGGCGCAACAGTTCCCGGCGTCGGGGGCTGGTGGAGGCGAGATAGATGCGAGGCGGGCTGGACGGCATGGCGGCGCGCAATGCGGGAATGGTCACGCATTCTAACCGCAGCTGCGCCGGCGCCGCTTTCCCAGGGCATCACTCCGCGGCATGGCCGGGCGCGATCCGCCCGCCGGCGCGGCGATCAGACCTCGTCGTCGGGGGGCGTGGCGGAGAGTTCGTCAGCGAAGCCGAAGCGGCTGAAGTCCCTGATCCGGGCAGGGTAAAGGATGCCGTCGAGGTGGTCGCACTCATGCTGAACCACTCGCGCATGGAAATCCTCCACCTCGCGGGCGATGGCCTGGCCTTCGATGTCGAAACCGCGGTAGCGCAGGCGGCGGTGCCGGGGCACCCAGCCGCGCAGGCTGGGCACGGACAGGCAACCCTCCCAGCCTTCAACCAGTTCCTCCGACAAGGGCTCCAGCACCGGGTTGGCCAGGATGGTGAACGGCACCGCCGGTGCGTCCGGATAGCGCTCGTTGTGCTCGAAGCCGAAGATCACCAGGCGCAGATCCACGCCGATCTGCGGCGCCGCCAGGCCGACGCCGCCGGCCGCGTGCATGGTTTCCAGCATGTCGGTGAGCAGCTCGCGGAGTTCGGCGGTGCCGAAGGTGGTGACGGGGCGGGCAATGCGGGAAAGGCGCGGATCACCCATGCGGAGGATGCTGCGGATCATGGCCTACTCGCGGTGGTAGGGGTGGTTGCGCAGCACCGTCCACGCCCGGTAGAGCGCCTCGGCCAGCAGCGGGCGGACCAAGGCGTGCGGCAGGGTGAGGCTGGAGAGGCGCAGGGTTTCCGCCGCGGTGCGTTTCAGTTCAGGGGAGAGGCCGTCCGGACCGCCGGCGATGAAGGCGACGTCTTCGCCGCCGCTCTGCCACCCTTCGAGGCGACCGGCGAGTTCGCGGGTGCTGAGATCGCCGCCGCGCTCGTCGAGGATGACGCGCCGGCAGCGGGCTGGCAGCGCGGCCTCGATGCGGCTGGCTTCGGCGGTCATCATGGCTTCCACCGTCTTGCCGGTGGTACGGGCTTCCGCCTTCACTTCGATGAGTTGCAGGGGCAGTTCGCGGGGCATGCGCCGGGCGAACTCCTCGAAGCCGGCATCCACCCATGCCGGCATGCGGTTGCCGACGGCCACGACCAGTAGTTTCAACTTACTCCCCGCGGGCGCGGGCAGGTTCTCCCGCCTTGCGGCGGCCGGGGGCGCCATTGGCCCACAGTTCTTCCAGGTTGTAGTAGCTGCGGATGGCGGGCTGCATGATGTGGACGACGATGTCGCCCAGGTCCACCAGCACCCATTCACCGCTGTCCTCGCCCTCGACGCTCACGACTTCGCCGCCGGCGGCCTTGACCTTGTCCTGCACGCTGCGCGACAGCGCCCGGGTCTGGCGCCCGGAATCGGCGCTGGCGACGACGATGCGGTCGAACAGCGCGGTGAGCTTGGAGGTGTCGATGACTTCGATGTCGCGTGCCTTGATGTCTTCCAGGGCGGACACGACGGTTTGCTGCAGTTGGGGGATATCCATGCGGTTCAACGGTAGAGGTGGTGCAGCCCAATATAGTCGAGAACGGAATCGGGCAGCAAATAGCGGGCACTGGCGCCGGCGTGCAGCAAATCCCGCACCAGAGAGGCGGAAATGGCCAGCGGCGTCATGTCGAAGGGGATCACCTTGCCGGCCGGAGTGTCGAGTTTCACCGGGGCACGGGTGATGCGGTTGCGGCAGGCTTCGTCCAGTTCAGGGGACAGGGCGGCGGGCCAGCGCCGCTCATGCGGCGAGTGCCCCGGCCGGTTGGCGACGGCGATGTGGGCGAGTTCGAACAGTGCCTCCCAGCGATGCCAGCCTGGCAGGCCGGCAAAGGCGTCGGCGCCGAGGATAAGCACCAGGGGACGGTCGGGGCCGAGTTCCGCCCGCAGCCGTTCCAGCGTGGGCACGGTATAGCTCGGACGGGGTTCGCGCACTTCGCTGTCGTCCACTTCCAGCGCGGGATTGCCGGCGGCGGCCAGGCGCGCCATCGCCAGCCTGTCTTCGGCGGTGGAGCCGGGCTTGCCGCGGTGGGGCGGCTGGCCGGCGGGAATCAGCCGGACCTTCTCCAGGCCCAGCGCTTCGCGCGCTTCTTCCGCAAGCCGCAGGTGGCCGAGGTGGATGGGGTCGAAGGTGCCGCCCAGCAGTCCCAGCGGTCCGGTGTCAGCGGGGGAGGACATCGGGAGGCAGGCCGAAGACGTCCCGCGCGTTGATGTAGAAGCTGGCGAACACGACGGGGATCATGATCAGTGGCAGCGGGATGGACAGCATGCCGGCCAGCGAGGGCGAGATCAGCCCGATCACACCCAGCAGGATGCCGGGGATCAAGGCCCCGAACACCATCAGCGCGATGCCGAAGGCGAGGAAGGGGCGCCAGTTGCGCAGGCAGGCGTAGAAGCTGAAGAACAGCGCCTTGGTCGGCGGCAGTTTCCACCAGCCGGCGAGGATGGGGGCGAACCAGTAAGCCATCATCACCGGCGTGGACAGCGCGATGGCGAGCAGCAGGGCGCCAGTGATGCGTGGATCGGCGGAGGCGCTGTCCTCTACCCGGTTGCCCGTCATCACCTTCAGCAGGATGCCGCCGTCTATCAACGTGGTGAGCATCAGCACCAACAGGCTGGCGCCGAGGTAGAGGCCGCCGATGGTGAGCAGGGCCTGCGCATTGCCCTTGAAGCCGGAGAAGAGGATGTCCGGTCCCACCTTGCGGCCGTTATCCACCGCGCGACAGCCGTTCAGGACGCCCAGGGAGAGAATGGGCATCATCAGCGAGGCCACCGGCTGGCCGATGAAGGGCACGACGCTCACCAGTACCAGCACCAGCAGATAGCCAAAGGCGAGGAAGGTGAGCAGCGCCGGGCTGCGCCGCCACAAGGCGAAGCCTTCTTTCAGCCAAGACCAGCCGCGGTGGGTGGGAAGTTGTTGCGCTTGCATGGAAGGTCTTCAGTCGGTTTGAGCGGCGGGCAGGGCGGGGCGCGGCGAGAACAGGTCGCGCCAGGCGGCGAGCTGGGCGCCGGCGATGACGGGAACGAGCACGAACATGCCCAGGCCGGCCGGGATCATCGCGACCCACACCAGCACATAGAGCATGACGGCGAAGATGATGAAGGTGAGCAGGCTGCCGAAACAGGCCTGGGCAGAGAGCTTCATCGCATCGAGCGGAGCCACGTCCTGCAGCATGACCAGAGCGGGGGCGAACCACAGCGCCATCATCAGCATGATCCACAGTACGGTGAATACCAGCATGCCGAACATCACGCCGCCGGTGGCCAGCCCCACGCCGGTGAAGGCACCGACGATGGCCCCGGTGAGCACGGCGCTGCCGCCAATGGCGGCAGCGATCAGCGCAGCGAAAAGCACGCCCAGCAGGTGGAAGGCGCCGACCAGCAGCAGGTTGCCGGCATGCCGGCGCAGGCCGTCGAACAGGTGATCGACCCGCAGCACTTCACCGCTTTCCACCCGCCGGGCGCTGGCGACCATGCCGGCCGCCAGCAGCGGAAAGGCGACCGGCACCGCCGCCCAGCCCAGCACCGGTACCACGCCCAGCGCCAGCAGGATGAGGATGAGCACCAGGGTCTGCAACAGCCAGGTCGTGGGCGAGCGCAGGAACAGCTTCCAGCCGGTGGTCAGCCAGCGCAGGGCGTCGCCCGGCATGGCCGGCGATATCTCGGGCAGAACGTGGCGGTGGGGGTGGAGCGAAGGTTCTGGGGTGCTCATCGGGGATGTCGGCAGGATTCGGTATCGTCGGCCGAGGTTGCGTGCGCATGCAGCCACGCTGGCGGGGTATGCCGACGGTGGCCGATGCTAGCCGATGGCAGGGGGGAGTTCAAACTCCGGGTAGCGCGGGGTGGGCGACGATGCGACGGCGCAGGATGTCGCGGTACTCGTCCGGATTCTTCACCAGCACCATTTCGCCCTGCCGCGGCAGATGGAGATCGGCGGCGCGGGAGAGCCAGAAGCGCAGCGCTGCCGCCCGCAGCATCGCTGGCCATGCCTGGCGCTCCGCGGCGGTGAAGGGGCGCTCCGCATGGTAGGCGGCGAGCAGGGCGGCGCAGCGGGCAGCATCGAGCTCGCCGCCGGGCGTGGCGCACCAGTCGTTAACTGTGACGGCGACGTCGAACAGCAGGCTGTCGTGGCCGGAGAAATAGAAGTCGATGACGCCGCCGATGTGGTCGCCGTCCCACAGCACATTGTCGCGGAAGAGGTCGGCGTGGATGGCTCCGGCCGGAAGCGCGGCGCTGTCCACTTGGGCCTGGAAGGCGAGCTCCGCATCCAGCAGGGCTTGCTCCTCGGCGGGCAGGAAACTGCGCACCTCGGCGGCAGTGGCAGTGCGCCACGCCGGTCCGCGCGGGTTGTCCTGGCGACGCCCATAGGACTGTCCCGCCAGGTGCAGGCCGGCCAGCATGGCGCCCACGCGGGCACAGTGCTGCTCGCCGGGCGCCATCACGGATTGGCCTGCCAGGCGCATCACCAGCACCGCCGGTTTGCCTTCCAGGGTGCCCAGGTACTCGTTGTCCCTGTCGGCGATGGGTGCCGGTACCGGCAGGCCGTGGCGGGCGAGGTGGGCCATCAGGTGCAGGTAGTAGGGGAGTTCGGCGCGCGGGATGGCTTCGAACAGCGTCAGCACATAACGGCCCAGTGTGGTGGTGACGAAGAAGTTGCTGTTCTGTACGCCGGCGGCAATGCCCTTCAGCTCGACCAGGCGGCCGATCGCATAGCCGCGCAGCCATGCAGCGAGGGTCGATTCGGGAAGGGGGGTGAAGACGGACATCGGCGTGTTCCGGGAGCGGGCTAAGGCAAGGGGCGCCCCAGCGCCGCGGCGACGGCGCCCCAGGCGGCGATCTTTTCAGTCAGGCTGCGCGCAGCATGGGCCGGGCTGGTGGAAGGCAGGCGCATGAACTGCAGTGGAGCCAGTCCTGCTGGCAGCTGCACATGGCGGCGGAACGCGGCCTCGGCCGCGCTGCCGTTGAAGAACACGTGGCGGATTCCGCTGCAGATGGCGAGCAGGCCGGGGAGGTCGTTGGCGATCACGCTGGCGGGCGTGATGGCGCTATCCAGGCTGCCGGGGCGCTCGCAGTGGGCGATGACGTCCCATAGCGCGACGCCGGCGTCTTGCAGCCGGTGCAGGCGGTCAGCGTAGGGAAGCTGCGGGCCGGCTCCCAGCAGCGTACCCATGATGGGCCAGAAGGCGTTGCGCGGATGGGCGTAATACTGGCCGGCGCTCAGCGAGGCCACGCCGGGCATGCTGCCGAGCACGAGCACGCGGGCATCTTCGCGGAAAACCGGAGGGAAGCTGCTGACGATGAACATGAGGCGGGTCGGCGCGGCGGAATCCGCCGGCCCGGGGATGAAGGCCGGCGGAATGCCTTACCAGGACTTGATGACCCACATCGGCACGGACAGCGTAGGTGCGGTGTCGTCGCGCACCATCTGGCCGTTGCCTTCCTTGTCCACCAGGTAATACGGCACGCCATGGGGCGGGGTGACCTTGACCATGTAGAGCTTGCCGCGGACGCGGTACTCGGTGACGGTGTCTTCGCCCTGCTTCAGGATGGTGACCTGGGGCTCGTCGGCGCCGTCGGTCATGCCCGGCGGCGGCGGGGGCGGTTCGGGGATGGGTTCCAGGTTGGGCGGTTGTTGAGCGCAGACCGGGAAGGCTGCGGCAGCCAGCACGGCGATGAAGAGGCGGCGCATGGTGTTCTCCTGTATATCGGCCGATTCTAGCAGAGCGGGCTCAGCGGCTTTCCGCCCGGCTCAAAGGTTCAGCATCAATTCGTGTTCCTCGGGCAGCGGCAGGAAACCGCGCGTTTCGTAGTGCTTGAAGATGGCCTCGACAACCGCTTCCGGCTCGTCGATGACCTGCACCAGGTCGAGGTCCGCCGGGTTGATCATGCGCTCGGTGACGAGGCGGTCGCGGACCCAGTCGAGCAGCCCGTTCCAGAACGCGCCATGCACCAGGATGATGGGGATGCGCCGGCTCTTGCCGGTCTGTATCAGCGTCATTGCCTCCAGCAGTTCATCCAGCGTGCCGAAGCCGCCGGGCATGACGACGTAGGCCGAGGCGAACTTCACGAACATGAACTTGCGCGCGAAGAAGTGCTGGAAGGTCTGGGAAATATCCTGATACGGATTCGCTTGCTGCTCCATCGGCAGCTGAATGTTGAGTCCGACTGAGGGGCTCTTGCCGAAATAGGCGCCCTTGTTGGCTGCCTCCATCACCCCCGGCCCCCCGCCGGAAATCACGGAAAACCCGGCATCCGACAGCAAGCGGGCGATCTTCTCCGCCTGCATGTAATAGAGATGATCGGGCGGAATTCGCGCGCTGCCGAAGATGGAAACGGCCGGCCGGATGGCATTCAGGCGTTCTGTGGCCTCCACGAACTCTGCCATAATCCCGAAGATCCGCCAGGACTCGCGTGCGCTGAAACGCGGGGCAGCGGCGCCCGCAAGACTGCCGGGCAATTTTTCTTTTGCGGTCATCTGCTGTACTCGTTTGTTCTTCTTGAAATAAACCGGATGCATTGCATCCGGAGCCCCACGCTTCTCCGCAAGGATTCTCCCGGATGCCCACCCTGTTGCTCGTTGACGGTTCCAGTTACCTCTACCGCGCTTTCCATGCGCTGCCGGATCTGCGCAACTCCAAGGGCGAACCCACGGGGGCAATCCGGGGGGTGCTGTCGATGCTACGTCGGCTGGAAGGGGACTACAAGGCGGAGTACCGGGCCTGTGTGTTCGACGCCAAGGGCAAGACTTTCCGCGACGACTGGTACCCGGAGTACAAGTCCCACCGGCCTCCGATGCCGGACGATCTGCGGGTGCAGATCGAGCCCCTGCACGAGGCGGTGAAGGCCGAAGGCTGGCCGCTGTTGTGCGTGGAAGGGGTGGAAGCGGATGACGTCATCGGTACGCTCACCCGGCAGGCGGTGGAGCAGGGCTGGGAGGTGGTGATCTCCACCGGCGACAAGGACCTGACCCAGTTGGTGCGCCCCGGGGTGCGCTGGGTGAATACGATGAGCGAAGAGGTGCTGGACGAGGCCGGCGTGACCGCCAAGTTCGGCGTGCCGCCGGAGCTCATCATCGATTACCTGACGTTGGTCGGAGACACGGTGGACAACGTGCCCGGCGTCGAAAAGTGCGGCCCCAAGACTGCGGTGAAGTGGCTGACCGAATATGGCACGCTGGACAATCTCGTCGCCAATGCCGACAAGGTCGGCGGCAAGGTTGGAGAGAACCTGCGCAAGCACCTGGACTTCCTGCCGCTGGGGCGCCGTCTGGTAACGGTGGTGACCGATGTCGAGCTGCCCTTCGACGCCGCCGACCTACCGGCGCGTGAGGACGACAAGGCTGCACTCAAGGCCTTGTACGAGCGCTTCGAGTTCCGTGGCTGGCTGAAGGATCTGGCGGAAGGAACCACGGGCGAACCGCCGCGGGCCGAGGTCGAAGTCGCCGACGACGCGGATCCGGCTGGTCACCGGGGCGGCTACCAGACCATCCTCGACCAGGAAACCCTCTCCGCCTGGCTCGCCAAGCTGAATGCCGCCGAACTTACCGCCTTCGACACGGAAACCACCAGCCTGGACCAGATGGAGGCCAGGCTGGTCGGCATGTCCTTCGCCGTCGCCAAGGGCGAGGCCGCCTATCTGCCGCTGGCCCACCGGGGGGCGGAACAGCCCACGCAACTGCCCTTCGACGCAACGCTGGCGGCGCTTAAGTCCTGGCTGGAGTCGGACGCCCATCTCAAGGTGGGACAGAACCTCAAGTACGACGCACATGTGCTGCTCAATCACGGCATCCGGCTCGGCGGCATCGCGCACGACACCCTGCTGCAGTCCTATGTACTGGAAAGCGACAAGTCCCATGACATGGACTCGCTCGCCAAACGCCACCTGGGGCTGACCACCATTCCTTACACCGACATCTGCGGCAAGGGCGCCAAACAGATCTGCTTCGATGAAGTGGCGATCGACAAGGCCGCCGAGTATGCCGCCGAGGACGCGGACATCACGCTTCGGCTGCACCACAAGCTCTGGCCGCAGGTTGAAGCGACCGGCCGCCTGGCGCCGCTGTATCGCGAGATCGAACTGCCGACCATGGCGGTGCTGCTGGACATGGAGCGCACCGGCGTATTGATCGATCCCTTCCTGCTGGCCCAGCACAGCGAGGAACTTGGCCGCCGCCTGCTGGGCCTCGAACGCGAGGCGCACGAGCTCGCCGGCCAGCCATTCAACCTGGGCTCGCCCAAGCAACTCGGCGAAATCCTCTTTGGCAAGCTCGGCCTGCCGGTAGTGAAGAAGACCGCCACCGGGCAGCCGTCAACCGACGAAGACGTCCTGACCCAGCTCGCCGAAGACTATCCGCTGCCCCAGCTGCTGTTGGAGCATCGCAGCCTCGCCAAGCTGAAGAGCACCTACGCCGACAAGCTGCCACGCATGGTGAATCCCAGGACCGGCCGGGTGCATACCACCTTCTCGCAGGCTACTGCGGTGACCGGCCGCCTCGCCAGCACCGACCCGAACCTGCAGAACATTCCCATCCGCACCGCGGAGGGGCGTCGCATCCGTGCTGCCTTCATTGCGCCACGCGATCACGTCATCGTCTCCGCGGACTACTCGCAGATCGAACTGCGCATCATGGCGCACCTTTCCGAGGATGCCCGCCTGCTGGATGCCTTCGCCCGCGGTGAGGATGTTCACCGGGCAACCGCCGCCGAGGTCTTTGGCGTAGAACCCGCCGAAGTCAGCAGCGAACAGCGCCGCTACGCCAAAGTGATCAACTTCGGCCTCATCTACGGCATGAGTGCGCATGGCCTGGCAAAGAACCTCGGCATCGAACGCAGCGCCGCGCAGGCTTGGATAGACCGCTACTTTGCCCGCTATCCCGGCGTGGCGGATTACATGGAGCGGACGAAGGCCGAGGCAAAGGACAAGGGCTATGTCGAGACGGTGTTTGGTCGCCGCCTGTATCTACCGGATATTCGGGCCCAACAAGTAGGGCGCAGACAGGCTGCCGAGCGTGCCGCGATCAATGCACCGATGCAGGGTACGGCGGCGGACCTGATCAAGAGAGCGATGATTGGTGTTGGCGGTTGGCTGGGAAGGTCGACGCTCAAGTCAAGGTTGATGCTGCAGGTTCACGACGAATTGGTGCTGGAGGTGCCCGAAGAAGAGGTGGAGGTGCTTCGCGAAGAACTGCCGAAACTGATGGGCGAAGTGGCTGCGTTGTCTGTCCCTCTCCAGGTGGAAGTGGGAGTGGGTAGTAATTGGGACGAGGCGCATTAATTCCCCTGGTTTGAATAGGATGCTGATGCTCCTCTGGGCATTATTCTTCACGACACCTAGATTCTGAATCGAAGGAGCAGGCCAAGCGCGGATGGGTTTGAGCATAAACCTCTGGGCACTGGCTCTCATGGGAGTGATCTGACAGCCCTTACATCGAGGACGGGCGTCGGCATGGCTGGCTAGCAGCTCAAATCAAGACCAAATTAATCGAGGGGGCGCGGCATGTGAACGCTGGCTGATGGTTTGCGATACGGTCCGAGTTCCCCGGCTTCAGGAAAGCAATGCGTTACATAGATGAAGACGGCACTCCGATCACTATCTACCAGCCTAATGAGCGCAGGGGAGGCTTGCTTTGGGGGCTGCGACAGGCCAGCGAAGATATCGCTGCCTCCAGGCATGTAATAGTCCGCTTGTTCTGGCGGGATTTTGTCGCTCAGTTTCGCCAGAAGATCCTAGGCTATCTGTGGGCCCTTTTGGGGCCGCTCCTGGGCATCGTCAGCTTCTTGTTTCTCTTTTTCGTTGGCGTATTGAGGCCCGGCGAGGGAGAAATTCCTTATACCGCCTATGTGCTCATCGGAAGCACGATCTGGGGCTGCCTTCCCGGAGCAATGGGAGCGGTCAGCAGCGGCCTGCAGAATCAAGCTGACCTGATTCTGCGAACTCGCATCCCAAAGTTGGCTTTGGCCATCAGTTCGCTCGCCGGGATTACATACAGCATCCTGATCAGCATGGTCACTATGTCCATCGTTCTGTTGGTCGTAGGGGTGAAGCCGACTTGGTGGCTGTTGGGATACCCATTATTGGTACTGCCTATGGTGTTACTGGGAACCGCAATTGGGCTGGTGCTTTCGGTACTGGGAACCATCGCAAAAGACCTGACACCGCTGGTTACGCAGGCGCTCTCACTGGTGATGTATGTGACGCCAGTAATCTATCTGCACTCGACGATTCAGAATCCGGTTGTCAAGTCGATCATTACCTGGAATCCCATTAGCTATCTGGTCGACGTGCCCCGTCTGTTGGTGTGCCTCGGCAAGGCAGACAATATCGACATCTACTTCTGGGTGTCGTTTTCTACAGTCGTATTGATTACCGTCGGACTGAGAATTTTCTATCTTCTCGAAGACCTCGTCGCGGAGCGGTTGTGATGAGTAAGCCGAGCGTAGTAGTCGCAGGTGTCAGCAAGAAGTTCGGGCTCTCTCTCAAGAGTGCGCTTAAGTATGGACTGACGGACAGTGTGCGCCGCATGTCGGGGCTCGCCATGAAGCCTGGCCTGAGAACAGGCGAATTCTGGGCGCTGCACGATATAAGCTTTTTGCTGGAGCCGGGTGATGCGCTGGGCATTATGGGGATCAATGGCTCGGGCAAGACGACACTTTTGAGAGTCCTCAATGGCACATATAGCCCTGATGTAGGGAGGGTGACCCTCAGAGGGAGGATAGGGGCGCTTATCGCTGCGGGGGCAGGATTCTCTCCTATGCTGAGCGGCCGGGAAAATATTTACATCAGTGGCACCTTGCTCGGCATGACTCCGAGTGAGATCAGGAAGAAATTCGACGAAATTGTTGATTTCGCCGAGCTCGGCGAGTTCATTGACATGCCGGTTCGGAACTACTCGAGCGGGATGAGTGTTCGGCTGGGTTTTGCCATTGCTGTAATTGGTACCCCTCAGATCCTGCTTGTGGATGAAGTTCTTGCAGTTGGCGATATCGCATTCCAAAAAAAATGTTTTGAGAGAATCCACGAGCTTAAGAGCCAAGGGACTACGATTCTCCTCGTATCCCATGCCCCTGGTCAGGTCTGGGCGGTTTGCAATCGAGGAATCGTCATTCACCGGGGTATCACAGAAGGGGTTACCTCCGTGGAAGATGCTTGTCGAACCTATGAGCACCATAACGCTCTTGAGAGGCTTAATAGCGAAAGTTCCAAGCGTACTAATGCCGTTTCAAGAGAGTATGGCGGAGCAAGGGGCGGAGCAGGTACTGCTTCTATCACCCGGGTGGAGGTCTTGGATGAGGGGGGGAGTCCGACGAGCGTCATAGGTTATGCGAAGGGTTTTATCCTCCGTTATCACCTGGCTGTGAATGAGCGGATTGAGAAAGGGATATTAAGGGTGCTTGTTGATAGTGAGATCCACAAGGCCATAGCTATAATTGACAACTACGAAATCCATAATGAATTAATTGAATTTCAGGCGGGGCGGCAAAGAGTCGATGTTCATGTTCGGACGCCAAACCTTAGACCTGGAGTCTATTCTTTCAGCGCTGCGATTATCGACAAGGATGTTGGAGTGCATATGTTCTACGAGCAAAATCACGCGATGTTAGTTGTCGCTCAGCCCGATCATATTTTTCTTTACGCAGATTTTCGAGCTTCGGTACAGTTGGACGTGGAGTACATGGGGGTTCAGTTGGCTTCGACGATATCGGCTGAAAATAATGAGGAAGTTTGAATGTTTGGTATAAAGGCGAGATTAAAGAGCTACATCAACACGGTGGTTGCTGAGTCCGTTTCACGGTTGGCGGTCAAGCCGGTTTATCCAGTGGTAAACGTCCTCTTGGGGCTGCAAGGCTATGAGCAGACGTTGGAGTCGCGGCTGCCGTTAGCTGCGGACGGATCGCCTATTCCTTGGTATACGTATCCGGCAATTGAATATTTCAATCAGTTTGACGCAAAAGGCCTCAGGGTTTTCGAGTACGGGAGCGGTAACTCGTCTCTGTACTGGGCGCGGAAAGGAGCAGATGTCTGGTCTGTAGAGCACGATCCGGGCTGGTGCGAAACGATGGGAACAAGGTCTGCGCAGCTAAGGGACTTGTTACTCCGCGAGTCTTGTGAGAGCTATGCGTCAGCGATCTCTGATGTTGGGGGGGAGTTCGATGTAATCGTAATTGATGGAGCATGGAGGAACGAATGCGCAAGGGCAGCATTGCCTTTTTTGTCTCCGGAAGGGGTATTCATACTGGACAATTCTGATTGGTATACCGATGTTTCAGTTTTTCTGAAGGAGAAAGGGTTTTTCCAGGTTGACTTTAATGGGTTCGGTCCAATTAATAACTACTGTTGGACTACGTCAATATTGTTTAGGCTGAGTTCGTCTTTGAAGAGTCGTTTCGCCCCCCCGAAGCCCGTCGGCGGAATTGAGGTCTTCAGGGGGGAAAAATGGTAGGGCGCATTCGCAGGTTTCTCCACAGGGTGATCCGGGGGAGCTTGTTGTTGCTGGTTCAAGGAGGCCTGCGAGTCCTAAGGGGTGAGGCTCGCGCGGCCCTAGTGCAGCGTATGGTCGACTCCGCCTTTGCTGCCGACAGGAGCGCCTCTCTCGCACGATCTATTGCCCAGATATCGTTGGGCCTATGGAGTCCGACAGAGCGAGAATTCATCCTTGCTAACGCCTGCAAATTGTTTGAAGCAGCGAATCTGCCAGATAGCGCAGTTGAGATGTTTGAAAGAACAAGCGGTGGAGTCCTGCATTATAGTCAGGAAGGCGAAGACATAGTTCTCGCCCGTTTGCTCGGGAAGGTCTGTAGCGGTTTTTATGTAGATGTGGGTGCTCACCACGCAACTCGGTTTTCCAATACCTATGCCCTTTATCGCAAGGGGTGGCGAGGGGTGAATATCGATGCGACCCCTGGGAGTATGGAATCATTCAGGAAGGTGAGGCCGGATGACATCAACCTCGAGGTTGCGATTTCTGAGCGAAAAGAGCACCTCGTCTTCAGCCTGTTCAAGGAAGGCGCTCTGAATACCTTCGACCAGAGGCTGGCCCAAAGCTATATCGAAGAGGGGTGGGAGTTGAAGGGGACGGTCGAGTTGGTTCCCCAGACACTCGCGGAAGTATTAGATCAACACCTTAAGGCAGGGCAAAGGGTCGATCTTTTGAGCGTCGACGTAGAAGGGGAGGATCTCGCGGTTCTCAGATCCAACGACTGGAGCAAGTATTGCCCCGAGATCGTGATCATCGAGGCACTCGATACGCCATTGATTTGCCTAGATGAAAACGATGTGGTGTCTTTCCTGAAGGAAAAGGGCTTCGTGCCTATTTCTCGTCTATTCAACTCAATCATATTTCAGCGAGCTGCAAGCGTATGTGCGGCATCTTAGGTTGCATCCAGGTTGCTCCTGGTTTTTCTGACTCGTTGGTTGCAAGAAACTTGCACAGACTGGCCCATCGGGGGCCCGACGGTCATGGTATTTACGCGGATGACCACGTTCAGTTGGCGCATACGAGGCTCGCAATTGTCGATCTGAGCGACGCAGGGCGTCAGCCGATGTCCAGCGGTGATGGGCGTTATGTCGTCACTTTCAACGGCGAGATATATAACCACCTAGAGTTGCGCTTCGAGCTTGAGTCCCTGGGCGAGCGTTTTATTACTCACTCCGATACCGAGGTATTGCTTGCGGCCTACAAGGTTTGGGGGAGCGATTGCGTCAAACGCTTTAGGGGAATGTTTGCTTTTGCACTTTGGGATGGTGTGGCCAAGACGTTATTTCTGGCTCGGGATCGCTGTGGTGAGAAGCCACTGTTCTACTACCGAGATGGCGAACGGTTGATTTTTGCCTCTGAGATAAAAGCTCTTGTGCCGCTGCTCAAGACCCGGCCGGCGCTTGATCCAGCGGCCGTCGACATGTACCTGCATTATCAGTATGTGCCGGAGCCCTTTACTTTGCTCGCGGGTGTGCGCAAATTGCCCGCTGCGCACACTTTGACGATATCCATAGGGCATTGGGGGGGCGAACCGAGGCGCTATTGGAACATCGAGAGTACGTCGTATGAGGGACGAGTTCCCGAGGACACGGCGGGAATTCTCTCCAGTGTTCGTGAAGGACTGGAGGATGCCGTGAAGATGACGCTAAGAGCTGACGTGAAGGTAGCAGTGGCTTTGTCAGGTGGCATAGACTCGGGTGCGATCGCAGCGCTAGCGCAGAAGAATTATCCAGAGCCTATGCATGCGTTTTGTGTGGGCTATCCTGGACGGCCTCCCTATGACGAGCGCCAGCAGGCGCGTAAACTTGCCGAATCACTTGGCATGATCGTTCACGAGGTGGAACTGCCCGTCGAGAGCTTCGTTGGTTTCTTTCCGGACTTGGTCCGCATCATGGATGAGCCGATCGCCGACCCTGCTGCTTTTGGCCATTATTCCGTACCGAAGGCGGCAGCCGAGCATGGCATCAAGGTCCTCCTGACCGGCATCGGCGGGGATGAAGTCTTCTGGGGATATAACTGGGTTACGCAGACGGTCTCCACCAATCAGATGCTGGCGCAGCGGCCTTCGCTACGGACGGTGTTGGGATGGGCGGGGACCCTCCACGCGCAACGCCGCTTGGCTCAGGTGGCAGGCCATCCGAGGGTGCCGGCAACTGTGCGACGGTGGGCTGAGCTATTGCGTAATCTCGGGAATGCACGCAGCCCGGCATCGCAGTTGCATTTCTATATGGCTGAGAGCAATTTCCCGACTGCCTTCGACTTCAAGAAAAGAGTCTATGGTGAGGCGATGCAGAACTTGCCGTCGGACAACCCATTTCGTCCTACCGACATAGGACCGCGTGTGGAAGGTGAGATTCCTGCAGCCATTATTCGCCTGCTTTTCGACACCTGGATGGTCTCCAATGCGGTTGCCTTGGGTGACCGCGTGAGCATGGGTGTTGGGGTTGAAGCGAGGCTGCCTTTCCTGGATGCGTCCCTGATTGAACGCATCATGGCATTGCGCGCGCGGACGCCGGACCATAGTTTGGGGCAGAAAGCATGGCTGCGTGCGGCGCTTAGGGGAGTACTGCCAGATGAGGTTCTGTGCAGACCGAAGGCTGGATTTCAACCGCCTGTCTGGGAGTGGTTGTCCGGTGTCACCTTGAAGTACAGCAATATATTGAAAGATGGTGTGCTAGTGGGTCAGGGGATCGTGGATCAACGCAGTGTGAAGGAGGCGTGCGAGCAGTTTCCCCTGCAAGGTTGGCCCGGATTATTTTTCGTATATAAGCTAGTGCTGTTGGAATTGTGGTTCCAATTGGTGGTAGCTGGCAGGACTATTGATTAGGCATGGTTGCTCATTTCATAGTAACACCCGTTCGAAATGCCGTACGCACGATTGATGCGACGATCTGGAGCATCGTCTCGCAGGTAGGTGATCTTGATATTCACTATCATATTCAAGACGGGGGCTCCGTAGACGGTACTGTTGAAAAGATCCAGTCCTGGGGGAAGAGGATAGATTGCATGAACGGCTCCCTGCCCTCACGTGTTCATTTCACATTCGACAGCAGCCCGGATAAGGGGATGTATGACGCGATTGCGACGGGCTTTTCCAGGATGACAATACCGCCCCATGCCTTTATGAGTTGGTGCAACGCTGACGATGCTCTCTGGCCGGGGGGCCTCGATGCTGTTGCTCGCCTCGCTAGGGATCTACCTCAGGTAGATTGGGTTATGGGGTGGCCGGCATGGTTTGACAGTCTCAACCGTTTCTCTGCTATTGAGCGCAGCCCTCGCTATCCTCAGGCTATCCTCGCTGCCGGGCTTGCGGATGGTATTCACTGGCCCTTCGTTCAGCAGGAAAGTACTTTCTGGCGAAAGCGACTTTGGGACGAAGTCGGGGGGCTTGATGTATCACTAAAGTTAGCAGGCGACTGGGATCTGTGGGTCAGGTTCGCACGCTTGAGTCCTTTAGTACATGCAAATCGGCAACTTGGGGCTTTCTATGTACGGCAAGGGCAGCAAAGTGAGAACATGACTCATTACCGCGCCGAGATGAACAGCAAGCATCCTCTGTGGGCTCGTCGTCATAATCTCCGGAAGGAGGCTGGTCGAGGCACTCCGCTTACTAGCTTCTCTCAGGCGTTCGAGGGAGATTCAGGGGAGTGGACCTTAGCGACAAGAGCCTGCTCTCGTTCGGCTAAGGTGGTTGCACAGGCGCTCAGTCGCTTGGCCTCCTCACCTGCTTCTCTATCGAAACTCCTTTATAAGGTCTGGTAGAAAATGCTCTCTGCACTATTGAGAAGAATTCGAGGAGGCCTAAAGGCCGAGGTGAAAGAGGAGATTTCTCCCGAATGGCGTGTATTCCATGAGGCTTCTACGGCAAGAGCTCTCGAGAGGATTGTTCGAAGAGGTATTCAGGTCAAGACTGTAGTGGACGTCGGAGCATCTAATGGCTCGTGGTCGGATGTCTGCATGAGCTACCTGCCTGATTCTCAGTATCTGTTGGTGGAGGCTCAGGCGGGGCATGTTGAGGAGTTAGAAGCGTTTTGCAATAAGAATGAAAATGCGAGCTATATCCTTGCCGCTGCGGGGAATACAGATGGAGTTTGCTATTTTGACGACTCAGACCCGTTTGGTGGTTTGGCGTCGAATGAGAAGAGTGAGGACTGTTGCACCGAACTGCCAATGGTACGGCTGGATTCCGTTGTTTCTAGTAGGAGTCTCCCTGCTCCTTATCTTCTAAAGCTTGATACGCATGGTTTCGAGCTTCAGATAATTCAAGGCGCAGAGAAATTGCTGCGCGATACGGAGCTGGCTGTCATTGAGGCTTATATTTTTCGGCTTAATGATAAGGCGCTGTTGTCGCATGAGTTGTGTGTTGAAATGGATAAGCGCGGCTTTCAGCTGATTGACTTCTCAGAGCCAATGTGGCGCAGCAAGGATCACGCACTGTGGCAGTGGGATTTGTTTTTTGTGAAGAAGAATAATCCAGTTTTTCAAAGCAACGCTTACGCTTAGGGTTCTGCTGTGTCGGGTGAAGCCGTTAAAGGGGTCGTACTTTATAATCATGCGACGGGAACAGGTCATCATGAATCGTGGACCGCGATGTTTGCAGCGCTGTTACTCAAGCGAGGTTACCGCGTAGCGTGCCTCACCCCCGATCCCGCCGCATTAGAGGCTGTATTACGCGGCCAAGGAATTGCAGGTCATATTAATCTCCACTTGTTGCCTATCCCGGCCCCCATGTCATATCCGCCAACGTGGTGGAGAATAAAGAAGACACTTTACCGCTGTGTCGGGCGCCAGCTTCCTGAACAAGGGGCTGTCCCGTCATGCGCTGGATTGACGCCTGAGAAGGGGAAGCCCACCCTGCGTGATCGATGGCGCCTGAATGCCTATCGATACGTAGCAAACGCACCTGAAGTTAAGGCCGCGCATGGTCTTCCATGGAGGGTAGTCGTAAAGAGGCGACTGCTTCACTTATTTGTCCCCCCTGTCTGGTGGGTTCAGCAACGGGCTCGCGGGGTGCTTCATGCGGTCGTCCCGCCAACTCCCCGTACCGGAACCCGTGATCCCGTCAATTTAGTTGCTGCGGCAAATTTCGCGCTGAAAAACCTGCCCTGGAGACCGGATATTCTTCTCTCGATGTATGCGGATCTATGGCTGACAGCACCGAGCCTCTGGCGTAGGTCTGCAACAAGGATGCCCATGCCTTGGGCTGGAGTTCGCTTCATGCCCTTGGAGGGTGAGCAGGTCGGCCGGGAAGGCTATTTTAGGGACAGGGCATTTCGAGGCCTCTGCTTCCTTGACGAGAAGGCAGATGCTCTATACCGGACCCGTATTCCCGCGAAGACCTTTCAGGTTTTGCCAGACGTCGCGAACGGAGACCTACCAGACCAGCGCGTAGAGTTGGCTGAGAAAATGCGGTCTCGTGCAGATGGGCGCCCTATTATTATTTTGTGTGGTTCTATCGAAGGGCGCAAGAACATAAAGCTCTTCTGCGAAACAGCTCTTCGCCCGGGGGCTGAGAAGTATTTTTTTGCGATCATCGGTCAATTACAGCATTCCTCAATTTTGGAGGAGGAGGCTGCGCTGCTTGAGAATTTTTCACGAAGCAGTATTGGTAATACATTGTTTGCTGACGTTTTTTTTGATGATGAGCGGGAGTTGAATGCTGTAATTCAGGCCGCCGATATTGTCTTTGCGGTTTATCGCAATTTTTCTATCAGCAGCAATATGCCTGGCAAGGCGGCGCAATTCCGAAAGCCCATTTTGGTTAGCGGGCGGTATTTGCTCGGTCAAAGAGTCGCACGGTATGGCATAGGGTATGGCATGGAGGAGGATGACGCTGATGCGATGCTGGCAGGGATTTCTCACGCCGTGGCACGCCCGGTGCCCGAAGAGTGCTTTGCCCGCTATTGCGCAGATTTCAGTTCCGCCGAGCTTGCTCGTAGACTAGATAGCTTCCTTCAAAATTGCTTGAGATGAGTTTTTGGTGAAAGAATTTCTGAAGAAAATTTCCGCGTCCTTGCAGCAACGTTTTGGTTCAGGCGGAGCAGTTCATGATGTTTCACCTTTGGCTGCCCATATAGATCCTAACCAATTACTCCCTGCGAATGATCTACTTAGACTTGGCACGCGCTATGGGGGATGGATCATTCCTGTAGACTCCGGGCTTGATGAAAACAGCATTTGTTACCTTGCTGGTGCTGGTGAAGACATCAGCTTTGATTGTGCATTGGTGGAGCGATTCGGTTGCCATGTCCGCATCATTGATCCCACCCCAAGGGCAATCAGGCATTTCGGGCAACTGGTTCAAGCGTTGCGCGACGGAGGTAACTTCCCGATAAACAACAGTACGACCGATTTCTATTGTCTTACGCCAGAGAAGGTGGAGCTGCTGTCATTCTTGCCTTTGGGCTTGGCTGACAGAGATATGGAGCTGAAGTTCTTTCTGCCGAGGGATCCTGCGCATGTGTCCTGTTCGACCGTCAACCTGCAGAAGACAGAGGATTTTTTTACCGCTCAGTGTCATCGCCTTGCCACTGTGATGGAGCAGCAGGGCGACACCCGTCTCGATCTATTGAAAATGGACATAGAGGGTGCCGAGTACACGGTGATCCGAGACTTGGTGGAATCAGATTTGCTCCCGCGCCTTCTGCTCATAGAGTTTGATGAGGCGCACACGCCGCTGGATGGGAATGCAGGTGGGCGAATTGGCGAGAATATTCGTCAATTGGTCGACGCCGGTATGCGCTGCGTGGCGGTGGAAGGCAGCAACGCGACCTTCGTGCGGAACAGGTGAACGGCCATGATGCATAGGCTGATAAGTCGGTTGAACTCGCTTCGTGCGAAGGGGCTGGCTCCGAGTAAGAATACGTCAGAGGCCTTGAAGCGCGCGCTTGCCGATGCTCGTGCGGCGGGACGTCCCGTCCAGTGCAATCTCGGCTGTGGTTCGCGCCACCATCCGGAGTGGATCAATATCGACTTCCACGGCGATGGCCGTAGGGTGCTGCCATGGGACCTGCGCCATGGCTTGCCGCTACCGGATCATTCCTGCGATGTGGTGTATTCATCGCATGCCATCGAGCATTTCGATCGGGACGGCGCGAACCGTTTTCTCGGCGAATGCCGTCGAGTGCTGCGATCGGGCGGGGTCATTCGCTTGGCTGCGCCGGATCTTGAAGGGGTCGCGCGAGCCTATCTTGCCTGCCTGGATGCCGTGCGGTCAGGCGAGGCGGGCGCAGCCGAGCGCTACGAGTGGATTGTCATCGAACTACTCGACCAATTGGTGCGGCATCGCAGCGGTGGCGAGATGCTGAAATATTGGTGCCGCGACACGGTTCCAGCGGAAGAGTTCATGGCCGACAGGGTGGGGACGGAGTACTGGCGGGCACGCCCCCACTGCAAAGGCAGGAAGGTTCCGGAGGACGCGCCGACTCCGCTCGATGTCGGACGCTTCCGGCTTAGCGGTGAGGTACATCAGTGGATGTACGACAGTTATTCGCTTGGGCGTTTGCTCGAGGAGCATGGCTTTGTGCAGATTCATTCATGTGCAGCGGATCAATCTCTGATCGATGGTTTTTCCGCTTACAACCTCGATACCGAGCCAGACGGGGTCGTATACAAACCGGACTCGTTCTTCATCGAAGCGAAGGCACCCTGATCCGTGACCGCCAAACTTGCACCCGTAGCTCTCTTCACATACAAGCGCCTGGACCACACCAAAGCCACCCTGGAGGCACTTGTCCGAAATACATTAGCCGCTCAAACCGATCTTTTCGTTTTCAGCGACGGCCCGCGACGAGAGGATGAGGCGGAGGCGGTGGCTGCCGTGCGTGATTTGGTGCGTTCCGTGTCGGGCTTTGCATCCATAACTCTGGTAGAGCGACCGAAGAACATGGGGCTCGCCCGTTCTGTGATCACTGGTGTCACTGAGTTGCTCGAAAAGCACGAACGTGTGATCGTTCTGGAAGACGACCTGTTGACGTCGCGGAATTTCCTCGCCTACATGAATGACGCGCTGGACCATTATCAGGAGGATCCTGCCGCGTTCTCAGTCACGGGGCACACTTTCCCTGAGGCGTATCTGAGTATTCCGAATGACTATCCGTTCGATACCTATGCCGGTTATCGGTGCTCGTCCTGGTCATGGGGAACGTGGCGGGACCGTTGGCGGGTAATCGACTGGAGCATGAGCTACTTTCCCGCCTTTTGCCAAGATCATGCCGCCCAAAATGCCTTTAATCGTGGTGGCTCTGATATGTCCACTATGCTCCGTTTGCAGCATGAAGGAAGAATCGATTCTTGGGCCATCCGCTTCTGCTACGCGCATCACTCTACAGGCAGGCGCTGTATTTACCCTGTACGGACGCTTGTTAAGAATATTGGTCTCGACAACTCGGGAACTCATAGCAGGCCCGATCCACGCTTCTTTCATCGGGAACTGGACGAGAATTGGCGTCCTCGGCTTTTCTGCCGGGCCGAGCTAGTGGATGAGCGAGTTGCTAGCAATTTCCGAGCTGTATTTGATCCCCCAGCTCCGTCGGTGGCACGTGCTTTTCTGAGCAAGGTACGGAGTGTGGCTCGCCGGCTGGTTCTACGCTTGTGGAGTATCGGGTCACGCATCAAGCGGTTGCTTTATCGGCCGAGACAGACCGTGGATGTCTTGGTTGTGAATACATACCAAAAGAACGGTGGCGCCGCGCGAGCTGCTTGGCGGGCTTACTCCGGCATCCGTAATGTCTATCCTAACGCTGCATATCTCTCTCTGTTTCGGCAGGATGGAGGCTGTGATGTCGTCGGCTTAAATAGTGCATCCGTGCGAGGGGCGATAGCTCAGCGGCTTGTAAGGCTTGATCAAGCGCCTCTCCGTGCATACCCTGCGCGCCCACGGACGTTTTTTTCCCCCGCCATTCATGCGAATCCGCTGCGCATTCCTCTGTCACGGTTCCGTCCGAAATTGGTGCATCTGCACTGGGTGGGACATGGCATGTTGCGGGTTGAAGAGATAGGAAAGCTCGGGTGTCCAGTCGTTTGGACATTGCATGACACTTGGGCTTTCACCGGAGGATGTCATTACACGGGCGATTGTGTCGGTTACCAGCAGCAGTGTGGAAAATGCCCCCAGCTTGCGAGTGATGATGCAAGTGATTTATCTCATTCGCTCATTCGGCGAAAAGCTCAAGCATTCCGTGGCCTGGATCTGACTATAGTGACGCCCAGTCATTGGTTAGCCAAACTAGCGGCGAGCAGCAGCCTCTTTGCTGGCCGGCGTATTGAGGTAATTCCAAATGGATTGGATGTTGATGCTTTTAAGCCCATTGAGCGAAATAGTGCCCGCGATTACTTTGGAGTGGCTGACGGTAATCCGGTGATTTTGTTTGGAGCGCATTGGTTGCCAGATCCACGCAAAGGGGGAGACCTCCTCTGCAGTGCGCTTTCGATGCTCGGCCGCTCGTGTACCTTGCTTACCTTTGGCGAGGGCCAATTGCCGCTTTTAGAAGGCGGAGGGATTCGGGTTCGCGCACTTGGTAATCTTAGTGACAACGCCAGTCTTGTGTTGGCGTATTCCGCAGCCGATTTGTTCGTTTGCCCGTCCCGAGAGGACAATCTGCCAAACACGGTTGCGGAGGCCATGGCCTGTGGAACTCCGTGCGTTGCGTTTGACGCAAACGGGCTGCCGGACATGGTGACGCATCAGGTAGACGGCTGGTTGGCGAAGGCTTTCGACCCGGAAGATCTGGCACGCGGGATCCGTTGGATATTGTCACATCCGCAGCCGGAGGTACTACGCAATGCTGCCCGCGCGAAGGCAGTGGCGGAATACAGTCTGGATGTAATGAGTGCGCGCTATGCCGCCCTGTATTCCGAACTGACCGGTGGACTGCATCAGTGAGGGCTCAATTGTCGGCCTGGGGCCTTGGAGGCGCGGCCCGCCGGTTCCTCGGTATTCGCCTTGGGCGATTGCACCAGTATTCGCCGAAGCCTATGTCGGTTGCCGAGATCGCGCTTCCCGGTGAAGGTGGGCCGATGCCTCGCATTTCCCTGGTTACGCCTTCCTTCAATCAGGTCCGGTTTGTGGGCAAGACCTTGGAGAGCGTGCTGGGTCAGGGCTATCCGGACCTGGAGTATTTTGTGCAAGACGCCTGTTCTACCGACGGTAGCGTCGAAGTCATACGTGGCAACGACGGGCGCGGAGTGACGATAAGTATCGAACGCGATTCTGGTCAAGCTGACGCGCTCAACCGCGGATTCGCCAAGGCCTCTGGTGAGGTCATGGGCTATTTGAATTCAGACGATCTACTCCTTCCCGGCATGCTCCACCGTGTCGGTGCCTATTTTCGGGACCACCCTGAAGTGGATGTGGTTTACGGCAACCGGCTGATCGTCGATGACGAGGGGCGGGAGATTGGCCGTTGGATACTTCCCGGGCATGACGGGGACTTGCTGCGCTACGTAGATTATGTGCCCCAGGAGTCTATGTTCTGGCGCCGCCGCGTCTGGGAGCGGGCTGGAGCACGGTTCGATGAGCAGATGCATTTTGCGATGGATTGGGAGCTGATCCTGCGTTTTCTTGATGCGGGGGCTGTGTTTCGGCATACCCCTGACTTGCTCGGCGTGTTCAGAGTGCACGGAGACCAGAAATCGCAGGCGAGTTTTATGGCTCGCGGTGTAAGGGAAATGGCAGCTCTGCGCCTTCGGTTCGGAGGCTTGTCCGCCGGGCCGGTGAGGCGATTGTTGCGCCATGGGCGCTATCTGTGGGCCCATCGGGTTGCGGATGCTGAGTTCGAAAAGAATTTATCGAAAAGGATTGAGCTGAAATGAGAAAGGCATTGATCACTGGGGTCACCGGACAGGATGGGGCTTATCTTGCCGAATTCCTTCTCGGCAAAGGGTATGAGGTGCATGGAATAAAACGCCGCACCTCCCTGTTTAACACGGACCGCATAGATCACCTCTATCAGGATCCGCATGAGCAGGATCGGCGATTCATTCTGCACCATGGCGATTTGACCGACTCATCGAGCCTGATTCGCATCATTCAGCAAGTCCAACCAGACGAGATCTACAATCTTGCGGCGCAGAGCCACGTGGCGGTGAGTTTCGAGGAGCCCGAGTACACGGCCAACTCTGACGCATTGGGGGCTTTACGCATTCTGGAGGCAATCCGGATTCTCGGCCTAGAGAAAACCGCTCGTTTCTATCAGGCCTCGACCTCGGAGCTATACGGATTGGTACAGGAAACTCCCCAGCGCGAGACTACGCCTTTTTATCCTCGCAGCCCGTATGCAGTGGCCAAGCTCTACGCATACTGGATTACCGTCAATTATCGGGAAGCCTACGGCATGTACGCGTGCAACGGCATCTTGTTCAATCATGAATCGCCGATCCGGGGCGAGACTTTTGTGACGCGCAAGATTACGAGAGCACTGGCGCGGATCAAGTTGGGCCTGCAAGATTGTCTTTATCTCGGCAACCTCGATGCCAAGCGGGATTGGGGGCATGCCCGGGATTATGTGGAAATGCAGTGGCTAATGCTGCAGCAGGATAAGCCCGAGGACTTTGTGATTGCGACCGGTGTACAGCATTCGGTGCGTGATTTCGTTGATGCAGCAGCCAGGGAACTAGGCCTTTCGGTGTGCTGGAAGGGGCTGGGTGCTGACGAGAAGGCCTATGACAGGGAAGGGCGTTGCATTGTCCAGGTGGATCCGCGCTATTTCCGTCCGACCGAGGTCGAGACTCTGCTCGGTGATCCGAGTAAAGCGAAAGAGAAACTGGGTTGGACGCCAAGGACTTCATTCGAATCACTTGTCAGTGAGATGGTGCGCGAAGACCTGAAGGCGGCCGAGCGGGATGAGTTGGTCAAGCGTCATGGCTACAAGGCAATGGATTATCACGAATAAACCATTGCTTGGTGCTCGCTCATATTTAATTGAAAAGTGATCTCATGAAGCCAGACGCGAAAATCTATTTGGCAGGGCATCGGGGCCTGGTCGGAACGGCGTTGATGCGGAATCTCCAGGAAAAGGGCTATCACAACCTGCTGACGCGAACGCACGCGGAGTTGGACCTGACGGATCAGGCCGCCGTAGAGGCCTTTTTCCAGGAGGAGCGCCCGGAATTTGTGATTCTGGCTGCCGCCAAGGTTGGAGGTATCCTGGCCAACGATACTTATCCGGGGCAGTTCATTCGGGATAATCTCGCTATACAGATGAATGTCATTCATTCGGCCTGGAGAGTGAAGGTCAGGCGTCTGCTTTTTCTGGGCTCTTCCTGCATTTATCCAAAGCTGGCGCCGCAGCCCTTGAGGGAAGAGTATTTGCTGACGGCTCCGCTGGAGCCGACGAATCGTCCTTATGCCTTGGCCAAGATTGCCGGCATCGAGATGTGCTGGAGTTACAACCGTCAGTACGGCACTCGCTTCGTGGCTGTGATGCCCACGAATCTGTATGGCCCGGGAGACAATTACCACCCACAGAATTCTCACGTCATTCCCGCGCTGATCCGCAAGTTTCATGAGGCCAAGATTGCCGGATCACCTTCGGTCACCGTCTGGGGCTCGGGCACTCCAAGGCGCGAATTCCTGTATAGCGATGACATGGCGGACGCATGTGTTCATCTTATGGGCTTGCCGGATGATCGGTTTGACGTCCTGCTCGGAAGTGATGAGTCGAAGACGGGAGTATTCATGCCGCCGCTGATTAATGTCGGCATGGGAGAGGATCTGACGATTCGCGAACTGGCCGTGGTCGTGGCGGAGGTTGTGGGATTTCAGGGGGAGATTACCTTCGACACAAGCAAACCGGACGGTACTCCCCGCAAACTTCTGGATGTCTCGCGTTTGACAGCGTTGGGGTGGTCAGCAAAAACGGGGTTACGTGAAGGAATGGGGCTGGCGTACGCCGACTTCCTGGCCGACTCTGGCGCTTGATAGACGATGTGCGAGCCACTCATTACCGTTGCGGTACCTTCGTACAATCAGGGGCGTTTTCTGGATGAGGCCCTGGCTTCGATCTTTCGGGAAAACGTTCCCGTAGAGGTGTTTGTCGTGGATGGGGGGTCGACCGACGGCTCGGTCGAGGTCATTCGGAATTGGGAGGTGCGACTCAAGGGCTGGCGTAGCCGCCGGGATGAAGGGCAGGCGGCCGCCATCAACGAAGCCATTGCGATGGGCAGAGCTCCTTTTGTCTGCTGGCTGAATAGTGATGATTGGTTTGTACCCGGCGGTCTTGAACGGTTGCTGGCGGAGATCCAGTCCCGGCCGGATGTCCCTGCGGTTTACGGCCGGGCATGGAACGTCGTCGAGGAGTCGGGAAAGCGCTCACCCGTCTGGGTGGAACGATTCTCCGAGAGAAGATTGGCAATGCGCTGCATCATCTCCCAGCCCGCTACGTTGATCCGTCGTTCGGCATGGGAGGCAATCGGCGGGGTAGATGCCCGCCTGCATATGGCGATGGATTACGATTTCTGGTGGCGTCTGTACAAGAGCTTTGGTGCGTTGGGCTTCGTCGACTCATATGTGGCGGTAAATCGTGAGCATAGGGAGACAAAGACCAGAAGGAACAGGCGGAAGCATTACGCGGAAGCCATGGAAGTCGTGGCAAGGTATTACGGCCGGGTCCCTCTGAAGTGGTGGCTATATCAGCCTTATTCCGTATGGTTCAAGTCTTTGTTCGGTTGAATGGTCGGGTCTGTTATTGAACTCTGCGGGTTTTGCCGGGCAATTGAGTCCGAGTATTCCCTGAGCCGATCCTGTCTTCGTAGTTAGTTATCTGCCGAGTGTGGAAGGTTGTCCTTTTTTCATGAGTAAACGCCGGATCTCGGTTCTTCATGTCTATCGCACATATTTCCCTGATCCGCAGGGGGGGCTGCAGGAGGCAATTCGCCAGATTTGTCTGGCGGTGAGACCCTTGGGGTGCGAGAGCACCGTTTTCGCGCTCTCCCCCCATCCTTCGCCTCGGGAGATAAGCAGTCCAGAAGCCTTGATCGTTCGTTGTCGGTCTTGGGCTGCGCCGGCGTCCTGCGATCTGGGTGGAAGGGATGCCTTCATACGCTTTCGTGTCTTGGCGGAAAGTGCCGATGTAGTTCATTTTCATTTCCCTTGGCCATTCGGCGACGTCCTGCATTTGATGAGTTGCTGCTCGACGCCGGCAGTGATGACTTATCACTCCGATGTCGTTCGCCAGAAGATGCTGGGCATGATGTATCGGCCATTGATGATGCGCATGCTGAAGTCCATGTCAGCGATAGTCGCAACGTCGCCGTCTTACGCCAGGACCAGTGAAGTATTGACTCATCCCATGATCAGGCCCCTGGTAAGGGTCATTCCTTTGGGAATATCGGAAAACCATTACCCCGCAGGTTCTGCTGACGCATTGATGCGCCGGCGGGGGCTTGATGATGGTCGGCCGTTCTTCCTTTTCATTGGGGTATTGCGGTATTACAAGGGCTTGCACTACCTCATCGAGGCGGCGGCTGAGGTTGATGCCCGGATCGTCGTTGCTGGTTCAGGGCCTGAAGAGGAGGCACTGCGCCAACTGGCGGAAGTGAGGGGAGTAAAGAACGTTTGTTTCGTCGGGCAAGTGACGGATGAAGAGAAGGTGGCCCTACTCAATGGATGCCTCGCACTTGTCCTGCCCTCTCATTTGCGTTCCGAAGCTTTCGGGATGGTTCTCGTAGAGGCTTCAATATATGGCAAGCCACTTGTTTCCTGCGATATCGGTACGGGCACCTCATTTGTCAACGAGGGGGGCAAGACCGGGATCGTCGTTCCGCCCGAGAGCCCACGGGCATTGGCTGAAGCGATGAATCTGATACTGAGGGATCCCGGTTTGGCCAAATCCATGGGAGAGGCGGCCCGGGAGCGTTATCTCCGCTTTTTTTCGGCCGAGGCTTTGGGCAGGGAATACGCGCAGTTGTATCGCGATGTTTTACCGGTGCTTTAGATCTCGCGGTGACCGGATTCGTGCTTGAGGTCACCCGAGTTTGAGGGGCTGGACTGTCGTGGCTCGGGGGTGGGGAGAGATGCCGGTTGGCCAAAAGGGATCCGGGTCTCGAGCTTGAAGCCGGGCGGTTCGCAAACACGCCATCCGAGGTGATTTATTAACGACGGTCATTGGCAAATCCCTGGTGGTGTTGTTCTCACCGGCGGAAGTGGTTTCATCGGGAGGGAGGTTGCATCGCAATTGAGGGCGCGGGGGCGGGAGGTCCTGGCACTGTCGACCCGTGATCGCCCCGAACTCGGTGTTGTGCGAGGACCTGCCCTTACTGCCGATGCGGATTGGTCTGAGGCGCTCCGTGGGGCGCATGCTGTCATACATGCTGCCGCCCGCGTGCATGTGATGAATGATGCCAGTCCAGACCCCCTCGCTGAGTTTCGTGCCGTCAACGTGGAGGGAACCCTGCGCTTGGCTCAGCAAGCGGTGGAGGCAGGGGTTAAGCAATTCGTACTCGTCAGTTCCATCAAGGTTAATGGTGAGAGATCCATGCCGGGGCGGCCATTCATCGAGGATGACCCGGCGGCACCGGAAGAGCCGTACAGTATTTCCAAGCATGAGGCGGAGGTGGGCGTGCGGGCGCTGGCTGCCGGCAGCGGCATGAGCGTGACTGTCGTAAGGCCGCCCTTGGTCTATGGCCCGGGTGTCAAGGCGAATTTCGAACGCATGATGAACTGGGTGGCGCGAGGGGTTCCGCTGCCACTGGGCTGTATTGAGAACAGGCGCTCATTCGTCGGGCTGACGAACCTGGCGGACCTGTTATGCCTTTGCGCCACGCATCCCGCGGCAGAAGGGCGGACCTTTCTCGCTGCGGATGGGGAAGATATCTCCACTACCGAGTTGCTGCTGCGCTTGGGGCGGGCTCTGGGGCGTCCTGCGCGCCTTCTCCCCGTGCCCCCGGTTGTTCTGGCGGGCTGCTTCCGAGCGATCGGAAAGGCGGAAGTGGCGGGGCGCTTGCTGGATTCCTTGCAGGTAGACGCGTCTGCGGCGCGCAGAATCCTCGGTTGGAAGCCGCCACGCACTGTTGACGAGGAACTGGAGGCCACCGCTCGGCATTTTCTGGGCACCCGGTACTGAGCGCAGGGCGCTATGGAAAGCCCTAGGGAAAAGGCGATCCATCGGCAGAGGTCGCGGCCTTTTTTGCCGGCCGAGACATTTCGCGCTTACTGCTGCAGGCGGAGCGCTGTTTTCCACAGATTGGCTACCGCCAGCCTGTACTGTTTGCGTCGGTTGGCGTGCCAGTTCATGCCGGGACCTTCGCGCGAGACGCCTTTCTCCTCCAGCGTGACCTTCTCCCGCGCGGATTCGATGTCGCTTCCTGCGATGTGCCGGGGCTGCTGGCTGGAGAGCATGGGGAAGGCGCAGTACTGCTTGAACTGGCGTCGGTATAGCGTATCGATGCCTATGCCTTCGAAGCGGTAATGCAGCAGTTTTTGGCTGGCTGCGCGGGAAATGATGTAGGCATGGGCGCCAGCGGCGCGGCAGCGTGCGATACCCGGTGTCCACGTCAGCCACAGCTTGCCGAGGATTACGCCGAGGTGCAGTAACTCGGGATGCCGCGTGCGGAGGAAGCGGTTGAGGCGGGAAATCGTCTTGGGCGGAAACGCCTCCAGCGTGGCGTCATCTTCCAGCACCAGAGCGTTTTTGTAGTTGCGTTCGACCACGATGCGGGCGCAGCGCTGGTGGGAGTGGAAGCAGCCCCGCTGGGCGTCTTCCTCGTCCTTGTCCACCAGCACGAATTCAATCTCCAGCCCGCTTTTGCGGAACTCATCCAGGATCATCGCCCGTCTGTCTTCCCGGTGGCGAAGGCTGATGCAAAGTACAGCGTCCACATCCAATTGAGGGTGGGTGGTACGTCGCGGAGAGAGGGGCATTTGAAAGGGGGGCGATTTGCTAGAGCGGCGCGATTGTAGCACCCGCCGCTGACGGAGACGCTTCGCTGGGCGGGGTATAATCCGCCGCTTCACCTGTTGATTTATCGGCCTTATACGGCTGCTGTCCCCTGACGAGGTTTGCCTTTGTCCCTAACCGTTCTCGGCCTTTCCGGCGCCCTGACCCACGATCCTTCCGCAGCGCTCTACATCGACGGCAAGCTGGTCGCCGCGGCGGAGGAGGAGCGCTTTGTGCGCGACAAGCACGCGAAGAACCGGATGCCCTACGAGTCGGCGCGCTTCTGCCTGGATTTCGCGGGAATCAAGCCCAAGGACGTCGACGTCGTGGCGATCCCCTTTGCGCCGATCAGTCTGGCCGACAAGGCCCGCTGGCATTACGCGAAGCGCTATTGGTACGCGCCGGACCGGGGGCTGGATGCGATCCTGATGGGCAATCGCCGCTTCTACCGCTATCGCAGACGCATCCAGTGGTGCCTGCAGCAGTTGGGTTTCGATCTGAAGAAGGTAGAACTGGTGCCGGTCGAGCACCACCTTGCTCACGCTTCCAGTGCCTACCACTGCTCCGCTTTCAAGCAGAAGACGGCGATCATGGGCATCGACGGCAAGGGCGAGTACGCCACCACCTTTTTCGGCTGGGGCGAGAACGGCAAGATCCACAAGATCAAGGAGTTCTACGATCCGGATTCGCTCGGTGGCCTGTATGGTGCGCTGACCGAGTTTCTCGGCTTCGACATGCTCGACGGCGAATACAAGGTGATGGGCATGGCGCCCTACGGCGATGCGGAGAAATACGATTTTTCCCGCCTGGCCAAGTTCGAGAACGGCGAGTTGGTGATCAACACCGACTACGCCAACGTGATCGGCTTCCGCCGCTACAAGGAGAACGGCAAGGGCTACTATTTCTCACCCAAGCTCATCGACTGGCTGGGCCCCAAGCGCGAGGGCGACATCGCCGACGATCCCTACATCCATTACGCGGCCAGCATCCAGAAGCTGTTCGAGGACCTCGCGCTGCAGATGATGGATTACTACCTCGGCGACATCCTGCGCGAGACCGGCAAGCTGGCCTTCGCCGGCGGCGGGGCGCTCAACGTCAAGCTCAACCAGAAGATCATCGCCCGGCCGGAAGTGAAGGAGCTGTTCGTGCAGCCAGCCTCCGGCGACTCCGGGACGGCGGTCGGCGCGGCTTCCTATGTGTCCCATGGGCGCGGGGTGCCGGTCGAGAAGATGGAGCATGTGTATCTCGGCCCCAGCTACACCAACGAGGAAGTGATCGCCGCTTGCGCCAAGCATGCGGCGCGGCCGGTGTGGCAGAGGATAGAGGCGGTGCCTGAGCGCATCGCCCGCATCCTCGCCGCCGGCCAGCCGGTCGCCTGGTTCCAGGGGCGGATGGAGTTCGGCCCGCGTGCGCTGGGCGGGCGTTCGATCCTCGGCTGCCCGAGCGCGCCGGGCGTGGCGGACCGCATCAACGAACAGATCAAGTTCCGCGAGCGCTGGCGGCCCTTCTGCCCCAGCATGCTGGATACGGTGGGGCCGCAGATGCTGCAGACCGAACATCCCTCGCCCTTCATGACCTTCACCTTCGAAGTCGCCGAAGAGTGGAAGAGCCGCGTGCCGGAAGTGGTGCACGAGGACGGCACCGCCCGTGCCCAGGTGCTGCGGCGCGAGTTCAATCCCCGCTACTACGATCTGATGGTCGAGCTCGAGAAGCTGACCGGCAACGGCGTGGCGCTGAACACCTCGCTCAACCGCCGCGGCGAGCCGATGATCTGTTCGCCGACGGACGCGCTGAACATGTTCTTCGGCTCCGACCTGCAGTACCTGATCATGGAAGACATCCTGGTGGTCAAGGACGGCGCCGACGTTGCACTGGGTCTGGCGTGAGCGATCTGGCTGGTCCCCGCATCCTGCAGTTCTGCCACTGCCACTACGGTCCTTTCGCCGACGTGGCGCGGCAGTACGCGGTGCTGTTCCGCGACACGCCGTACAAGGTCACCACCGTCTACCTGACGGATCCGCCGGATGAGGCGGTGGCGGCGCAGTCCGCCTCGGACGAGGTGATCTTCCTGGACTACGACGGCCGCGACGTGCGCGGCCTCAAGCTCGACGCGATGCGCCGGCTGCGCGAGATCGTCGCCGCGCGCGACGTGCGGCTGATCCTCGCCCATCGCTTCAAGCCCATCCACATCGCCTGTTGGGGCACTTCGCTGCCGGTCATAGGTGTGCATCACGCCTTCGGCGACTACGAGCGCCTGACGCACAAGCTGTTTGCCCGCTGGTTCCACAAACGGCTGGGACTGCTGGGCGTCTCGGACGCCATCCGCGATGACATCCGCCGCGGCGTGCCCGCCTGGCCGGCGGACCGCATCGAGACTCTGCACAACCGCATTGATGTCGATGCGGTGCGCGGTGGGCTGCTGCCTCGCGCAGCGGCGCGAGCGCGCCTCGGCCTGCCGCAGGAGGCCCTCGTGATCGGCAACGTCGGCCGCCTGCACCCCGACAAGGACCAGGCGACCCTGCTGCGCGCCTTCGCCCGCGCCCGGAGTGCGCTCCCGGCCGGCGCGCTGCTGGCCATCCTCGGCAAGGGGCGGCTGGAACAGAAGCTCAAGGCGCAGGCTGCCGAGCTGGGGATCGCAGAGCAGGTCCGCTTCCTCGGCCAGGTCCCGGAAGCCTGGAGAGCTTTCCCCGCGTTCGATCTGTTCGCCCTGAGCTCCGACCATGAGCCCTTCGGCATGGTCCTGCTGGAGGCGATGGCGGCGGAGGTGCCGGTGATCGCCACCCATTGTGGCGGGGCGCCGGAAGTCGTCGGGGAGTGCGGTGCCCTGTTTCCGCTGGGAGACGATGCAGCCCTTGCCGCGCTATTGCTCCAGCAGGCTGCATGGCAGCCGGAACAGCGCCGGGCTGCAACACAGGCCGCCCTGGCGCGGGTGCGCACTGCCTTTTCGGATGAGGCAGCCCGCAGCCGCTTCTTTGCTCTCCCGATGGTGCGAGCGGTGCTCGGCCATACGAATCACGCATGAGTACCCGCGACCCGTCGATTTGCTTCGTCATCCCGTACTTTGGCCGCTGGCCGTTCTGGATGCCGTTCTTCCTGGCCAGCTGCCGGGCGAACCCCACGGTGGACTGGATGTTGTTCTCCGACTGCGGCGAACTGGATGCACTGCCGCCCAATGTGCGCGTCGTCTCCGTCAGCTACGCGGATTATTGCGCCCGGGTGGCTGGTGCCCTCGGTATTCCCTTCGCGCCATCCAGCCCCTACAAGCTGTGTGATCTCAAGCCCGCGCTCGGCTACATCCATCAGGCGGAACTGGCCGGCTACGATTTCTGGGCCTTCGGTGATCTCGACCTGATCCTGGGGGATCTGCGTGCGTACTTCACCGCTGGGCGGCTGGCGCGCAAGGACCTGTTTTCCACTCATGAACGGCGCATTTCCGGCCATTGCTGCCTGGTGCGCAATTCCCCGGAAATGCGCGAGTTGTTCTTCCGCGTGCCCGATTGGCAGGTGCGCCTGAGTGCGCCTGAGCATCTGGGGTTCGACGAAGGCGCCTTCAGCCGGATATTCATCCGGCGCAAGAACTGGCCGCGCCTGCTGGCCCGCATCGCCGCGCAGTGGAACCCGTGGTTCCGCCGCGCAGAGTTCATCGAGTCTTACAGCACGCCGAACGCCAAGTTGCCGTGGGTGGATGGCTCGCGCAATTACCCGCAGCGCTGGTTCTGGCGCGAGGGCCTGCTGACCAATGACCGCGATGGCGAGCGCCGTTTCCCTTACGTCCATTTCCTGATGTGGAAAGGGGACGAATGGAAACGCATTCCGGCGGCCGACATCGCGGCTTATCCCCAAGTGGCGAGCCTGCCCGCCTGGCAGGTGAGTACCAGTGGCTTCGCTCCGCTTGACCCGATCTGAGCAAAGATGAGAGTTCTCTTCCTGCTGCAAAAGGAGCAGCGCGTCATTCTGGACCGCCTGTACGACAGTGTGGCCGCCCACTGTGACTGCGAATTGCGCTGGCTCGACGACGACGAGCAGGCCGACCTGCGCCGGTATTTCGCCGAAAAGGTGGAGACGTCGCGCTACCAGCGCATCCTGTTCTTTCTCCGCTTCAAGAAGGAGATGCGACAGGCCGCGTTCATCCGGAGCGTGCCGAATCTGGTGATCCTGGAGCATGACGCCTGGCAGAACTACTTCCCCTGCAAGTACCGCGGCAAGTTCAGCCGTCATTACCGTCGGCTGCCGGCCGCCCGGGTGATCTGCTCCGGCTTCGGGGTGAGCCGGAAACTGCAGGCGGAAGGGGTGGATGCGGTGTTCGTGCCCAAGGGCTACGACCAGGAGTTGTTAGGCAACCTCGGTGGCGAGCGCGACATCGAGCTGGGTTTCGTCGGCAGCACCAAGAGCGGGATCTACAAGGAGCGCAAAGCCATGCTCGAGGAGATCGGCCGCTGCGAGCCGCTGCAGGCGGTGAGGACAAATTCGGGCGACGATTACCTGGCCATGCTGAACCGCATCCGTTTTTTCGTCAGCGCGGACGTGGGCATGGGCGAATACATGATCAAGAATTTCGAGGCCATGGCCTGCGGTTGCGTGCTGTGCGCCTACGATCAGGGGAACGAGGAGAATGCCGCCCTGGGCTTCGCAGACATGGAGAACCTCGTCCTTTACCGCTCGGTGGCGGAACTCCGGGAGAAACTCGCCCGCTTGCGAAACGATCCGGCGCTGGCCTCGCGGATTGCTGCGGCTGGGCAGGCCCTGGTGGAGCGGGACTACAGCTTCGAACGTATCGGTGAGCGCGTTGCCCAGGCGCTGCAACCCGCATTGCGTCCGGCCCAGCCGCCAGGCTGGCTGGAGGCCCTGAGACTGAGGCTGGGGTGGTGACATGAATGTTCAGGACAAGGCCGGTCCGCTGGTAACGGTGATCATCGCCTCGTATAACCACGGACCCTACATCGAAGCCGCGATCGAGAGCGTGCTTAACCAAACCTACTCGCCGATCGAACTGCTGGTGGTGGACGATGGCTCCACCGACGACAGCGTCTCGCGCATCCGGGGCCTGCAGGCGAAGCACGGCTTCGATTTCCGTGAGCAGCGCAATCAAGGGCTCACTCGCACGCTGAACGACGCAATCGCGCGTGCCCAGGGCATATACGTCGCGCCTTTCGGTTCGGATGACATCATGCTGCCCACGCGCATCGCCGTGCAGGTCGCCTACATGGCCGACAAGCCGGAGGTAGGGCTGTGCGGAGGCAACATCGAGTTCATCCATGCCGATGGCAGCCCCTACCCGGATGCAGAGCAGAAGCAGCGCGATCTCGGCCCCCAGCACATTGATTTCGACGACGTTTTTCTCCAGCGCAAGCCCATCCCGCCGACTGCTACCCTCATGTTCCGCAAGGAGGCGCTGGAGAAGGTCGGCGGCTTCAACCCCGATATTCGACTCGAGGATGTCTATATCTGGCTCAAGCTGACCGCCGCCGGCTATTACATCGACCGTATTCCGGTGCTGATGGCGCAATATCGCAAGCACGCCACCAACACCTACAAGAACCTGCGTTTCATGAGTGACAGCTTGCTGCGCACCTACGGCGAGTATGCCGCCCACCCGGCCTACGACGCGGTACGCAGCCGCCTGCTGAACTCGCTGTTCCTCAAGGCCGCCGGCAGGGACAAGGCGCTTGCGCGCGAACTGCTGGGTCAATTGCCGCTGCGTGGCTGGACGCTCAAGACGGTGCGCGGCGTAGTGCGCTACCTGTTCTCGCGGGCCCCCTGAGCCGGTCCCCCCGGGCGTGCCTTTCCACGGCCAGGGGCCGCGGCGGCGCCTGACGCCTGGCCTTACCCTCGCCGAACTGGTTCCGCTCCTTCCGCTTGCTCGTTCCGCCGGGCTTCGATGCAGGCCGCAGCAAGCAAGGACAAGGGAATCCAGATGAGGAACCAGTGCTCCTTGGGGCGGGAAAGGTAGGAAATCCCCTCCGTCAGGCTGGCGGTAAAGCCCGACGCAAGGGCCACCGCACAGACCACCACCGCCGGGTGCCGCCGGTAGCGCCAGGCGCTCCAGGCTGCGGCGAAGTGCATGCCCAGCCACAGGGCGAGTCCGATGATGCCCTCCTGGCGCAGCACGGCCAGCAGCATGTTGTGGGTATCCGGAAAGCGCTCTGTGACTCCAGGCACTGTTAGCATGATATATGAGTCATAGCCGTAACCTAGCCAGGGGCGTTGCCGGATTTCGCTCAGGGCTTGCTCCCAGATCTGCGGGCGCAGCGAAAGGCCTCGTTGAGTTATCACCTCGGGTGCCACAAGGACGATAGCAAGGGTTCCGACCACCAGGATGGCACACGCGACGGCGCCTCGACGATTGGGCCAGAGGGCGCTTGCTGTTACCACGGCGGCGGAGCCCGCCGCTAAGCCGCCGCGGGAGCCCGTCGCCAGGATCGCCGCGATGAATACCAGTAGGGCGAAGACTCGCCAAGGCCGTCTTCCGACGCCCTCGATAATGAGGGTGCTTATCGTGATTGCGAGAAAGAAACCGAATACATGGGCGGTGAGGATTGGGTTGGATAGTGCTCGGTAGCCGTCGAGGCGACTCTCATCACTATTAAAGAACAAGAACAGCGCTAGCAGCCCGCCGATGCTGGCTACCGCCGTGGCCAGCCGGACGACGTTCGACAGGCGGAGCGGATTGCTCAAGGCGAGTTGTGTGGCCGCCAAGAACAGCAGCGCAATGTAGAGCGGGCGCTTCAGCATGGAGCCCACCGACTTGTCCGTGTCCGACCAGGCGATGCTGAGCATCACGTAAGCGGAGAAGGCGAGGAAGCCGAGGAAGATCGGCGAGCGCAGCAAGGCCGTCAGAGCGTCGCGTTGGTGGAAAAGAAGCAGGAAGGCCGGAAAGGCGACCAGGCTGTAGAACAGCGTGTGGTACTCCGGCCGCTCCGCCGCCCAGAGCATGCCGGTCAGCAGTACCAGCAGGCCGGTGGGCAGCACGTACTCCTGCAGCCATCCCGCCCAGCGGGCGCCGAAGGGGTGAGGCGGCGGAGCGATTCCCTTGCCGCGGGAGGGAAGCCTGGCATCCATGGATATTGTTTTGAGCGTGGGTGGATCGAGTGTTTGCCATTGCGCCGCTAGGAACAAGCCGGCATTTGCTTCAATTTGCTAGTGGGGCGCGTCCAGCAGGCCCTGCGCCTTCAGGTGCGCGGTGATCCTGGCGGCATTGCTGCCTAGCAGCATGCGCAGCAGAGGATTCCGCAGCCAGGCGGCCGGGGCGGCTTTCGCGTCCCGCTCCCGCAGATTGATCGCCGCCTTCTCCCACCACACCGGACCGCAGGCGCGGTCGAACTCGTTGGGATAGGGATAGCAGCCGTACAGCAGTTCCCGGGCGAACTGCCGCTGGGCGCGGGGCAGCAGACAGGTGATCAGCTTCATGCGCAGGCGGGTTGGCGACGGTGGCCGCGGGAGTTCGCTGCTGATCCGGAAGGTGTCCGCCAGCGCATCGGGGCTCAGCAGGCGGTCCCGGTGCTTCTGCAGCCAGGCGTCGATCTTGGCGCGGAAAAGCGCTTTCCGGCTCCAGTAATGGTGGATGTCGTCCGCACAGTCCTTCAAGGTCAGGCCCGCGGCCCTGCAGGCGACGGCAAGGACGAACTCTTCGAGCGTGTAAGCCCCCTGGGCGTGTGGAAAGAGCTCGTCCATCAAGGCCAGCGAGTGGTCCAGGAGACAGGCGTCCTCCCGGCACAGGCCTATTACGCCGGAGTTGAGCATGGGCATGCCGTCGTCTGCCTGGCCCCGTTGTTGCAGCCGGGAGGCCAGGGCGACGTACAGCGTCTCCTCCCGCCGCTCGCCGTAGGCAGGGCCGATGCGGTTACAGAGCAGCGCGCCCGGCTGGAGGTAGGAGAACAGGACGCTGGGAGAGGTGTGGAAGAAGGTATCGGTGTCGATCAGGATCGCCCGTTCGGCCGCGCGCAGGGCCTCCCGCAGCACGGCGTGCTTGGCGCGGAAGTGATAGCCATGCGGGCCGCGCCAGGCTTGCAGCTGCTCGGGCGACAGTGCCTGTACGGCGACAGGCAGTCCTTGGTAGGGCTCGGGGCGGTCGGTCCAGACCTGGATGTCGATGCGCTCGCCCGCGCCGCTGTCGCGGGCGAGCTGGGCACAGGCGCTGGCGATGCTGAACAGGGCTTCGCGGTGGTAAGTGTCCGCGCCATAGACGATGTAGAGCAGGGATTGGGTCATCGAGGTGATTCAGGCGGAGAGTTTGAAGCCCGAGGCGTGGTTGTAGCTGGTGAGAAACTTGCCATCGGCGCACAGCCAGGCGGTCTCTTCCGGGTAACGCAGCAGATGCTTGAGATTGCGCTTGCGCAGCAGATATCCCAGCGCGCGCTGGCGGGTCGTCATGTCGGCGACATCGATGAGGCCCAGCTCGCCACTGGGTGTGAGCACGATATTGCCCAGATGGAGCGAGCGGAAATAGACACCCAGCCGGTGCAGGCGGGCGACGAAGCTGCCGATCTGCACCCGCAGCCGGCAGGCCTCCGCCTCAGGCGGCGGGGTCTGCTTCAGCAGGCGCCGCAGTGTCTCCCCGACCAAGGGGCGGTAGTGCACCGCGTCGCGCTCGATGTGGGGGATGCGGTAGAGGGCGATGATGTCGGGGCAGGGAATGCCCCGTGCATGCAGGGCCTGAACGTTGTCGGCAAAGCGGCGGACGTAGGGATAGAAGGCTGCCGAGCTCAGCAGGCGCTTGCGCCGGAACAGCTTGATGTAGCTCCTGTCCGGCAGAAGCAGCACCTTGTCGCCGTAGCGGTCGGCTTCGATGACGAGGGCGCCTTCGCGCAGCTTCAGGTAATCCTCGTATCCGAGGCTATGCAGTGCAGCCTGTGTTCTCATGGGGCGGGATTCTATCCCGGCGGCGCCGCGGTGGTGCCAACGGGGGCGTGGTAGCATCCGCCGTTTCGCAGTTCGGGCTTTCTTCCATGCCTTCCGCAGATGCGTTCGTCGCGTCCACCCTCAGGATCTATCTCCGTCTGCTGGGTTACGTGCGTCCGTACGCCGGCCAGTTTGCAATCAGCATTGCCGGCTTCATCGTCTTCGCCTCGTCCCAGCCCATGCTGGCGGGCATCCTCAAGTATTTCGTCGACGGGCTGAACAATCCGGAGGCGGTGCTTCCCGGCCTGCCGATGCTCGAAGGGCTGCCGCTGATGCAGGCGGTGCCCCTGCTGATCGTGCTCATCGCCGCCTGGCAGGGCGTGGGCTCCTACCTCGGCAACTACTTCCTCGCCAAGGTCTCGCTCGGCCTGGTGCATGACCTGCGGCTGGCCTTGTTCGACAACCTGCTGCTGCTGCCCAACCGCTACTTCGACAACCACAACTCCGGCCACCTGATCTCCCGCATCACCTTCAACGTCACCATGGTCACCGGCGCGGCCACGGATGCGATCAAGGTGGTGATACGCGAAGGCCTCACCGTGGTCTTCCTGTTCGGCTACCTGCTGTGGATGAACTGGAGGCTGACGCTGGTGATGGTCGCCATCCTGCCGCTGATCGCGGTGATGGTGAACAGCGCCAGCCGCAAGTTCCGCAAGCAGAGCAAGAAGATCCAGGTGGCGATGGGCGACGTGACCCACATCGCCTCCGAGACCATCCAGGGCTACCGGGTGGTGCGCAGCTTCGGCGGCGAGCAGTACGAGTCGGAGCGCTTCAAGGCCGCGAGCGAGGACAACACCCGCAAGCAGCTGAAGATGGTGAAGACCGGCGCCACCTACACGCCCATGCTGCAGCTGGTGACCTATACCGCGATGGCGGTGCTGCTGTTCCTGGTGCTGTGGCTGCGCGGCGACTCCACCGTGGGCGACCTGGTGGCCTACATCACCGCGGCCGGCCTGCTGCCCAAGCCCATACGCCAGCTCTCCGAGGTCAGCTCCACCGTGCAGAAGGGCGTGGCCGGCGCGGAGAGCATTTTCGAGCAGCTGGACGAAGCGCCAGAGGAGGACAAGGGCACGGTGACACGCGAGCGCGTTGCCGGCCGGCTGACGGTGCGCAAGCTGAGCTTCCGCTACCCCGGCACCGAGCGGGTGGTGCTGGACGAGGTGAGCTTCGAGGTGGAGCCGGGGCAGATGGTGGCGCTGGTGGGGCGCTCGGGCAGCGGCAAGTCCACGCTGGCCAGCCTGGTGCCGCGCTTCTATCAGCACGACCAGGGCGACATCCTGATCGATGGCGTGCCGGTGCAGGACTACACCCTGCGCAACCTGCGCCGCCACATCGCGCTGGTGAGCCAGCAGGTGAACCTGTTCAACGACACGGTGGCCAACAACATCGCCTACGGCGACCTGGCCGGCACGCCGCGCGAGGCCATCGTGGCGGCGGCGGAGGCGGCGTATGCCAAGGAGTTCATCGACCGTTTGCCGGAGGGCTTCGACACCTTGATCGGCGAGAACGGCGTGATGCTTTCCGGCGGCCAGCGCCAGCGCCTGGCGATCGCCCGCGCGCTGCTGAAGGACGCGCCCATCCTGATCCTGGACGAAGCCACCTCGGCGCTGGACACCGAGTCCGAGCGCCACATCCAGGCGGCGCTGGACCGCGCCATGAGCGGCCGGACCACGCTGGTGATCGCCCACCGCCTGTCCACCATCGAGAAGGCGGATCTCATCCTGGTGATGGACCAGGGCCGCATCGTCGAGCGCGGCTCCCACGCCGAGCTGCTGGCCGCTGGCGGCGCCTACGCCCGACTGCACGCGATGCAGTTCCACGAAGAGGGCGCGGCGGCGGGCTGAGCTGCGGCCTGCGCCAACGTCGCTCACAGGCCAGGAGGTTGTCAGCGGCGAGCCGAGGCTGGCGCTTCCGGGCGCGGCAGAAACGGCGGGCATCCTGTCCGCCAGGTTTCACCCTCGAACCTGGATTTCCCGATTTGAACTCGCCCGCCGCCGGCAGCGGGCCGGCTCAGGCCGCCGGTGGCAGATTCGTGTCCAGCCAGCGGTACAACTCGCTGTCCGCCGGCCAGTTGCGCAGCAGGCGCTGGCGGTCGCGGCGCCAGGCGCGGGCATAGGTCGCTGGCTTGCGGTGCTGGCGCATGGCGTCCAGATCGATGAGCTGGATGTCGCGGCCGTCCCACAGCAGGTTGGTGGCCTTGAGGTCGCCGTGGCTGATGCGCTCCCGGTGCAGGGTGGCGAACAGGGTGCGCAGCGCGGCGGCCTCGGCGGCCGGCGGGGCGGAGGTGGGCCGCAGGTGGCTCAGCAGGTCCACCCCGGCGCAGAACTCGTTGACCAGCCAGGCGCGGCCGCGCAAGGGGCCATGCCGTTCCTCGACCAGCGCCAGCGGCGCCGGCGTCGGAATGCCGAACAGGCGCAGGCGGTGGCCTTCGCGCCAGGAGTGCCAGCCGCGGCTGGGCCGCCACAGCCGGGAGAGGGCGTGGCGCAGGCTCTTCAGGTTGTAGCGCTTCACCACCACCGGCCGGCCGTCGATGTTCACCTGGGCCACGGTGCAGGTGTTGCCGCGCTTGAGCAGGCGGCCGCCTTCCATGCGCCGGTCCGGATCGGCGAGCAGGGGTTCCAGTTGCTCGGCGGCGGCGCGCCACACCGCGGTGAAGCGGCGGAAGCGCTTCTCCACCTTGAACAGCGAGCAATCGCGGCCCGCCTTGGAGAGGTAGTCGCGCAGGCGCCAGGCGCGCTCGGCGACCAGCGCGCTGGCAAGCGCCTGCTCGCCGGGCGCGGCGGCGTTGCTGGCGCGGTAGGCGGCCAGCAGCGGCGCCAGGTCTTCATCCCAGGTGCGCGGCAGCTGGGCGATCAGCATGGCGAGGTCGCGCGCGGCGGTGCTCTCCTCCAATGGGCTGGCGTGGCGGCGCACTGCATCGCCGTCTATCAGGTGGAGCTGGCCTTCATGGCGCAGGAAGTTGCCGAAGTGCAGGTCGTCGTGGCTGAGGCCGGCGGCGTGCACCCGGCCGAGCAGGGCGAAGGCGGGCGTCAGCAGGGCCAGCGCTTCCGCTGCGCCGGGCGTGCCGTCGGCCAGGGCGCGCCAGGCGTCCAGCAGGGTGTCGGCGCCGTCGAGGAATTCGATGAACAGGGCGTGGCCGCCGCCCGGCAGGGCAAGCGCGCCCAGGGCCGGCGGCGTGGGAATGCCGGCGGCGGCGAGGGCGGCGATGCCCTCGTGCTCTCGCTGCGAATGGCGGGCGCTGCCGGCATCCACGAAAACCTTGGCCAGCACCCGGCAGCCGTCCAGTTCGCCGCCGACGAGGCGGGCCTCGCCGACGATGCGTTTGCCCGGCAGTACCCGCAGCAGACGCTGCATCCACAGTTCGCTCGCCTGCGGGCCGGAGGCCGGGGCCAGGGCAAGACGGAAAGGGGCTGGCGGCTGGCGGCCGGCGGCGCGGAGGGTGGCGGCATCCACCAGGGGGGGGAGCTGGGCGGCGGTGTTCATCTGCGGGCGGCCTTGCGCCGGCGGCGGTCGAGAATGCGGCGGGCGAGGCGTTTGCCGGCGGCGTCCAGCCGGTCGCGGCCCAGGTAGGCCAGCAGGAAGCGCAGGCGGTCGGTGGCGGGCAGACGGTCGGCGTGGCGGTTCAGGGCGTCGAGATCGCGGGCGCGGTCATGGGCGCCCAGCCACAGCGGGCGGGTTTTTTCCAGGTCGATCAGGCGGGCTTCGTCTTGCGCGGCCGTCGTGCCCAGGCGGATGAAGAGGTGCTTGGGGTAGAGGCAGTTGTGCACCTGGCCGCGGTTGTGCAGGGTGCGTACCAGCACGGCGGCGGCATCCAGCACCCGGCGGCGGGTGTCGCGGCCGAGCCGGGGCCAGTCCTGCAGCCAGGCGTCCAGCGGGCGGTAGTCGTCCAGCGCGCGGGTGACCAGCATGGCGCACACCTTGCCGCCCAGCTTGCGCTGGCCGAAGAAGGCGGCCTGCAGCGCCGGGATGCCGGCGGCGGCATAGCGGCGGATGTTGCGGAATTCGCGGGCGAAGGTGGCTTCGCCCAGCGGGTGCAGCGGGCTGCGGCTGAGGTGGTCGATCTGGCGCTTGAGGTAGAAGGCATGGCGGCGGCCGGCCTCGTCCGCCAGCTCCAGCCGGCTGACGCTGCTCCAGCCGCCGCGGCCGGTGTTGGGCGCATCCACGCTGTCCAGCTCCAGCGCCCACAGGCTGCCGAAGCTGTCCAGGCCATGGCGGGTGAACAGCGGGCGCAGATCCTCGGCCAGATAGAAGGTCACGGCTTACTCCCGGCCCTGGAAGAAGGTCAGCACCCGGCGCAGGCGCTGCTTGTCCGCCGCGTCCAGCCGGCGCTTGCCGGCGTAGTCGAGGTAGAAGCGCAGGCGCTGGGTCTGGCTCAGGCTGTACTTGGCGACCTTGTCCAGGCAGGCGAGGTCCTTGACGATGCGGTAGCGCAGGAAGGGGCCGTGCCAGAACTCGCCGGAGGGGCAGTCGATCAGGTAGAGGCGCGGCGGTTCACTGTCATCCACCAGCAGGTTGCGCCACTTGAGGTCGTTGTGGGCGAAGCCGTGGCTGTGCATCTCGCGGGTGATGGCGGCGAGCTGGCGGGAGATGCCGGCGATCCAGCCGCGGTCGGCCAGCCGTGGGTCGTGGTTCAGCACCAGCAGCTTGAGGTCTTCGGTGTGCGGCAGCTCGGCGGTGATGAGCGCGCCACGGCGGAAGCCGCCCCAGCGGCGCTCCTCGCCCCAGCCGACCACCGCCGCGGTGGGAATGCCCCAGGCGGCGAAGTGGCGCAGGTTCTCCCACTCGGCGCGCACCCGGGTGCGGCCCAGCCAGCGCCGCAGCGGGTTCTTGCCGGCGCCGTGGTAGCGCTTGACGTAGTAGCGCCGGCCGCCGACGACCACCCGCAGCACCTGGCTCAGCGGGTCGCGGGCGACTTGTTCGCCGTCGAGGGCGAACACCGCGTCCAGCGTGGCAAAGGCTTGGGCGGCGGCGGGTTCCAGGCCGCCGGCGGCGAGCTGCCAGCCGTTCATTTCTGCAGCGCCGGCCGGTTGGCGAACTTGCGTTCGTAGCGCAGCTTGAGGCGGGCGGCTTCCTTCTCCAGGTGGCGCAGCAGCGGCTGCTCGTGCTTGAGCGTTTCGCGCAGCGGGCCGGGGAAGTAGTCGCGCAGGAAGCGCAGCTTGTCGCGGCGGGTGAGGCCGATGTCCAGCGCCGAGAAGTAGAGCGCGGAGAGGTCCTTGTCGCGCCAGCGCCGCGGCGTCTGCGGCCGGATCTGGGCGCGGTGCAGGTCGATCAGCGACAGCCGCAGCCGCTGCGGCGTGGGCGGCGGGTCGAGGTGCAGCAGGAAGTGGCAGAGGTAGAAGTCGCGGTGGTTCATGCCGCCTTCGTGCATGCGCCGGGCGATGCGGGCCACTTCGGCCACCAGCGCGCGCTTGAGCGCCGGTGCCGGCGGCGACTGACGCCACTCGCGGGTGTAGGCATCCAGGTCCACCGCCGGCTCGATGGCGGCGGTGACGAGGAAGGATTCGCGTTTGGCCGGCCCGCTGCCGCGCTCGCCGTAGGCGATGGCGTCCATGGTCGGCACCCGCAGCGCGTGGCAGGTCTGGATGGCCCGCCATTCGTTGCTGGCGCCGAGGATGGGCGCGCGCAGGCGCAGCAGCTCGCCGGCGATGCGGCCCCAGCCCACGCCCCGCTGCAGCTTGAGGTAGTAGCCGCGGCCGTCGATTTCGAAGCGCAGCGTGCGGCGCCCCTCCAGGTCCCGCACCACCGCGCCGGACGCGGCCTCGCGGCCGAGCGCCACGGCGGCGGCGAAGGCGTCGGTATCGCCCCACAGGGTGGACAGCGGCGGGGTGAGGACGAGCTGGTTCATCCGCGTTTGCCCACGATGAGGTCGGCCGCGCGTTCCGGCAGGCTGTAAAGGTCGCTGCGGTCGGCAAAGGCGAGGGCATTGGCCTGCCAGGCGGCGCGGGCGGCATCGTCGCCCAGCATGCGCGCCAGCGCCGCGTCCAGGTCGGCCTGCACGAAGGGCTGCGGCACGATGAGGCCGGCGTCGGCGTCGGTGATGTAGTGGGCGTAGCCGCAGGCGGCGCTGGCCAGCACCGGCAGGCCGGCGACCAGGGCTTCCAGCAGCACGGTGCCGGTGTTCTCGTGGCGTGCTGGATGCAGCAGCAGGTCGGCGCCGAGCAGGAAGCGCGGCACGTCGTCGCGGCCGCCGGGCAGGTGGACACGCTCGCCCACGCCCAGCGCGCGGGCGCGTTCCTGGAAGGGGCGGGCGTCGTCGGCGCCGATGGCGACCAGCCGGGTGCGCCGTTTCAGCGCCTCCGGCAGCGCGGCCAGCGCGGCGATGCTGCGGTCCAGGCCCTTGCGCGGGAAGTCGGAGCCGATCTGCACCAGCAGGAAGTCGTCGGCGGCGAGGCCGAATTCGCTGCCGAAGCGCTCGCGCGCCTGGGCGCGCAGTTCGGCGGCGTTCGGCGGCGCGCGGCGGTCGGCGGCGATGCCGGGCGGCAGCAGGTGGAAGCGCCGCGCCGGCGTGCCGTAATACTCGGCGAACAGCGGTTGCTGGGTGGTGGAGATCATCAGGATCTCGGTATGGCTCTCCGGCGCGAACACCGCCCGCTCGTAAGCGGAGAAGTGGCGGTAGCGCGGGCTGTAGCGGTACAGCGGCTTGCGCAGGGTGCGCGCCTTGTCCTCGAAGCAGGGGTCGGCGGCGTAGTAGAGGTCCAGCCCGGGCATCTTGTTGAAGCCGACCACCCGGTCCACCGGCCGGCGCGCCAGGTCCGCTTCCACCCAGGCGGTGAAGCGGGCGTAGCGGCGGATGCTGGACCAGCCGCTGGCCGGCACCTTCACCAGTTCGAAGCCCGGCGGCACTTCGCCATTCCACTCCAGGTGATAGACCCGGATCGCATGCCCGCGCGCCTGGCAGGCGAGGGCGATGCGCAGGAAGTCGCGCTGCAGGCCGCCGTAGGGGAAGTACTTGTAGAGGCAGAAGGCGAGTTGCATCAGGCGTGTTCCGGGGCGGCGATGGCGCGCAGTTCGTTCCAGACCCGGGCGGGGGCCAGGCGGGTGAAGCATAAGGGCTGTTCGCGCGCGAGGTCGAAGCGGGCGCGATCCTCGGCGGTCGGCGTATAGCCGCAGCTGCGCTTGAGGCAGGGCGCGCAGGGAAAGTCCGAGGCCAGGTGGCGCTGGCTGCGGCCCCAGGCGCCGGTGTAGCCGGGGTTGGTGGCGCCGAACAGCGACAGCGTGGGCACGTCCAGCGCGGCGGCGAGGTGGCCCAGGCCGGTATCCACCGCCACGCAGGCGCGGGCGCCGGCAAGTTCGGCGGCGATGTCGGCGAGCTTGAGCCGCGGCAGCACCAGCGCGCCCGGCAGGCCGTGGGCGATGCGCTGGGCGCGGGCCAGTTCGGCCTCGCTGCCCCAGGGCAGGTGCACCGCCCAGCCGCTGGCGGTGGCCTGTTCGGCCAGCTGGCGCCAGTAGGTTTCCGGCCAGTGCTTGGTGGGCCAGGTGGTGCCGTGCAGGAAGACGAGATAGGGCCTTTCCGCCTGCGGCTCATGGCTGGCGGCGGCGAGCACGCGATTGCGCTCCACGCCGTAGTCGCCGTCGTGTTCCGCATTCAGCGGCAGCGGGTAGCCCAGCGCCTGGGCGAACAGCTCACGCACCCGCAGCACCGCGTGGCGGCCCCAGGGCACAGTGTGGCGGTGGCGGTAGAACAGGCTGGCCAGCGGCTCGCGGGCGGAGTTGCGCGCAAGTCCGTGCACCGGGCCGTCGGCGCGGCGGCTCAGCCATGCGCTCTTCAGCAGGCCCTGGGCGTCGATCACCGCATCGTAGCGGGTGGCGCCGAGCGCCCTGCTGAAGGCCTGCCATTCGCCGCTGCGGCGGGCTTGCAGCGGATGCTTGCGCCAGCGCCGCAGCGCCACAGGGATGATCTTGTCCACCGCCGGATGCCAGGCGGGGATCTCGGCGAAGGCCTCTTCCACAACCCAGTCGAAGCGCAGGCCGGTGACGGCGCGCGCGGCGTCGGTCACCGCCGGCAGGGTGTGGATGACGTCGCCCAGCGACGAGGTCTTGACGATGAGTACCCGCACGCTTGCCTCAGCCGACAGCGCGGCGCAGGAAGACCGGCTTGGCGCCGCCGACGACCACGCTGTCCAGCGCGGTCAGCACGCTTTCCGGGGTGATGTCGGTCAGGCAGCGGGTGTGGCCGAGCGGACAGGTGCGCTCGAAACAGGGCGAGCACTCCAGCCGCAGCGTGCGTATCGCCACCCGCTCGGCCAGCGGCGGCGTGTGCTCCGGGCTGGAGGAGCCGAAGATGGCGACCAGTGGCACGCCCAGCGCGGCGGCCACATGCATCAGGCCGGAGTCGTTGGTTACCGCGGCGCTGGCCATGCCCAGCAGATCCACCGCGTCGCCCAGCCTGGTGTTGCCGGCGAGGTTGTGCACGCCGGGGTTGCCGGCGGCGATCTCGTCCCCCGCCGGCCTGTCCTTGGCCGAGCCCAGCACCCATACCTGCTGGCCGCGGGCGACCAGCTGGCGTGCCAGGTCGGCGAAGTGGGGCAGCGGCCACTGCTTGGCCGGGCCGTATTCGGCACCGGGCATGAAGGCGACCGCCGGCTGATGCAGCGGCAGGCCCAGCTCGGCGCGCAGGCGTTCCTGGTTGGCGGCGTCGGCCACCAGCTGCGGCAGCGGGAAGGGCTCCGGCAGCGGCGCGCCGGCCGGGCGGGCGAGGGCGACGAAGCGCTGCACCGTCATCGGCAGCGCGGCCTTGTCCAGGATGCGCAGGTCGTTCAGCAGGCCGTAGCGCATCTCGCCGCGGAAGCCGGTGCGGCGCGGGACGCGGGCGAAGAAGGGCGCCAGCGCGGATTTCAGCGAGCCCGGCAGCACGATGGCCTGGGCGTAGCCCTCGGCGGCAAGCTCGCGGCCCAGGCGCCAGCGCACCGCAAGGCCGAAGTCGCCATGGCCCAGCGGCATGGCGATGCCGCGGCGCACCTGCGGCATGCGCTCGAGGATGGGCAGCGACCAGCCGGGGGCGAGCACGTCGATGTCGCAGCGCTCGCCGCCGCCCAGGGCGACGAACAGGCTCTGCGCCATCACCATGTCGCCCACCCAGGAGGGGCCGACGACAAGAATGCGCGGCCTGTCCGGCCGCCCGGCTGCGCTCATCGGGCTCAGCTCCGTGCCGCCAGCCAGTCGAGGTAGCGGGGCACGCCGGTTTCCACGTCCATGAAGGGGCAGTCGTAGCCGGCCTTGCGCAGGGCGTCCATGTCGGCTTCGGTGAAGCTCTGGTAGCGGCCGCGCAGGTGGTCGGGGAAGGGAATGTAGTCGATGCCGCCGCCTTCGGTGCCGCGCGCCTTGCCCCAGCGGATGGCGGCGCGGGCGACGTCGTTGAAGCTCTGCGCGCGGCCGGTGCCGAGGTTGAAGATGCCTTTCACCGAGGGGTTTTCCAGCAGCCACAGGTTGACCGCGACGACGTCGTCCACATGGATGAAGTCGCGCCGCTGCTCGCCCGGGCCGTAGCCGTCGGAGCCCTCGAACAGACGTACCCGGCCGGATTCGTTCAGCTGGTTGTGGAAGTGGAAGGCGACGCTGGCCATGCTGCCCTTGTGCTGCTCGCGCGGGCCGTAGACGTTGAAGTAGCGCAGGCCGACCACCTGGGATTCCAGCGTCTCCAGCTGCGGCCGCAGGTGGCAGTCGAACAGGAACTTGGAGTAGGCGTACATGTTCAGCGGCCGCTCGTAGCTGCGCGCTTCGCGGAAGGTCGGGCCCATGCCGTACACCGAGGCGGAGGAGGCGTAGATCAGCGGCACCTTGCGCGCCACGCACCAGGCCAGCAGGGCCTTGGTGTATTCGTAGTTCACTTTCATGACGAAGCGGCCGTCCCACTCGGTGGTGGCGGAGCAGGCGCCTTCGTGGAACACGGCTTCGACCTTGCCGAAGTCCTCGCCGGCCTGCAGGCGGGCGAGGAAGTCGTCCTTGTCCATATAGTCGTGGATGTCGGTGTCGGCCAGGTTGAGGCATTTGCGGCCGTCGGAGAGATCGTCCACGACGAGGATGTCGGTGTAGCCGCGGGCATTGAGGCCGCAGACGATGTTGCTGCCGATGAAGCCGGCGCCGCCGGTAACGATGATCATGATGGGCTCCTGGTATTCAACGGTCGGCGGGGCCGCCGCTGGCGGCCGCCGCGAGTTCGGCGAGGCTGACGGTGGCGGTGCCCAGTTTGCCGACGACGATGCCGGCGGCGGCGTTCGCCATCGCGGTGGCCTCGGCCAGCGGCAGGCCGCAGGCGAGGCCGGCGCCCAGCACCGCGACCACGGTGTCGCCGGCGCCGGTGACGTCGAACACGTCGCGGGCGCGGGTGGGCAGGTGCAGCGGCGGCCGGCCGCGCTCCAGCAGGCTCATGCCGCGTTCGGAGCGGGTGACCAGCAACGCGTCCAGCGCCAGCGCGTCGCGCAGGGCTTCGCCACGCTTCACCAGCTCGGCGTCGTCCGCGCAGTGGCCGACCACTGCCTCGAATTCGGACAGGTTGGGGGTGATGACGGTGGCACCGCGATAGCGGGCGAAGTCGGTGCCCTTGGGGTCCACCACCACCGGAGTCTTCGCCTTGCGCGCGGTGGCGATCAGCTCGGCGACGCCGGCCAGCGTGCCCTTGCCGTAGTCGGACAGCACGCTCGCTCCGGCGGCCGGCAGCGCCGCCTCGAAGGCCTGGGCGATGCCGGCGGACTCCAGCGCGGCGAAGCTGTCCTCGAAGTCCAGCCGGATCAGTTGCTGGTGGCGGCTGATGATGCGCAGCTTGGTGATGGTGGGGTGCTGCGGTGCCTCCAGCAGCCTGCAGGCGACGCCGCCCTGCTCCAGCCGCGTGCGCAGCAGCCCGGCGGCTTCATCGCGCCCGACCAGGCCGACCAGCTCCACCGGCATGCCCAGCGAGGCGCTGTTGAGCGCCACGTTGCCGGCGCCGCCGGCGCGGAATTCGTCGCCTTCCACCTTGACCACCGGCACCGGCGCTTCCGGCGAGATCCGCGTCGTCGAGCCGTGCCAGTAGCGATCCAGCATGACGTCGCCAACAACGACGAGGCGACCGGCGGAGAAGTCGGGCAGGGTGACTTGCATTGCGGAGGGCGGAGGCAGGGCGATGGACAGTTCGCGATTATCCCATGAAGCGGTGAAAACGCGGTGTGGGCGGCCGATTCGCGGTGGGCGCGGGGCTTTCCGGTCCGTCGCCGGCGGCCTGGGCGGGGTGCCGGGAGGTGGTGCCGGGAGGCGGCGCGCCCGCGCTCCGGGGCGCTCTTGCCGCCGGCCGAGGCGCTCAGCCGGCGCTTGCCTGGCCGCGGGGGCGGGCCGGGTTCAGCGGTTGAACCACTTCAGCGTCACGCCCCAGTCTTCCACGTCCAGCCGGGTGGCGAGGCCGCAGGCGAAGTCCAGCGCCAGCCAGCGTTCCGGCGGCAGGCCGAGCAGGCGGCCGGCGATGGCGCGCAGCGGGCCGCCGTGGGCGACGACGACCTGCGCGGCGGCAGGCGCGGCCAGCGCTTCGTCCAGCCAGGCATGGACGCGGGCCGCCATCTCGCGGGCGGATTCGCCGCCGGGGGCGCGGAAGCCCAGCGGATCGGCCACCCAGCCGTCCAGCGCGCTGCCGATGTCGTCGTAGCGGCAGCCTTCCCAGTCGCCGAAGTGCATTTCCTGCAGGCGTTCGTCCACCCGCGGCTGGCCCAGCGCCTCGGCCAGCAGGCGGGCGCGGCGCAGCGGGCTGGCGTGCAACTGGTAGGCGGCGGGCAGCAGCGGGCGCAGGCGGGCGGCGGCGAGTTCCGCCGGTTCGGCGAGCTCGAGATCACTGCGGCCGTAGCAGACGCCGGCCGCCACCTCCGGGCGCGGGTGGCGGATCAGGTGTAGTTCCATGCGGCGAGTATGCCCAGGTAGCAGGCCAGCTCCGCTGCCTGCTGGGTGGCACCCAGGCAGTCGCCGGTGTGGCCGCCCAGGCGGCGCAGGAAGAGGCGGATGAGCCAGAGGGTGGCTGCGCTTGCCGCCAGCAATCCGCCCAGCGCCTCCAGCGGCGCCAGCAGCAGCAAGGGCGCGAGGCCGCAGCCGGTGGCGACGGCGAGGTCGACCGGCCCCAGCGGGCAGGCGACGGCGCGCGATTTGGCGCTGTCGTCGGTGCGCACATAGGGCAGCAGGTGCATCACCACGGTGGCGGCGAGGCGGGACAGGGGATGGGCGACCAGCAGGGCGAGGGCGACGTCGCCATCGGCATCGCCGCCGAGTTCGATCAGCGCCACTGCCTTGGCCAGCAGCATCAGCGTGAGGCCGATGGCGCCGTAGCTGCCCAGCCGCGAGTCTTTCATGATGGCCAGGGCCTGCGCCTTGTCCCAGCCACCGCCGAGGCCATCGCAGGTGTCGGCCAGGCCGTCCTCATGGAAGGCGCCGGTGAGGCGGATGCCGAGCGCGGTGCTGAGGACGACGGCCAGCGAGGGCGGCAGTACCTGGGCGATCAGCAGATAGCCGGCAGCGACGAGGCCGCCCACTACCCAGCCCACCAGCGGGAAGTAGCGCGCCGCCTGCGCCAGCCGCTCCGGCGCCCAGCCCACCCAGGCCGGCACCGGCAGCCGGGTGAAGAAGCCGAGGGCGGTGAAGAAGAGTTCCAGCTGGCGGCGCATGGTGGGCCTCAGCTCGGGGCGCGGGCGTTCAGGCCTTGTCGCTGACGCCGGCGGACTCGAAGCTCGCCATCTCGTTGAGGAAGTTTACCGCCGCCTGCACCAGCGGGAAGGCCAGCGCGGCGCCGGTGCCTTCGCCCAGGCGCAGGTCCAGGTCCATCAGCGGTTCCACCTCCAGATGGGCGAGCTGGCGGGCGTGGCCGGGTTCGCGCGAGCGGTGGGCGAACACGCAGTAGGGCAGGATCTGCGGCGCGATGGCGTGGGCCACCAGCAGCGCCGAGGTGACGATGAAGCCATCGACCAGCAGCAGCATGCGCTTCTCCGCCGCGCCCAGCATGGCGCCGGCCATCATCGCGATCTCGAAGCCGCCGTATTCGGCCAGCGCCGCCAGCGGATCGGTGGTGCGCCCGCCGCGCGCCAGCGCGCGGGTGAGCAGCTCGCGCTTGCGCGCCAGGCCGGCGTCGTCCAGCCCGGTGCCGCGGCCCACCAGCAGGGCCAGCGCGGCGTCGGCATCTTCGCCCGCGGCGGTGCCGATGAGGCAGTGGGACAGCAGCGAGGCGGCGGCGGTGTTGCCTATGCCCATCTCGCCGAAGCCGACGCAGTTGCAGCCGTTGCGCGCCAGCGCGTGGGCCAGCTCGCGGCCGCGGGCGAGGGCGGCGTCGCGCTGCGCCGGCGTCATCGCCGCCTGTTCCAGGTAGTTGGCGGTTCCCGCCGCGATCTTGGCATCCACCAGGCCGGGGCGTTTGCCGAAGTCGTGGGCGACGCCGGCATCCACCACGCTGAGACCCAGCTCCAGCTGGCGGGAGAAGACGTTGATGGCGGCGCCGCCGGCGAGGAAGTTCTCCACCATCTGCCAGGTGACGTCCTGCGGGTAGGCGGACACGCCGGCGCGGGCGGCGCCGTGGTCGCCGGCGAAGACGAGGATGTGCGGCTGGCTCAGCAGCGGCTCCACCCGGCCCTGCACCTGACCGATCTGCAACGCCAGCGCCTCCAGCCGGCCGAGGGCGCCCAGCGGCTTGGTCTTGCGGTCTATGCGGTGCTGCAGGGTGGCGGCGAGGGCGGGGTCGAAGGCGGGAATGGTGTAGGTCATTGCGGTGCGGGCGGAGGGCGGAGAAACGGTGGGCGCAGCCGGCGTGTGGCGGGCGGCGGCCGGTGGAGATCGCGGATTGTACTCGCCGCGGCCGCGGCCGGCTGCGGTGGCTGGCGCCGCGGCGAGGCTTGCATCTATCATCCGGCGCTGGTGTGCGGCGCAGCAGCGCCCGCGCCATTCAAAACAAACAAGTAGTGAAAGGGAGGGTTTGCATGTCCGACGCCACCTATGCCGTGGTCTTCACCGGCGAGATCGCCGACGGGTTCGACAAGGAGGAGGTCAAGGCCGGCTTCGGGCGCCTGTTCGGCCTGGGCGCCGAGCGCCTGGAGCAGTTGTTCGCGCACCCGCGAGTGGTGCTCAAGCAGGGGCTGCTGCGGGAGGAGGCGGAGCGTTACTTGGCAACCCTGGGCAAGATAGGTGCGCTGGCATCGCTGGAGCCGCCGCTGGCTGCGGCGGCCCGGGTGGCGCCGGCCGCGGCCGTGCAGGAGGATCTACCGGTTCAGCCGGCGGGGACGCCGGAGCCGGCCGCCGCAAGCGCCGCCACGGCGGCCTTCCCCGCCGGCGGCGTGCAGGTCGAGGCGCCGGCCGCAGCGGCGCCGGTCGCCACACCTTCGCCGGCCGGCCCCTTCGCCGGGACGCCGGCGGCGGCCGTGCAAAAGGGTGATGGTTTCCGCGAGCTGCCCTTCGAGTTCACCGGCAAGGGCGGCGAGTTCTTCCGCATCTGGATCGTGAACCTGCTGCTCTCCATCATCACCCTGGGCATCTACTCCGCCTGGGCCAAGGTGCGCACCCAGCGCTACTTCTATGGCAATACCCGGTTGGATGGCAGCAGCTTCGAGTACCTGGCCGATCCGATAAAGATCCTCAAGGGCCGCATCATCGCCTTCGTGCTGCTGGTGATCTATGTCGGCTCGGACATGGTGTCGCCCGTGTTCAGTGCGATCTGCGCGCTGCTGCTGTTCATCGGCATGCCGTGGATCATCGTGCGCAGCCTCAGCTTCCGTAACCACAACAGCGCCTGGCGTGGTGTGCGTTTCGGTTTCGATGGCCGGGTGGGCACGTCGGCCAAGGTCTTCCTGATGTGGCCGCTGCTCGGCATGCTCACGCTGGGTCTGCTGTTTCCGCTGGCGATGAAGCGCCAGCAGCGCTTCCTCGTCGGCAACAGTCGCTATGGCTCCACGCTCTTCGATTTCTCCGCCGGCACCAAGCGTTTCTACGCGCTTGTTGGCCTGGGGCTGTTGATCGCAGTTTGCGGTTTCGGGCTGGCCTTCGTGCTTGGCCTTGCCTTCGGGCCGCTCGGCATGCTGGGTGGAATGGCGACCTATCTGGCGATCTTCGTCTATTTCAACGTTGCCACCACCAACCTGATCTATGGCAGCACCAGCCTCGCGGAGCATCAGTTGAGCGCCCATTACAACTACGGCTCCTATGCCGGACTGATGGTCACCAACCTGCTCTGCATGGTGCTCACTTTCGGGTTGTTCTACCCGTGGGCCAAGGTGCGCACCGCGCGCTACGCGGCCGAGCACATCAGCCTGCTGGCCGCGGGCGATCTGGATGGCTTCATCGCCGACCAGCGCAGCGGCGCCTCCGCCACCGGCGGCGAGATCGGCGATCTGTTCGATATCGATATCGGTCTCTGACCGGCGGATGGGTGAGTTGTGAGCGACCACATCAAGGGATTGTTCTTCGACGGTGGCAGCTCGCGCCGGGTCGCCGCCACCCTCGGCCTGGGAGAAGGGGCACTGACGGTGCGGGACGAGAGCGGCGCGACGCTGGCCGGTCCGCAGCCGCTGGCGCAGGTGGAGGTTTCGTCCCGCCTCGGCAACATGCCGCGATTCCTGCGCTTCGAGGGCGGCGGCGCTTTCGAGACCGCCGACAACGATGCGGTGGACGCACTGCTGGCCGAAGTGCGGCCGCATCACGGCCTGGCCCACCGGCTGGAGTCACGGCTGCGCTATGCGCTGCTGGGCGTGGTGGTGACCTTGCTCTTCGTCTGGGGCGGGGTGCGCTTCGGCATTCCGGCGCTGGCGGAGGCGACCGCTTATTCGCTGCCGCCGGAAGTCAGCCGCAACATGGGCGATGGCGCGCTGGCGCTGCTGGACCGCGGGCCGCTTTCGCCCAGCAAGCTCGCCGACGAGGAGCAGGCGCGGCTGCGCGCCCGCTTCGCGCCTTTCATCCAGCGGGTGGACCCGGCGCTCGCCATCAGCGTGGAGTTCCGCGACGCGGAGGACACGCTGGGCCCTAACGCGCTGGCGCTGCCCTCCGGCACCATCGTGTTCACCGATCAGCTGGTGCAGCTGGCGGAGGACGACGAGGAACTGATCTCGGTGCTGGCGCACGAGATCGGCCACATCGACCGCCGCCACGCGCTGCGCCGGGTGATCCAGGGCTCGGCGCTGGGCCTGGTGGTGATGGCGGTGACCGGCGACGTGTCCTCGGTGACCTCCGCGGTGGCGGCGGTGCCGGTGATCCTCACCGAGCTGGGCTACTCGCGTGCTTTCGAGCGCGAGGCCGACCGCTACGCGGTGCACATGCTGGGCGAAACCGGCATCCCGGTGTCGCGCTTCGCCGCCATCCTCAGCCGGCTGGAAAACAGCCACCGCTGTGGCGAGGGGGAGAAGGATGGCGACAAGGAATGCGCCGGCCTGGAAGAAGACGACCGCTGGCAAGGCTACCTCGCCACCCATCCGGCGACCGCCGAGCGCCTGAAAGACCTCGCGCCTTGATCCGCAACCCCCGGCTGGCGCGGCGCGCTGGCCGGGTTTTCAGCTTCTCCCCTCGGCGCCCCTTCAGTTTCCCTTCAGCTCCAGCGGCAAGCCGGCGGCCACGAAAGTGACCCGCGGGCAGATCGCCGCCACCGCCTGATTCAGCCGCCCCGCCTCGTCGCGGAACAGCCGCCCCAGCGGCGTCTCCGGCACCAGGCCGAGACCGACCTCGTTGGCCACCAGCAGGACGCGACCCGGCAGCGAGCCCAACACCTCCAGCAGCGCCTCACGCTCGCGGCGGAACAGCGGCAATTGGTCCGCCTCCGCCGGCTCGGGCAGCTTTTCCGCGCCGGCCAGCAGGTTGGCCAGCCACAGCGTCAGGCAATCCACCACCACGCAACGCTCCGCCGCCGCTTCGGCGCGCAGCGCCGCCGCCAGCGCCTGCGGCGCCTCCACCGTGCGCCAGCCGGCGGGGCGGTCGGCCTGGTGGCGGCGGATGCGCGCCGCCATTTCGGCATCGCCGGCGGTGGCGGTGGCGATCACCGTCACCGCCAGGCCGCTGGCGGCGGCCAGGGTTTCGGCATGGCGGCTCTTGCCCGAACGGGCGCCACCCAGGATCAGTTCGCAGTGCATGGGAATTCCGTTCAAGGCTGCTCGGAGAGGGGCCGAAACGGTATCATCCGCCCCCGGGCCCCGGAAGGGGCCCCGCGTTTCAGGTGCCCGGCTGCGGTTCTCGCCGCCGGGGTAAACGGGAAACAGGTGCGCGGCGCTGTCGCCGCAATGCCTGTGCTGCCCCCGCAACGGTAAGCGAACGCAAGGTGTGTCAGATGCCACTGGGCGAAAGCCTGGGAAGGCGGCGCGCCGGGTCCGGCCTCGAGCTGGACGGTTCGCGAGCCCGGATACCGGCCTGCGCGCGAATGGCGGATGGGCCGCGGTGGGCGGACGGAGGCGCGATCCCGCGCTCCGCGTGCAACCCGGCGCATCCATGTGCGTATCACCATGGCGTGCGGGGACGCGGGCCATGGCGCTGGGAGTTTCCCCTGATGAAGTTCCGCCTTGCCGCCGCCGCGTCGCTCTACGCGCTCGGCCTTCCGCCTGCCGTGCTTGCCGCCGATGAAGCGCCGGCGCCGGATGCGCTGTCACCGGTGATCGTCACCGCCACCCGTATCGAGATGAAGGACAGCGATGCGCCTTACGCTTCCGAAGTCCATCGGCGTGAGGAAATCGAGCGCTCCGGCGCCACCACGCTGGTCGATTACCTGGCGCGTTACTCCTCGCTGCAGGTGCTGCCCAACTACGGCAACCGCTACTCGCCGGCGCTCAACATGCGCGGCTACGGCATCACCGATGGCTACCAGAACGTGGTCGTCACCGTGGATGGCCGCCGCCTGAACAATGTGGACATGGTGCCGCAGTTGCTGGGCTCGGTTTCGCTGGCGGACGTGGACCGCATCGAGATCACCAAGGGCAGCGGCTCGGTGCTGTACGGCGACGGCGCCACCGCCGGCACCATCCAGATCCACACCCGGCCGCGGGACGGCGCCACGGTGGATCTCTTCGGCGGCAGCAACGGCAGCCGCGGCGCCTCGCTCAGCGCCGGCCTGGTGCGCGAGCGCTTTTCCCTCTCCGCCAGCGCCGAGCGCAACCGCGACGATGGCGCCGGCGACAAGGACGCGACCGGCCATCGGGATGCCGCCCGCGCCGACATCTGGCGCGTCGGCATCGACGGCAAGCCGGTGGATGAGCTGAAGCTGCGGCTGGATGCGGGCGAGTCGCGCATCGACACCCGCTACCCGAACAGCCTGACGCTGGCGCAATTCAAGGACGATCCGGCGCAGATCGTCGGCGACTACACCCACCAGAAATTCAACACCCATTACTGGAGCGTGGGCGGGGATTACGACTTCAGCAGTCGCTGGCGCCTGTCTGCCGACCATCACGACGAAAGCCGTTACTCCAAGTGGGTGAATTTGGGCTCGGAGTCCGAGTCCCGCTACCTGAGCGACGATATCTCGCTGCAATTCCGTGGCGACAAGCTGGCGGTGACCGCTGGCGCTCAACTCTTCGATGCCGTGCGCAAGGGCTCGGATAACGACACCGACAAGCGCAACCGTGCGCTCTTCCTCCAGGCCCAGTATTCCTTCGATCGCCTGACGCTGTCGGCGGGTATCCGGGGCGAGCAGGTGCGCTACCGCTATCGGCCGGACGTGGGCGAGCACCTGGAGGCGAATGAGCGCTTCTTGGCCTGGGATGTGGGCTTCAACTACCGGGTGGATGAGGCGCTGTCGGTGTTCGGCAATTACAACGATGCGCATCAGGCGCCGGATATCGACCGATTCTTCAATTGGCCATTCGGTGGGCTGGCCACTTTCAACGGCTTCATCGACCCCGCCCACGCCCGCACGCTGACGCTGGGCCTTAATCACAGCATGGCGACGAATCGTCTCAAGTTGGCGGTGTTCCATGCACGCCTGCGCAATGAGATTTTCTATGACCAAAGCTTGGGGATGTTTGGGACCAACACCAACATCGACCGCTCGCGCAAGTTCGGCATCGAAGTGCAGGACAGCTGGCAGATCGCCCGCGCCGTCGCCGCGAATGTGAACTACAGCTGGACCCGCGCCCTCATCGATCGCGACGATTCCGGCGGCGGTGCCTTCAACGGCAAGGAGCTTCCCGGCGTGCCGCGCCACAGCCTGGTGGCCGGGCTGGCGGTGGATGTGGTCGACGGCGGCCGCCTCTACCTCTCCCATACCTGGCGCAGCCGCGCCTGGGCGGCTGGCGACTTCGACAACAACAACAGCCAGCGCCAGCGCGCCTATCAATCCACCGACCTCAGCTACCGCCAGCAGATCACCAAACAGGTCGAGCTGTATGGCGCGGTCAGCAACCTGTTCGAGCATGAGAACGGGATGTGGGTTGGCGACGACCAGATCTACCCGGTGGATTACTCCCGCACCTGGAAGCTGGGCGCGCGCATCTCCTTCTGATCCGTCAGCCCGCTCCGCCCCGTGCGCCACGCATGCCCGCCGGCTGTGCGGCGCGCGGGGCCTCGCCCTTGCCCGCGGCTCTCCCGCTTTCTTCCGCAGCGCCCACGCTGCCCAGGACCATGAAGACCCGTTTCTCCGCTCTCACGCTGGCGCTCGCTGCCGCCCTGCCTTTCCCTTCCCGCGTCTTCGCCGCAGATGAAGCTGCGCTCGAAGAGGTCGTCGTCACCGCCACCCGCCAGCAGCGCCGTGCCGAGGACAGCCTCGCCAGCGTGGAGGTCATCAGCCGCGCCGACATCGAACGCGCCGGCCACTCCTCCCTGGTGGACCTGCTGCAGGCCACGCCCGGCGTGCAGGTGACCGCCAACGGCGGCCCCGGCTCCAACGCCAACGTCTACATCCGCGGCTCCGAGGCCCGTCACACCCTGCTGCTGGTGGATGGCATCCGCGTCGGCTCCGCCAGTTCCGGCAGCGCCACCTTCGAGGCCATTCCGCTGGCCATGATCGAGCGCATCGAGATCCTGCGCGGCCCGGCCAGCGCCCTCTACGGCTCGGAAGCCATCGGTGGCGTGGTGCAGATCTTCACCCGCCGCGGCCAGCGCGGTTTCCAGCCGGAAGTGGCGGTGGGCTACGGCAGCGACAACACCTTCAAGGGCGCGGTGACGCTGGCCGGCGGCGTGGACCGGCTGCGCTACAGCCTGTCGGCCGGCAAGGAGCGCAGCGACGGCTACAACTCCAAGCGCGATCCCGCCTATTGGCGCAGCGGCACGCGCACCTCCTACTGGGCGGACGACGATGGCTATCGCAACGACAGCGCCAGCGGCTCGCTCTCCATCGGCTTCCGCGAGCGCGACGAGTTGGGGCTGAACTTCACCCATTCCGCGTCGCGCAACTGGTACGACGCCTCCGCGCTCAGCTACTACGACTCCTACCTGGACAAGACCGCCAGCACCCTGGGAGCCCACCTGCGCACTCAGCTGAGCGGCATCTGGACCAGCACCCTGCGGCTGAGCCAGAGCGAGGACAAGCTGCTCACCCGCGCCAGCGCCGCAGCCCCCAGCCGCACCCAGACGGTGCAGGACCAGCTGGGCTGGCAGAACGACGTCGACCTGCCGGTCGGGCGCCTGCTGCTGGCCTACGAACATGTCGAAACCCGGCTGGACAGCACCACCGTCTACCGCGAGGACGAGCGCCGGGTGAATTCCCTGCTGGCGGGCTGGACGGCGGACATCGACGCGCACCATTTGCAGATCAACCTGCGGCATGACGACAATTCGCAGTTCGGCGCCAAGACCACCGGCCTGCTGGCCTACGGTTACGACCTGACGCCCGAATGGCGGCTGCGCGGCAGTGTGGCGACCGCCTTCAACGCACCCACCTTCAACCAGCTCTACTGGCCGATGAGTTCGCCGACCAGCTACTACGGCAACCCCGACCTCAAGCCGGAAGAAGCGCTGAACCGCGAGCTGGGATTGCGCTGGAACCGCGGCGCCCATATGGTCGAGCTCACTTACTTCGACAACAAGGTGAAGAACCTGATCACGAACAACCCCGACCCGGCGCAGTCCGGCCAGCAGGTGAACATCGGCGAGGCGCGGCTGAAGGGCGCGGAGCTGGCCTACACCCTGGCGCTCGGCGGCTTCAATCTTGGCGCCGGGGCGGACTTCCTCAGCGCCAAGGACGAGGACAGCGGCCAGCGCCTGCCGCGCCGAGCCGCGCGCTCCGGCTTCCTGCGCCTGTCGCAGACGGTGGATCGCTTCGACTGGGGCTTCGAGCTCAGCGGCGCCGGCCGGCGCTACGACAACGCCACCAACACGGTGGCGCTGCATGGCTATGGCATCGCCAACGCCTACGCAGGCTACCGGGTGGCGCGCGACTGGAAGCTGGAGCTGCGCGCCAACAACCTGCTGGACAAGGAATACGAGCTTGCCCGCGGCTACCGCACGCCGGGCTCCAGCGTTTTCCTCACCGTGCGCTACGCGCCGCGCTGAGGCTGCATGGCCGCCAGCCCCACTTTCGCCACGGCCCATCGCAGCCTGCCCGGGCGCTCCCGCGCCTGGCTGGTGCTGGCGGTGCTGCTGCCGGCGGCAGCCGGCGCCTTCGCCTGGGCGCTGACGGCCGGCGATCTCTCCATTCCGCTGGCCGACGTCGCCGGCGCCCTGGGCGGCACCGGCGACGACATGGCCGCCCGCGTCGTCCGCGAGCTGCGCCTGCCGCGCGCCCTTGCCACCTTCGCCTGCGGCGGCCTGCTGGCGCTGGCCGGTGCGCTGATGCAGGTGCTGCTGCGCAATCCGCTGGCCGAGCCCTATGTGCTGGGGATTTCCGGCGGCGCGGCGGTGGGCGCGCTGGGCGCGATCACGCTGGGCGCGGCCACCTTCATCGTCGATGCCGGCGCTTTCGCCGGCGCGCTGGCGGCGATGCTGCTGGTGTTCGGGCTGGCGCACGGCGACGGCAGCTGGACGCAGACGCGGCTGCTGCTCACCGGCGTCATCGTCGCTGCCGGCTGCGGCGCGGTGGTGACGCTGATGCTGGCGCTGGCGCCGGCCACCCAGGCGCAGTCCATGCTGTTCTGGCTGATGGGCGACGCCAGCGGCGCCAACCGGCCGTGGCCGGCGCTGATGCTGTTGATTGCCGGCCTGCTGCTGGTGCTGCCGCTGGCGCGCGACCTCAACGTGCTGGTGCGCGGCGAACTGGCGGCGCAGGCGCTGGGCGTGCGGGTGCGGCGGCTGCGCTACGCGCTCTACCTGCTGGCCTCGCTGTTCACCGCGGCGGCGGTGTCGCTGGTGGGCACGGTGGGCTTCGTCGGCCTCATCGTGCCCCACCTGGTGCGCCTGCTGCTGGGCAATGATCAGCGGGTGCTGCTGCCGGTGGCGGCGCTGGCCGGCGGCACCCTGCTGCTGGCGGCCGACACCGCGGCGCGCACCGCGATGGCGCCGATGCAGCTGCCGGTGGGCGTGCTCACTGCGCTGATCGGTGTGCCGGTCTTCCTCTTCCTGCTGGCGCGGTATCCGGGGCGATGACGACGCTGATGCCCTCTGCCACGCAGAACCCGTTGCTGCAGGCCGGTGGCCTGGGTGTGCGCATCGGCGAGCGCTGGCTGTGCCGCGATCTCGACCTGCTGCTGCAGCCCGGCGAATGCCTGGCGGTGATAGGCGCCAACGGCGCCGGCAAGACCACCCTGTTGCACACCCTGGCCGGGCTGCGGCCGGCGGCGGCCGGGCAGCTGGCGCTGGCGGGCCGCGCCCTGCAGCACTGGCCGCTGCGCGAGCTCGCCCGCTTCCGTGGCCTGCTCGCCCAGCAGCAGCCGGACCACTTCACCGCCAGCGTGCTGGAAACCGTGCTGGTCGGCCGCCATCCCCACCTCGGCCGCTGGGACTGGGAGGGCGCCGAGGACGAGCGCCTCGCCCATGTCGCGCTGGCCGAAGTCGGCCTGGAAGGCATGGCGGCGCGCGACATCCTCAGCCTGTCCGGCGGCGAGCGTCAGCGGGTGGCGCTCGCCGCGCTGCTGGCCCAGGCGCCGGCGCTCTTCCTGCTCGACGAGCCGCTGAACCACCTCGACCTGCGCTACCAGATCGCGGTGCTGACGTTGTTCCGCCGCCTCGCCGAGGCGGGCCGCGGCGTGGTGATGGTGCTGCACGACATCAACCTCGCCGCCCGTTTCGCCGACCGCATCGTGCTGCTGGACGGCCATGGCGGCGCCTGCGCCGGCAGCCGCGACGAAGTGCTGCAACCGGAGTTGCTGGAGGCCGCTTTCGGCCATCCGCTGCGGCGGGTGGAGGTAGAAGGGCGGGTGTTGTTCATTCCCGCCTGAGCGGCGGCAAGGGCCACGCGTGCGCCGAACCCGGCGCCGGCCGGGCACCGGGATAAAGCGGTGGCGGGCGGAGGTCGAATCGGGCATGGTGTGCGCCCCGCGAGCCGCGCGGGTGCAAGCGGTGCCGCCTGGCGGCGGCCCAGGAGTTGCGAGTATGTCCTCATCCGAATTGTCCTCCCTGCCTTTCGGCCGCCCCGGGCCCTTGCCCGGCCATGTCTACCTGGTTGGCGCCGGCCCGGGCGATCCCGAGCTGCTGACCCTGCGCGGCGCCCGCCTGCTGGCCGGCGCCGACGTGGTGGTCTACGACAACCTGGTCGCGCCCGCCATCGTCGATCTGGCGCCGGCCGCCGCCGAGCGCATCTATGTCGGCAAGAAGGCCGCCGACCACACCCTGCCGCAGTCGGAGATCAACGCGCTGCTGGTGCGGCTGGCGCAGGTCGGCAAGCGGGTAGTGCGGCTGAAGGGCGGCGACCCCTTCATCTTCGGCCGTGGCGGCGAGGAGATGGAGGCGCTGGTCGAGGCCGGGCTGACGGTGGAGGTGGTGCCCGGCGTCACCGCCGCCGCCGGCATTGCGGCCTATGCCGGCATTCCGCTCACCCACCGTGATCACGCCCAGTCGGTGGTGTTCACCACCGGCTTCCTCAAGGACGGCGCGCTGGAGCTGGACTGGACCATGCTCGCCCGGCCCGGCCAGACGTTGGTGATCTACATGGGCATCTCGCGGCTGGCGGAGATCTGCGCCGGCCTGGTGGCCCACGGGCTGGCGGCCAGCACGCCGGCCGGCGTCATCGAGCGCGGCACCACGGCCGCGCAGCGGGTGGTGGTGGCCGATCTGGCGACGCTGGCGGCGCGGGTGGCGGAGGCCGGCATACGGCCGCCGGCGCTCACCGTGGTCGGCGGCGTGGTCGGGCTCTATCCGCGGCTGGCCTGGTTCGAGGCGGGCGCGGCTGTGAGCGGGGCCGAGGACGAAGGGGCTGGCGGCACGCAGAACGGCACGGGCTGTCGCGCGGTGCACGCTGGCGAGTTGCAGGGCGGCGGCAAAGGCGAATGAGATTGGGCGCCGACGTATCGCCACCGCGCTGCCCGGCGCTGTTCATCGCCGCGCCCGCCTCCGGCCAGGGCAAGACCACCGTCACCGCCGCGCTCGCCCGCCTGCATGCGCGCCAGGGGCGGCGGGTGCGGGTGTTCAAGTGCGGGCCTGACTTCCTTGATCCGCAGATCCACGCCGCCGCCAGCGGTGCGCCGGTCTACAACCTCGACCTCGGCATGTGCGGCGAGGCGGACGCCGCCTGGCGGCTGGCCGCGGCGGCGCGCGAGGCGGAGCTGATCCTGGTCGAGGGCGTCATGGGCCTGTACGACGGCCAGCCCTCGGGCGCCGACATCGCCTGCCGCTTCGGCCTGCCGGTGCTGGCGGTGATAGACGCCCGCGCCATGGCGCAGACCCTGGGCGCGGTGGCCCACGGCCTCGCCACTTTCCGCCCCGGCCTGCCCTTTGCCGGCGTGCTGGCCAACCAGGTAGCCGGCGAGCGCCATGCCGAACTGCTGCGCGCGGCGCTGCCGGCCGGCATGCGCTGGTACGGCGCCCTGGGGCGTGACCTGGAGGCGGCCTTGCCGGAACGCCACCTCGGTCTGCTGCAGGCGGCGGAGATCGCCGACCTCACCATCCGGCTGGACAGGCTGGCCGATGCGCTGGCCGCCACCGGCGCGGCGGCGTTGCCGCCGGCGGTGAGCTTCGCCGAGGCGCAAGCACCGCTGCCGCCGCCGCTGCTGGCGGGCCGCGACATCGCCATCGCCCGCGATGCCGCCCACGGGTTCATCTACCCGGCCAACCTCGATCTGCTGCAGGCCATGGGCGCGCAGCTGCGCTTCTTCTCGCCGCTGGCTGGCGAGGCGCTGCCGGCGTGCGACGCGCTGTGGCTGCCCGGCGGTTACCCGGAGCTGCATGCGGCGGCGCTGTCAGCGCGGCAGGGCTACCATGCCGCGCTGCGGGCGCATGTGGCCGCCGGCAAGCCGCTGCTGGCCGAGTGCGGCGGCATGATGGGCTTGTTCGAGCAACTGGTGGACAAGGCCGGCGCGCGCCACGCGATGGCGGGGCTGCTGCCCGGCGCGGCGCTGATGCAGCCGCGGCTCACCGCGCTGGGCACCCAGCTGGTGGCGCTGCCGGAGGGCGAACTGCGCGGCCACACCTTCCACTACTCCCGCAGCGAGACGCCGCTGGCGCCGCTCGCCCTGGCGCGCACGCCGGATGGCCGCGCCGGTGAGGCGGTGTATCGGCTGGGGCGGCTCACCGCCAGCTATCTGCACCTCTACTTCCCGTCCGACCCGGCGGCGGCGGCGCGGCTGTTCCTGTAGCGGCGGAGGACCGTGGCGCTCAGCTCGTCTGCCAGAGCGCGCTGTGCGTCTCCGGCGCGGCCTGCGGCTGGCAGTCCAGCGCATGGGCGAGCAGGCGCTGGTTGGCCTGGGCTTCGTTCAGCAGGCCGGTGTCGATTTCGCATTCCGCGTCCAGCGGCACTTCGTAAGGGCTGTCCAGGCCGGTGAAGTTGCTCAGCCGCTTTTCCCGCGCCGCGCGGTACAGGCCCTTGGGGTCGCGCGCGGCGCAGACCTCGAAGCGGGTGCTGACATGCACGCAGCTGAACTGCCCCGGCGGGAACAGCGCGCGGGCGGCGGCGCGGTCGGCGCGGAAGGGCGAGATGGCGGCGACGATGACGACCAGCCCGGCTTCCACCATCAGCCGTGCCACCTCCGCCAGGCGGCGGACATTCTCGCTGCGCGCGGCGTCCGACATGCCGAGGTCGCGGCACAGGCCCTGGCGCAGGTTGTCGCCATCCAGCACGAAGGTATGCAGGCCGCGCCGGTGCAGGGCCTGCTCCAGATTGTTGGCCAGCGTGGACTTGCCGGCGCCGGACAAGCCGGTGAGCCAGATGCAGTGCGGCAACTGCCCCTTGGCCGCGGCACGCAGCGCCGGCGAGAGGGACAGGGCGTAGGGGCGGATGGGCGGCGGCGCGCCTTTCGGATCATGCATAGCCGAGCAGCTCGTAGTCGCGTTCATAGGCGCGCTGCACCAGCCGCCGGGTGCCTTCGGAACAGAAGCTGCGCGCCGGCGCGGCGTTGCGGTGGCGGGTGGCGTTCACATGCGGCAGCGGCAGATCGACCCCGAGGCGGGTGGACAGCGCCCGGTAGTCCTGCGCCAGGGTTTCGTGGCGGCCGAGGAAGTCGACGCCGATCCCGCCCAGGGAGTCGGTGAGGAAGTCGGTCTGCGGGACGAAGTGGATCTGGCGGCGCAGGTTCTCCGGGTGCAGCCAGCGGCTGACGAAGTCGTCGAAGTCGTGGTAGCGCAGCATCAGTTCCTGCGCCTGCCGGTCGCGCCTGGCGGCGCCATGCACCCGCAGGTAAGCGAAGGCGGAGTAGGCGCGTTCCAGCGGGTCACGGACAAAGGCGAACTTGAAGCTCCTGGCGTACTGCTCGGGGAACTGCTGCTCGTACCAGTAGAGCGGGATGTGGCCATCGGCGCCGGTGTCGAACAAGGCCTCGCAGATGCTGCTGCCGGCGCACTTGGGCACATGGATGAAGAGACAGTTGCGGCGGGCGAAGGCCGCGGGGAAGGCGACGCGGGAGGAGAGGACGCGGTTGACCAGCTGGCGGTCTACGACGGGCATGCGTCCGAGCAGGAATTGCCGCTGCCGCTTGGGCATCAGCTTCCAGGAAAGGCGTTGCAGCATGGTGGCGCGGTCTGAAGAGTCCGGAAACTCGTCACGCTAGCAAGGCTGTCACCGCCTCAAGTTTTCCGCTGTGTATTGGTTTTGAAATGGTTTTGAAATGATTCCTGCAAAAGCTTTACGCAGTGACCGGGTGGCGGAGGCGGTCGAAACGCCGTCGGGCAGGGGATGCCGGGCGGCGTGGTGATGGTTGCTGCGTACCAGGTGAATGCCTTTGCTGATGCGGGATATGGCGCACAGGACATCTTCCGGACGGCGTAATGGAGATGAAGGCGATCGCTCATCAGTGCGCTGGCGGCGGCTTCATCCTGCAAGCCGCCGCGTCAGCCGGCATTCACATTCGGTTACGCGGCTTTCAGGAGATCGTCGGCGACGGCAGGCTGATGTGATAGCCCTGGGCGTAGTCGATGCCCATCTCCTGCAGCAGCGCCAGGATCTCCGCCGATTCGACGAACTCGGCGATGGTGAGGATGCCCAGCTCCCGGCACAGGTTGGCAAGATTGCGCACCAGCGCCCGGTCCACCGCCGACTCGACGATGTTGCGCACGAAGGCGCCGTCTATCTTCACGAACTCGAAGTGCAGCTCGCGCAGGTAGTGGAAGGAGTTGTAGCCGCTGCCGAAGTCGTCCAGGGCGAAGGCGAAACCTTTCTTGCGCAGCTTGGCGAGGAACTTGCGCATATTGGTCATGTCGCCGATGGCGTCCCGCTCCAGGATCTCGAATACCACCCGGTTGGGCGGGATCTCCAGCTGGTGGCACAACTCCTCGGCGTAGTTGAGGATGCCGCGGCCCTGGATCTCCTGCGCCGACAGGTTGATGAACACCCGCTGCGCCGCCTGCCCGGCCTTGATGCGGGCGGAGCCCGCCTCCAGCACCTGGGTGATGATGTTGCGGTCCAGTTCGCGCCCCAGGCCGTACTTCTCGATGGTGTCGATGAAGGCGCCGGCGGCGGTGGTGCTGCCGTCGGTCTCGCGCAGCCGGGCCACCACCTCGCAGGCGAAGGTCTCGCCGCTGCGGCAGTCCACGATGCGCTGGTAGAAAGGCACGATGCGGCCTTCGCGCAGCGCCGCGCGCAGCTTCTCGGCGTACTCCCGGGTGCTGCGGGTGGCCTGCAGGCGGTCGGGCATCGCGTCCAGCGTGCAGGCGCCGTCCTTGCCCAGTTCCTTGGCGCGGTAGAGGGCGATGTCCACCCCGGCGAGCAGGTCGGTTTCGGTGCGGGCGTCGTGCGGGAACACGGTGATGCCGATGGAGACGGTGATGTGGAAGCGCGAGCCGTTGGGGCTGGTGAACACGCAGTCGCGCAATGCGCCGCCCAGCTTTTCCGCCACCGCCACCGCGCCCTCGCGGCCGGTTTCCATCAGCAGGATGGCGAATTCGTCGCCGCCGATGCGGGTGGCGAGGTCGCCCTTGCGCACATGGGCGCGCAGGATCTCGGCCACGCGGCACAGCACCTGGTCGCCCACCGGGTGGCCGTAGGAGTCGTTCACATCCTTGAAGTCGTCCAGGTCCAGCAGCAGCAGGGCGAACTCATGCTCATGCCGCTCGGAGCGGCCGATCTCGTACTCCAGCATGTTGTTGAACTGGCGCCGGTTGTACAGCCCGGTGAGCGGGTCGTGCACCGAGTAATACTCCAGCTCCGCCAGGGTGCGCGACAGGATCTTGCTGGACCCGACCACCATCACCATCACCGCCAGGATGGAGCGCACCACGCTTTCCTCGCGCGGATTCAACGGCGCGGAGGCGAGGTAGGTGACGCCCAGCAGGCCGGCGAGCTGGGTGGAGTGGTCCGGCACCCGCACGGTGATCATCTGGTCGGCACGCAGCGCGCTCATCTCGCGGCCGCGCTGCACCTCGAACTCCTCGTAGTCCAGCGGCGAATCCGGCGGCAGGCCGAGGTTCTCGATCATGCTGCGGACGAGCTGCTGGCGGATATTCTTGCGGCACTCCTCGTCGCAGCTGCCGAAGTAATACACGTACAGCACCAGCCCGTGCTCTTCGGCGAAGGCGACGAAGAAGACGTCGAAGGGAAAGATGGTGTGGAAGTCGCTGAGGATGGACTGGACGAACTCCTTCCACTGGCCGATGCGCTCGTGCGACAGGATGATCTGCTCCAGCACCCGGCTCTGCCGCTCCAGCAGCTCGCGCTCCACCAGCGAGTTGAGCAGCAGGCGGAACATGTCGTCGAACTCGGCGATGATGTCGCGCAGGTCGTCACTGCCGGCCTGGCCCTGGCGCGAGCGTTCCGCCAGCAGCAGGTCGAAGCTGCCGCGCAGGCGGCCGAGCACATCCTGCACCCGGCCCATCAGGGCGGTGGTTTCGGAGCCGGCCGGCAGCTGCGCGGCGGCGTCCAGCACCTGGCTGACTTCGCCGTGTTTCTCGCGGATGAGATCGCCCAGCGCGGCGCCGAAGGCGCTGCTGCGGGTGTGGTTCTCCAGCAGGCCGGCAAGGCGGCCGATGACGCGCAGGCGCAGCGCCTGCAGATCCACCGGCGCGACGGTGGCCGAGGGGGCCGCCATGGGGAGGTCTTGCATCGCCCCTTACTCCCGCGCGAAGCGGCCGCCGGGCTGCAGCAGGTCCACACCGCAGCGCAGTTCCCGCAGCCAGGCGAGGAAGGCCGGCACCGCCGCGCCACGATAGACCGGGCCGTGCTGGGGGGCGATCACGTCGATCTCCAGCCCGGCGATGGTGTCCAGCCAGCAGCGGATGGCGTGGTTGGAGCACATGTAGCGGCGGTGGAAGTCGGCGATGTAGGGCAGGTGGGCATCGAAATCGTCGACGAAGGCGTCGTCCTGCTCGTTGGGCAGCATGGCGGCGCCGATGTCGCCGCTGAAGAGGATGCGCGAGGCCGGGTCATAGACGTTGATCTGGCCTTCGGAGTGGAGGAAGTGCGCCGGCACGATGCGCACCGCGTAACCGGGTGCGATCTCCCAGTCCATGCCTTCGTCGGGTACGCCGACGAAGCGCGACATGTCACGCAGGCCATAGTGCGGCAGGAAGCGCAGCCAGATGCGGGAGGCCAGCACCCGGGCGCGGGTCAGCTCCATCCAGGTGGAAAGGCCGCCGACGATGTCGGGGTCCTGGTGCGACAGCACGATGGTGCCGACCTGTTCCGGACGCACATAGCCGAGCATCTCGGCCAGCACCTGGGGCATCACACCGAAGCCGCCGGGATCCAGCAGCGCGCCGTGGCCCTCGTGCACGATCAGGTACTGGTTGGAGCGGATGCCGTCTTCCTCGCCCGGCTCGCTTTCATTCAACAGTACGAAACGGTGCTTGCCGTCGTCGAACAGTTCGACGTTTCTCATCCTTGCATGGTCTCCGTGGTGGGAAGGCCGGCGCTGCCTGCGACATACGCCGAATGGAAAGCGTTAGACCCTATCCGACGAATGGATTTATTACAACGGAGATACCGCAGCTTTCGTTACAAATGCCGCAGCCGGACGCGATTTCAGCCCTGCGGGCGCTGCTAGACTCTGCCGCCCGGGTCGAACGACCTGCTTTCCCCGGAGCCTGCCATGCGTATGACCAGAATCCATGCCGTTGTCCTTGTCGCCGCGTTGCCACTGTTGATGGCGGACGTGGCCGCCGCCGCGCCCAAGCGTGCCGGCAGCTGCGAGGTACGTAACGAGGACATCAACTTCTTCCGGGACAACGGCCTCACCGTGAAGCTCAGCAGCAAACTGCAGTTCAACAAGGTGCTGCTGCGGGAGAAGATCAACGCCAAGGTCACCGGCGGTGTCGCCATGCTCTCGGGGCGGGTCAGCTCCCGTTCCATGGTCGAACTGGCCGGCAGCCTCGCGGCCGATACCAGCGGCATCCGTTGCGTGCAGAACTACCTGGAAGTGGGGCCGCCGCTGCCGGAAGCGGAACGGCCGGTATGAGGCGTGGCGGACTTCACGGTCCGCAGCCTGTCCGTGCAGGAATACGCGTCGGCCTGCGGTGGCGCGCTTGACGCCGCCGTCGGCCATCGGCTAGGGTTGTGCCCCATGAACGCGAGCAAGGCCGTTCCGGCCATCTCCTTCGCTCTCCTGCTGCTGCCGGCGCTCCCCGCGCTGGGCCTGCTGCTGCGCGGCCCGCGCAGCTAAAAAATACCCCCCTCCTGTCGTTTTCCTGTGCCGCCCCGTCGGGCGGCCGAGTCCATTCGGGCTCGGTGCGTGACGTGGCGCAAGTTTTCCTCCCGGAGCAAGCCATGTTCAACCTCGATTCCCTGCTACGACTGCGACCCGGTTGCCGGACCACGAGCCAACGGCCGTCCGGCAGCCAATCCGCCGCGCAGGCCGCCGCGCATGCACTGAACGCAGTCCGACCTCGAATGCAAAGGAATCGACCATGTTGAAGCAGCCCGACACCAAGTACCGTTCGTTCAACCCCTTTCCCGGCGGCAAGCCGCTTGCCGACCGGACCTGGCCCGACAAGGCCATCACCCGTCCGCCGGTGTGGATGAGTACCGACCTGCGCGACGGCAACCAGGCGCTGTTCGAGCCGATGAACAGCGAGCGCAAGATGCGCATGTTCAAGATGCTGGTGGAGATCGGCCTCAAGGAAATCGAGGTGGCCTTCCCGGCAGCCTCCCAGACCGACTTCGATTTCGTCCGCGAGCTCATCGAAGGCGGCCACATTCCCGACGACGTCACCATCGAGGTGCTGACCCAGGCGCGCCCGCACCTCATCGAGCGCACCTTCGAGTCCATCCGCGGCGCCAGGCGCGCCATCGTGCACGTATACAGCGCTACCGCGCCCAACTTCCGGCGCATCGTCTTCGACCAGGACAAGGCCGGCACCAAGGCATTGGCGGTGGAAAGCGCCAGGTTTTTCCTCGAGATGGCGGCGCGCCAGCCGGAAACCGATTTCACCTTCCAGTACAGCCCTGAAGTGTTCTCCGGCACCGAACTGGAGTTCGCCATCGAGGTCGCCAACGCGGTGATCGAGGTGTGGCAGCCGACGCCGCAGAAGAAATGCATCATCAACCTGCCGGCGACGGTGGAGATGAGTACGCCCAACGTCTATGCCGATCAGATCGAGTGGATGCACCGCCACCTTGCCCGTCGCGACAGCGTGCTGCTTTCCGTGCACCCGCATAACGACCGCGGCACTGCGGTGGCCGCCGCCGAACTCGCGGTGATGGCCGGCGCCGACCGCGTCGAAGGCTGCCTCTTCGGCAATGGCGAGCGCACCGGCAACGTGGACCTCGTCACACTGGCGCTCAACCTCTACAGCCAGGGCGTGCATCCCGGCCTGGACTTTTCCCGCATCAACGAAGTCGCGCGCACGGTGGAGCACTGCACCCAGCTGCCCATCCATCCGCGCCATCCCTACGTCGGCGATCTCGTCTTCACCGCTTTCTCCGGCTCGCACCAGGATGCGATCAAGAAGGGCTTCGCCGCGCAGCAGCCGGATGCCATCTGGGAAGTGCCCTACCTTCCTGTGGATCCGGCTGACCTCGGTCGCAGCTATGAATCCATCATTCGGGTGAACAGCCAGTCCGGCAAGGGCGGCATCGCCTACCTGCTCGAAACCGAATACGGCATGGTGATGCCGCGCAGGCTGCAGGTGGAGTTCTCCTCCGCTATCCAGCGCATTACCGACGAGACGGGCACCGAGGTCAGTGCCGCCGACATCTGGAGCGCCTTCGAGGCCGAATACCTGTCCTTGAAGTCGCCGCTCGCCTATGTCGAGCACCACCTCGCCGAGCACGGTGGCCAGCAGGGCGTGAGCTTGACGGTGGAAGAGGGCGGCGTGCGCCGGGTGCTGCGCGGCGTCGGCAATGGCCCGATAGACGCGGCCTTGAATGCGCTCGACGCTGGTGCGGTGCTGCTCGGCTACGAAGAGCGCGCCATCGGCCAGGGCTCGGATGCGCGCGCGGTGGCCTTCGTGGAACTGGCCGGCAGCGACGGCAGAGGCGCCACCTTCGGCGTCGGCATCCACGCCAACATCGTCACCGCGTCCATCCTCGCCATCCTCTCCGGCATCGACCGTCTTGCCGCTCGCGGCGTGGTCGCGGCGCCGGCGGTGGCCAAGGTCGGCAGCTGAGCCTGGTCCGCGGATCGCCCGGCAGCATTCCGGCCGCTAGCAATCGCCCGCATCCTGGGCGTGTCGGCGGCAGGAAAGCGGGACGCGAGAGAAAAGCCGGAGGCGGCATTGTCGCCTCCGGCTTTTTTCCATCCGGGCGGCAGAGGTTATGCTCTGCCCATGAAACCGGTACCCGAAGACCCCGTCCTGCGCGGCACCACGGCCGAGCAGCCCCGCGCAAGGGCCTCCGCCCATGCTCTCCCCGACTACCTCGCCCGCACCTACACCTGGGCGTATCTCAACCCCCGCAACCTGCGCTTGCTGGATCGCATGCCGGTGGTCAACGCCATCCTGTGGGGCAACGCGAACCGGCTGATGCAGGCCGCCGTGGCCGAATTCGAGCCCGGCCAGCGGGTGCTGCAGGCCGCTTGCGTGTATGGCGATTTCTCGATGCGGCTGGCGCGCCGGCTGGGCGACGAAGGCCGCCTGGAGGTGGTGGATGTGGCGCCGGTGCAGGTCGAAAACCTGCGGCGCAAGGCCGCCGGGGAATGCCGGCTGGAGGTCCGCGTCGGCGATCTCGCCACCGAGGCCGCGCTGGCGGGGGAGTCCCCTTTCGATGGCGTGTGCTGCTTTTTCCTGCTGCATGAAGTGCCGGCGCCGGAGCGGGCGCGCATCGTGCACAACCTGCTGGGCGCGCTGCGGCCGGGAGGCCGCATCGTCTTCGTCGATTATCACCAGCCCGCCAGCTGGAATCCGCTGCGGCCGGTGATGGCGGCGGTGTTCCGCTGGCTGGAGCCGTATGCGCCGTCGCTGCTGCGGGCGGACATCACCACGCTGTCGCCGCTGGGCGGGGGGCTCGTCTGGCGCAGGCGCAGCCTGTTCGGCGGCCTGTACCAGATCGTGGTCGGCGAGCGCCCCGGCTGAGGGCGCCCGCCGCCGGGCTCAGCGGTTGCCGTTACCCGGCTTGGCCGAGAACAGCGCGGCGCGCTGGCCGCGGTTGCCGTCGCGGCCGCCATTGTTGCGCGCGGGCTGGGCACGGTTGCCATTCACATCCGGACGACGGCTGTTGTCGATGCGGTTGCCATCCACGTCAGGCCGTTGCGGTGCTACGCGGTTGCCGTCGATCTCGCCACGCTGGCGTTGGGCGGGGGCGCGGTTGCCATCCACTTCGCCGCGCGGGCGATCGCTGCGCTGGCTGCCGTTGCCATTACGGCCCTGGCGGTTGCCGGCGTGCGGACGGTCGCCATTGGGGCGGTCGCCCTGGGCACGCTCGCCATTCGGACGGCCGCCGGCCGGGCGGGCGCCACCGCCGTTGCCGCGGCTCTCACCGCGGCCCTGGCCCTGGCGCTGACCTTGCCCCTGGCCCTGGCCGCGGCGGCCGCCACGTTCCTGGCCGCGACGCTCGCCACGTTCTTCTTCCGCCGGCTCCGGCGTGGCCGAGGGCACGAAGCCTTCGGCGGTGGCGCGGTCGACACGGCGGCGGATGAGGCGTTCGATGGCGGCCAGCAGCTTGGTCTCTTCCGAGTCGACCAGCGAAATCGCGTGGCCTTCGGCGCCGGCGCGGCCGGTGCGGCCGATGCGGTGCACATAGTCTTCCGGCACGTTCGGCAGTTCGAAGTTCACCACCTGCGGCAGCTGGTCGATGTCCAGGCCGCGGGCGGCGATGTCGGTGGCGACCAGCACCGGCAGCGAGCCGTCCTTGAACTGGGCCAGCGCGCGGGTGCGGGCGCCTTGGCTCTTGTTGCCGTGGATGGCAGCGGCCGGGATGTCATGCCGGGTCAGGTATTCGGCCAGCTTGTTGGCGCCGTGCTTGGTGCGGGTGAACACCAGCACCTGGAACCACTGCTTTTCCTTGATGAGCCAGGCGAGAAGCTCGCGCTTCTGCTTCTGGCCGATCATGTACACCGCCTGCTCCACTCGCTCCGAGGCGGTATTGCGCGGCGCGACTTCGACGCAGCCCGGCTTGTGCAGCAGGCCGTTGGCCAGCTCGCGGATCTCGTCGGAGAAGGTGGCGGAGAACAGCAGGTTCTGGCGCTGCTTGGGCAGCAGGGCGAGCACCTTGCGGATGTCGCGGATGAAGCCCATGTCCAGCATGCGATCGGCTTCGTCCAGCACCAGGATCTCGACGCCGGAGAGGTCCAGCGTCTTCTGGCCGACGTGGTCCAGCAGGCGGCCAGGGGTGGCGACCAGGATGTCCACCCGCTTCTTCAGCGCGGTGATCTGCGGATTGATGTTCACGCCGCCGAACATGACCATGGAGGTGAGCGGCACATGCTTGCCATAGGTCTGCACCGACTCCTCGACCTGGGCGGCGAGTTCGCGCGTCGGTGTGAGGATGAGGCAGCGCGGCCGGCCGGGCTGGACCTGCTTCGGCTGGCTGGACAGCAGGTGCAGCACCGGCAGGGTGAAGCCGGCGGTCTTGCCGGTGCCGGTCTGGGCGGCGGCGAGCAGGTCGCCGCCGGCGATAACGAGGGGGATGGCCTTTGCCTGGATCGGGGTGGGCGCGGTGTAGCCGGTGTCGGCAATTGCGCGCAGCAAGGGCTCGGCGAGGCCGAGTCCGGCAAAGGTGAGTTCAGCAGTCATGCAGCAGTGCTCCAGCGACGGCCTGTCGCTCGAAGCCGAGAGACACCAATCGAGGCGGGCGGGAAAGGGGACCGGAGGGGTCGTTTGAGAAGAAGCCGCGATCGATTGGCCAGGACCGCGGAAGCGGCGAATGATAGCGGTTTCGCCGCACGGTGGCGAGTTGGAGTGCCGCTGAGGCGGTGCGGCGGGCGCATCACAGGCAGGTAACAGGCGGGTAACAAAATACGCCTCTATTGCTTTTGGACAATATCTGTGCTGCGCTGCGGACGCTATAGTCCGCTCCGGTCCCGAAAATGCTTGGAGACGAGCGATGCCCGCCGTCCTTTCCCGTTTATCCCCGATCCGTTCGCGGCTCGCCCTGCGCCTGGGCACGGTAGCCGCCATCGGCTTGGCGGCGGTGCTCTTCTTCGCGGCGTGTGCCTTCGTGATGCAACTGGCCGGCCTGTGGCTGGCCTGGGACGCGCTAGGCGAGGGCCTGGGTTTCCTGGCTTTCGCCTGGGGATTGCTGGCCTTGCTGTCCGGCGCTTTTTTCGTGATCGCCCTGCACCTGCTGTGGGTGCCGCTGCCACCGCCTTCCGGCATCCTGCTGCCGCGCGCCGCGGCTGACTCCTTCTACCGCCTCATCGACCGCATCGGCGGCCGGCTGGGCGCGGGGGAGATCCACGGTGTCTGGATCACCGGAGAGATGAACGCCGCGGTGGTGCAGCGCGCGATCTGGGGGGGCTTTGGCCCCATCCGCACCCACCTGCTGGTCGGCCTGCCGCTGGCCCACAGCCTGTCGCGCCACCAACTCGCCGCGGTGCTGGCCCACGAGTTCTCCCACCTCGCATTGCAGCGCAGGGGCGCCGGCGCCTGGCTGGCGCACTTCCGCGCCTGGTGGCTGCGGGTGTTGGAGCGGGCCTGCCTGGTCTGCCCGGTGGCGGCGCCGTCGCTGGACGTTACCTTCCGCCGCTACTACCGCGACATGGTGCGGCTGTCCCGCCTGGAAGAGTTCGAGGCGGACGCCATGGCGGCTGAGATGGTCGGCCCGGCGGTGCTGGGCCAGACGCTGGTGGAGGTGACGCTGAAGGAGCGCTTCCTCAGCCAGGACTACTGGCCGATGGTGATGGCTCACGGCGCGGCGCAGAACCAGCCTTCGATCCGCCCCTACCGGGAGATGGGCCTGGGCGTGGCGGCTGGTTTCCTGCGCCCGGTGGCGGCCAGGATGACGGCGATGGCGCTGGTCGACAGCGAGCGCGACGGCGACTTCCTCCACCCGACGCTGGCCGAGCGCCTGCGCGCGCTGGGCGTGGGCGCCGAGGTCGCCACCGAGGACATGCCCTCCGCCGCCAGCCACTACTTCGCGCCGCTGCTGCCCAGCCTGGCGTGGGTGTTCGACCGCGCCTGGTGGCAGGACATGCGCCGCATGCTGCGCGGCGAGCGCAAGGGCCGCGCCGTGCGCGAAGACGGCGAAGCCTGATCCCGCGCTTTCTCCGGCCTAGCGGCGCGCGCGCGCCTCTTCCAGCTGGGCGCACAGCCGCGAAGCGCCATCCAGTATCCGCGGCGTGTGCCGCTGTATCAGCTCCGGCGGGATGAAGAACAGATTGCCCCGCTGGCTGGCCGTCAACTTGTCCCAGTTCTTCCACTGATCCAGCCATTCTGGCCGTGCCTCGCCCATGCCGCTGGCGACGATGGCCTCCGGGTTGGCCGCCAGCACCGCCTCCGTGCCAACGGTGGGCGCCAGCTGCGACAACCCGGCGAACACGTTCTCGCCGCCGCACAGCGCGATCACCTTGGAAATCAGGTGCTCGCCATTCACCGTCATCAGCGGCTGGTTCCAGATCTGGTAGAAGGTGCGCACCGGCGGCCGCTGGCCATAGCGCTTCTGCAGCATGGCCTGCCGTTCGCGGAAAGCGGCTGCCGCGTGGAAGGCGCTGAGCTGGGTGCCGGCGAGGCGGCCCAGGGTCTCCAGGCTGCTCGCCACGTCCTCCAGGCTGCGGGGCTCATTCACGTACACTGCAATGCCCAGCGCGGCGAGCCGGTCCAGGTTGCCGCCGCGGTTGCCGGTCTTCCAGGCGACCACCAGATCAGGCTTCAAGGCCGCCACCGCTTCCAGATCCACGTTGTTGTAGCCGCCCACCTGCGGCAGCCGCGTTGCCGCTTCCGGGTAGTCGCTGTAGTTCACCGCGCCCACCACCTTGTCGCCGGCACCGGCGGCGAACAGCAACTCGGTGACATGCGGGGCGAGGCTGACGATGCGCTTGGCCGGGGCGGCCAGGCGCAGTTGGCGGCCGGCGTCGTCGGTGACGACGATCTCGGCACGGGCAGTGGTCGCGGTCAGGCCAGCGCTCAGCGCAAGCAGGGCGAGGGCGGCGCGGGGGCGGAAGCAGAGGCTCACTTGGGGCTCTCGATCAGGGGGCGGAGTTCATGCAGCGCTTCGGCCAGGCGGGCGAGGGCGGCGGCATCGCCCGGCAAGCCGAAGCGCAGGCCGGCGGGCTGTGGGAAGTGGCGCACCAGGATGCCGCGGCGGGCGAGGGCGTGCTGGAGTTCGGCGGCGCGGGGATGCGGCACCCAGCGGAACAGCGGGCAGCCGTTTCCGCCTGGCAGGCCGGCGGCATACAGGACTTCGTCCAGCGCGGAGGCGGCGCTGGCGAGGCGCAGGGAGTTGGCTTGCTGCCAGTCGCGGTCGCTCAGTGCGGCCCGCGCGGCATGGCGGGCCGGGCCGCTGACGGCCCACGGCCCCAGTTTTCCGGCCAGCGCTGCGCGCAGCGCGGCGGGCGCAAGCACGAAGCCGACGCGGGCGCCGGCAAGGCCGAAGAACTTGCCCAGCGAGCGCAGCACTACCAGGTTGCCGGCGTGCTCCACCGCAGTGGCCAGGCTGTCTTCCGCAGCGCAGTCGATGAAAGCCTCGTCCACCACCAGCCAGCCGCCGCGGCTGGCGAGGCGGCGCTGCCACTCCAGTAGGCGCTCGCGTGGGTGGTGGTGGCCGGTGGGGTTGTTGGGGCTGACCAGCAGCAGCAGGTCGGTGTCGTCCAGCACCTGCTCTATGGCCTTGGCGTCGCCCGCCGGGCAGCGGTGCTCAATGCGTGCTTCCCAGGCGGCGGCGTGTTCCGAGTAGCTGGGCAGGGCCAACGTGACCCGGCGGGCGGGCAGCAGGTCGGGCAGGGCCTGGATGGCGGCCTGGGAGCCGGCGACCGGCAGCGCTTCGGCGCCGTAATAGTCGTGGGCGGCGGCTTCCAGGCCGTCGCCCTCTTCGGGCAGGCGCTGCCAGACGGCGGTCGGCAGCGGCGGCACCGGGTAGGCGTAGGGGCTGATGCCGGTGGACAGGTCCAGCCAGCGTTCCAGCGCAATGTTGTGGGCCTGCGCCGCGGCGCGCAGGCGGCCGCCGTGTTCAAGCACCGGCCCGCTCCAGGATGAGCGCGAGCAGGGCGGCAAGGCCCAGCCACAGCAGGATGCCGCGGCGGACCAGTGCGACGGCCGCGCGTATCGAGCCCGCGTCCGGCGGCTGGCTGCCGCCCAGCGGTGGGCGTTGTTCCAGCTGGCCGTGGTAGATCGCGGCGCCGCCCAGGGCGACGCCCAGCGCGCCGGCGCCGGCGGCCATCACCGGGCCGGCGTTGGGGCTGTCCCAGGCCGGCGCCTGGCTGCGCCAGCAGGCGATCGCGGCGCGGGTGCGGCCGAGCAGGGCGTAGGTGAGGGCGGTGAGGCGGGCGGGCAGGGCGTTGAGCAGATCGTCGGTGCGGGCGGCGACGCGGCCGAAGGCGAGGTAGCGGGCGTTGCGGTAGCCCCACATCGCGTCCAGCGTGTTGGCGAGGCGGAACAGCAGCGCAGCCGGGCCGCCGCCGACGAGGAACCAGAACAGGGTGCCGAATACCGCGTCGTTGCCGTTCTCCAGCACCGATTCGGTGGCGGCGCGGGCAACGCCGGCTTCGTCCAGCGCGCGGGTGTCGCGGCTGACGATCCAGCTCACCCGGTCGCGCGCCTGCGGCAGGTCGCCGGCAGCCAGCGGCGCGGCGATGGCTTCCGCATGCTCGGCCAGGCTGCGGCCGCCGAGGGCGAAGTAGAGCAGCAGGATGTCCACCGCCCAGTGCGCCTGCGGATGCAGGCCGCGCAGCACCAGCGCCAGGCCCACCCAGGGCGCGACCGCGGCCAGCCAGGCGAGCAGGCCGAGCGCGAGTTCGCGGCGATGGCTGTCGCCCGGGCGCCGCAGCCGGCGTTCGATGGCCTTCGCCCAGTTACCGAAGCCCACCAGCGGATGCCAGCGCCGCGGCTCGCCAAGCAGGCGGTCCGCCAGCAGGCCGGCGGCGAGCTTGATGACGAGGAGGGCGAAGGCGGACATCTACGGATTGGCGGCGGGGTTGGCGCGTAATGGTGGGTGTATCGGGGCGGGCGTGTCGGGGCGGATGGCGGCGGCGGAATTATTGGGCGAGCTTGGGGGCCTTCGCGGTGTCCCAAGGCGGCTCCGCCGGACCGAGCCCATGTCGCATCCGTGTGCGGAGCGCCGCCGCGCGGCCCGTACGGGCGATAATGCCGCCCCTCGACGAGGCAGGAGATTCTACGCGATGTCCAAGGCAGCGGCCCTGATGGTGCAGGGCACGACTTCCGACGCCGGCAAGAGCACGCTGGTGGCCGGCCTGGCGCGGGCGCTGCGCCGGCGCGGGCTGCGGGTGGGTCCGTTCAAGCCGCAGAACATGGCGCTGAACTCGGCGGTGACGGTGGATGGCGGCGAGATCGGCCGTGCCCAGGCGCTGCAGGCGTTGGCCGCCGGCGTGCCGGCACACACCGACTTCAACCCGGTGCTGCTCAAGCCCTCGTCGGACATCGGCGCCCAGGTCATCATCCACGGCAAGGCGGTGGCCGACCTCTCGGCGCGCGATTACCACCGCTACAAGCCCACCGCGATGGCGGCGGTGCTGGCCTCCTGGCGGCGGCTGGAGGCGGCCTACGACTGCGTGCTGGTCGAGGGCGCCGGCAGCCCGGCGGAGATCAACCTGCGCGACCGCGACATCGCCAACATGGGTTTCGCCGAGGCGGCGGACGTGCCGGTGATCCTGGTGGCGGACATCGACCGTGGTGGTGTTTTCGCCCACCTGGTCGGCACGCTGGAGCTGCTGTCGCCGTCGGAGCAGGCGCGGGTCAAGGGCTTCGTCATCAACCGCTTCCGCGGCGACATCGGCCTGCTGCAGTCCGGCCTGGACTGGCTGGAAGCGAGGACGGGGCGGCCGGTGCTGGGCGTGCTGCCCTATCTGCATGGCCTCTTCCTCGACGCCGAGGATGCGGTGGCCGGCGGCGGCGTGGCGCCGGAGCGGGCGGCGCTGCGGGTGGTGGCGCCGGTGTACCCGCGGGTGTCCAACCACACCGACCTGGATGCGCTGCGCCTGCATCCCCAGGTGGATTTCCAGTGGGTGGGGCCGGGCCAGCCGATTCCACCGGCCGACCTCATTGTGCTGCCCGGTTCCAAGAGCGTGCAGTCCGACCTCGCCTGGCTGCGTGCCCAGGGCTGGGAGGCGGCGATACGCCGGCATCTGCGGTACGGCGGCAAGCTGATCGGCATCTGCGGTGGCTTCCAGATGCTGGGCACCGCGCTGGATGATCCGCTGGGCCTGGAAGGCCGGCCGGCGCGGGTGGCCGGCCTCGGGCTGCTGGACATGGAGACGGTGCTGGAGCGGGAGAAGCAGCTGGCCAACGTTGCCGGCAGGCTGGCCCTGCCGGGGGCGCCGGCGGTGAGCGGCTACGAGATCCACATGGGTGTGAGCCGCGGCCCGGCGCTGGTGCGGCCGGCGGTGGCGTTCTGCGACGGCCGCAGCGATGGCGCGCTGTCACCGGATGGCCAGGTGCTGGGCAGCTATCTGCACGGCCTGTTCGATCATCCGGACGCGCTGGCCGCGCTGCTAGGCTGGGCCGGGGCAAAGGAACTGGAGCGGGTCGATCTGGCGGCGCGGCGGGAGGCGGATCTGGATCGCCTGGCGGATACGGTGGAGCGGCACATGGACGTTGCCGCGCTGCTGGAAGTGGCGGCAGCGGCGCGGCGGCCGGCTTGAGCCGGCGGCTGCGTTGTGGGTGGCGGTGCGGACCCGGGTGTGTAGCGGGCGGGCGCCGCGCTCCTCCGGCTGGCCGACCGCGGTTCAGCGGCCGCTGAAAACCGGCTTGCGCTTTTCCAGGAAGGCGGCCAGGCCTTCGCGGTAATCCTCGGTGTCCAGGAAATCGAAGGCGGCGCGCTTTTCCGCCCCGCTCAGCGGCTCGGCCGACTGCAGCCGGCGGGCCCAGGCCTTGTGGGCGCGGGCGACGCCGGGCGCGCCGGCGGCGATGCGGCGGGCACTGGCCTGGGCTTCATCGAACACCGCGCCATCGCCGACGACCCGGGTCAGCAGGCCTTTCTGCAGGGCCTCCGCCGCGCCCAGGATGCGGCCCTCCAGCAGGATCTCCAGCACCACCGCCGGGCCGACCAGCGCCAGCAAGCCGGCCATTTCGCCCGGATACATGGAGAAGCCCAGCTTGTTGATCGGCGCGCCGAAGCGGGCGGACTCGCCGGCGATGCGCAGGTCGCAGCAGCCGGCGATCTCCAGCCCGCCGCCGATGCAGGCGCCGCTGATCGCCGCCACCGTCGGCACCGGGCAGTCGCGCACCGCGGCCAGCGCGGCGGCGACGCCGTCCTCGTGGTAGCGCAGGGCGTCATCCACCGTGGCGCGCACGCGGAGGAATTCCTCGATGTCGCCGCCGGCGGCGAAGGCCTGGTCGCCGGCACCGCGCAGGATCACGCAGCGCAGCCCCGGCTCGGCCGACAGCGTCTGCATGCTGGCGCGCAGGCCGTGCCACATGGCCAGGTCCACCGCGTTGAGCTTGGCCGGGTTGGACAGGGTGACGGTGGCGATGCCGTCCACGGTTTCGGTCAGGATGCTTCCGCTCATCTTCGGGGTCCGCACAGAGGTGGGTGGGCGGCGCAGGAGGGCCGAGGGGGTTCCGTACGCCTTCGTATGGGCCGGGTATGATAGCCGACTCGCCACTCCGCGCGCTGAGGCGCTGGCCGGCCCGCGTCGGCCGCGACGGGGCGGCCGGGCTCCAGCGGCAGGCCGGATGCGGACGGATGTGGCGGGAATCCCCGCGTGGCCCCGCCGTCCAACCGGGAACCTGCATCCCGACCAGAGAGGAAAGAACATGGCCAGCAGTCGTATCGAAACCGATTCCATGGGGCCGGTGGAAGTCGCCGCCGACCGCTACTGGGGCGCGCAGACGCAGCGCTCGGTGCACAACTTCCCGATAGGCGTCAGCCGTTTCCGCTGGCAGCGGCCGATGATCCGCGCCTTCGGCCTGCTGAAGAAGGCCGCCGCCCAGGCCAACGCCGAGCTGGGCGAGCTGCCGGCGCCCATCGCCGCGCAGATCGTGCGCGCGGCGGACGAGGTGATCGCCGGCGCGCTGGACGATCACTTCCCGCTGGTGGTGTTCCAGACCGGCTCCGGCACCCAGTCCAACATGAACGCCAACGAGGTGATCGCCAACCGCGCCATCGAGCTGGCCGGCGGCGAGCTGGGCAGCAAGTCGCCGGTGCACCCCAACGACCACGTCAATCGCGGCCAGTCCTCCAACGACACCTTCCCGACCGCGATGCATCTGGCGGTGGTGGGCGAGCTGCAGGAGCGCCTCTTTCCCGAGGTGACCGCGCTGCGCGACACCCTGGCCGAACGTGCCGCCGCCTTCCGCGGCGTGGTCAAGACCGGCCGCACCCACCTGCAGGACGCCACGCCGGTAACCTTGGGCCAGGAGATCGGCGCCTGGGTGGCGCAGATCGATTTCGGCCTCGCTGCGGTGCATGCGGCGCTGCCAGGGCTGCACGACCTCGCCATCGGCGGTACCGCCGTCGGCACCGGGCTGAATGCCCATCCGCGCTTCGGCGACAGCGCCGCCGCCATCCTCGCCCGCCTCACCGGCCAGCCCTTCCGCAGCGCGCCGGACAAGTTCTTCGCCCTGTCCGCCCATGACGCACTGGTGCAGACCTCCGCGGCCCTGCGCACCCTGGCCGGCGGGCTGATGAAGATGGCCAACGACGTGCGCTGGCTCGCCAGCGGCCCGCGCTGCGGCATCGGCGAGCTGCGCATCCCGGAGAACGAGCCGGGCTCGTCCATCATGCCGGGCAAGGTCAACCCCACCCAGTGCGAGGCGCTCACCATGGTCTGCGCCCAGGTGTTCGGCAACGACGCCACCGTGGCCTTCGCCGGCACCCAGGGCAACTTCCAGCTCAACGTCTACAAGCCGGTGATGGCGCACAACGTGCTGGAGAGCATCGCCCTGCTGGCCGACGCCTGCGCGGCTTTCCGCGAGCATTGCACGGCTGGCATCGAACCGGACTACACGCGCATCCAGGCGCATCTGGAGGCCAACCTGATGCTGGTCACCGCGCTCAACCGCCACATCGGCTACGACCGCGCCGCCGAGATCGCCAAGAAGGCGCACCACGAGGGCCTGAGCCTGCGCGAGGCGGCGCTCGCCAGCGGCTACGTGAACGAAGAGCAATACGCCCGCTGGGTGGTGCCGGCGGACATGACGGGCGCGTTGGCGCAGACGGGCTGAAGGGCGCGGTGATAGACTCCAGGCGGGTATCGCCGCTCCGGCCGGATGCCGGAACGGGTGGTCCCGCAAGGAGTCCTTCCCGTGTCTTTGTTCAACAATCTGCTGCTCATCCTGCTTCTCATCGCCGTCAGCGCCTTCTTCTCGCTGTCGGAAATCTCGCTGGCCGCGTCGCGCAAGATCAAGCTGCGGCTGATGGCCGATGGCGGCCACGCCGGCGCCGCGCGGGTCCTGCAACTGCAGGACAGCCCGGGCAACTTCTTTACCGTGGTGCAGATCGGCCTCAACGCGGTGGCCATTCTCGGCGGCATCGTCGGCGACCAGGCGCTGTCGCCCTACGTCGAGGCGGCGCTGGTGTCGGTGTATGACGGCCCGGCGCTGGGCACTGCCAGCTTCATCATCTCCTTCATCTTCGTGACCTCGCTGTTCGTGCTCTTCGCCGACCTGATGCCCAAGCGCTTGTCCATGGTGCGGCCGGAGCGGGTGGCGGTGGCCATCGTGCGGCCGATGCAGCTGTGCATGTGGCTGTTCGCGCCGCTGGTGTGGGTGTTCAACGGCCTCGCCAACTGGCTGTTCCGCCTGCTCGGCGTTCCCAATGCGCGGCCGGACGACATCACCGCCGACGACATCGTCGCCATGGCGGATGCCGGTGCCCAGGCCGGCGTGCTGCTGAAGCAGGAGCAGCACCTGATCACCAATGTGTTCGAGCTGGATTCGCGCATCGTGCCGTCGGCGATGACCGCGCGCGAAAGCATTGTCTACCTCACCCTGGGCGAGTCGGAGGAGAGCATACGGCGCAAGATCGCCGAGCACCCGCACGGCAAGTTCCCGGTGTGCGAGAGCACCATAGACAGCGTGATCGGCTATGTAGACGTGAAGGACATCCTGCCGCGCATCGTTACTGGACAGGATTTGTCGCTGCGCACCCAGCCCATCGTGCGCAAGGTGCTGATGCTGCCGGACACGCTGACGCTGTTCGAGGCGCTGGAGCGCTTCCGCGACGACAAGGAAGGCTTTGGCCTGGTGGTGAATGAATACGCCCTGGTGGTCGGCCTGCTGACGCTGCAGGACGTGATGAACACGGTGATGGGCGACCTGGTGAGCCCTTTCCAGGAAGAGCTGATCGTGCAGCGCGACGACCATTCCTGGCTGATCGACGGCGTGACGCCCATCGAGGATGTGATGCAGGCACTGCACATCGAAGTGTTCGAGGGCTTCCAGAACTACGAAACCATCGCCGGTTTCCTGATGTACATGCTGCGCAAGGTGCCCAAGCGCACCGACTTCGTGCGCTACCACGGCTACAAGTTCGAGGTGGTGGACATCGACAACTACCGCATCGACCAGGTGCTGGTGACGCGGGAAGAGGGCGGGGCGGTGGCGGCGCCTGGCACCGCCGCCTGAGGCGTTTCCGCCAGGCGTTCAGCCGCAGGCTTTCAGGCGGCGCGGTTGCGCGCTTCGGCGATGCGGGCGAGCGCCGCGCGGCCGCTGCTGATGTGCTCGCGCATGCGCGCCTCGGCGGCATCCGCATCGCGGGCGAGCAGGGCGTCCAGGATGTCGCGGTGCTCGGCCAGGGACTGCTCCAGCCGGCCTTCCGAGAACAGCGAGTGGTGGCGCGACAGCTTGATGACCTTGCGCAGATCCTCGATCACCTGCAGCAGCCAGCGGTTGTCCGCCAGCGCCTGGACGCGGTGGTGGAAGGCCTGGTTGGCCTCGAAGAAGCGGTCGATGTCCTCGGCCGCGGCGGCGCGTTCCAGGTCCCGGTGTATGTCCTGGAGTTCCTCGAGTTCGGCGGCGCTGGCGCGGGCGGCGGAACTGCGGGCGCATTCGCCTTCCAGCAGCGCCATGATGGTGAAGACCTCATCCAGGTCGCGTTCCGAGATCTCGGTCACATAACAGCCCCGGCGCGGCTTCAGCGTAACCAGTCCTTCGGAGGCCAGCACCTTCAGTGCTTCGCGCAGCGGCGTGCGGGAGATGCCGTACTGTTCGGCCAGCGCTTGTTCGTCTACCCAGGTGCCAGGCGGCAGTTCGTGGGAGAAGATGCGCTGGCGCAGTCGTTCGGCGACTTCCTGGTACAGCGCGAGCGGAGCGATGCGGGACGCGGTCATGGCGTGGAAACGGCAGGGCTGGCGAAACGGGACGCGCAAGGATAACCGCTTCCGGGCCCGATCTCACCCCGACGTTGCATTCATAATTATGGATACAGTATTATCCGCCGCGAACCGAAGTCAAGGTGGTTTCCGTTGTGCGGCGTAGCATGGGAGACCTCGCGGCAGTCAATGCCAGGGGAACATGAGAGGGACTGCGCCGCACGGGAGCGTCGGCGGCCGTCTGCGGGAAGCTCCGCGGACGGCCTTGTCGTCGCGTCCCGCCGCAGCCGGCCCGTGCCCGCTCCGGCCTGGCGGTTGCCGCATGCGGTGCCAAGCGAGCGCGGAGGATGTCCGCGTTCCATGCGAATCTGCCGGGCCGTCCAGGAGCGGCCCCCTAGTACCGGAGAGCTTTGCCATGTCGAACGCCAACCCGCCCGTCTATCCGCAGCCTGACCTCGAGGCCTGGAACAAGGCGGCCGCCAAGCAGGCGCCGGACGGGGATCTGCAGAAGCTGAACTGGGTGACGCCGGAAGGACTGACGGTGAAGCCGCTCTATACCGCAGCCGACACTGCCGGCCTGCCGCACGCCGATACGCTACCGGGCTTCGAGCCCTTCCTGCGCGGGCCGCAGCCCACCATGTACGCGGTGAAGCCCTGGACCATCCGCCAGTACGCCGGCTTTTCCACCGCGGAGGCCTCCAACGCCTTCTACCGCAAGGCGCTGGCCGCCGGCGGCCAGGGCGTGTCGGTGGCCTTCGACCTCGCCACCCATCGCGGCTATGACTCCGACCATCCGCGCGTCACCGGTGACGTCGGCAAGGCCGGCGTGGCGATCGATTCGGTGGAGGACATGAAGATCCTGTTCGACGGCATCCCGCTGGACAAGATCTCGGTGTCCATGACCATGAACGGCGCGGTGCTGCCCATCCTGGCCGGCTACATCGTCGCCGCCGAAGAGCAGGGCGTGGCGCAGGAGAAGCTGTCGGGGACCATACAGAACGACATCCTCAAGGAGTTCATGGTCCGCAACACCTACATCTATCCGCCCACGCCGTCGATGAAGATCATCGCCGACATCTTCGGCTACACCGCGCAGCACATGCCGAAGTTCAACTCCATCTCCATCTCCGGCTATCACATCCAGGAGGCGGGGGCGAACCAGGCGATCGAGCTGGCCTTCACCCTGGCCGACGGCCTGGAGTACGTGCGCACCGGCATCGCCAGCGGCATGGACGTGGATACCTTCGCCGGCCGCCTGTCCTTCTTCTGGGCGGTGGGCATGAACTTCTACCTCGAGATCGCCAAGATGCGGGCGGCGCGCCTGCTGTGGTGGCGCATCATGAAACAGTTCGAGCCCAAGAGCCCGAAGTCCATGATGCTGCGCACCCACTCGCAGACCTCCGGCTGGTCGCTTACCGAGCAGGACCCGTACAACAACGTTGTGCGCACCACCATCGAGGCGATGGCGGCGGTGTTCGGCGGCACCCAGTCGCTGCACACCAACGCGCTGGACGAAGCCATCGCGCTGCCCACCGAGTTTTCCGCCCGCATCGCCCGCAACACCCAGATCATCATTCAGGAAGAAACCCACATCTGTAACGTCGTCGATCCCTGGGCCGGCTCCTACATGATGGAGAAGCTCACCCAGGACATGGCCGACAAGGCCTGGGCGCTGATCGAGGAGATCGAAGCCATGGGCGGCATGACCAAGGCGGTCGAGTCCGGCTGGGCCAAGATGAAGGTGGAGGAGTGTGCCGCCGAGAAGCAGGCGCGCATCGACTCGGGCAAGGACGTCATCGTCGGCGTGAACAAGTACAAGCTCGCCAAGGAAGACCCGATCGAGATCCTCGACATCGACAACCACGCGGTGCGCGAAGCGCAGATCGCGCGCCTCAACAAGATCCGCGAAAGCCGCGACGGCGCCGCGGTGCAGGCTGCGCTGGACGCGCTGACGCGGTGCGCCGAGAGCGGCCAGGGCAACCTGCTCGACCTCAGCGTGAAGGCCATCCGCCTGCGTGCTACCGTGGGCGAGGTGTCGGACGCGCTGGAGAAGATCTTCGGCCGCTACCGCGCCAACCCCCAGGCCGTGTCCGGCGTCTATGGAGCTGTCGTGGAAGAGCAGGAAGACTGGAAGGCGCTGAAGGGCGAGATCGAGGCTTTCGTCGCCGACGAAGGCCGCCGCCCGCGCATCATGATCGCCAAGCTGGGCCAGGACGGCCACGACCGGGGCGCCAAGGTGGTGGCTTCGGCCTTCGCCGACCTTGGCTTCGACATCGACATCGGCCCGCTCTTCCAGACCCCGGAAGAGGCCGCCCGCCATGCGGTGGAGAACGATGTGCACGCGGTCGGCTGCTCCAGCCTCGCCGCCGGCCACAAGACCCTGGTGCCGCAGATCATCGCCGAACTGAAGAAGCTGGGCGCGGACGACATCATCACCTTCGTCGGCGGCGTCATCCCGGCGCAGGACTATGACGCCCTGTACGCTGCAGGCGCCAAGGGCATCTTCGGCCCGGGCACGCCGATCCCGGTGGCGGCGCGCGAAGTGTTGAAGCAGATCCGCGCCGCGCGGATTGCGGCCTGAGCGCGGGCCTCGGGTTCAAGGCTGTCCGGAGTTGCCGCATCCCGGTATGAATTCCGCCGAAAGACCACCCAGCCAGGGCATCACGCTGGATGCCGCCGACCGCGCGCTGGTCGAGGGCGTGCTCGCCCGCCAGCTGCGGCCGCTGGCGAAGACCATCACCCTGGTCGAATCCCAGCGCGAGGATCACAAGCTGCGTGCCCGCGCGGTGCTGGAGGCCTTGCTGCCGGCCAGCGGCGGCGCGGTGCGCATCGGTATTTCCGGCGTGCCGGGCGTGGGCAAGTCCACCTTCATCGAGGCGCTGGGCCTGTACCTGATCGCCCAGGGGCATCGCATCGCGGTGCTGGCGGTCGATCCGTCCTCCACGCTCACCGGCGGCTCCATCCTCGGCGACAAGACGCGCATGGAGCTGCTGTCGCGCGAGACCGCCGCCTTCATCCGCCCCAGCCCTTCGGCCGGCTCGCTCGGCGGCGTGGCGGAGAAGACGCGGGAGACCATGCTGGTGTGCGAGGCGGCCGGCTTCGACGTGATCATCGTCGAGACGGTGGGCGTCGGCCAGTCGGAGACCGCGGTGGCCGGCATGACCGACATGTTCTGCCTGCTGCAGCTGCCCAACGCCGGCGACGACCTCCAGGCGATGAAGAAGGGCATCGTCGAACTGGCCGATCTCATCGTGGTGAACAAGGCGGACATCGACCCCGCCGCCGCCACCCGCGCCAAGGCCCAGCTGCAGACCGCGCTGCACCTGCTGAGGCCGGCCAGCCCGAACTGGAGCCCGCCGGTGCTGACGTTGTCGGCGTTGCAAAAGGAAGGCGTGGAAGCTTTCTGGCGCACGGTGGGCGAGTATTGCGACATCATGCGGCGCAGCGGCGAGTTCGACGGCCGCCGCCGCAACCAGGCCCTGGCCTGGATGTGGGAATTGATAGACGCCGGCCTGCGCAGCCGCTTCCGCGGCGACGGCCAGGTGCGCGAGGCGCTGCCGCGGCTGGCGGCGGCGGTGCAGGCGGGCGAGACCACGCCGGCTGCTGCCGCGCTGACCCTGCTCGGCTATCTCGGCTGAGGGGGGGGTGCAAGGTCATGAAGCCGCCGGCACAGCCACCCATTCGGTAATCGGCAACACTGAAACAGCGTCACCCGGTGCGGAGTCGTGCCGGCAACGGAATCGACAGGAGACCTTCTATGCACGAAATCATCCGCCGGCTGGACGAGAGCCGCGCCGCAGCCCGCCTCGGCGGCGGCCAGCGGCGCATCGACGCCCAGCATGCAAAGGGCAAGCTGAGCGCCCGCGAGCGCATCGAGCTGCTGCTGGACGAGGGCAGCTTCGAAGAGTGGGACATGTTCAAGGAGCACCGCTGCACCGACTTCGGCATGGCGGATGCGGAGAAGATACCGGGCGACGGCGTGGTCACCGGCTACGGCACCGTCAGTGGCCGGCTGGTGTTCGTCTTCAGCCAGGACTTCACCGTGTTCGGCGGCTCGCTGTCCGAAACGCATGCGCAGAAGATCTGCAAGGTCATGGACCACGCGCTCAAGGTCGGCGCGCCGGTGATCGGCCTCAACGACTCCGGCGGCGCGCGCATCCAGGAAGGGGTGGATTCCCTCGGCGGCTATGCCGATGTGTTCCAGCGCAACGTGATGGCTTCCGGCGTGATCCCGCAGATATCCATGATCATGGGGCCCTGCGCCGGCGGCGCGGTGTATTCGCCGTCGATGACCGACTTCATCTTCATGGTCAAGGATTCCTCCTACATGTTCGTCACCGGCCCGGAAGTGGTGAAGACGGTGACGCATGAGGAAGTGACCGCCGAGGAACTGGGCGGCGCGGTGACCCACACCAGCAAGTCCGGCGTCGCCGACCTCGCCTTCGAGAACGACGTCGAGGCGCTGGCCATGCTGCGCCGCTTCATCGACTTCCTGCCGCTGTCCAACCGCGAGAAGGCGCCGGTGCGGCCCACCTCGGATCTGGCCGACCGCATGGACGAGTCGCTGGACACCCTGGTGCCGTCCAACCCCAACCAGCCCTACGACATGAAGGAGCTGATCACCAAGGTGGTGGACGAGGGCGACTTCTTCGAACTGCAGCCGGATTACGCCAAGAACATCGTCATCGGCTTCGGCCGCATGGAAGGGCAGACGGTGGGCATCGTCGCCAACCAGCCGCTGGTGCTGGCCGGTTGCCTGGACATCAAGAGCTCGATCAAGGCGGCGCGCTTCGTGCGCTTCTGCGATGCCTTCAACATTCCGGTGGTGACTTTCGTGGACGTGCCCGGCTTCATGCCCGGCACCGCCCAGGAATACGGCGGCATCATCAAGCACGGCGCCAAGCTGCTCTACGCCTATGCCGAATGCACCGTGCCCAAGATCACCGTGATCACCCGCAAGGCCTACGGCGGCGCCTACGACGTGATGAGTTCCAAGCACCTGCGCGGCGATGTGAACCTCGCCTGGCCGACCGCCGAGATCGCGGTCATGGGCCCCAAGGGCGCGGTGGAGATCATCTTCCGCGAAGAGAAGAACGACCCGGAGAAGATCGCGAAGCGCGAGGCGGAGTACAAGGAGAAGTTCGCCAACCCCTTCGTCGCCGCCCACCGCGGCTTCATCGACGACGTCATCATGCCGCACGCCACCCGCAAGCGTATCTGCCGCTCGCTGGCGATGCTGCGCGACAAGCAGCTGGAAAACCCGTGGCGCAAGCACGGCAACATTCCGCTCTGAGCCGGGGAGAACAACACAATGTTTAGGAAGATCCTGATCGCAAACCGCGGTGACCAGCCGCGCAGCGGCGCAGCGACGCAGTCACATCGGCCGGCATGCAAGGCATGCCGTGGCGATTTCACCGCGGAGACCATGCATGTTTAAGAAAATCCTGATCGCAAACCGCGGTGAAATCGCCTGCCGCGTGATCAAGACCGCCCGCAAGATGGGCATCCAGACGGTGGCGGTGTATTCCGAGGCGGACAAGGACGCCCTGCATGTGGACCTCGCCGACGAGGCGGTGTGCATCGGGCCGGCGCCGTCCAAGGAGTCCTACCTGGTGATGGACAAGCTCATCGCCGCCTGCAAGCAGACCGGCGCCGAGGCGGTGCATCCGGGCTACGGTTTCCTGTCGGAGAACGAGGCTTTCTCCCGCCGGCTGGAAGAGGAAGGCATCGTCTTCATCGGTCCGAAGCACTACTCGGTCGCCAAGATGGGCGACAAGATCGAGTCCAAGAAACTGGCCAAGGCCGCCGGCGTCAGCACCATTCCCGGCTACAACGATGCCATCGCCGGGCCGGAGCAGGCGGTGGAGATCGCCAAGGGCATCGGCTACCCGGTGATGATCAAGGCCTCCGCCGGCGGCGGTGGCAAGGGCCTGCGGGTCGCGTTCAACGACCAGGAAGCCTTCGAGGGCTTCGCCTCCTGCCAGAACGAAGCGCGCAACAGCTTCGGCGACGACCGGGTGTTCATCGAGAAATTCGTCGAGGAGCCGCGCCACATCGAGATCCAGGTGCTGGCCGATGCCCACGGCAACACGGTTTACCTGCACGAGCGCGAATGTTCCATCCAGCGCCGCCACCAGAAGGTGATCGAAGAAGCGCCCAGCCCCTTCCTCGACCCCGCCACCCGCAAGGCCATGGGCGAGCAGGCGGTGGCGCTGGCGAAGGCGGTGGAATACCAGTCCGCCGGCACGGTGGAGTTCGTCGTCGGCAAGGACAAGTCCTTCTACTTCCTGGAGATGAACACCCGGCTGCAGGTGGAGCACCCGGTCACCGAATTCATCACCGGCCTGGATCTGGTCGAGCAGATGATCCGCGTCGCCGCCGGCGAGAAGCTGTCCTTCACCCAGGAGGAGATCCCGCTCAAAGGCTGGGCGATGGAATGCCGCATCAACGCCGAAGATCCCTTCCGCGGCTTCCTGCCCTCCACTGGCCGGCTGATGCGCTTCCAGCCGCCGGCGGAGGTCGAGGGTGCGGTGCGGGTGGATACCGGCGTCTATGACGGTGGCGAGATCTCGATGTTTTACGACTCGATGATCGCCAAGCTGATCACCCACGGTGCCGACCGCGACCAGGCCATCGCACGCATGCGCGAGGCGCTGGATGCCTTCGTGATCCGCGGCATCAGCTCCAACATCCCCTTCCAGGCCGCGCTGATGCAGCATCCGCGCTTCGTCTCCGGCAACTTCAACACCGGCTTCATCGCCGAGGAGTACCCGAAGGGCTTCGATTCCTCCATGGTGCCGCACGACGATCCGGCGCTCTTCGTCGCCGTGGCCGCGGCCATGCACCGTGCCTACCAGGACAGGGCGGCGCAGATCAGCGGCCAGATGCCCGGCCACGAGCGGGTGGTGAAGGACGACTACATCGTCATCCGCGGCGAGGAGCGCAGCCCGGTGACGGTGGTGCCGGCAGCCGAAGGCTACGCGGTGAGCCACCGCGGCGAGACTTACGCGCTGCGCACTGAGTGGAAGTTCGGCGAGTTGCTGTTCGCCGGCACCCTGAACGGCAAGCCCTTCACCATGCAGGTGGAGCGCAGCGGCATGAAGTACCGCCTGTCCCACGCCGGCAGCCAGGCCGTCTGCATGGTGATGAGCGTGTCCGCCGCCGCCTTGCAGGCGCTGATGCCGGTGAAGCTGCCGCCCGACCTCTCCAAGTTCCTGCTGTCGCCCATGCCCGGCCTGCTGCGCGAGATCGCGGTGAGCGAGGGGCAGGAGGTCAAGGCCGGCGAAAAGCTGGCGGTGATCGAAGCAATGAAGATGGAGAACGTGCTCAAGGCCGAGCAGGACGGCAAGGTGCGCAAGGTGGTGGCCAGCCCCGGCGCCAGCCTGGCGGTGGACGAGGTCATCATCGAGTTCGAGTGAGCCTGCCTGCAGCCAAGCGATGGCCTTCCCCGCGCAGGGGACGCCACCCCCGGAAAGCCCGCCTCGTGCGGGCTTTTCTTTTTTTGCGGCGGGAGCAGCGCATGGGCGGCATCCGTGCCGCCGTGCGCCGGCCGGAAGTAAGGGGGAAATGTATTTCGGTTTAGATTGTTTGCACAAAGATAATTGTTCGAATATGATTCGCCGGCTTTCCGCCGCCCGCCTCTTGCGCGGCGGCTCCGCTTCACCGCCAGCGTGCGCACCCGCCCGGCTCCGTCCGGCCCCCCCTTTTACCCGCGCCGCTGCCGGTCAAACCCGTTCCCCGAACCGCTTCCGGCCGCGTCCTCCCTGTCGCGCCGGTGGGCGGTGCCCGGCTCAACGAGGAGGTTCCATGACAGCTCAGCTGCAGACTGCGGCACGCCAGTGGCCAGTTGCCCGTGGCGAAGTGATCGCCCCCCAGCCCTTCAAGGTATATACCCAGCGCGACCTGGATCGCATCGCCCCGCTGGCGGCGATGTCCGAAGAAGCCCGCTTCGAGATGAAGGTGGTTTCCACCGTGCTGCCGTTCCGCGTGAACCAGTATGTGATCGACGAACTGATCGACTGGGACAACACGCCCGCCGACCCCATCTTCCAGCTCACTTTTCCCCAGCGCGGCATGCTTACCGAGGGCCATTACGAGTGGATCGCCGAGCTCTACCGGCGTGAGGCCGACAAGGCGGAGATCGACGCCGCGGCGCAGGAAATCAGGTTGGAGCTCAACCCGCACCCGGCCGACCAGATGGAGATGAACATGCCGCGCGACGAGGCCGGCGAGCGGCTGGACGGCATCCAGCACAAGTACCGCGAAACAGTATTGTTCTTCCCCAGCCAGGGCCAGACCTGCCACAGCTACTGCACCTTCTGCTTCCGCTGGGCCCAGTTCGTGGGCGACAAGGCGCTGCGCATCGCCGCCTCCGAGGCGCAGCGGTTGCACGCCTACCTGCGCAAGCAGCCAGCGGTCACCGACCTGCTGTTCACCGGCGGTGACCCGATGGTGATGAAGACCAAGCACCTCGCCGGCTACCTGGAACCGCTGCTGGCGCCGGAGTTCGAGCACATCCAGACCATACGCATCGGCACCAAGGCGCTCAGCTTCTGGCCGCAGCGCTTCCTCGGCGCCGATGATGCGGACGAGCTGGTCCGCCTGCTGGAGCGCATGGTGAAGGCCGGCAAGCATGTCGCGCTGATGGCGCACTACAACCACTGGCGCGAGCTGGAGACGCCGGCGGCGCGGGCTGCCATCCGCCGCATCCGCGATACCGGCGCGGTGATACGCGGGCAGGGCCCGCTGATCGCTCACATCAACGACGACCCTGCGGTGTGGGCGCGGCTGTGGCAGACCCAGGTGCGCCTGGGCATCGTGCCCTACTACATGTTCGTCGAACGGGACACCGGCGCCCGCCACTACTTCGAGGTGCCGCTGGCGCGCGCCTGGGAGATCTACCGCGAAGCGATGCAGCAGGTGTCCGGCCTGGCCCGCACCGCGCGCGGCCCCAGCATGTCCGCCAGCCCGGGCAAGGTGGAGATCCAGGGCATCACCGAGGTGGGTGGCGAGAAGGTATTCGTGCTGCGCTTCATCCAGGGGCGCAATCTGGACTGGGTACAACGCCCCTTCTTCGCCCGCTACGACGCGGAAGCCACCTGGTTGGATCACCTGCGGCCGGCTTTCGGCGAGGAGAAATGGTTCTGGGAGGACGAATACGAGGCGCTGCGGGAGGACAAGTTGGCCGTTGCTGCCTGAGCCCTTGCCGTCGGCCGGGGGCCGGGTTTGTGGACGAATCCGCGCCTTATGACAAAGCCCGCCGCAAGGCGGGCTTTGTCTGTCTACACCACGCAGCGCCTGCATCACATAATGCGAGCGCGACCGGCAGCCAGCCGGCGGGCGAGACTGGGCGAGAGCGGAGGCGGACATGCGGCTGGGCAGGGAAAGCGACAAGGTCGAAGACAGGCGCGGCTCGGGTGGGGGCGGCGCCGGCCGGCTCGGGCTGGGCGGGCTCATCCTGGCACTGGTGGCGCTCTACTTCGGTGTCGATCCGGCGGTGGTGATGCAGATCGCCGGCATGGGCGGGCAGGGCAGCAGCGTTTCCACGCCGGCTTCAGGCGGCGCGCCGGCCGACGAGGCCGGCCGCTTCGTCTCCATGGTGCTGGCGGATACCGAAGACACCTGGGGACCGCTGTTCGCCGCCAACGGCCGCCGCTACGAAGAGCCGGTGCTGGTGCTGTTCTCCGGCTCCACCCGCAGTGCCTGCGGCGTCGGCCAGGCGGCCATGGGGCCCTTCTACTGCCCGATGGATCGCAAGCTCTACATCGACCTCTCTTTCTACGACGAGCTGAAGCAGCGTTACCGCGCACCCGGCGATTTCGCCCAGGCCTACGTGATCGCCCATGAGGTTGGCCATCACGTGCAGAACCTGCTCGGCATCTCGGCCAAGGTGCAGGAGGCGCGCCAGCGCTTGAGTGAGCGCGAGGGCAACCGCCTGTCGGTGCGGCTGGAACTGCAGGCCGACTGTCTGGCCGGCGTCTGGGCCTATCACGCCGACCGGGCGCGGCAAATCCTGGAAAGCGGCGACGTGGAGGAGGCACTGACCGCCGCGGCCGCCATCGGCGACGATCGCCTGCAGCAGCAGGGCCGCGGCTACGTGGTGCCGGACAGCTTCACCCACGGCAGCTCCGCCCAGCGGGTGCGCTGGTTCCGCTCCGGCCTGGAGCAGGGTAGCCTGCGCGCCTGCGACACTTTCGCCGCCGGCGTGGCGGTGAACTGAAAGGGACTGGTGGAAAGGGCCGCCGAGACGTGGCCCGCGGAAGTAGAGGCTTGCGGGGGCGCGTCCAGCGTGTCCCCCGGCGAAGCGGGCAATCCCGATGTCAGCCCGCCAGCGTGGCGTAAGCCTGGATCACTTCCGGCGGCGCCTGCACCAGCTCCACCAGCACGCCTTCGCCGCCGATGGGGAATTCCTCGTTACCCTTGGGATGCAGGAAGGTGATGTCGTAGCCGGCGGCACCGCGGCGGATGCCGCCGGGAGCGAAGCGCACGCCCTGGGCCGTCAGCCATTCCACGCAGCGCGGCAGGTCGTCCACCCACAGGCCGACGTGGTTGAGCGGGGTGGTATGCACCGCCGGCTTCTTCTCCGGGTCCAGCGGCTGCATCAGGTCCACCTCGACCTTGAACGGCCCCTTGCCCATGGCGCAGATGTCTTCGTCCACGTTTTCCCGCTCGGAGGAGAAGCTGCCCTGAACCTCCAGCCCCAGCATGTCCACCCACAGGCTGCGCAGCTTTTCCTTGCTGGGGCCGCCGATGGCGACCTGCTGGATGCCGAGGATCTTGAACGGGCGCTGGGACACGGGAAAGCTCCGGAACTGGATTAAGAATTCATAATTATAGAGGCCGCTCGCCGTATACGTACAAGCGGCCACGCAATCTCGCCCACGCCAGTGCGATTCCCTTGGCCAGCAGCCAGTCTTGCCGCTGAGCAGTCTTCATTCCCAGCTCACCTGCGCCGACAGCAGATACCCGGCCCCATACACCGTGCGGATCAGCTTGGGGTTCTGCGGGTCGTCGTCCAGCTTGCGGCGCAGGCGGGAGATGCGGACGTCTATGCTGCGGTCGAAGGGGTCGACCTCGCGCTCCCCCAGCAGCTGCTCGCGCGACAGGATCTTGTTCGGCCGCCGCAGCATCAGCGCCAGCAGGCCGGCTTCGGCGGCGGAGAGGCCGATCTCGCGGCCGTCGGCGGCCACCAGCACATGGCGGCCGCTGTCGAAGGCCCAGCCGGAGAAGCGGGCGAGGGTGCGCTCGGCGCTGGCCTCCGGCGGCGCGGCGCGCTGGTAGCGACGCAGGATGGAGCGCACCCGGGCGACCAGCTCGCGCGGCTCGAAAGGCTTCACCAGGTAGTCGTCGGCGCCCAGCTCCAGGCCCAGCACCCGGTCGGTGACGTCGTTGCGGCCGGTGAGGATGAGGACCGCGCAGGGGCTGTTCTCCTGCAGTTCGCGGACTACCTGCATGCCGTCCATGTCGGGCAGGCCGAGGTCCACGATGCACAGGTCCGGCACCGACTGGCGGGCGCGGGACAACAGCTGGCGGCCGGTGGAGAGGTGTTCGGCGCGGAAGCCGTACTCGGCCAGCGCGGCGCAGATCAGGCGGGCGATCTCCGGTTCGTCCTCCAGCACGAACAGCGTGGGTTGCGGGGCGGGCTGGGCGCTGGCCGGCGAGGGGGCCGAGGGCGCTTCGGGGCGGATGGCGTTCATGATGGACCGTGTTCCTCCAGGGGGAGAAGGGCGCTTCCTTGGGTGATTCCTGAGCTATCGGCGGGGGTGCCTTGCGCTACCGAGGCGCACTTGCCGGCTGCGGTGATGGCCTCGGCCAGGGCTGCGGTGAGCGAGGCAGGGTCGAAGGGCTTGCGCAGCACCGGCAGCTCGACGCCGGCGCGGCTCACCGCGTTGCCGCTGGCATAGCCGGTGATGAGCAGGATGGGCAGTTGCGGCCGCAGTGCGCGGGAGCGGCCGGCCAGCTCCGGGCCGTCGATGCCGCCGGGCATCACCGTGTCGCTGATCAGTACCGCGATGTCCGGCACCGCCTCCAGCAACTCCAGTGCCTCGATGCCGTTGCCGGCCTCCAGCACCGCATGGCCGAGGCCGAGCAATTGCAGGCGGATGACCTTGCGCACCTCCGGCTCGTCTTCCACCAGCAGCACCGGGCCGGGCAGCTTCGCTGACTGCGTTGGGGCGGAGGATGGTGACGGCACGGGCGCCGGTGGCGGCGCCATCGGCAGCACGAAGCGCACATTGGTGCCACGCCCCGGCGTGCTGAGGATGCGGATGTTGCCGCCGGACTGGCGGAGGAAGCCGTAGACCATCGCCAGCCCCAGGCCGCTGCCGCCGCCGAAGGGCTTGGTGGTGAAGAAGGGCTCGAACACCCGCGGCAGCAGCGCCGGGTCTATGCCGCAGCCGGTGTCGGAGATGTCGATCTGCACGTAGTCGCCGGGGGGCACCTCCACCAGGTGGGCGATGTCCTCGCCCAGCTTCCGGTTGGAGACGGCGATGGTCAGCTCACCGCCCTCGGGCATGGCGTCGCGGGCGTTGAGTGCCAGGTTGAGGATGGCGTTTTCCAGCTGGTGCGGATCGACCAGCGCATGCAGCGGTTCGCCCGGCAGCCGCAGCCTCACCTTGATGGTCTCCGCCAGTGAGCGCACCAGCAGGTGGGACATGTTGTGTACCAGCACGCCGACCTCCACCGCGGTGGGCTCCAGCGTCTGCCGGCGCGAGAAGCTGAGCAGGCGCTTGATCAGCTCGGCGCCGCGGCGGGCGGCCTGCATCGCCGGCTCCAGGTATTCCGGCCGGGCGCCGGCCTCGGTCTGCATGGCGGAGAGGTTGCCGATGATGATGGTGAGGAGGTTGTTGAAGTCGTGCGCCAGCCCGCCGGTGAGCTGGCCCACCGCCTCCATCTTCTGCGCCTGGATCAGCGCCGCCTGGTTGGCCTTCTGTTCGGTGATGTCGGTGGACATGACGAAGAAGCCGGCGACCTCGCCATCGGCGCCGGCCTCGGGCACCAGCACGCTGCGGGCGTGCACCGTGTGGCCGTCGGCGCTCTTGCGGCTGTATTCGTAGGACACGCGCTCGCCGCCGCGGGCCCGTTCGAGGTGCGGATGAACCTGGGCGTAGGCATCCTCGCCGAAAACGTCGCGGATGCTGCGGCCGACGATCTCGTCCTTGCCGCAGCCGAACCATTCGGCATAGCCACGGTTGGCGAACTGGTAGATGTCCTCGCGATCGACGTAGGCGATCAGCGCCGGGATGGAGTCGACGATGAGCTGCAGCCGCATCTCGCTGCGGCGCAGGGCGCCGGCGATCTGGTCCACCTCGGCATTGGCCTGGGCCAACTGCTCGTTGGCCTGCGCCAGCTGGGCGTTGGCCTGTTCCAGCTCGGCGGTGCGGGCGCGCACCCGGGCTTCCAGCGAGGCGTTCTGCTGCTGGATCAGCGCCTCGTAGCGGCGCTGCTCGGTGACGTCGGTCCACAGCGAGACGAAGCCGAGGTTGGGAATTGGCACGCCGCGTATCGACAATATCTTGCCGTTGGGGCGGGCGCGTTCGGTGTAGTGCGGCTGGAAGGCGCGGGCGGCGGCGACGCGCTGGGCGACCAGGGCGTCGATATCGCCCGGGCCGTACTCGCCGCGTTCGGCGTTGTAGCGGATGAAGGCCTCGAAGGGCGTGCCGACCTCGGCCAGGGATTCCGGCAGCTCCAGCAAGGCGAGGAAGGCCTTGTTCCAGGCCACCAGCCGCGGGCCGGAGTCGAATACCGCCAGGCCCTGGTCCAGCAGGTCCAGGCCGGCCAGCAGCAGATCGTACTGGCGGCGCTGTTCGGGGGTGTCAGTGCTAGTCGCCATATGCGGCGGGTCTCCATCCACTGAATCTCGTTTTATGCGGGCATGGTTGCACATTCGTCCGCGGGCGGAAACCCGCGGGGGCCGCCGGCCGCAGCGCTCAGTGTTGCGGCGCCGGCCGCTGCGGTTGCGCCAGCTGGCGGCGGAAGCGCTCCGGTGACAGGCCGGTCCAGCCCACCACCGCGCGGTAGAAGGCGGAGGCGTCCGCATAGCCGAGGTCGGCGGCGAGGGCGGCGATGGGCTGGTGGCTCTTGGCCAGGCGGGCGAGGGCGAGGTCGCGGCGCAGCGCGTCCTTGATGGCGCGGAAGCCGGAGCCTTCCTCCTCCAGCCGGCGATGCAGGCTGCGCGGCGACAGGTGCAGGCGGCGGGCGACGTCCTCCAGCGTCGGGTTGTCCGGCAGGGCGGCACGCAGCAGGTCGCGCACCCGCAGCACCATCTCGCGGTCGCGGCGGTAGAGCATGGTGATGCGGCCGGGGGCGCCGTCGAGGAAGGCTGCCAGCGCGGCTTCGTCGCGGCGCAGCGGCAGGTCGAGCAGATTGCGCTGGAAGCGGGCGGACAGCACTTCGCCGCCGAAGCTGGAGTGCTCGGTATAGACCAGGGCGTAGTCGTCCGCATGGGCCGGCCGGGCGTAGGGGAAGCGCACCGCGTCCAGCGCCAGGCCGCGGCCGGCGAACCAGCTGGCCACGCCGTGCACCAGGCGCAGCAGCCATTCGAAGGCGAAAACACGGGCGGGCGCGTCACGGTGCCCGGAGGCTTCGGCGTCGCCGGCCAGCGGGCGGGTTTCGGCGATGCGCAGTTCGGCGTGCTCGCCGTGGCGATGCAGGCTTAGCGCCAGGTCGGGCAGCACCAGCCGCAGGAAGCGGGCGGCGCGCTCCAGCGCTTCGCCCAGCGTGGCGGCGCCCAGCATGCCGCGGCAGAGGAACTCGAAGCAGCCGGGCGCCAGCGGGCGCGAGAACAGGCCGAAGCCCTCGTCGCCCAGCTCGGCGACGATGCGGTTGTAGAGCGCGGCGTAGCGCTCCAGCGGCACCCGCTCCCCGGTGCCGTCCAGGGCGATGCCGGTGGCGGCCAGCAGCGGCGCCGGGTCCAGCCCGCGCTGGCGCATGCCGGCCAGCATGCCGGTGACGAAGCCGGCGGCGACGGTGGCGCGAGGCCGGGCTGGCGGGGTGGCGCTGCGGGGGGGATCGGCACTCGTCCGGGTTTGCGGCATGGCGGGGAAGGCGGACCGGGATGGGGGAATTCTGCGCC